>ENA-OUNI01000208-OUNI01000208.1-human-gut-metagenome-genome-assembly--contig:-NODE-208-length-26717-cov-3.767093_pt1 | contig 26717 bp, 37 predicted proteins | sample MGYA00242499_ERZ504580 | MGnify/ENA primary metagenome ERZ504580 (study PRJEB26092, sample SAMD00036315) | human gut metagenome | host: Homo sapiens | study: EMG produced TPA metagenomics assembly of... | reverse complement strand
CCCCTACTCGGGGGCTTTTTTTGGCCTACTTTTTCCTGCTACCCGTAAACGGGTCTACGTATTCCTTGAAATCTAATGTATCCATTTCAATATCTTCTTGTAATTGATTGCGAATATACTCCTTAATAGCTCCTTCATATTTTCCCACTGTATCCACATAATAACCTCGGCACCAAAAATGTCGATTCCCATATTTATATTTCAGGTTTGCATGGCGGTCAAAAATCATCAGGCTACTTTTACTCTTTAAATATCCCATGAATTGAGATACGCTAAGATGCGGTGGAATAGCCACTAAAATATGAATATGATCCGGGCAGCATTCTCCTTCAATTAACTCAACCTGCTTTCGATTACAAAGTGACCTTAATATCTTTCCTATATCTTCTTTTATTTGTCCATAAATAATTTGTCTACGGTACTTAGGCGCAAATACAATATGATACTTGCATCGCCATTTGCTATGTGATAAACTTTTTACGTCATTCATTGACATGAACCTCTCTTCTGAATAATGTAGTGGTTGCCAGACCATCTACATTGTATCATGAGAGGTTCTTTTTTACTTTAAGAAATTTTACTTACCCCCAGTTGAACTGGGGGTTTAATCATGCCTATTCGGCGCCAAGTAAAAAAAGAGGCTGTCGCATTAAGACAGCCTCTTTTTCTGTAGGGGCGCCACGTGGGGCGCCCGCCCATGCAAATCGGCTACAGGCATCATAACATATACCTGACGGGCTCGCCACGTGCGAGCCCCTACAATCAAAAAAAAGAAGCTTGTCGCAAATGCGACAAGCCCTTTTTTTACAGTCCGCAACTCACAGCGTAGTCCGCGGCTGTGTCAAAACCTCTCAGGCCGCCTTCGGCGGCCAGCTCCCCTATCAGGGGAGCTTTTCTGCAAACTACAAACTCTGTACTACAAACTATTATTTATTCATTTCTTCTTTCATCTTTTTCAAACCCATGGGTTTATCTTCAAAGAGGAAGGCCGGCATGACTTTGACTTCGTCGATGATCGGTGTGAAGCCCATCTGTCGAGGACGTCTTTCTGGAGGTCAATGCCCGGGGCGATTTCGGTCAGGTGTACACCGTCTTCTTTCATTTCGAATACGGCACGTTCTGTGATGTAGAGGACATGCTGTTTATGTTTACGGGCATAGTTGCCGCTGAAGGTGATGTGACCGACTTCGGGAACGAATTTCTTGACTTTCCCTTCCTGCAGGATGTGCAGTTCGCCGTCTTTGATTTCTTCGCGGAGTTTCCCTGTCGTAAAGGTCCCGCAGAAGACGACGTTCTTCGTATTCTGGGTGATGTTGACGAAGCCGCCGCAGCCGGCAATGCGCGTACCGAATTTGGATACGTTGATATTGCCTTCTTTATCGCATTCGGCCAGGCCCAGGCAGGTCAGGTCCAGGCCGCCGCCATCATAGAAGTCGAACTGTGTAGCCTGGTCCATGTAGGCTTCGGCATTGACAGAAGCTCCGAAGCGGACGCCGCCGAGAGGTACGCCGCCGATGGCCCCGGCTTCGACAGTCATGGTCAGGCTGTCGCCGATGCCTTCTTCGTTGGCTACGGACGAGACGAGTTCCGGAATACCGATGCCCAGGTTGATGACGGCTTCACTGCTCATATTGAGGAGCAACAAGGCTGCCCGGCGGGCAATGACTTTCTTGGCATTGAGCGGAGCCGGATCCAGGGCTTTGACGGGAATCGTCGTTTCGCCCGTCAGGGACGGGTCATATTCGCAGTCGAAGGACTGCTGCCGTTTCGTTTCATCATCGACCTGAACGACGTAGTGACGTAGATGCCCGGTACTTTGACCAGTTTCGGGTCGAGCGTGCCGCCTTTGACGATTTTTTCGACCTGGACGACGACGATACCGCCGCTGTTATGGACGGCCTGTGCCAGCGGCGTGGCATCGAAAGGAGATACTTCCTTGGTCAGGACGACGTTGCCCCATTCATCGGCATAAGTCCCGCGGATGAAGCCGATATTCATATCCATGCGCGGATAGAAGAGCTGGTCATGGCCTTCGATGTTGATGACTTTGACGAAGTCTTCCTTGGTGACGTCATTGAGACGGCCGCCGCTGATGCGGGGGTCCGCAAAGGTATCGAGGCGACGTGGGTAATCGTGCCTAAGCGATGAGCTGCGACGTCACGGAAATACTGGGACAGCGTGCCCTGGGGCAGGTTGTAGGCCTGGATCTTATTTTCATTGACTAATTTCTGCAGGGCCGTAACGGCGTTCCAGTGGCCGAGGATGGCTTTTTTCAGCATCCCTTCGTGGGCGAAGTGGTCGCCGCCGCGGCCATCCGTATTCCCCTGGGAAGCGGCATAGATGAGCGTCAAATCTCTCGGCGAACCCGTATTGAGGAAGCGTTCTTCCAAGGCACTGGTCAGCGCTTCCGGCTGTCCGGAACCGACGAAACCATTGGTCGTGACGACGTCACCGTCTTTGACGAGCTGAGCTGCTTCTTGAGCTGTAATTATTTTCACTTGTTTCATGTCTTCCATCTCCTATTTCTTCACGTTTGTTATATGCATTTCGTGAATTCATTATACAAAGGAAGCATATGGAATGATAGACGAAAAGGATGGACTAAATTGGTAGGAAAAAATTCCATGAAGTCAAATTACTGGGCTTCCAGGGCATTCCAGGCTTCATCAGCCCGTTCGACGAACATCTGGCGGACTGCTTCATTTTCTCCCAGGCCATGGATATAGGTCGTAACCGTGAAGCCTTCTTTTTCCAGGATACTCTTATGGGAATCGGCATCAGCACCGGCCATGTCGTTATTGGCATGGTCGCCGGCGACCATCATCATGGGCATGAGGATGACGTGCTTGATGCCCTTGGCTTTCAGCTGGGGAATGACTGTATCCAGATGGGGCCAGCCTTCGACAGAGTAGATGTAGACATTGCCCAGGTCAGCTGCATCGAGGCGGTTCTGGACGACGGAGTAATAAGCATTGGCCGGATGCGGCGTGCCATGGGCCATGACCAGGATGGCGTCTTTCTTGCCAATTTTCGGGAACTGTGTCGAGAAGGCTTTGACGAATTCAGCGATGTCGTCGCGCTGGTCTTCCTGTCCCATCCAATACATGAGCGGCGTGCCGAGGGTCAATTTCTTGAAATCATGTTTGTAGAGGTCGAAAATAGCCGTATCATAGGCATATTCCATACCCGGGATGATGTCCAGGGAGGTAATGGCCACGCGCGTATAGCTTCTTTTTTCAGCTGGGCCATGGCCTGTTCCGGCGTCGGTACGGTCACGCCTTCTTTAGCCTTGATGCGATCGACGATGATATGCGACGTGAAGGCGACGACGACTTCTGGTCCGGATGGGCACCTTGATAGCCGATACAGTCTGGTCGATGGTCTTCTGGCGGCTGTCCTTATAAGTCGTGCCGAAGCTCAATACCAGGATGGCGTCTTTATTGGCTTCGTTCTGCATGTCCGGGTTGTTGTACGTGCGGACCCCGATTTCCGCGGCCTGTTTCAAAGCCGGCGTAGCGTCCTTGACTTCCGGGTTCAGCGTATAGCCGGCAGCAAAAGAGGGCGCCGAAAAAGCACCAAACGACGTCAGGGCCAAAGATAAAATCAGCGCGGTCTTTAATTTTTTGTGGAACATAATCATCTCTCCTTTGATAAAAAAATATAAAAAAAGAGGCTGTTACATGATGGCATAAGCCTTCATGCGACAGTCCCTTACATACGAGTCCTTCACGGCCAGCAGCTCATAAAAAGCGGCTCGCCGTAAAAATCGCCATCCCCATCGCTCGCAGGTCAACCGGTGATCCTAATCAGGCAGTTCTTCTGGCTCGGATTCATGGCCATGGCTGCGCCTTCCCATACGCGGGCGTACAGTGACATCATTGCAGCCTGGCTCCTCCTTACAGCGGCGGGACCGCGCCGGTTTTGCACCGGACTTCTCTATTGAGCTTACGCACCTGATTGCACTATGGAATTGTATGGATCCTTACAGGACTAACGTCGGGGCGACATACGTACGGGCCAGTAATTCCTGATTCAGGCATAGAGCCTTTGGCATCGCTGCCGAACATCTTGTATTTCTTGATCAAATCGTCGGCATTCTTTTCTTCTTCGCCCTGTTCCTTGACGAACCAGTCGAAGCACTGCATGGTCCGGTAATCGTGGACTGTATCGGCAGCCTGATAAATCTTGTTGATCAGCGACGTGACATACTGTTCATGAGCCAAGCCGGCTTTGAGGACCGCTTTGATGCTGTCAAAGTCGTTCTGCGGTTCGGCGATGGCCGAGAAGGTAACGCGTTCGCCGTTGTTATGCAGATACGTCCGCATGAGCATCGCGTGATCCCGTTCTTCCTGGGCCTGGACATCATACCAGTTGGCAAAGCCGTCGAGGCCATTGTCATAGAAATAGTTGGCAAAAGCTAAATACAAATATTCCGAATAGAATTCCTGATTGATCTGGGTATTGATTAATTCTTTTACTTTTGCATCGAGCATAACGGTACCTCCTTGAGATATGTCTCAAAACGTGTACAGAACTTCATCGTTTTTCTTGAACCGTCCTTATTATATCACATTTGACCCTATCAGGAACACTTCTTATTTGACTTTTTGTTCATCAATGGCATTCTTGATGCTCTTCAAGTCCTTGATGTCGACTTCTTTCAGGAGCTGGCGGAACCGGGCCAGCTGTTTTTCGACTTCCAGTGACAATTTCGGGAATTTCGGGTTAATAGCCTTGAGTTCCTTGAGGACGATCTGGGCGACGACATAGCGCGTATACCACTTGTCATCAGCCGGGACGATGTACCAGGGAGCGTACTTCGTGACGTGGCCGATAAGACTTCGCCGTAGACTTTCTGATAGCGGTTCCAATATTGCCGTTCCTCGATGTCAGACATGTCGAACTTCCAATTCTTCTGCTGAGTCAGGATGCGGTCGATGAGGCGTTTCTTCTGTTCATCTTTCGACAAATGGAGGAAGATTTTGACCATAGGGAAGCCATTTTCCGACAAGTACCGTTCCCAGTCGCATATCTGGCGGTAGCGCGTTTCCCAGATATCCTTGCGTACCAGTTTTTCCGGCATACCGTCGCTTTTGATGAGGTTGTGGATGCGGGCGACGACGACTTCTTCATAGTGCGAGCGGTTGAAGATGCCGATTTCCCCCGGCCGGGCAGGGCTTTATTGATGCGCCACATATAGTCGTGATCCAGTTCTTCCGAGCTCGGTTTCTTGAAGCTGTGCACTTTGACGCCAGCCGGATTGAGGTGGGCAAAGACGTGTTTGACCGTACCGTCTTTCCCGGCCGCATCCATGGCCTGCAGGACGATGATCAGGCCGTAGTGATTGTCGGCACAGAGTTTTTCCTGTAAATCCTGCATTTCGGAAATCGTCTGGTCCAGCAGTTCGCCTTTGACCTTCTTCTTGTCGATGTCCACATCGCAGGTCGTCGACCACTGGGTCAAATCGATTTTTTTGCCTTCTTCCGCTAAATATCGGGAAATATCCATAGTAAAAACTCCTTTCTCTATCTATAGTGCTTCTCACGGGACTGGCTGTGGGCCGCCTTTTCCCCAGCGGCTCCGCTTCCCGTTTTTATAGTTGATGTTGAGGGACCCTATCTTGACTTTGCCATTGACAATGGAAAAAGCGTCCGTCGATACGTCACCAAAGAACATGGAAATGACGACGTCCCGGAAGTTCAAGGTCTTGCCATCCTGAGCGAAAGAGCCGGAAATGCCCCGGAAGGGCAGCTGGTGATAGCGTCCCGGGCCGGACTGGAAATCACCGTAAATCGCCTTGGTGCCGGTCGTTTTATTTTCTTCCATGTGCAGATTCAAGTCGACGTTGCAGCGCAGGAAGAGGTCATGGGCCGCAATGCCGCCTTTGAGCTGGGAACCGGTCATGTCCGCCGTATACGATTTATCGTCCAGGTTTACCTGTCCATGACCTTTCATGGAGCCGCCGAAGACGCCGGCCGTGACTTCGTTTATATCGAGCAGGCCCTGTTCATAATGGACCTGTCCTACGACATCCGTAAAGACCAGGGCCGTAATATCCAGACGGTCCATCTTCAAAGTGCCGTCGATGACCGGGGCATATAAAGGGCCGCGGATGTCGGCCGAAACCGTCGCCGGGTCGTCGATATCCAGGCCGGCCCCGAGAGAACGGGGATTGCAGTCGCTCAGCAAGAGCGACAGGTTATACTGCGGTGTTTCTTCTTTGAAATCCAGGCTGCCGCGGATGCGCAGGGACTTGGCATCGATCATGCCGAAAAAGTGACCGGCCCGCAAGTCGATTTTCGTCTTGCCTTTAGTATGGATGTCCGAAGAGAACTCGACATCGCCGATCTTGAAATAACGGCCTGGCGCTTCAGCTTCGATGACGCTCTGATGCAGGGCGACGTGGCAGTTAAAGGGGCGGTTGCTCTTAGGCCCTGTGACCTTGACCAAATCCTTTGGGCCGCTGCTGTGATGGTCACTGGCCTTCTTGATATGCTGTAACTCCATTTTATCATTAAAGATCAAATGAATATAGGCATTATTCAAAGTCACGTCTTCGACAGTCTGCGTACCGATATGACCGGTCAGGACATCGCTCAGTTTGACCGTAAACTGGCCTTCCGGTATCTGGACCAGCGTATCCCCATCTTCATCGTTCCATACCAGGCCCTCAAAGGACACGGTTCCGCCTGGCGTCGCCGTCAGGCGTTCCACCGTGACCGTACCGGGAAAGAGCTGGCGTTCTGCGACGACTTGGTTGAAGATATCCGCCGCTTTGTAGCTCATGTAGAAACAGAGTCCGTAAAGGACGACGGCGGCGATCAAAGTAATCGCCCCCATGCGTTTCAGTTTTCGTTTATGTCGGACATACCATTTATTCCACATGTTCTCCCGTCTTCTTTGCACTCATATCACTGATTTTCCAGGTGTTCCCGTCTTTTACCATCGTCACCTGACCGTTGAAATACTGGACTTTGACCTTGGCACTGCCTGGGATACGGTCCCGCGCTTTCAAGGTGAAGGAAAAGGTCGTCTTATCGCCTCCGGAAGCGATTTTGCGGAGATTGGACACGTCGCTGGACAAGGTGTTGGCATAGCCCGGCGCGTAACCATCATAGTCGCCGACAGAATTCTGGAATTCCCCAGTCAGCATCTGGAAGGCATTTTGCAGGTCGTGATTGGAAATGGCCTTATGGTAAGCCAGGAAAGCCTGCTTCGCGCCATCCGTCTTTTCATCGGCCAGGCGGACGCTGATATATTCGACGGTCTGGCTGTTCTTGCTGACGGCAAAGCGCAGGATTCCCTGTTTCCCGTCATCGGTCTTAAAGGTATATTCATAATGATCGGGCGCCGTATTCGAGCTGGTAATCGTCACCATAGGCATTGACGACGTCATCCAAAGAGCTGCCTGATGGATGCCCCGCTTGCTCTGCGCTGCCGGCGAGGAGGATGTCAGCATGATGACTTTATCGTCTTTGACGACGACATCCATATCAGTAAACTTATGGTGAACGGCACCGTCTTTACTATCCGACGTGCTGAGTTCCCGGCCCAGGCCGTCTTTAGCTTCATCCCAGCTTTGGTCCAGGTAAACGCCGTTTAAAGAGAGTTCCGAATCAGCCGTCTTGACAGGCTGCGACGATACGGTACTCCCCTGGGCCGGTAGGGCTTTCTGTTCATGGGCGTACCAGATGCCGCCGGCAATGGCCACGACGAGGACGCAGGCCAGGGCGATGAGGAGATTGCGATGCTCCTGGAGCTGCGCTTTTAAAGGAACTTCTTTTTTCTGCTGCTGCGGCATAACTACAGGATGTACTGCCGGCCGGCTTTCAGGCTGCACTACCTTTTCCTCCTGCTGTACGGCCGTCCGATCGGTCAGAGGACCGTATTGGGCTTGCAGAACCTGCAGCGGGGCCCCGCAGGACGGGCAGAATTTTGCCGACGGGTCGACGGCTGGTGACATTGAGGCACGTATGGACGGGTTTGCCGCAATGACTGCAAAAGGCCGCATCAGCCGCTACGGGACGGCCGCAGTGAGGGCAGTATTTTCCATTTACTCCGTTTACATTTTGCGTTGACATTGCATTTGCATCACTTTGATAATTGGCTTGGTTGTCGCCTGTATCGTCAAAGTCAAATGATGTAAACATGTTTTCACCGCTCAAGGTGCCAATCGACGCCAGGGAAGAAATGCCGAAGATGAAGAACAGGGCTGTCATGGGAACGGTACACATGAGGCGAAAGGCCTGATAGAAGGAAGTCCCCAGCCGTTCTTCCCGGCGATAGATGTAATGCTGGCAGAAAACAGGAATCATCCAGACCAGGACCAGGAGGACGGCATAGCCGATAAAGGTCCCATAGCCGCCGCGGGTCATGCCGAACATCAGCTGGGTCATACTATAGACGATATGGCCGACGACGGCAGCCGTACAAAGGGCGCTGACCAGCCAGCTGAGGATGACGTAGTAAATATAACGGCGGTATTGGCTGATATAGTGCCAGCGCTTGCGATTCACATAAATAGTAGCGATGATACCTAAGATACAGAGAATCGCAGCCACAGTCCCATTGAAAATTTCCGCAATCAAAATCAACAATAGTCTACGACAAAATAGCCCAGGAACATTTTGAGCAGATAAGCCAGAGCCCGCGTCTTATAGAGCAGGTAAATCATGATGACCAGAAGAGCCAGCGTGACCAGCGTATTGAGGCCGCTGAAAAAGGTCAGGACATCCATGGTCCGCCGTATCCCAGCAGGACCACCGAACAAGCCGATCATAGCCAGTCCCCGCAGGGCAATTTCAAATAAAACGCCCAGGACCGTCGTCACGACGCCAACATACATCATGCGATAATAGCCGTGTACTTCTTATGCTCCGTCGGGAACCACTTGCCAAAATAGCCTAAAGAATCCATAGAAACACCTCCATAAAGATAAGGTAATTATAATTTTATGTTACACCTATTTGGCAAAAAGGAAAAGGACTTGTCGCATGTGCGACAAGCCCCTTTTCGAGTATTAAGTTTTCAGTTTGTAGTTTTTAGTTAAGGCTTTTAAATAAAAACCATCTACTAACGGCTAACAGCTAGCCGCTGACTGCAAAAAAAGGCGCTGTTAGCGGATGGTTTCGTAGGGGGCGCCCACGTGCGAGCCCCTACGAGCCACGAACCACTAACAACGAGCCACTAACCCTAATACCATTCGTTGATCCAGTTCTTTTCGGTCGGGAAGAGGTCCTGCAGGGTTTGCAGAGCCTTTTCGTTTCCCTGGAGTTTTTCGTTGAAGACCAGGTCGTTTACATCCATGGCGCCGAAGGCAGCAGGGCCAGGGTGCCGATGGGCATGGTGACATCCGGTTGTTTATTTTCTTCTAGGGTTACTTTGGGTTTACCATTGTTTACAGTCAGGGTAAAGGTCCCGCAGTTCCAGTCTGCCAGGGGATCTTCTGTATGGAAGGTGACGGTCCCGTCAGCTCGATAAGGCAGCTGTTCCAGCGCCCCTTTGACGTCGACGATGCGACCTGTCATGAAGGGCATCGTTTCATGGCCCTGTTTCCCGTCGGGATAGAAGCGGTAGGACTGGTCATGGATGCCTTCATTCCACTGGAAGGCGTCGCCCTGGGAACGGTGGTTGTACATGTAGCCTAAGAGGCCGCGCTTGCCTTTGCGGCAGGTGTAAACGAATTCACCGCTGATGATGGTCGGTTCTCCCAGCTGATAGAAGGCATAGCCAATGGTTCATCGCCATCGAAGCAGACGGCGATATTGCCTTCGGCCAACTGGGCTTCGATATGGCTCCGCCAGCTCGCTTCATCGCGCAGGGCATAGCCTGACAGGCCTTTCGTATAACCTTCATAAATGGCAGCCAGGTAAGGCCACTGGTCCGGGCTGTTAACAAAGGCATAGCGCACGGTCCGGTCCGTCAGCGGCCGCAGGGCTTCCAGATTCATCGTCTCTTTCCACTGATGGCAGTAGAGTTCATAACCATAGGGCTGGTAAAAACCGGCCTTGCTGGGCATGAGGATGTGGATATAATGACCGCGGCGCTTCATTTCTTTTAGGGCTGCCGTCAGCAGTTTCTCACCGACGCCGCTGCGCCGGGCTGCCGGGTGCGTCGCCAAACCGACGATATACGACGTGTCTACGGCTTTGCCGCGCAGACAGAGGGTGTACGGGTTGAGATGGGTCAGGCAGGCCATATCGTCGCCCTCAAAGCCCATGAGGACGTTTTCAGGCTGATAGAAATGGTTGAAGTACCACTGGAAAAAAGGATCTTCCCGATGTTCAAAACAGTAGTCCCAAAGGCTTTCGACGAGGCCCCGGTCCGATTCAGCCGCTAAGCGGAAGTGCATAGAAAAGCCCCCTTATTTCTGACGCAGTGTGACGTCGTATTTTTCGACGAAGTGATCCGGATTGTACGATTCCTTGGAATGGCGCAGGCCGGGAATCCCCATATCTTCTTCACGGTTGATATACGTCGTATGCGGCCAGGCATGGACGACGAATTCATGATTGATGACCTGATAGAGGCCGCGGATCGTCGGATCGCTCTTTTCAAAGTGGATGATGGCCGTATCATCGTTGAGCATCTCACCGATAGAGAAAGCGACGATCTTATTGTACATGCGGATGGCACCGCCCGTCGGCTGGAGGACTTCCCAGTTATTGAAGACCGTTTCGATGGCATGGCGTTCGCCCAAGAGTTCATCATCTTCGTCACCGGCTTCGTGCTGGTCGTACCAGGATTTTTCCGCAGCCAGACATTCATCGAAGATGTCTTCCGTAATGGGGACGTATTCCCAGTTACCGAAATACTGATTGCGGAAGTGATTGAGATTGTTTTTCTTCTGGCGGTATTTCTTGCCCGACAAGTTGATCAGGCTCTGGGTCAGATAGACGTATTCATAATTGTCCCGGTCCGGCGTGAAGTCATAACAGTCTTCACAGAGGGCTTGATACGTTCGACAGCTTCTGGTGTAACGCCTTTCATCAAGAAGGATAGCCATGTTCATCGAACCATTCGTGCATGCGCAGGACACCTTTGACGAAACTGCCATCTTTGCGGGCGAAGGGCGGGATCCAGAACTGTTTCTTGCCGCGGCCTGAGCGGATATAGAGGACATTGTCTTCTTCGGCCCACTGGATTTCATAGGGCTTCTGCCAGGCAAAGAGCGTCATGAAGGTAGCGTCGGCCTGTTCATATCTTTTCTGATGAAAATAGTCATCTATAAGTGGTTTATCTTCTAAGCGAAAGTCTCTGAATTCAATAATGGTAATCTCCCCCTAAAATATTTACACCTTAGATACATAAGGATTGTCTTGGATATAAAAACGCCAGGGAAAATATTTCCCATGTACGGCGTAATCAATATGGATACGCGGCGAAACGGCCACTGTAAACGGGACCTCTTCTTCGGGATGGGCAATATACAGGCAGGAAGACGTCAAATCTAAAGCGTTTTCCTCGCGCGTAATGGCCATGGCCTGACAGAGCTTGCCCGGTCCATTGGTCAGGTTCCTGCCGGCTTTCCTGGCCTTCCGCCGTGCGGCCATGAGGTCTGTCCCGCAGATGGGTTCGATGGCCCGTATGAGCACGGCCTGGCCTTCTCCTTCGGGACCGGCGACGACATTGAAGCAGCAGTACATGCCGTAAATCAAGTAAACATAGCTGATACCGCCGGCATGGAACATCGGTGCCGTCCGCTTGGTCAGGCCGCGGAAGCTGTGGGCCCCATCGTCGGGAAAGCCGTCATAAGAACCGCCATAGGCTTCGGTCTCGACGATACGGCCGCTGCAGATGCCTGTGGCGTTTCATGGATGACATACTGACCAGCAGGCGTGGGGCCAGCAGGCTGGCATCGACACAAAACTCGTCAGCCCTCCATCTGCGGCCTATCATTCTTTCTTGCGGTAGCCTAAGGAATGGGAAATTTCATAGGCATACTGACTCATAGTAAACAACATCTTCTGGCGGATGGAATCATAAAAGCGCATAGACGGCCCGGCAATGGTCAACGAGGCGATGACCTGGCCTTCAAAATTGAAGATAGGCACAGACAGGGCGAACAGTCCATGCTCGCTTTCATCCTGGGTAATGGCATAGCGTTATGACGGATCGTGGCAAACTCTTCTTCAGAAATATTGCCGTATTTTTCGATATAGCGCTGGCGTTCGTCATCGCTCGTCCAGGCCAGCAGGACCCGGCCGGCAGCACCCTTATAGAGGGGCAGCGATTCGCCGATGGGAATGACCCGGCGCAGGGAATGGGTACTTTCGACGTGGTCCAGGCAGATGCGGCAGTCGCCTTCGGCAATGTAAATACTGACCGTTTCGTTAAACAACTGCTGTAAACGCCGTAAATACGGCTTGGCCAGGGTGATGACGTTTTCCGTCCAATGAGACGAATAGCCCAGCGCCAGGGCCCGCGGCCCCAGGCGGTACTGCTTGGACGTATCGTTGCGGGTCAGATACTGGCGCCGTTCCAATGTATTTACAATGCGGAAAGCCGTCGACGTATTCAGATGGGTATGCTCAGCGATTTCCTTCAAGGTCATGCCCGTATTACATTCGACGAAGAGGTCGAGGACGTCGAGGCTCTTTTCCAAGGATTTCAATAAACTGCTGTGATGCTCTTCTTTTACCAATGGCTCTCACCCTTCCTTGGAATTACGATTTAACTTTCATGCCGATTTCCAGCGAATCCGGCGGGTCAGCGACGACGATATCCCCCTCGTCGAGACCATCGAGGATGACGACGCGGCCGTCTTCTTCATCGCCAGTCAGGACAGAACGGGCATCAGCCAGGCCGCTGTCATTGACGATGTAAACGAAGTCACCGCTGTCCTTTGTGCGGACTGCCGTCTTGGGGACGGTAATCTGGGAGACTTCTTTCGGCGTGGCAATGCGGACGTGATAGAATTCACCGGGAACGAACAGGCTCTTGGCGTTATTGAATGTGACCTTGGCCATATAAGAGCCAGTGGACGGATCTTTTTCCGTTGCCAGATAGGTCAGTTCCCCCGTCTCGGTTTCGCCCGAAGCGGCGATGATGGATACTTGCAGGCTGCCGTCTTTTTTGGCGTCCTGCAAGGCCTGGATGTACATTTCAGGAATGGCAAAAGTAGCAACCAAAGGAGACATCTGCTGAATCGTAGCCAGGACATTGCCGGCAACGGCAACGGACGGATTATCGGCTACAGCCGTGACCCGGCCGTCAAGAGGCGAATAAATCGTCGTATTCCCCATCATATCGCGGGCAGCCTGGACGGCCTGCTGCAGCTGGGCGATCTTTTCGTGGTCCACAGCCGGAGCTTCCTGGACCTGGACGGTCTGCGTCGTTTCACCTTGAGAAGATCCAGAAGAACTGCCGGAATCAGCCATCATCTGGTTGTATTCAACTTTCGATAAGGCCCCCATATTATACCAGGCTTCAATTCAGCACGGTGACCGCTGTTGTCGCCGCCACCACCGCCACTGCTGGCAGCCGGTACGGTAACGGTCTTGTACGTCGGCGTCGATGCCGAAGAAGCAGCTACCAGTTCCGCTTCGGCTGATTGACGCTCTGCTGATACGGTGCCGAATCGACTTGGACGACGACTTCACCGGCTTTGACTTCCTGGCCTACGGCCAGCGGTGTCGATACGAGTTTCCCCGATAACTTCGGCACGATATTGGTCATATGTAAGGCCGTAATGTTGGCATCCAGGGTCAGGGCCACAGGGTGGTCCGACTTGGAAACCGTTTCAGTTTTGGTAGACACGCTGTTGCCGCAGCCCGAAAGGACTGATACAGCCAAGACAGCCGTACAGGCCAGGACGGCCCATTTTTTTAATTTCACGATATCCCCTCTTCGCGTAGGTTAAAAAACGTGTAATACAAGGTAACCAGTATGACCCCTGGCAGGCCGAACAGGCCGATGATGAGCCTGTACCAACCGTAATCGGGACGTGCTGGAAACCAAAAAGATAGCCAAAGTGATTGACGCCGTACAGGACGATGAGCCCGACGACGACGTTGACCACTAAATGGCGCATAGGCGCCAGGATGAGCTTATGCACTAAGAACAGGACGAAAACGCCTGCGGCTATCCATAGATATTCCATAATACCCTCACATTTCCTGCCGATTGGCAACGGCACCAGCCAGGGTTGCTTCATCAGCATACTCAATGTCGCCGCCCATAGGAAGGCGCGGGCAATGCGGGTTACGCGGATGCCGGCCGTCTTGATGAGGCGGGCCAGATATAACGCCGTCGCTTCGCCTTCCACGTCGGGATCCGTCGCCAGGATGACTTCCTTGACCGTCGTATTGCCCAGGCGCTGCAGGAGCTCGCGGATGCGCAGGTCTTCGACATTGACGCCATCCAATGGCGACAAGGCACCGTGCAGGACGTGGTACAGCCCATGATAATCGCCGCTGCGTTCAATGGCCTGGACATCCTGCGGCGTTTCGACGACGCAGATGGTCGAACGGTCGCGGCTGATATCACTGCAAATCGGGCAGGGGTCCTGAGACGACAAGTTGAAGCAGACCGAGCAAAAATGCATATTCTGCTTGGCATCGCGGATGGCATCGACGAATTCATCGACACGGCTGTTGGGCTGCTGAACGATATAATAGGCCAGCTTGCGGGCCGTCTTGACACCGATGCCGGGAAGGCGGCGGAACTGCTCGGTCAGCTTATCTAATGGCGTATCCATTAAAACATGCCCGGCAGGTGCATCCCGCCCGTGATTTTGCTCATTTCCTGAGCCATCATGTCGTCGACTTTCTTGTTGGCTTCATTGACGGCTGCGACCATGAGGTCTTCCAGCATTTCTGCATCTTCCGGTCGATGATGCTCGGGTCGATGTGGACGCTTTCGACATTCTTTTCACCATTCATGACGATAGTCAGGACGCCGCCGCCGACGGTAGCTTCGACGGTGCGCTTCTTCAAATCATCCTGGAGTTTCTTCATTTCCTTCTGCATTTTCTGTACTTTCTTCATCATACCTTGCATATTTCCACCAAACATGTGCGTTTCCTCCTAATTTTCGTGTAAACTTATTTTTTATTTTCTATATATATATTACAGTCTCCTACGTTTTTAAGCAATGGTTCCAGGGCAGCTCTTTCCGCTTCATCCATATCGTCTAACGAAGCCGGCTGCCACGCCGTTTCATCGCCTGTCCCGCTGGCTTCCTGAGCCGGCGCAGGAGCTGAAATATCTTCGGTTTGTACTGGAGCTTTTTCTACGGCCTTTACGGGGGGCAATTCACTCTTTTTTTTTCGTATCCCGAAAGTTCCGCATCGCCTTCCAAAAAGCCCTGCATGTGGTACGTGCCGCCCAGTATCTGAGATAAAGCGGCATCGGTGAATTTGAAGTAATCTTCCCGATTGGCCCGTTTCACCATGAAGGCCGTCTTAAAGGCGACGATGACCTGGCCTTCGCCGATGTAAACGACGCGGCCATTGCGGATACAGGACAAGACAGCTTTCTTCTTTTCCTTGTCGAGAATGGCACACATCTTTTTCCAGACGTCCTGGTAGGCTGCCGACTCGACGGGCCGTGCTGCCTGAACAGGCGGTGTTGCCGGCGCCTTGTTGTCGGCCGGAGCCGCGGCCTTTACGACAGGTGCGCCGGGGCTGGAACTGCGGGCTCAACGGTGCGCACCGGCTGAGGGACTGGCGCTGCCGCTTCCCGAGCGGCCGGACGGACGGCCGGAGCCGGTTCGGGAGAGGTAAACTCATCTTCCGGGAAGGGGACCGCTTCTTCCGGACCATAAGCCCCGCTGTAATCTTCTTCTTCCGGTACGGGGATGACGTCCGGCTTTGTGGCAGCCGCGTCTTGGCTTTTCTCCCCGAAGCCTGGGGAGCCACAGCCGATATACTGATGGCAGGCGGCTGGGTCAGCTGCCGCGCTGCATGAGCAGGCCCATTTCCACGGCAATGCGCGGAACCGGCGACGTCTTGGCCGTCAATAAGGCCTGCTGCAAAATCGCCAGGACCTGAAAAACACTATCTGCCGTCCATTCGCCGGACTGCCTGCGAAGTTCATCGAGCAGTCATCATAGGCTGAAAGGGTATCCGACGAAGGCGCAGCCTGACAGAGCATGACAGCCCGCAGATGGGCCAGCAATTCCGTCAGGATGACCCGCGGCTCCTTGCCATGTGGATGACGTCATCGACAGCCTTGATGATGACATCGCCTTTCCCATCGAAAATAGCCTGGGCCAGGGAAAACAGCCAGTCTTTGCCGATGAGGCCGAGTAAATCGCGGACGACGCCTTCGTCGATAGTGCCGCTCGTGTTGCTGACGCACTGGTCGAGCATACTCAGAGCATCGCGCATGCCGCCGTCGGCCTGGACGGCCAGGATATGAGCCGCACCCTTGGTCAGGTCGATCTGTTCCTGACCGGCCACGTAGAGCAGGCGCTTGGCAATATCATCACTGGTAATGCGCCGGAACTCATAGCGCTGACACCGCGACAGGATGGTCATGGGAATCCGTTCCGGTTCGGTCGTCGCCAAGATGAAGATGACATGGGCCGGCGGTTCTTCCAAGGTCTTCAGCAGGGCATTGAAAGCTTCGGTCGTCAGCATGTGCACTTCATCGATGATATAAATTTTCTTATGCCCTTCGGCAGGCATGAATTTAATCGTTTCCCGCAGGGTGCGGATGTCTTCGATGCTGCGGTTGGAAGCGGCGTCGATTTCGACGACATCCAGGGATTCACCGCTCATGATGTGGCGGCAGACTTCACATTCGTTGCACGGGTGGGACGTCGGCCCGTGGACACAGTTCATGGCCCGGGCAAAAATTTTAGCCGTGCTCGTCTTGCCCGTCCCGCGGGGGCCGGAAAACAAGTAAGCATGGGCTACTTTGTCCGTATCTATCGCTTTTTGCAGGGTTTCCGTAATGTGGGACTGGCCGACGACATCTTCAAAATTCCTGGGCCTCCACTTACGGTATAACGCAATATATGCCATGAGTCCTTTTCCTTCCGTATACGAAAAAAGCAGCTAACCGCTGCTTTTACCAACTGAAAAGTACTCGTGTATGATAACCCGCCAGGTTTCCTCGTGGCACATGGAAATGTCTACTTATTGCTGCTTCCTCTCGGACCTGACAAGGTTCATAGGTTCCCATTGCACAAGCCCCGGCGGATTACCACGCACCAGTACTTTTATTAAGTTAGCTACATTATTATATCGTGAAAAACGAAGTTTGGCAAGATTTTTTCTATTAAGTTTGCAGTTTGTAGTTTGTAGTTTTCAGTAAATGGCTAAAAATTTAAACCTTTTTGCTATAAACTACAAATATTTACTACAAACTAAACGAAAAAAGGACTACGCATGATAGTCCAAAATCTTCATGCGATAGTCCTTTTTACGAGCCACTTATCTTAGTGATTCTGCCAGATATCTACGCGGCGGTTGTCAGCGCGGCCCTGTTCGGTGTCGTTGGTGCTGACGGGATCCGTCTTGCCTTTGTAGTCGAGCTGCATCTGTGTTGCCGGGATGCCCTGGCTTTCAGCATAGGCTGCGACGTTGTCTACGCGGCGTTTCGAGAGGTCATCGTTGTAAGCATCGGTGCCTTTAGCATCGGTGTTGCCAACGAGTTTGAACGTATCGTTCGGGTTAGCTTTAGCAACCTGAACGAAGTGGTCCATCTTAGCGCGTTCGGAAGCGAGCGGCTGGTCTTCATCGAAGCCGAAGTGAACGCTTTCAACGTAGTAGTCGTTCTTCTGGACCGGAGTTTCAACGACTGGTGCCGGAGTCGGTTCCGGCGTGTAAACCGGTTCCGGAGCCGGAGCTTCTTTGTGGCCGCCGCCGAAGCGATAGGAGAGGCCAGCGATGAAGCCTTTGTAGGAGATGTTAGCGTCGTCTTTGTTGCCAAAGGTCGAATCGCCGCCATCAGCCAACTTGGTGTTCAAGTAACGATAGCCAGCGCTGATGTCGAGGTCCGGCGTGATGCTGTAGCCGAGGCCAGCTTCCCACATAGTCGTCTTCTTGGTACCGACAGCGCCTTTAGCGTAGAAGTCGAGGTTCTTAGCCAGCGGAGCTTTGGCGATCAAGCCGATCTGAGCAACGTTATTCGTGTTGCTCACATTTTCACTTTCATTTTTAATGCGGTTCCAGCCAGCAAAGGCAGCGAAGTTCTTGTTAATGGAGTAAACGAGGTTTACTTCGTGTTCATCGCCATCGGTTTTGTAGTTGTCATGGTCACCATTGTACTTAGTTTTGAGGCCATAGTAGTTGTACTGTAAGCCCCATTTGTCAGTAAGGCCATAGCTCAAGCCACCCTGGAAGTTCCATTTAGAGTCCGTTTTTTCCTGGAAATCGCTCCCTTTCCAGTTACTGGAGTCAATTTCAGCTTTCGGATTCCAAGCACCTAAATCGAGCTGCCACTGTCCCTGGTTCCACTGCGTCTGCGGCGTAGCGAAAGCAAAGGAAGTAGCGCAGGCTGCCATAACTGCAGCCAATACTAAAGATTTCTTTTTCATCATAAATCCCAGCCTCCTATTGATATTTAATAGTGCCACCTATGACATTATTATTTTCTAGTATACCATATCTTTGTCACAAGTGCGTCACACTACTTCATGATTTTTAGTCATATCAGGACTATTCCTCATACTTTTATGATTATTTCCGGCCGACGTAAGAAATGATGGTGTCCAGGATATGTGGCAATTTCCGGCTCACACTGTCGATATGGACGCGTTCCGTCCCTTCGTGCAGGTCCTTGCCCCACGGTCCCAGGAGGAGGAAGGGAATCTGTAATTTTTTCAGACTGTCCAAGTCGAAGGGATAGGCCTTGCCCCAGAGGAGCAGGTTCTTTTCGACCATACTTTCATCGAAATCGGGGTCGACGCAGCAGTAGCTGCAATCGGAAACGCCGTTGAAATAGCGGTCGAAGCGGACATCCATCAGAGTCGGGATTTTTTCCAACAGGCCCGTAAAGGCCGGCGTCGGGAACGACAGGCTGTCAGCCGCCGGATAATAGGGCGGCGCAAAGGCGACGACGGCCATGGGCGCCGTCATGCCCGTGAAATCGAGGATCTGCTCCAAGAGATGTATCGTCTCTTCGACATAAGTACTGCTACCTTCCTGCAAGGCGACGAAAGAAGCCTGTTTGGCCGCTTCATAGAAGACGTCGAAACCGGGATAAGCCGAAGCCTGCTGCAAGAGCTCATCGGCACTGCAGACGGAAACGGGCAAATCACTGCCCATGGTCTGCTGCAGGTCGTGGACAGCCCGCCGCGTTTCTTCCAGCAGGACGTACATGACGTCATCGGGCGTCTTGTCGTAAGTCAGCAGGTTCAGGGCCGCTGCCACCCGCTGAGGCAGGGTCACGTCATAGCGTTCCTTGCGGTCCCGCAGATAGACCCAGGCCGGCGGCGGCGTCTGTTCGCCATCACAGCAGTCAGTCAGGTCCGGACTGCCTTCCGTCGCCGCGATGAGGTGGGCCAGGATGCCCACGGGATTGATGCCCTTATCATAGCAGCCGATGTGGACTGGTTTGCCCTGTACCAGGACGACGGGCAGGATTTTGCCGACAGAACCGGTGTAAGCGACGAGTTTCCCCTGTTCTTTATGATTCGGTTCGCTGTCGATGAGGATATCGTAAGTCAGGCCATAAGAAGAGCGCAGTTCATTGAGCAGGGTAATGGCCGTCCGCATGCCGGCCGAATACGTTTCTTCATCGGGCAGGGATAAATAAAGTAGGCTGGCCTTGCCCGGATGGGCTGCATAATCTTCAAAGACGGCTAATTGCGCGGCCGCGCCGCCTTTCATGTCACAGGAGCCGCGGCCAAAGAGCCACTCCCCGCTTTCCCAGTCCCGGCGCACGTCCTCACTGAGCGGAGCCCGTTCCAGTGCCTTATACAGCCTTGCGGGTCAAAGGCCTGGTCCCGCAGATAGCCATAGGACTCTACGTCGACGACATCGTGATGATTCATGAAAATGACCGTATGGCCCGTACTGCCGCGGACGAGGCCGTAGACGACAGACCGCTGGCAATTATCGTCGGGTACGTGGATGAGGCCGCTGGCGACGCCATCGAGATGAGAAAAGAACTGCTGCAGGTACAATTCCATCTGCCGTTCTTTAGGCGTATTCGTCTCGCTGTCAATATGAATCATATCTTGTAAAATTTCCATAACGCGTGCTGCTCGTGCCATAGAGACACCCCCTTACTTAAAAATCCATTTCTTACGCGACACATAATTCCAAACGGTGACGATGGCACTGGCCATGATTTTCGACACCATCGGATTCAGCCCTAAAATAGCCGGTGACGTAAACAGCCACATGAGCAGGAGATTCCAGCCCAGTCCGATGGCACTGACAACGAAGACCAGGGACACTTCCGTCCCGCGGTGATAGCGGCTGCCGCTGTCGAAGACAAAGCGGTTACAGAGCACATAATGATATAGCGTCGACGAGGCAAAAGCCAGGGTCGTCGCAGCCAGGACGGTCTGCGTCTGCATCGAAAACACAGCACCGGCTGACAACAGCCGAAAGAAAATATAAAAAAGCGACCATTCCAAGAGAGCCGCCGAGCCGCCGACGAGAAGGTACATGAAGATTTTCATATACTCGTTATTGGTATAATCAAAGCCAAAAATCTGCTTGCGTTTCATAGAACCCTTCCTTTGCATGTTTTCACATTTATTATACGGCAAGGCAAAAATAAAAGCTACTTACTAGATAGATATGCAAAAATATGATAAAATGTAAACTAATTAGGAATACGAAATATTGTCAGAAGGAAGGCAGATATCCTGTGGATTACACGAGATGCATTAATTTTTTGCTAACCATTTCACAACATGAAGTCTTTTTGATCTTCTCCGAAAACCTTTCCGAGTTCGGCATCACACCGGGACAATACGGCGTCCTGGCCTGTCTCTGGAAAGATGAAACGCTGACGCCGAAGGAAATTGCCAACATCCTGCGCGTCGAAAACTCCACCATTTCCGGCGTCCTCGACCGGATGCAGAAGCGAGGCCTCATCGACCGCATCCTCGACCCCAATAACCGCCGCAGCATCCGCGTCAAACCGACGCTGCCGGCATGGCCATCAAAGAACCGGTCCAGAAACGCATCGAAGAACTGAATGACATGGTCTTCAAAGAATTCACACCCCAAGAACGGGAAGAAGTGTTGAACCTGCTCACCCGTATCGGCAAAGTCTGTGCCGATGATTTGAAAGAAGGGAAATGAAAAAGGGGCTGTCGCACGTGCGACAGCCCTTTTTGAGTTTTAAGTTTGTAGTTTGTAGTTTTTAGTGAAGGTTTTTAAATTTAAAGTCCCTATCTACAAACTCTATACTAAAAACTATAAAGCAAAAGGGACCGCGCATGATGACATATACCTTCATGCGCTAGTCCCACCAAATTATACAATACCAGTTAACATGTAGAAGAATACGCCGAAGAAGGCGACGACTACTTTCAAGAGGGTAATGGCGAACATATCCTTATAGGCTTCGCGATGAGTCAGGCCGCAGATAGCCAGGGTCGTGATGACAGCTCCGTTATGGGGCAGGCTGTCCATACCGCCGGAAGCCATGGCTGCAATACGGTGGACGACTTCAGCCGGAATACCGACAGCAGCTGTTTCTGCCAGGAAGTGCTGACCAAAGATATCGAGGGCGATACTCAAACCACCGGAAGCAGAACCGGTGATACCAGCCAGGATGTTGACCATCAAGGCGACGTTGAACAACGGCATGCCCTGGCCGATACCGAGGAGGGCATCAGCGACTTCCATGAAGCCCGGCAAAGACGAAATTACGTTGCCGTAACCAACTTCCGATGCCGTGTTCATGATTGCCAGCAGGGAACCTAAGGCGCCGGCATTGAGAGCAGCTTTGACGCTGGTGTTCTTGGACATGAATTTGCGGCCCGTTGCAGCGGCGATGATGATAGCAGCCAAGAGGCCGAGGACCAGGGCCCAGATAGCGACAACATTGTGGACGCCTTTAGCCAACAGGGGCACGTTCATGGCGCGGAACGGTTCTAATAAGGATTCATCCCACTGGAAAATCATGGAGAAGTAGAAGTTCAGGACCAGGACGACGATGAGCGGAATGATGGACAACTGCCAGGGCGGAAGAGAAGCTTCCGGATCGATGACCGTTTCATTGAGGGTATGGTTGCCATAGCCTTCGCCGGAACGGGCCATCTGTTTGCGGCGAAATTCGAGGTAAATGAAGCAGAGGACGATCAATAAAGTACCGCAAATCAAACCTAAGATTGGAGCGGCAAAAGTCGTCGTTCCCAAATAAATCGTCGGGATGATGTTCTGGATCTGCGGCGAACCAGGATAGCAGTCCATGGTAGCCGTGAAGACGCCGGCAACGAAGCAGGCCGGAATCAAACGTTTCGGAATATCAGCTTCGCGGAACAGAGCGGCAGCGAAGGGATAAACAGCAAAAGCACAGACGAACATGGAAATACCGCCATAGCAGAGGATCATGCAGGCGAAGACGACGGCGAAGACAGCCTTATCTTTCCCGATGAGCTTGATCGTTTCCATAGCGATACTGCGGGCCATGCCCGTTTCTTCCATGACCTTACCGAAAACGGCACCGAGGAGGAAGACCGGGAAGAAGGATTTGATGTAGGTAACGGCTTTAGCATGAACAATTCCGTATACCCCGGTAAAATCGGCAGCCCCGAAAAGCTGGCTGCAAAGAGGGCGAAAATCGGCGCAAACAAAATAACCGAGAATCCGCGATAAGCAAATGTGACAAGTAAAAATAAACTTAGGACGATAGCAACAATTTCCATCTACTTGTTCTCCTTTTCTTTTAGTTTCCGAATGACTCATTTCGTACCCTTATCATACGTTAGAGCCATAGGGAATAAAAGATAACGCCCTAAGACAACCTTTGCGCTTTTTGCCCGTTTTGGAAATTCCATGAATGCAAAAGGACTTGCCGCACATGCGACAAGTCCCTTTTGAGTGGTTAGTGGCTAGCGGATGGTTAAAAATTTAAAAACTAGGTACTATTTCAATTTAGCAGCGACGTCTTTGGTGATGTCCTGGGCCTGACCGATGACGACGGAGCCCGAAAGGACGACGTAGTCCAGGCCTTTTTCTTTCTGGACGGCCTGGGTCTTAGCAAGGATATCCTTTTCCAAGGGCGAGAACAGGGCAATGCGCTGCTGGTTCAGTTTCGTATTGTATTTCTGTACCAGTGCCTGCTGCGCGTTTTTATCGCTGGTCTTTTTCAATTCTTTCTGGAAATCCTGCTGAGCCGATTTGACATCGGACTGCCAGGTAGCCATGGTCTTCGCGTACTGCGGATGCTGCTGCAAGAGGGCACCGGCATTGCATCGTACCCAGGCCCGATGCGAAAGAAGCGCCGGCAGCGCTGAGGGTCAGCATAGCTGCGGCTACGGTGGTCATCATCATTTTACGTAATTTCATAGGGTTTTCCTCCTAATTATTCTTCTACGCCTGTCAGATCCAGACATTCCTTGCGGACGCCGTCTTCACAGGAGCGCATGGCTAAAATCGTCTTTTCAAAGAGGTCGTTCAGGTCCCATCCCAGGTTTCTGCCCCCTGCTTGATGACGTCCCGTGAACAGCCGGCAGCGAAGCGCTTGTCTTTGAATTTCTTCTTGAGACTCTTCACTTCCATGTCTTTTGTGCTCTTAGACGGACGCATTTTGGCAGCCGCCAGATGAGCCCGGTCAATTCGTCGGCAGCATAGAGGACTTTTTCCATCAAGTGCTCCGGTGCGACATCGACACAGATGCCATAGCCATGGCAGACGACGGCATGGATAAAGGCATCGTCGGCGTCGATTTCAGCCAGTAATTCCGGTGCCTTTTTACAGTGCTGGTCCGGATATTTTTCAAAATCCACATCGTGGAGCAGGCCGACGAGTCCCCAGAAATCGACGTCGTCGCCATAGCCCAGTTCCTGGGCATACCAGCGCATAACGCCTTCGACGGTCAGGGCATGCATGATGTGAAAAGGTTCCTGATTATATTTCTGCAATAAAGCCAATGCTTGTGAGCGTTCCATGTCTTTATCTCCCCCTAGCAAATCTCGATTTACCCCATTATAGCATAAAAAAAGGGCCTGACTAGTCTTTTTTCACGAAAGCGCCTGTATCGGTCATCAACGAGGCCAGGCGGTTCATGCGGAAGTCTTCGACGACCTGGATGAAAGGCCGGTAATGGATGGGATTTTCGGCAAAACCGAAGAGATGGGACGGGCAGTCGCAATCGGTACAGCCAAAGCCCTCTATACGCCAGTCTGCCACGGCATCGACGCCCGGGCCAGGTCGTGCTCCAGGTCATCCGCCGTCCGGACGGGCAGGGCGGCGACGACGTCGGCTTCCTGGCGCAGGTAGTCGATGTGCCAGTGCATCTTCTTGCGTTTGCGGCTGTGGCGGGCCAGACGGGCAGCCAGGTTCTTCCGGGCCGACCCGGTATAGACGTAATAGCCGGCAGGAAAAGGGAACTCCCCTTTCGAGCCGATGGCGATATCCTTCGCATCTGCCAGATGAAGGATGAATAAATAATCACCGCTGTCATGGTTTTCCCGTTCCAGGATGGCCTGGGGATAGGTCAGGACGCCGCTACGCCGGGCCTTGAAAACGAGCCATCCCAGTGCAGGGCCAGGGCCTTCCAGTCCAAGTGCGGCGCCGCTTCATAAAAGGCCTGGGCAAAGGCCGGATCCGTATGGTAGTCCGGCAGGAACCAGCGGGCCCGGTCCCAGTGGACCAGGAACAAGACGCCCGTGTGGATGCCCTGGCGGCTCATGGCGGCTAATTCCAAGATATGTTTGCGGCCCCGTTCGGTGATGGCATCGGGGAACATGGCGCCGTCGCGGCTAAAGAGGGTACACGATTTGACTTCGACGAAAAAGCGCTCTTCGCCCCGGCCCAGGAGCAAGTCGAAACGGCTGTCGCCGACGGTGATTTCCCGGCGGATGAGGTCCCAGTCTTCCCAGCCCGGGATGAGGTGTTCCTGGACCAGCCAGGCTGCCGTATCATTATTGTACTGTGTATCGAGCAGGATAGGCACGCCATCGCGCTCGATACCGACGACATCGTAAGCCGTCCGGCGCTTGGGATTGGCTGCCGGCCGGACATAGACCGTCACGCCGGGAAAGAGCAGTTCCCACATGCGCCCAGGATTGGGCATATGACAAGTCACGACATCGCCATCGAGAGAAACATGGGCGATGAAGCGGTTCGGCCTGTCGACAAAGGCCCCTTTGCGAATAGAAAACATTTCCATATGATACTCCTGTCTGTAAAAAAGGGCTTGTCGCACGGCGACAAGCCCTTTTTAGTGGTTAGTGGTTAGGGTTTCGTATTAACGGCGGGCCGCCCCGCGGCCCTTAATCCCCCAGCCATTCGCCGGTGAAGGTGACGGCTGCCGGGCCGGTCATGTAGACGTTGCCGTCTTGTTCGTTGTATTCGATGTGCAGCGTGCCCAGGTAGAGCTGGACGTCGACGCTGCGGCCGGTGAAGCCGTTCAGGAAGGAACCGACGGCGCAGGCGCAGGAGCCGGTACCGCAGGCCAGGGTAGCGCCGGCACCGCGTTCCCACGTGTGGACTTTGATGGTGTGGTCGTCGATGACCTGGACGAAGTTCATGTTGGTCTTGCGCGGGAAAGCCTTATAGGTTTCAAATTTCGGGCCTAATTCGTGGAGGTCGACGGCGTCGACGTCTTTGACATAGGTCATGGTATGGGGGACGCCCATGAGCAGGCTGGTGATGTTATAGGTCTTGCCGTCGATTTCGATGGGTTCATCGATGACCGGGCCGGACGGGCCTTCCATGGGAATCTGGGCGCGGTCCGTGAAGGGCTTGCCCATGTTGATGGTGACCAGGCTGACCTTGCCGTCGTCGCCGACAGTGACCTTCGGCTTCATGATGCCTGCCAGGGTTTCAACGGCGAATTCTTTCTTGTCGATGATGCCGTTGTCGTAAACGTATTTGGCAAAGCAGCGGATGCCGTTGCCGCACATTTCCGCTTCACTGCCATCGGCATTGATGATGCGCATGCGGACGTCGGCCTTATCGCTCGGTACGATGACGATGATGCCATCGGCGCCGATACCTGTATGGGGAGCGCACATCTTGACGGCCAGCTGGGAAAAATCCTTGTCCGCGCCGTTTTTATCTTCCAAAAAGACGAAGTCATTGCCTAAGCCGTGCATTTTTACGAATTTCATAGTTAAACCCTCCGTGAAAAAATATCTATACTACTATCATTGCTTACTTGAATCCTTACAGTTGTTATTATACAATAGCGGAAAGTGGCAAATATATGTAGATAATGCTCTTTATATTGCAAATTCCGCTATAAGATAAGGTGTGAGGTGACACAGGTATGGCGCAAAAGACGGGTTATTTAGCGGAAAAATTAAAACTCTTCCATCTATCGGATAAGCGGCAGTGGACCTGCCCCTATCATTACCACGACTTCGACAAGATCACCCTCTTTTTCCGGGGCCACGTATCGTATGACGTCGAAGGGACGGCCTATGACTTGCAGCCTTTCGACATCGTCGTCATCCCGGCCGGCCGCATCCACCGTCCTATCATCTATGGCGATGATGTCTACGACGCATCATCGCTTATATTTCCCCGGCTTATCTGCAGGGCTATGAACGCCGCGGTGCCCGGCCGGCCAGATATTCACGCGCCCAAGGCTCCCGTCCTGCGCCAGCCCCAGGAAGCGGACAACTTGTACAAT
>ENA-OUNI01000207-OUNI01000207.1-human-gut-metagenome-genome-assembly--contig:-NODE-207-length-26811-cov-4.816594_pt1 | contig 26811 bp, 30 predicted proteins | sample MGYA00242499_ERZ504580 | MGnify/ENA primary metagenome ERZ504580 (study PRJEB26092, sample SAMD00036315) | human gut metagenome | host: Homo sapiens | study: EMG produced TPA metagenomics assembly of... | reverse complement strand
CATTTCTAAACGTTACCTCCAAACTATCGGTATACCATTGTATATCGCATACTTTATAGATAATTGACAACTATATCCAATATGTACTGTCTATTATACTACAATGCCTCTACATCAGATAATTAATAATTGCTTAATTTTCTATTATACCTTTATAGCACAAAAGGAAGCTAATTGCTCCCTTTATCAAGCTATTTTACATCTTTATTACTGTTGTAGTCAAGTAAATAGTTTTTTACAATGCTTTTTGCTATCTCTAGCCAAGCTGGTCAGCCAGAAATTCTGCTGCTGCACCCGCCAGCTTTTCGGCAATCTCAGACTTATCGGCTTTTTCATCGTAAACACACAGTATAACGGCTCCTGCACTATCACCATCATGCACTATTACTGCTATTGCCTGCGCTTCACAGTCAGCTTTATCGTCCTTTACCACAGGTATCAGGGTATCGTCTTTTTTACTGTACAATACACTTTTTCTCTTATCCATAATATTCTCGAGCTCTTTTGACAAAGCCTTGCCTATATAATTTTTGTGGTTTTTGCCGGCTGCCGCTATTATCTCATCCCTATCCGCCACACATACCATGGCTCCTGTTACCTTTGACAGGCTCTGGGCATATGCCTGTGATATATTCTTCAGGCTTCCCACCTGCGAATACTTCTTTAGCACTATCGTCTCGTCCGCATCCATATATATTTCCAGTGGGCTTCCCTCTTTTATATGCAGCATCCTGCGAAGCTCCTTTGGTATGACTATTCTGCCGAGGGAATCTACTCTTCTGGTCAATCCTGTGATTTTCACTTTATTGTCCTCCGGTTACTTTTTTGCATTTGCTTCATGCTTTGGAGGTAGTATATGGGAATTTGAATAAAATATACATTCGGTATGCACTGATACAGTGCTCTTTCATAATAGCTTTTATAATGTCACAGTATGTTTTGAATTTGATAAGATATCTATATCCATCAGCTCACGTTCATCTGCGATATCCACATATACACAGTCATACTTCTTTGCCACACTTCTGCCACCCTTATCACCCTCCAGTGATAAAAGCTGTGGGATGAGTGATGAATGAAATACACACGGATTACCTACGGTATCTCCACAGCGAAGTGAAAAAACTGATTTCATATTTCCTTTATTTTCAAGCACTTTATCTATTAATTTAATCACGCTTTGACTTTTTAAATATGGCTGGTCAGCTACTGCAAACATGTAGTAGTCCTGCATACCAGTCTTTTTCTGCTCCTGCACCGCCATAATTCCTGCTTTTATGGTGTAGGCTATGCCTTTTTCGCTGTCCGGACTTAAGACTGCATGACAATCAGGGATAGATGAGCAGTAGTCCAGTATTTCCCTGTAACGTGTAACGACGGTTATATCTATGACTGGGTTATTCGATTCTGCATTTTTTGTCTTTTTTCCATCCTTTTTTGATAAACCGATGTCTGTGCCCATATAAGTATCAATAACAGTATCCGTATCCATTTCATCACTGTCTAAAGGCTTATTAGTTCCGGTATTTTTTAATTTATTATATCTATCCTTAATTTCTATCAAGTGGTCAAGCAGATGCCTGTACATAGGTTTTCCATCCAGCTCATAAAACAGCTTGTTACTTCCAAAACGGCGGCTGTTTCCAGCCGCCATGTATATGATATGAATCATTTCACTCTTAGGTCCTTTTCGTGCCAGTTTGGGTCTGCCATTCCCATAAGTATTTTCTCAGGGGTAAACGGAACTGTCCTATGCCATACGCCTGTTGCGCGATAAATGGCATGTGCCAGCGCAGGAGCCGGTGTATTGATAACTATCTCACCGATTGACTTGACTCCGAATGGGCCTGACGGCTCATAGCTTGTCTCAAATTCGACGTTGATATGTCCCACATCCTGTCGTGTCGGTATCTTGTACTGCATGAAATCATTTTCTGCGATTTTACCACCGGCATTGTAGGTGACATTCTCATAAAGTGCCATGCCGATTCCCTGACCTATGCCACCCTCTGTCTGCACACGCGCAAGGTTTGGATTGACCGGGATTCCACAGTCCACGACAGCCTGATAATCAAGTATTTTAACTGCTCCTGTCTCCTTATCAAGCTCTATCTCGACCATGCCTACCATGTATGGTGGCGGTGAAACAGGTGATGAATATGTGGCGGTGACATCTACAGGTATCGTGTTGTTGACCTGTGCTTTTGTTGCTATATCGGAAAGACTTACGGAAACTGCCCCATTGTCTGCACCGTCCGGATTTATGATATACACCTCTTTACCGTCGAAATCCACCTCTGATGCATCACAGCCCAGCAGCTGTGCACCGATTTTCTTTATATTTTCACGAAGCTCAAGTGCTGCATTCTGTGTGGCCATTCCTGTGATGTAGGTGGTTGATGAGGCATATGAACCCGAGTCATAAGGAGAAGCATCTGTATCCGCTCCAAACACTGTTATATCATCCGGCTCGCAGTCAAGTACCTCAGCCGCCATCTGCGCAAGTATTGTATCACAGCCTGTTCCCATGTCTGCCGCGCCTATCATCATATTGTAGGTGCCACAGTCTGAAAGCTTTAAGGTACACGAGCCGACATCTACATTGGATATGCAGGAGCCCTGCATTGCAAGCGCCATGCCTGCCGCACGAACCTTGCCATTTCCCATATCGCGGACAGGATACTTTTCTGCCCAGTGGAAATTGTCCGCGCAGTGCATTATACATCTGTCAAGTGCACATGCATTTGCTGTCTCGCCAAAATATGCCGGCATAAACATGCCCTCGCGTACAATATTTTTCAAACGAAGTTCAACCGGGTCTATATGCAGCTTTTCTGCGAGCTCATTGACGGTTGATTCAAGTGCAAATATGCCTGTGTGGCTCCATAGCCTCTGTATGCTCCTGCCGCCTGCACGTTTGTATACACAACATCGCACGAAAATCTTGTTGCCTCGCAGCCTCCTGTATAAAGTGGAAGCGATTTATGACCGGAAAGTCCTACTGTTGTAGTGCTATGCTCTCCGTATGCTCCACCATTTGACAGCGTATAAAGATCTATCGCCCTTATATGACCATCTTTCATCGCTCCAAGACGCACGGTAACTTCCATCTCATGACGCGGTGACGCGATAGTCTGACACTCTTTTCTGCTGTAGATTATCTTGCTCGGGCGCTTTGTCTTCCAGGTAACAAATGCCGGATACACCTCACAGACCGCTGTCTGCTTGGCACCAAAGCCTCCTCCGATACGCGGCTTTTCAGCGCGCACCATAGACTTTGGAATATCGAGTGCATTTGCCAGTATTCGGCGCAGGTGGAAAACTATCTGTGTCGAGCTGATACAGTGAAGTCTGCCGTATCTGTCTATCTCACAGTATGCCCTGCAGGTCTCCATATATGCCTGCTGCGCTGCCTTTATGCGATATGTGTGCTCAATTATCTCATCACACTCTGACAGAATTTTCTCCACGTTTCCATGCTCATCCTCCTCGTGGTGAATGAGATTGCGCTTTACATCGCCTGTATCTATGCTGGATGACCAGTCATCCTCAGGATGCACGAGCACCTTGTTGTCCAGCGACTTTCTGAAGTCAAGCACCGGCTCAAGCACCGTGTACTTTACTTTTATCATGTTAAGAGCCTTGTCCACCGCCTTTTCAGATTCTCCGACCACTATAGCGACGGCGTCACCTACGCTTCTCACATGACGGTCAAGGATTAATCTGTCATATGGTGACGGCTCCGGAAAAGTCTGGCCTGCGATAGAAAAACGCTTTTTCGGAACATCCTCCCAGGTGTATACTGCGACCATGCCCGGCACCTTAAGAGCGATATCTGTCTTTACATCCTCGACAATTGCATTTGCATACGGGCTTCTCAGAAGCTTTATGACAAGCGCATCACGCGGTGTGATATCATCAGTAAATACCGGCTTTCCGAGTAAAAGCTGGCTCGAATCCTTTTTAGGTATACATTTTCCAACTGCGTGGTAATCCCTTCTGGCGCGGTTGAAGCTGTTTTCGTTAGTTTGATTTGTGCTCATCCTGCCACTCCTTTCCGATATCCTCTCCATAGACGCCTGCCTCAAGATTAAGAGGTGCGCCCTCCTTCTTACTGTTTAAGAAATTTCTGATTGAGCGCAGCTGACTCTGATATCCTGTACAACGGCACAGATTTCCTGAAAGATATTCAAGAATTTCCTCGTCAGTCGGGTCAGGATTTTCTCTCAGAAGCGCCACAATATTTACAATATACCCCGGATTACAGAAGCCGCACTGATCCGCTCCCTGTGCAGCAAAAAATCCTGTAAACTGCTTAGCTTCCTCCTCAAGTCCCTCGAGGGTGTCCACCGCTCTGCCGTCTGCCCTGCCTATCGGCGTGCTGCATGACAGCACAGGCTTTCCATCCAGAAGCACTGTACAAAGACCACAGTTGCCTGACTCACAGCCTCTCTTCACCGAAAAGCAATTGTGCTTACGGCAAAAGTCTAAAAGGACCATATCCTGGTCTACCGAGTCGGTTATTAACTTTCCATTTAATTTTATTTTAACATCCATATATATGAATTCCTTCCTATTTAATGCTCGTGCTTAATACTCGTTCTTAATGCTAATGCATTGACGCCATCGCACTAATAGAGCTGCCAAAATTATGTTTACCTTACATGTGACTGGCGACAATTACATTATATCATCGCAGATGTCAAGCGACTGTGTAACAGCGCGGCGTGTAAGCACCCTGCAGATCATCTCTCTGTACTCAGCGCCTGCCCTTATATTGCTTCCAAAACGGATATGCTCTGCAACATATTCGGCAAATTTATCTATTTTGGCATTGGTTTCGGAGTTATCTGTCAAGGCTGCATTACCATCTGTCTTTGCATCTGCTATGCCATCGAGTATGCCCTCCTCATCCCACACAGGCTCTGCCATATATGGTGATGCTCCGATAACCGCCACATACCTGCCGCTTCTGTTTGCCACTGCACATGTGAGCACCGGAAAGTCTGTTGACTGGTTTCTCTGGCTTAAGTATACTACGCCCTTTGCATTTTTCGGTACTATTACTGACACAAGCACATCGCGCGTGGTTCTTGGAAGTGCCGCAAACTCATCCAAATCCATAATTCCCGCCTTGTGAAGCTGCACCTTTGCTCCCAGTGCCCTGAAAATCGTCATGACATCTGAAAATCCGAATCTGCCCAGATGCTTCCTCCGACAGTTGCCACATTTCTAAATTGCACTCCGACAATGTGTCTGACCGACTCTGCGATTGCGCCGTGTGTATATGCATTCAGTGCTTCATGTGTCTCTATCTGCCTGAGTGTTGCATATGCACCGATTCTAAACTCGTTCTCATCCTCATCAATTTGGTCAAGTCCGAGATCGCACAGGTCAATTGCCGTGCCAAGCGTCTTATTTTTCATTTTGAGCCAGAGCATGCCGCCCAGCACAAAATTCGGTTTTTTCTGATAAAGCTCATAAGCTTCATCAAGGCTTTGCGCCCTCACATATTGATTGTAATAAAACATATTTTTCTCCTGTTATCCTGCTATATAGGTAACTATCAGTTACCTCATTTCGATTTCATACATCGCTTCCCACCTGATGTCATGCTCCTTCATAAAGGCTATGAGGCACTCCCTGTCAGAAAGCTCTGCTCTCCATGCCAGCCCGCAGCCCGCCGATATGACAGACGGAAGAGGAATCGTGCGTCCCGGAATACCACATGCCTTGCCCTTGATATCAAGCTTCAACGGTGCTGTGTTAGTCTCGAAGGTGATGATTAGCCGTTTTTTCTTTTCTCTTGCCAAATTTTTATCCATTACCTCACACCTTGTATAACTCTACGGACTTACAATAAGAGATGCCCCAGCCATCTTTTCTGCGATATCATACATGTTGGTCACCTCTCCGACTGCAAGCTTATCTGACAGCTCATAGTAGTTCAGGCATGTTCCGCAGGTAAAAATTTTCACCCCACGGCTCTTAAGCTCCTTTAAATCCTCAAGTGACTCTGAGCCCTCACAGGTCAGCTTCGCTCCTCCATTGTAGAAAAGCATGGTTTCAGGCGGGTTGTCCTGCTGCGAAAGTGCGTAGATGAAGCCCTTTATAAGTACCTTGCCAAGCTCCTCGCTGCCCTCTCCCATATATGAAGAGCGGATTACAACAACCCTGTTATCTGCGGCCGGCTGCATGCATACTGTGAAGCCTCGTCTGTATCCGAAAGCTCATCGGCATTTACAGCTTCAATTGTCAGCTTTACGCTGTAGCTTCCGTCGTCGAGCTTACTGCTATCACAGCTATAGCCCTTCTGTGCAGCCATCTTTTTTAAATTTTCCACTGCAACTTCATTGTCCACAAGTGTCTCCACCGTATCCGGCTGTGTGAGAGCCTCTATCGCCTTCTTTGTCTTTACAACCGGGATCGGACATGTATCCCCTATTGCATTTACTGTTATCATATTTATAATCCTCCCTATGTTATTTTAACTCGTCAGCCCTCAAAATGAAGGGCATGCAGCCTGTCAGCAAATTTGCATAAGCTATGGCAGCTTAAATCAACTCACATATATCGGCACATCTCGCCGCTTAACAAATCGTCCCACCTTTGCAGCCGGAAGCCCTGCGGCTTTAAGCTCATGCAAAAATGCATCTGCCTCAGAGGCTTTTACTGCAAACAGCAATCCTCCGGAGGTCTGCGGATCGAAAAGTACCTCCTCCATTGAGAAAGGTATATTTTTTGCAAAGCACACCTTATCACCTACATGGTTTCTGTTGCGCTGGGCCGCTGCCGTGAGGAAAAACTCATCTGCGCATCGCAGTGCTCCGGTAATGACCGGGATGGAAATCGAGTCGATAAGTGCTGTTATATCATCATTTAACATCTCACTCAGATGTCCTAAAAAGCTAAATCCCGTGACATCTGTGCATGCATGTATATCGAAAGCATGACTGATTTCGGATGCTGCCTTATTCAGTGTGGTCATAGAGCTTACCGCATCCTCAATTGCACCTAACGGAGCCTCCCCGACGCGGTTTGCGTTGCATACAAGCCCCACTCCGAGTTTCTTTGTAAGTATAAGCACATCTGACGGCTGCCCTGTGTTGTTGCTGTAAATATGCTCCAGGTGGACCGTACCCATGACTGAAAGACCGTATTTTACATCACTGTCTGCTATAGAATGGCCGCCCGCAAGTGTGCCGCCTGCCTCTATAACCTTATCAGCACCACCCTGCATTATTTTGCCGAGTATATTCAGGTCCATTTTCTCAGGGAAACAGACGATGTTCAATGCGGTCTTTACTGTGCCGCCCATCGCATAAATATCACTGAGCGCATTTGCGGCCGCTATCTGTCCAAACGTATACGGATCATCAACCATCGGCGGAAAAAAATCAAGCGTCTGGACTACCGCCGTGTCATCTGAAATTTTGTACACTGCCGCATCATCACAGCTATCATATCCGATGAGCAGATTGCTGTCTTTTTCCCCCCTTGGCAGCTTTGCTAAAACATTACTTAACAAATCCGGACCAAGCTTTGCAGTACAGCCACCGCCCTTGCAAAACACTATTTCCTGTGGCATTTTTGCTCCTTTCAATTGTTTAATACTATTTATCGCAATGCCGCAATCTGCATAAGCGCTTCAGCGGCCTCATTTATCTCATCAACTGTATTATAATATGAAAATGAGAATCTCACCATACCCTGATTTTGTGTTCCAAAGAATTTATGCATCAGCGGTGCGCAGTGTATGCCGCTCCTTGTTGCAATGCCATACTCATTCATAAGTATGTCTGACACCTCCGCCGAGTCCATATCAGCTATATTTACTGAAACAATCGCACAGCGCATACCATTGTCGGGCAGCATATCGAAATCTCCATATATCCTGATTCCGGGGATTGTCTTTATTTTTTCAATAAATGCCTGCATCAGCTCATGCTCTTTAGCGTATATATTGTCGAGTCCGATTTTCTCAAGCTCCATGACACCTGTTAAAAGCCCTGCGATTCCCGGACGTTTAAGGTACCGGCCTCAAGTCTTGTCGGAAGCTCCATAGGCTGGTTCTCAAGAAAGCTGAGCACACCGGTGCCACCGCTCTTAAACGGCTTTATATCTGCTCTCTCTCCCACATAAAGTCCTCCGGTACCCTGCGGTCCCATCAACCCCTTATGGCCTGTGAAGCAGAGCACATCAATATTCATGTCTTTTACATTTATCGGAAGTACACCGGCTGTCTGCGATGCATCGACTATAAATAAAAGGTTATGCTTTCGTGCGATTTGCCCTATCGACTTAATATCCACCACGTTGCCTGTGAGATTTGAAGCATGTGTGCAGACGATGGCTTTTGTATCCGGACGGATTAAAGCCTCTATGTCCGATGGGGAAATTATCCCCCTTTTTATTCCTACATCACTGCATGGTACAATATCCACACCCACGCCCCGCTCCCTTTGCATATAAAGAGGTCTGAGCACAGAATTATGCTCGAGCTGTGTTGTAATCACATGCTCCCCCGGCTCAATCAGTCCGTGGATTGCAATGTTTAGTGCCTCAGTGGCATTTGCCGTAAAAACGAGTCTGGCCGCATCATCTCCGCCGAAAAATTCTGCAAGGCACATTCTGGCCTCATATATTTTCCTCGACGCATCAAGCGATGCATCCGATGCCCCGCGCCCGGAATTGCCGCAGTGCTTCATTGCATCAAGCACTGCATCATATACCGCATCCGGCTTTTTAATTGTTGTGGCAGCATTGTCCAGGTAAATCATAGTATGTCCTCATTTACTTCTCATCCAAGCAGGTAAAAATTCTTTATATAGAGCTCATCATTTATATTTTTGCTAAGCATATTTGCTTCTGTATGCCTCGGAAGGCTTGCGTAAATTATTGAATCGTTATTTAATTTGCACAATACTTCCCAGCTTTTCAATTCTTCAATCATTTTATAATCTTTAATCCTGATTATATTTTTATCATTATATACAAGTGCCGTTTTTGCTTTGCCTACCGATATTATTATATCCTGTGGGAAAACACCTATGTGTGATATGTCGTCCATACTCATTGCAGTCTGTTCAAGCTGCTCATCAGTGACCTCAAATACGCTATCCCATTCCACAGCAAGCAAATGATGCTTATCCTGCCATTTTACCTCTGATATATTGCTGCAGCCCACAAGCAGTGCCTGCTCCACAGACATAGGCCGCATGAAGAAATCTTTTTTGTCGCGGACTGTACTCAGTACACCTCTCTCCATGCTTCCGATACGCTCGGCCAGGCGATACACCTCATCGCGATTGTGTGACACAAAAACAACAGGATTGTTAAAATCTGTCAGCATCTCCATAAGCTCTGATTCCATGCTTCTTTTTACATGCTCATCCAGTGCCGAAAAAGGCTCATCGAGCAGTATGCACTCCGGCTTAGCCGCAAGCATGCGAAGCATTGCCACGCGCTGCCTCTGACCACCGGAGAGATGATTGGGATATGTGTACGCCATGCCCTCAAGCCCATACCTCTTCAGCCAGCCCTTCACTTTTTCCTCGTCGCGGTGTCCCATTGCTATGCATATATTTTCCATCACGGTCATTGTCGGAAATAATGCATAGTCCTGAAACAGATAGCCTACCCTGCGCTTACCCGGGTGCAGATTTATACGCTTTTTCGAATCATACAGCACACGGCCGTTTAATGATATAAAGCCTGAGTCCGGTGTCTCTATCCCTGCTATGCACTTTAATGTCATACTCTTTCCTGAGCCCGACATACCGATTACGGACACAACCTCGTCCGTAAGCTCCATGTCAACCGAGAGCATGAAATTATCCAACTGTTTTTTTATTTTTACTATGAGCGACATTATTTTTTCTCTTTCTCTTTATGCCCTTGCTTTTGCCGCATATCATATTTATTGATACAAGGCATGCAAACGAAATCGCTATGATTACTATGCACCAGAAGCCCGCTGTGGCATAGTCTCCACTTTGGACGACCATTGCTATCTGCTGTGATATGGTCGAGGTTTTTCCTGCTATATTTCCGGCAAGCATCGATGTGGCACCATACTCACCGATAGCTCTGGCAAAGGCCAGCGTGACACCCGATATGATACCGGGCTTTGCCATAGGCAGACGTATCCTCCAGAAAATCTTCCACTCACTTATGCCGAGAGTGCGCGCCGCATATATGACATTTTCATCTATCTGCTCAAATGCCGCTCTCGCATTTCTGTACATGAGAGGGAGTGCAATGATGGTTGCTGCCACCACACAGCCAAGCCACGTGTGTACTACCTGTATCCCCATGCTATGGCTTAAAAAGCTTCCAAAAGGACGCCTTGTGCTGAAAATCCTTAAAAGAATGTATCCAGCCACGGTAGGCGGCAGTACCATAGGAAGTGTCAGCAGTCCATCCCAGAACGCCCTCACTCTGCCCTTTGTGTTTATGACAAGCTCGGCAAAAGCTATTCCTATAAAAAAAGAAAAAACTGACGCTACTATTCCTGTTTTTAATGTTACCCAAAGCGGTGAAAAATCAATCTGTCCCATTATTTATTTACCGAAAAATGATATTTCTCAAATACTGACATTGCCTCATCTGTCTGAAGGTATGCGATAAATTCCTTTGCTGCTTCAAGCTCATCTGATGTAGTGCTGTCTCCCTTTAAGGCTGCTATCGGATAGATGACATCGCCTGTTAAGCTGTTTGGAAGCTTTTCTATAATATCAAGCTGATTCTCGTATCCGAATGTATCTGAGTAATAAACTGTTCCTATCTCATTTGCGCCCTCAGCTACGGCAGATGCAACCGCACCAACATTGGCACAGCTGTTTATTTCCAGACCTTCAAGTGCCTTTGAGATATCAGAATCTGAAATAGCCTGTGGCTTTGAAGCATCACCTTCAACCATTTTTGAATTTACTAACGCTGCTCTGGTGTACTGTCCTACAGGAACAGTTCCGTCAGCAAGCGCCATATTTTTAGCCTTTGAGATGTCTGCAAAGCCGGTAACTGCCGTGCCACTATTCTTATATGTAACAAGGCACACTGATTATTTAACAGGTCAACACGAGTACCGTCCACCACGCTTCCTCCGTCGTAGCCATTTTGAAGCTCATCCATCTGTGCCACTCCTGCTGAGAAAAAGATGTTGCACTTCGCACCCTCTTTAATCTGTGCCATCAGAGTTCCGGAGCTGTCATAGTTGTTCCGGAAGTTTACATTTGGATGCGCCCTGGTGTAGGCTGCACAAATTTCATCCATAACACTGTTTAAGCTCTTTGCCGCAAAAATTGATAAATCGACATCTGCATCTGCTGTATCCTTTTTTCCACAGCCCGCAAAAAGTCCTGCTATAAGGATAAGTCCAAACGCAAGTCCTGCATATGCTTTAAATTTTCTCTTTAAGCCCTTGCGCTCCTTTACTGATCCGTCAGTATCTGTTGCTATTCTTAAGCTCATACTTTTAACCTTTCTTTTTATTTAGACAATATGCATGTGATTAATGTGCATATTCAGCTTATCTTGATTTATTAATATATGATAATTTCATCATCCAATCTGCTCCAGCAGCACCGAAATACTGCCTCCGCACACCATGCCCTCTTTCTCGGCATCGTCAGTGTTCATGCTCACATCCATCAAACCGCATTTGAACTCCTGCTTGCGAAACAATCTCCTGCAATGGCTTATAACCTCTGCCTCCGCACAACCGCCGCCTATAGTTCCGATGATCCGATTGTCTGAGCTCACGAGCATCTGTGTTCCGACTCCGCGCGGTGCACTGCCATTCTTTTTTATGATGGTACACAGTATATACTTCTCATCTGATGCCTCAATAAGTGCATCAAGCACTTCGTTATCCACCTGTGTGCAGCCGGTATGCTCATTTTTGCACTTTACTATCTCACTTATCACCGAAAGTGCAATTTCCTCCGGTGTCTGTCCACCTATTGCAAGGCCTATCGGAGAATGTAATCCGGATATGTTTTCCTGTGAAAATCCCGATTCTTCAAGGTCTTTTTTTACTATGGCAGCTCTTTTCTTTGAGCCCATCATCCCCACATAGGCGTATGGCTTTCTGAATATCTCTGTAAGACACTCCATATCAAAGCGATGGCCTCTTGTCATGCATACATAGTAATCATCCGCCTGTGGCTCTAGCCTGGCGAGAGTTTTTTATAATCGCCACAAATTACATGGTCTGCGCCTTGGCGCTTTGCATTATCGGCAAACAGAGGTCTGTCCTCTATCACCCATATGTCAAAGGCCAAAAGTGATGCCATGCGTACAAGTGCCGCCGATACATGACCTCCTCCGCAGATTATGAGGCGTGGTCTGCTGCCTATCTGCTGTTTAAACATCACAATGGAATTATCATTGTCATTTATTTCATCTGCCCATGCACTGCCTGATGCCACTCTTATTCTGCCATCTATATAAAGCGCCTTTTCACCGGCATGTGCTCCTTCTATGACTGTCAAAAGCTCACAGCGACTGTCCGCCGGTCTGTCCTTTATCGAAGCATATATGTTTGCCGGAATCAGCTTCACCTCGTCACCGGTATGAATCTGGCCGCCTCTTATGACTACTGCAAACACGCCCTCCTTTGGCATAATGCACTCGCCCATCCTCTTGTAGATAGCACAATGCGAATGACACTGCTTTCCTATCTGCGTCATCTCCAGGATAGTATCTCCTATGCAAAAGCGTGTTCCAAGCGGCAAATTTTTGAAATCAAATCCTGATATAATTAAATTTTCGCCAAATGCGCCGTTGTCTATCTGCGCTCCTCTTGCCCTGAAGGCATCTATTTTCTCTGCGGAAAGCAGGCTGACCTGCCTGTGCCACTTTCCGGCATGTGCATCTCCCATGATGCCATAGTCTGCAACAAGCTCCGCCTGTGGCACCTCTCTCTTTTCAGTTCCTCTCTCTTTGCTTATATTGATTGCAAGAAGCTTTCCCATGATTTGCTATCAGCCTCCTATCCGGCTCATATTTCTTGCTGCATTTACTTCCGCAGCTTTCAGCTCTGTAGTCTTTGTCTCCACAGTCTTTGTCTCTGTAGTTTTTGTATATGTCACTGCATTATCATTAAAATTATGACACCCCGGCTTTGCCTTTATGGCAGCCTTTAGTGCCTGAACTATTACAAAATCTTTTTCCAAATCATCTGTAAATTCGCATGAATCAGGTACTAAATCCATCGTCACGCTGCTTCCCAGGCATGGCATAAGCCTGCCGTCAGCCGTAACACGTATGCGGTTACAGGTATCGCAGAACTTCCCATGGATTGCCTGAATCAGCCCTACTCTGATATTAAGTCCATGAAAACTGTAATACTCTGCCGGACCGTTATCCGAATTATTATATCCCGAATTAATTTCTTCTCTATTTTCAGTATCTATATGGCAAAAAGTTCCATATACTTCTAAAAGTGCGCCAATAACCTTCTCATACGGCTCGACTCCGTTGGTATGCCCTTCACCTACCGGCATCATCTCTATAAAACGGATATCTGTGCCTTTTTTTGAAGCATACCGTGTGAGAGCCACCACATCTGTCTGCGGTGTGAGCACCACATTGATTTTCACTCTTATTCCACACTCTATGGCAGCATCGATTCCATGCTCCACTTTATGAAGCAGCGGTTTTTTTGTGATATGTTCATATTCTGACGCATCTATCGTGTCCAGGCTCACATTTATACTGTCTATGCCGGCCTCCTTAAGCTGCTTTGCATGCTGCGCAAGCAGTACTGCGTTTGTGGTGAGCGATACACTCCTGACACCGGGTATCTTTTTGATTTGTGAAACCATCTCATCAATCTGCGGATGCAGAAGCGGCTCACCGCCTGTCAGACGAAAATGCGTGATTCCAAGCCTTGTGGCTGCGCGGACTATGCAAAGTACCTTTTTTACGCTAAGTGTATTTATTGCCTGACAATTTTTATTATTGTCCTGTGGGTTGCAATAATAACAGTTCAGATTACAGCTATCTATCACCGATATACGCATGTAGTCAATCTCTCTGCCAAATCTATCGCGCATATTAAAAGCCCTTCCCGAAACCGCAGTTAGGAAACGTACAGACATCACAATTCAGGCAGAGTCCGCCTTCTCCAAGTCCGGCAAGCTCATCTGCCAAAATCATATCACACGCCATAAGCTCGGCAATACAATATCAAATATCGTGCGCTTGTTGTACATGGCGCAGCCAGGCAGTCCACATATCGGCACCAGCCTGTCACCTGCATCATAGTACGACAGCAAAAACATGGCTCCCGGCAGCACCGGCGAACCGTACGACACGATCCGAGCGCCTGTATTTTTTATGGCAAGCGGTGTTTTATCATCAGGATCCACGCTCATTCCTCCTGTGCAGAATACAATCTCCGCTCCTGCTCTATTGCACGTAAGCATCCGTCTGTTATTTTTTTGTCATCATCATCAAACACCTCATGAAACATCATCTGTGCACCAAACTCTGCTATTTTTTTCTCGATGACAGGGGTAAACGCATCCTGTATCCTGCCGTGGAACACTTCATTTCCGGTTGTGATTATTGCTGCTTTTCTGAGCACAAACGGCTTTATATCAAGAATCGGTCCGTCATCGCATATGTGTGAAGCCGCCTCCAGCTTATCCTTTTTTATGACAAGCGGTATGATTCTTGTTCCGGCGAGCTTATCACCCTTTTTCACAGTGGTATTGCCGTGCCTTGTTGCTATCATCATTTCACCAAAGGAGTTGACCTTTTTCAGCTTTTCGCTGTCCACCTTAAGCAGTCCGTCACAGTCAGCAATCACCTCTATCTTGCCTTCCTTTACAGGGGATGGATGCATTTTACTTGCGGTGCCACCAAAAGCGCCGGATTCTGCGGCTTCACAATGACCTTCTGCGTCAGCCTCATTGCTATTTGTGCCACATGCGCTCATACGATAAAGCACCTCTGCTGCCTCATTTTCGTGCATCATGGTCTCATCATTTTCCCATATATATATGGTGTCTTTTCCAACGCTAAGCAGCACCGGTATATCCTCTTTTGTTATAATATGTCCCTTGCGAAAAACCGCATCCTTTTTCACACCGGGGATAATCTGTGTGATATCGTGGCAGAGCACCTGTCCGACTGCCTCCGTTGTCTTCATAAGCTTCATATAATCCCACACTCCAAATATTATTTTTGTAAATAGTTACTGTCCTAAACCATACCCCGTGCATTTCTGTCACCGGCCGCACTCACTGTCATACTGCAGTAAAATATCAAGCCCATGCTCTATATTTCCCATCAGAAAATCCATGCTCTCCGACACTGCCTTCACACTGCCGGGCAGATTGACTATCAGTGTGTTTTTCCTGATAACTGAAGCTCCTCTGCCAAGCATGGCTTTAGGTGTAAGACTCATGCTGTACGCTCTCAGTGCCTCAGCGATACCCGGTGCATTACGCTCTGCAACATCCATTGTAGCTTCCGGTGTGATATCTCTCGGTGAAAAACCGGTACCTCCGGTTGTAAGCACCAGATTGCATTTCACATCATCACACAGCCTGACAAGCTCGTCTGCAATCTGTTTCCTCTCATCCGGTATTATTTTATATGAAACCACATCATACTTATCTTTGGGAAGCAGTTCCTTTATTTTCGGACCGCTTTTATCCTCTCTTTGGCCCGCTGCGCCTTTATCGCTTATCGTTATAATCCCTACAGTATACATTACATCACCCTGTTATCCTTGATTAATTGTGTATTTTTAACTTCTCAGCATTTTAAATGAGCTGTAATCGTTGCCGGTCACATTGTTAGTTGTGATCAGTAACGTAATGTCCGCTCTTGCCACCGGATTTTTCCAGCAGATGTATCTGCCCGATTTCCATGCCACGGTCCAGTGCCTTACACATATCATATATGGTAAGAAGCGCCACACTGACCCCTGTCATGGCCTCCATCTCTACACCGGTTTTTCCCACACAGGCTGTCGTGCAGATTGCCGTGATACTGCTGTTTTTTTCATCCAGCTCAAACTCAACATCGCACTTTGTCATGGCAATAGCATGACAGAGCGGAATGAGCATGGAATTGTTCTTTGCGCCCATGATTCCCGCAATCCTCGCTACTGCCAGCACATCGCCCTTTTTAGCTGTGCCCGTAGATACCGCCCTGTATACGGCGCCATTTACCTTTATCGTGCCACAGGCTTTCGCCACGCGGTATGTGTCATCCTTTGCATGCACATCCACCATGTGAGCTTCCCCTGCCTCATTAAAATGTGTGAGCTTTCCTTTATTTTGTTTCTGATTATTGATATCTAATTCGTTTTCCTGCGTCAATCTATTTATCCTCACTGTAACTATTCAGAACCACTAAAACACCTTAATAGTTACCCTCATTTATTATTTAATAAATCTTTACGCCGTGCTCAAATGCCGATACCGCCTCAAGCACACTGCCTGCTATACTCCTTGCCTTGTCAGAGATTGTAAAGCAATTTGTTATCTCACTCTCGCGCGGTCGATATCCGCTATCTTGAAGCCTTTCCTGAAATAATAACCCTCACGGATAAGGCCTCGTATGATGCCTGTAATTGTAGCATTCACAGGGACATATTCAGACAATGCATTGTCATAGCTTTCTTTATCCGGATATATCCGCGCTATCTCATCGCCCTTTTGCACGATGTCTCCGATTTTTCTGACGTCATGAATATATCCTGCCGCCGGAGCGTGAATCACACGCTCACTTGTGAAGCCGGCGATATTTCCCGGAACACCTGTGTTGGGCTGTGCCATGCCATCGGTAATGATGCGCGCCAGATTGTGCCCACGCATTGACTCAATCACCAGATGCACGTCTTGCCCTGCCGTAAAGCCCGGGCCTACTCCTATCACAAGCGGTGCCATATCGATTGTGGTGCCCAGATTTTTCTTTGCTATTATGGCATCTACCACAACATCCGGCTTTAAAAGTGCAATTGACTCACCCTTTGGGTCTATAAGAAGTGGGACCTCTCCGGCTTCAAGCACAGCTTCGATGGCTGAACTATCCCACTTTTCTGATACAATATGAGCCGCCGGTGTGTCATTTTCCCCTGAATATGTCTCTGTATCAGTCTCTGCATCAGCCAAGGCAGGAACTAGTCTGGCTGTCACACCCTCTACAACTGCGCTCCCATCATACACTGCTTCACAAAAGGACACCTGGCGCCGTATGGCAGCCGGATAGTCTGTCTCAAGCGCTATCACCCTATGTCCTGCCCGGTGCAGTCTGTGGATGATGCCGGTCGCAAGGTCTCCTGCACCGCGGCATATGATTAACAAATTTTTCTTTATTATCTGATTATTGCTCTGATTCATGCTCATCTGATTAATTACCCTGTTACCTTATTATTTCCATATTTGCAACTATTCAGAACCACCCACGCTCATTCGCAAAAACGCACGATACTCGTCCTTCAAAACCGCTATCGCGCAGCTTTCTGACATAGACCTGCCGCAGCGTATCTATAATCGAATCATCAACCACTGCATCCGCTGCCGTTCCAAGCTCCTCTTGCATAAGCTCATATCGAAATACAACGTCCTTACATGACCTGCCCTTTTCCCATGTGCCAAGCACTATGATAACATCTGTGGTACCCGGATATATGACCGGCTCATCCGCTGCCGGATATTTGAGGGAATGGTGCTTTGCTCCATCTGCTTCGATTATAACATAATCTAACGCCTGTGGCATGTCTTTAATCAGTTTATCAAGCAAATCATACGGCAGTCCGCACATCTTTGACTTTGACTGTTCTGATATTTTCTGTTCAGATATTTTCTGCCCCGCCATGCAATATCCATCTTTTATTATTTTATCCCTTAACGCAAAAAAATCGCAGGATAGGTCAGTGTCAGCTTCGACATACATGTGCGTTGTTGTTGTGACAAGCACACCTTTTCCACTCCTGTGATATTCCCTTGCAAGCTTATGAACGAGTGTGGTCTTGCCACCTGCGCCCACTATTGAAATCACTTTTTCCATATATTTCCATACTTCCCACAAACAATAAAGCCGCCGGTGTACTTAATGCACCAGACGGCTTCAAAATCCTAAGCGTTAGTCATCCACACGCTTCACATCGTCTTTCTCGTCCATATCCCACATATATGGCGCATTCTTTGACTTCTTCGGCAAAATAATATTGAGAAGAATAGCGCAAAGTGAGCAAGGCACGATACCTGAACCGCCAAATATAAGCTGTACATAGTATGGCAGATGTGATGTAGCACCGGTTGTAGCGCCAAGTCCGTAGCCTAAACCGATTGCTACTGAGATAATTGTAATCTCACGGCTGCCGATTGGCTCCTTTGTGATGAGCTCAATTCCCGAAATCAGGATAGAGGCAAACATCATAACAGCAGCTCCGCCGAGCACTGACTGAGGCATGATTGACATGAGAGCTCCAATCTTTGGGCAGAAGCCGCAAATAACAAGGAATATAGCTCCCATTGAAATAGCAAATCTATTGACAACCTTTGTCATTGAAACAAGACCTACATTCTGTGAGAATGAGGTATTTGGCAGTACTCCGAAAAGCGCTGCAAATGATGAACCAAGACCATCACAGATAACACCGCCTGAAAGCTCTGAATCTGTAGCCTCTCTGTCCATTCCACCCTCCACACAGGCTGAGATATCGCCAACTGTCTCGATTGCAGTAACGATAAACATGATGCCGATTGGGATGATTGCATTGGCATGGAAGGAAATTCCCACATCTGACAGCTTTCCAAAGCCTATAAAGCTTGGAACTGCTATCCATGCCGCATTTTTAACCTCATCAAAGTTTACAACCCATGAGTATGTGTATTTAACACCGTCAGCGTCACACCTGTGTGTGACATGGTAAGTGTCATAATGATTGCTACAACATATCCTGCCAGGATACCAAAAAGGATGGCAGATGATGAAAAAATACTGCGCGATGGTGCAAAATGCTTAAGAAGCACGATTACTATAAGTACAACCATTCCAATAAAAAGGTTTGGCAGTGAGCCGTAATCATTTTTGCCTGTTCCACCACAGAAGTAGTTGATTCCCACTCCAAGGAGTGAAAGTCCGATTGCTATAACAACTGAGCCTGTAACGATTGCCGGGAAAAACTTGCGCAAAGGCTTTAAGAAGGCTCCGAGTATGCCCTCGAAGATACCTCCTACAAGGCAGGCTCCCATAATAGCACCATATGCTATAACTCCGCCGCCACACGCTGCAACTGTATTATTTAATACTCCAAGAAAGCCCGAAGAGGTTCCCATAACGATAGGTACCTTTCCGCCGACAGGTCCGATGGAAAACATCTGTACTAATGTTACAATACCTGCGATAATCATTGCATTCTGTAAGAGAGCAGTTCTAAGCTCCGCAAAGCCAGCATCCGCTGTGAGCCCGCATGCTCCCATAACAATGATAAGAGGTGTAAGGTTTCCGATGAACATAGCCATAACATGCTGCAGTCCAAGCGGAATAGCCTGAGACAGAGGTATTCTGCCCTCAAACTGGTAAGGTGAAGAGTTCGTTGTCTTTTTCATTGGTTCCTCCAAATAATTATACTCTTAATTTAATAAAAAATTTACAAAATTATTTTACGTGCATAAGGCTATGTGGTCAATTTAGTATTACTTATAATATAATATCTATTTACTTATAAATAAATGCTATTGAAATTAGTTTCTGACAGCAACAGGGCACACCACAACCGGTATGCCCTATCTATTACAAACGATATAGCTATTCAGAATAATCTAAATTTATTCAACCCTAAGCAGCTCGCAGTTTCCCTGCATATCCTTCCAGAAATCCTTTATAGGTGTGCCGCGAAACTGATTGACTATGCTGCAGTTCATTGCACCGTGTCCCACGACAAGCACATTTTTGCCTGCCTCAAGCTGCGGTCTCAGCACCTGCTCTATAAACTCGCCTGTTCTGTGATATAGCTCCTCAAAGCTCTCTGCGCCGTCCTTTGCCACATATTTTTCCGGCTCCTCAAAGAGCAGGTAGACAGGGCATTCGGGCTTTTGCCTGATGTTCTTCACTCCCTCATAATCACCGAAGCACATCTCGTGAAGCCTGTTGTCAGTGATAATCTCTACTGCAGGGTTTCTGTCTGCAAGAAAAATCCTTGCCGTCTCCTGTGCTCTCTTAAGCGGGGAGCAGTAGCATATGTCAAAATCTATATCCTTATATTTTTCTGCGGCATCGTAAGCCATCTGCCTGCCGGTTTCGTTGAGTGGGATATCCACCTCCCCCTGCAGTCTGTGCTCCTCATTCCAATCTGTTCTTCCATGTCGCAAAATATAAAACATAATTAATCCTCGATTTCTCCATTTCTATGTCTCTCGAAGAAATGCTTTGTCTCCTTAACAACAACACCACTAAGAGCAAACAGCGCTATCATATTTGGCAGAGCATGAGACCGTTGAAGATATCAGCGATAGTCCACACCGCACTTACAGTCATATAAGGTCCGATGAAAACTGCAAGTATATATATCCAGCGATAAACCTTTACATATTTCATCCTTCCGCCACTCAAATACTCTAAGCACCGCTCACTATAATAATCCCAACCGAGTATAGTTGTAAAGCAAAAAATACAAGACACAGCATAAGTACAAATGCTGATAACTCTTTCGGTAAAGGAAGACCATTCTGGAATGCGTATGTAGTAACCTGTACGCCCTCGAGTCCGTCAACCTGCCATGCGCCTGTGAGCACGATGGAAAGTCCTGTAAGTGTACATATAACTATTGTATCAATGAAGGTTCCTGTCATGCTGACAAGACCCTGACGTACAGGCTCCTTTGTCTGGGCTGCTGCCGCTGCAATCGGGGCACTACCAAGTCCTGCCTCGTTTGAAAAGATTCCTCTGGCAACACCCTTTTGCATTGCAACAAGAAAGCTTCCCACGGCACCGCCTGTTATGGCCTTCGGTGAAAACGCTGCCTTTACTATTGTAGCAAACGCTGCCGGAACCGCTGTGATATTGCATACCACAAGCACGAGCACAAATACAATATATATAACAGCCATGAAAGGAACTATTATCTGGCTGACACTTGCAATACGCTTTACTCCGCCGATAAGCACTGCTGCCACGCAGAATGCCAGTACAAGCGAAGCAATGACAACTGACCATGAATACTCACCAAGGAACGGTAAAACCTTTACTGTATGCTGGTTTTAGGGTCAAAAAAGTTGTTTACAGCACTTGATATTCCGTTTACCTGGCTGAATGTTCCTATTCCGAAAAGTCCAACGCATACGCCGAAAAATGCAAATATCTTTGCAAGCCATTTCCATTTTGCACCCATTCCCTGCTCTATGTAGTAGAATGGTCCGCCGAGACTATGTCCGTCCTTGCCGATGACACGATATTTTACAGCCAAAAGTCCCTCTGAATACTTTGTTGCCATGCCAAAGAAGGCTGCAAGCACCATCCAGAAAAGTGCTCCCGGTCCTCCTGCACCGACTGCAGTTGCTACACCGACTATGTTGCCGGTTCCGATTGTTGCGCTAAGCGCGGTACAGAGTGCGCCAAAGCTCGTAATCTCGCCATCGCCGCCCTCTTCATTTTTGACCATCCACTTTAGTGCCAGAGGAAGCTTTCTCATCTGAAGAAGCCCCAGACGAACTGTGAGCATTATACCTCCTGCCATGATGAGCACCATGAGCGGCACTCCCCAGACGAAATCGTCCACTGCTTTAAGAAAAATGTTGATTGTGTTCCACATTGAAATACTCCTGCCTCTCTTTTTTATCTAAACACAAAGTCTTTGTGTTTTGAGCAAATACTATTAATATAAATAATTTCATCCGGAAACAATTGAAAAAGCAGGCTTAGCAGCACTTACGCGAATTGAAATAAAAAACCCCATATACGCTGCATATACAGTCTGATACATGGGATTAAGAAGATTATCTTAAGAATGTCTGTCCAATATCTTCTCCGTCCTGTTGCCTGAGAGATTCGTACGAGAAGCAGCCTGTGCCATGATATATTCATAGTCACTGCACTCCTACTGCTTCCTATTCGTACGTTGCACCTTCGGCCCCCGCCAAGCGGGTGTCTCCAGAGAGTCGATCCATTACAGTTGCACCGCCTGCTGCGGCACCTGAGAGTTTTACTCCTTCGGTAGGCTTTGATAAGGTAAAATCGCTGCCGTTTTCCTGCAAACTTCATCTCGAAATTGTTTATTTTAAATTTATTGTTTTTATTAACCGTTAAGAATTATATGACATATATACGATTTAATCAATAGCATAAATGTACTAAACTGTCTCAACCTTAATCACATTGGTGTTACCTGTCTTACCATTGATAAGACCTCCTGTGAGCACTATATGATCACCCTTTTTGAGCTTCATGACACTCTTTGCCTCGTTCATCGCATTGTAGAACATAACCTCCATTGAGTTGTATTCCTCGCACAGAACCGGCTTTACACCCCAGCTCAGGTTCAGCTTGCGCCATGCCTTTTCAGAGGTTGTCATGCCTATTATATCAACAGGGCAGCGGAAACGGCTGACCATGCGCACTGTACGTCCTGTCAGTGAGCTGACTACGATACATTTCGCATCCACATCTATTGCCATGGCACATGTAGCATGTGAAATAGCGTCAACTATGCTTTTTGTCTGGAAATCCGCATTGGCAAATCTCTTGCCGTAGTTTATCTGCTTTTCCGTATACTCTGCTGTCTCTGCCATATTTTTTACAGCCTCTACAGGATATTTACCTGCTGCAGACTCTCCCGAAAGCATGATAGCTGATGAGCCGTCGTATACAGCATTGGCTACATCCGAAAGCTCAGCTCTTGTAGGACGCGGATTGTGAATCATGGACTCAAGCATCTCTGTTGCTGTGATTACGCGTGTACCAAGCATACGGCACTTGTTGATAAGATACTTCTGTATTGCAGGCACCTCAACGCCCGGAATCTCAACACCGAGATCTCCTCTGGCTATCATGATTCCGTTTGCTATCTCACAAATTTCCTCCACATGGTCTACACCTGAGCGGTTCTCAATCTTTGCGATGATTTCAATGTCCTCTCCACCGTTTTCATCCAAAAAGCTTCTCAGATCAGCTACATCCTGCTTCGTAGAAACGAATGATGCGGCAACATAATCCACCTCGTTTTTTATACCAAAAAGCAGATCATCCTTGTCCTGCTTGCTTAAATATGCATGCTTCATGACCTTATTCGGGAAGTTCATGCTCTTTCTGTCTGAAAGTGTACCTCCTGCGATAACATCACAGATTGCATCGTTTCCTTTAAGCTCTCGGACCTGCAGAATGATGATTCCGTTCGCAACAAGCACACGGTCACCAACCTTTAAATCCCTGATCAGATTCTCATAGTTTACTGATACTCTCTCCTGATTTCCTACAATATCGTCAGTGGTAAGTGTGAAAGTATCTCCATCCTTGAGCTCTATTTTGCCATTCTCAAAGGTCTTGATACGATACTCAGGTCCCTTTGTGTCAAGCATGATTGCGATTGGCATATGAAGCTTCTGTCTTACCTTCTTGATTAAATCTATTTTGCCTTGATGCTCCTCATGTGAACCATGAGAAAAGTTTAATCTGGCAACATCCATACCTGCCTTTATCATCCTGGTGAGGACATCCTCATGTTCACTGGCCGGTCCAATAGTACAGATAATTTTTGTTTTACGCATTGATATTCCTCCTGATGCTGATCACCCTATCAGCTTTTCTTTTAAAATATAATCTCACCCGAAGTCATTATATGACAATTTTCTTCAACAATAAAGTAAAAATATATATTTTTCAATTATTTAAAAATTCATATGCTCCACATACATTTCATTGAAATGCGGATACGATGCCAGCTCGATGTAACGCATGTTCCCACTTATATCCAGTGCTCTTTTCCAGGCTTCCTGCGATAAAGCTGCCGAAACAGCTCCGTTTCCTGCCGCATTTCCCACTTCTTTTGCCTTGTCCAAAAGCTCCTGTGGAAACAATCCTATTGCAGCCGCACTTGCTTTGTCAATGTAGTTTCCAAAGCCTCCTGCAAATGTAAGTATATCCAAATCGCATGGCTTACAGCCATATTCCTTAAACAATACTTCTATTCCGGCGGCTATCGCGCCCTTCGCAAGCTGCAGCTTCCTGATATCCTCCTGCGTAATGTAGACTCCAGGTGCAATATGAACGGCGAGAGAGAGCTCTGTGCTCTGTGCAGTCTCCTCCGCTTCCACCTCAAACACATACGACCTAAACAGTATAGGAAGCTCCTGTCCGCTTAAAATCGTGCCGTTTTCATCTATGATTCCGGCTTTCAGAAGAACGGCAAGCGCATCGATAAGCCCCGAACCGCACAGTCCCACTGGTCTGTCATTTCCGATAACCGAATACTTAATTCTGCGCCCTTCCAGCCATACCTTATCCACGGCTCCCTTAGACGCCGCATGCCCAGCTCAATCTGCGAACCCTCAAAAGCCGGTCCTGCCGCCGTGGCACAGCACACATATCTGTCGCCTATTCCAAGCGCCATCTCACCGTTTGTTCCGATATCCAGATATAGTGTCAGCTCGTTGCAGTTCACTGTCTCCATCATACCCGCTGTAATATCTCCGCCTACAAAGCCTGATACAGCCGGAAATATAATCATGGTTTGACAATTTTCAAGTCCTATATCCAAAGGATTAAATTCCCTGCCAAAATATTCATCCGGCATAAACGGTGCCTTGCCAAGCTTTTCCGGTGAAATTCCCATAAGCAGATGACACATAACTGTGTTTCCGGCAACTGAAAACCGGCTTACTTTAGTTCTGCCACATTCCGTGAGCATTTCTGATATCCAGCCGTTAAGCAGGGACACTATCTGTGTCTGCATCATCTGCAGGCCGCCATTCGCTTTATCGTTATCATCCGCCCTCGCTGCCGCATCAATTCTGGAAAGTACATCTGCTCCAAAGCTGCGCTGTGGATTGGCACCGCTTCTGGTTGAGATAATCTGCCCGGTCTCTTTATCAATCAGATAACAGACTACTGTTGTGGTTCCGATATCACAGGCCGCCAGAGTGTCTTCAACATTCCTATTCACATGCTCATTAAATTTTTCCGATACATTTTCTCCATTTGTCAGAACAACCATGCTGTCTTCTTTGGTTCCGGTGCTTTCTTTTCTTCCAACAATAATTTCCATACCGTCACAAATCTTCGTCTGACAGGCCAGCACGTCCTTATAGTATGGTTTTGCCACCGTCACCTTGCACTTGCCGCAGGTTCCTTTTCCACCGCACGGTGTTTCTATCCCTGCAATGCCGTGACTGCGGCAGTATTCAAGAATAGTGGTTTTGTCGGTTGTTTTGCTATCTGTGTTAAGATTTATGGTAATTCGCTGCTGCATATAGTTTACCTCATTTGACATTGTACTATTATGGCTTTTTTCTTTGTTTGTATGATAGCATATTTATATATACTTTAATACAAAAACCCGGACAACGTCCGGGTCTTCGTTAATCCATAATTCTATCTGGTAAGTGCTGCAACAAGCTCATCCATCTGCTTTTCAGATGCCTCATTGAGAGTAGATTTAATTGTAACAACAGGCTCAACACACTCTATGTTCTTGAAGCCCTCAACAATAGCCTTCATCTGGCGTGCTGCTGTAGGAGCCCATGAACCGTTTTCCACGAAGGCAATCTTACGATTCTGATAAGCCTTTGCCTTGAGATGATGTAAGAAATCCTCCATTGGTGGGAAAATGCCTCCATCGTATGTGCATGCGCAGAGCACAAGCCTGTCGTATCTGAACGCATCCTCAACAGCCTCTGCCATATCATCCCTGCAAAGGTCTGTAAATGCAACCTTTACACCTGTAGCCTTGAGCTTTTCTGCTAAAAGCTCTGCTGCCTTCTTTGTATTGCCGTGAATAGAAGCACATGCCACAAGGATTCCCTGATCCTCAGGCTGATAGCTGCTCCATGTATTGTATTTATCTATGTAGAAGCCAAGGTTCTCTGTGAGAATCGGTCCGTGAAGAGGACAAATCTTTTCAATGTCAAGCCCTGCTGCCTTTTTGAGAACTGCCTGCACCTGAGCACCATACTTTCCAACAATATTGAAGTAATAACGTCTTGCCTCACATGTCCAGTCCTCATCAGTATCGAGCGCACCAAACTTACCAAAGCCGTCTGCCGAGAAAAGCACCTTGTCTGTTGACTCGTACTCCATCATAACCTCCGGCCAGTGAACCATAGGAGCCATGACGAATGTAAGCTCATGCTTTCCAAGAGAAAGCTTATCTCCCTCTGCCACTACAACCTTTCTGTCCGTTAAGTCTATATCGAAAAACTGTCCCATCATGTTAAAGGTCTTTGCATTACCTACAATCTGCATATCAGGATATGTCTCTGCAACCTTCTGGATATTGGAAGCATGATCCGGCTCCAAATGGGAAACAACGAGATAATCCGGCTTTCTGTCGCCGAGCGCCTCTCTCAAATTGGCAAACCACTTATCCGTAACTCTTGCATCTGCTGTATCCATGATTGCAATTTTGTCATCCATAATCACATATGAGTTGTATGAAACACCGTTTGGAACAACATACTGGCTCTCAAATAAATCAATGTCCTTGTCGTCCACACCGATGTAAATAATGCTGTCTGTAATCTTCTTGTCCATGATAGGTACCTCCTGCTAATAATCTCCAGTTAAATTAGTAATTATTACTATTTTGATTAGATTATATGACAAAAGTATCATTTGGTCAACCGAATAAAT
>ENA-OUNI01000205-OUNI01000205.1-human-gut-metagenome-genome-assembly--contig:-NODE-205-length-26912-cov-3.008139_pt1 | contig 26912 bp, 26 predicted proteins | sample MGYA00242499_ERZ504580 | MGnify/ENA primary metagenome ERZ504580 (study PRJEB26092, sample SAMD00036315) | human gut metagenome | host: Homo sapiens | study: EMG produced TPA metagenomics assembly of... | reverse complement strand
TTATCATACTATCTATATCATAGTGAGTCAATAGGAATACCATTTTACGCCAAAAGAAACGGATGACCTTCATCACCCGTTTCTCTCATTCTGCTCCAATCAACACATTCTTCCCCGCAAATGCAAACCCATAATGCCGGATCCTTTCCTGCGGCACGCCAAGGGCCACCAGTTCTGCGTCGTATTTTTTATCCACGATCTGTTTTAAAGCCTCCTGCACCGCATCTTCCAGTGTCTCCTTTTTTACCCGGCTGCAGACTTTAAATTCAATAATAATCGCCGGATCTTTTTCTCTATTCTTCGGAATCATCATCACATCATACCGTCCAAATCCACTTTCCCGATTCGACCGGATCTGATAACACTCTGCGCGTTCTGCCATCAGTCCCAGGACGAAGCCATGATAGAATCGTTCCGGCTCCAGGCTTTCATTTGTTTCCCCGCCGACATCAAAATGGCTGAAGGTCGCAAGGGACACTTTATTCATATAATAATTCATCGCTTCCAGATCGCCCTGCATCAGTGCTTTTACAAAACTGCTGTACCCCGCTTCCGATGCTTCAAACCATCCGCGGAACATATCATCAAACATGCTCACCGTTTCCAGATTGGTGATACGGAGCTGATACCACGGCTTCAAAGTAATTCCACGATACTCCACCTCTTCCGCTTTCAGATAACCGCTCGCGAGCAGCAGACTCCAGATTGCATTTTCATTGTAATCCAGCTGTTCAAACACCATCTGCTCATCAAAGTTCACCGTGACTGCCTGTCCGTTCAGTAGATCTTCCATATACTCTTTGATTTCCGGCGAGGCGGTGCGGATCAGCTTTCCCACCAGACCGTTCGAACTCGTATCTGCAGTACGGGCGCAGTTTCTTTTCTTTTAAATAATTGGTAATCGACCATGGATTGTAGATATCGCGGTGTCCGCCAAAGATAAATCCATCATACCACTGCTTCACAACGTCCTTTTTGTCTCCCATTCCGAACTCGTCCAGAGATGCAAAAACTTCCTTTTCGGTAAATCCAAAACAGTCCGCATACAGATCCGATGTCGTCGTCACCACACGCAGATTATTTAAGTCAGAAAAAATACTTTCTTTCGAAACCCTCGTGATTCCGGTCATCATCGCACGTTCCAGATAAGGATTCGTTTTAAACGTCGCATTAAACAGACTCCGCACAAACGTTGTAAATTCCGCCAGTAGCCATGGACATACGCTTCCTGCATCGGCGTGTCGTACTCATCCAGCAGAATAATCACTCTTCTGCCGTAATACCGCGCCAGATACATACTCATATTATTGAGTGCCGCTGCGGCCTCCGCATCACCCATATGCAGATTGACCTCGTTGTATGCTTTCTTCTCATTTCCGCTCAGCAGATCCCCATCCAGAAGATAACGGTTTTCTTCATACACTCTCGCAATCTGCTGTTTGATCTGAATTTTTGCTTCCGAAAGCTGATCTGCTTTCACGGCTGCAAACTCAAAAAGATCACCGGATACTTTCCCTGCAGTTCCCGATATTTTTCTTCTTTCCAAACGCCAAGTCCTTCAAACAGATCGCCCCGGGCGGCATATTTATTAGAGAAAAAGCAGTCCAGCATACTCATATTCAGTGTCTTGCCAAAGCGGCGGGGGCGGGTGATCAAGGTGATTTCATCTCCGTTTTCCCACCAGTCTTGATGAAGTGAGATTTATCCACAAAGAAATAATGGTTTTCCCTTAAGGATGCAAAATTCTGTTTTCCTATACTGATTACTTTTTCCATCCATCACACCTGCTTTCGGAATTTGTCCTTTTCTCGATTATACACTATCCTTTCCTGAATTCCAATCTTAAAACATCCCATTCGCCGCAAACGTAAAAAACAACAACGCCAGAAACAGCACTTCCAGCACCGCTCCCAGAATGGTAATGATCTTTCCCGTCTTCTCTTTCCAGATTTTTTTCATCCCCAGATACAATAGAATTCCGATCACCGCGCCAAGCGTATTATCGATCACATCCGTAATATCACTCGCGCCGATCGCAAAAATATACTGCGTCACCTCAAAAAACAGGCTCAGTCCCGATGCAAGGAGAATGCGGTTCTGGATTTCGCTGTCCGGATAGAAGGCTGAGATGCAGAGGCCGAACGGCAGAAAGACCAGCATATTTTCGATAATTTCACTAATCTGCACTTTCCCGTTCACCACAACCGACGCCGCATACGGAATCAGATTAATCCCCCGCAGGTGCGGAATTTCTTCCGGGCGCAGAGCGAATTTGAATAAAATGCACCAGACAAGTAGCGCCAGGTAAATGCCGAATACCACAAGTAATGCTTTTGATTTTTTCTCGTTTTTCCAGGTCATGTTCTTTCCTCTCTCATCTTCACTTGATAAGAGGATTCTACCAAAACATTCTTAGGATTCCGCTTCTTCTTTTCCAAAGAAATCCCTATAGATTTCCTAAGATTTTCTGATGCTCAGATTCTTTTACATTTCTTCATCATGCCAATTTATTATATCTTTCATATCAATTATATCTTTTACATATCGCAAAAAACTGTGTATAATACCCCGTGGGCAGAGAAAAGAAGCGGGATGAAAATCCCATATTCCCCTGGGACAGCAGTATTCTCCCCACTGCTGTCTCTCCTTTCAGTGAAGGCTGTCGCAGACAGTTTTCTGTGGTGTAGGTAAAAGAGGAGGCCGTGCACTGAGCACAGCCTCCTCTTTTCGTTGTTTTTCATCTTTTATTTTTTCATCTTTATTTCTTAATCTCATATCCGCAATACTGCATCACCAGCTCACAGAACATTGCGTTTGCCCAGGAGAACCACTCTCTGGTGTAAACGGTCGGATCATCTACGAAAACACCCTCGTGCATCAGTCCTGTACCGCCGTCGGTTGCCATCAGTTCGTGGATCATCTGATGTTTCTCCTCTTTTGTCGGTGCGGTCAGTCCCTCGATGGCTTTGGAGATGTGCCATACGTAGCGGACCGGTGTGTGCGGGCTTCCGATACCGGAAAGCTTCGTTCCTGCATAATAGAACGGGTTTGCCTCGCTTAAGATCAGCTTTCTTGTGTTGTCAGCCACTTCCTGGCTTTCCGGCTCGTAGCCGAGATAGCTCATAGCCAGAAGACTCGGTACATTGGCATCGTCCATCAGATTATACTGGCCAAAGCCGTCTACCTCGTAAGCATAAACATCGCCAAGTCCCCAGATATGGGTGGTACCGTAAGTCTCGATGGCCTGTTTTACGGTCTTTGCCATCTCTTCTGCTTTCTTCGCAATCTCCTCTTTTCCGCCGACGAAATCTGCGATCTCCTTCAGATAATTCAGAACGACAACCGCAAACATGTTGGACGGAATCAGATAACCGTAACGGCAGGAATCATCGCTTGGACGGAAGCCGGACCAGATCAGGCCGATGCCGGATTTTACCTGCGCACCTTTTCCATCGCGGGAAAGCGTATCGGTGTAGGAGCAGTTTTTACGGATGAAGCTGTACGGGGATTTCTCCTCGTGGTTCATTTCAGTCTCAAATACAGTCAGGATTTTGTCAACACCTTCCCAGAAAACCTCGTCAAACTGATCCGTTCTTCCGGTGTTCTTCCAGACAGATAGGAGAACTGCAGCGGATAGCAGAGAGAATCGATCTCATACTTTCTCTCCCAGATCCACGGTCCCATATCGGTCTCGTCCTTCTCCCAGCAGTTGCCGTTCGGTCCTTCGTTGAATGCGTTTGCGTATGGATCAATGTTGATGCACATAAACTGGCGGCGGATCAGGCCTGCGATCAGGTCAGCCAGCTCCGGGTCGTTCTGCGCCGGAACAAGGTACGGGCGCAGCTGTGCTACCGAGTCACGCAGCCACATGGCCGGGATATCTCCGGTGATGACGTAGGTGCTGCCGTCCTCCATTTTCTTTACGGTTGTGTCGAGGGTATTGGAGTAGCATCGTTCAAACATATCAACGATTTCCGGCTCGTCTTTCAGTTTTTCTCTCAGGCTTAAAATCAGCTCCTGAATGGACTTTGGTAAGGTCTCTTTCATTCTTTTTTCATCCTTTCGCTCAATTTTTCTCATTTCCCGTTATTCTACAACAGGCATCTCCGCAATCGAAAATGCCCTGTTGTAGTTCTTATAAAATTAATGTATCAGACTTATTTCTGTGCGTCAATCTGTTTCTGAGCTTCTTCGCGGATGGTCTCCCAGCCTGCGGTCTCAAGCTCTGCATCGATTGTTTTTACAAGCTCTCTCGGATCCTGTGCGCCGGTGAATAACTCAGAATAGTATTTCTCATATACGGCACGGCAGTTTGCAAGCTCTGTTTCGATGTTGGAGGTATCCAGGTTGAATCCAAGCATCTCAGACGGAGTTGCTTTCTCGTTCAGCTCTTCTACTTCATCCCACTGGTTGAAGTCAACATCGTCTGTCTGAGTTACGTTGAAGAAAGTACCCTGGGTATATCCGGCCATACCCCAGTCAGTGGTCAGGCGGTGTACCTTATTGTCATCGGTGTACTCGAAGTCTTTTCCTTCTGCTCCATAGTAGAACCAGTCACGTACTTTGGAATCCGTATTTACCAGGTTCAGAAGCTGAAGTGCTTTGTCCGGGTGCTTGCATCCGGAGTAAATACCATTGATGGAACCACGTACAGTTGTGTTGGAAACGACTGTGTTGCCATACTGTACTGCTGAACAATTGGCGATACCATTGTTCGGACCCCATGTTGTTTTTGCAGCGCCGCTCCATCCCTGTGCAACAAAGAACATTGCGTATTTGCTGGAATCATCTGCTGTCGGAGCGTCTCCGTTGATGATGCCCTCCTGATACATTTTACGAACGATATCCAGGTTGGAAAGGATTTCTTCGTCATCCAGCGGATTGACAACGGTCTTGCTGTCATCGCCGTATTTAACGCCGATTGCCGGAAGTCCGGAGCTTAAATCATCGTAGTTCAGGTTCAGCAGGAAGTTTGCACCATTTTTGGACATGAAGTACGGAGATCCGCCTTCGCCCTCTTTTACTGTCTTCAGAGCATCGTACAGAGTATTGAAATCTGTTACAGAATTTACATCAATGTTATATTTGTCTGCAATATCCTGATCCCATACAAAGTACTCGGAAAGGGAGCTGTCTTTGTAGGTCGGTACGCCGTAGATTTTTCCATTTACTTCTACTGCTTTCCAGTAATCTTCCGGAATCATGTCATACAGCTCGGAAGCGTTGTCTTTGAGCAGATCTGTAATGTCCATCAGTGCGCCGGTGTTCACCTCAGAAGAGTAACGGTTCTGGTCGGTGAACAGGATATCGAAATACTCGCCGGAGTTTGTGATAACGCTTCTTCTGTTATCCCAGTCACCCCACGGAACGATTTCCATGTCTACATTAACGCCGATTTTCTCCTCCAGATATGGTTGATCTGTGCAAGCCACTCATCATAATCCTTCGGCATTCCGTTACCAACCTGAATCCATTTCAGTGTAACAACTTCATCTTTTGCATCACTCTTTGAAGAGCTGCTGCTTCCGTTGCTGCTTCCGCAGCCTGCCAGCATGCCACCGGCCATAACAGCAGAAAGTGCAAGAGCTAAAAACTGTTTCTTTTTCATTGTAGCATCCTCCTGATATAAAATATAGAATGTTGAAATTATCCTTAACCGAAGCCTTTTGCTTCAGTATGAGATCCATAAAGGTAAATGGTCGATCAGCCTTTTACCGCACCGACCGTCAGACCGGAAATGAAGTATTTCTGGAAGAACGGATAGCAGCATGCGATCGGGATGATGATGATGATTGCCATCGCCATACGGGCGCCCTCTTTTGGCATCGAGTTCATGTACTGTGCCGTGGTAACGCCAAGAGACGGGTTGTTTGCCATCACCTCAATATTTCTCTGTACGTGATCCAGCAGAGCCTGCAGGGAATACAGCTTGGTATCGCTGATGTACAGGGAAGACTGGAACCAGTCGTTCCAGTAACCGAAGGTGAGGAACAGGGCGATCGTTGCCATCAGCGGTTTCGACAGCGGCAGGGCGATCTTTCCGAAAATCTGGAACTGGGTTGCTCCGTCGATCTGTGCCGACTCAATGATGGATTCCGGAATGTTGGTCTTGAAGAACGTTTTACAGATAACAACGTTGAACGAAGAAACACAAAGCGGAAGGATCAGCGCCCAGATACTGTTTTTCAGGTTGAGGAACTGTGTGTTAACTACATAAGAAGAAATCATACCACCATTGAAGATCATTGGAATAAAAACGACCATGGTGAAGAATCCGTTCAGTTTGTAGGTGCTTCTGGAAAGAACGTAACCCATCAGCATCGTAAGGGCAACTCCGATTACCGTACCGATAACCGTTACCGCAACGGAAACGCCAAGTGCAGTCACAATCATCTGTCCTTCCCGAAGAAGGAATTTGTAGGAATCCAGCGAGTATGCACTCGGGATAAACTGGTAGCCATTCATCTTGATCGAATGCTCGGAAGAAATCGAGATCATGAAGATGAATACCACCGGGATAATGCAGGCCAGGGCAAGGATCACAAAAATAACATTGAAAATTGCATTTGTAGATCCCTGGATCTGATTTAAATGTGAAGAGGAAGCCAGATCAAGATCTTTTTTCTTTTTTGCCATTTTTGTACCTCCTTAAATAATCGCGCTGTCTTCATCAATCTTCTTCACAATGGCATTGGCAAGAAGGATGGTGATGCAGCATGCAACAGACTGGAAGAATGTTGCCGCAGAAGTCATTCCGATCGGAGTGGAAGACTGCAGTGCGTTGTATACATATGTGTCGATAGTTGCTGTCGTTTTGAAGATCGACCGCTTGCTCCCTGAGAAAGCTGGAAGAACAGTCCGAAGTCGGAGTAGAAGACCTTTCCGACATTCAGGATGAACATCATGATGATGACACTCTTTAAGCAAGGCAGGGTAATGTGCCATACCTGCTGTCTCTTATTGCGCCGTCCATAACGGCTGCCTCGTACAGTGTGGTATCAATACCGGAAATGCTGGACAGGTAGATAACCATGTTGTATCCGGTAGATTTCCACAGATACATGAAGATCAGGATAAATGGCCATACACCGGCACTCATGTACCACTGAATCGGTTCCTTGCCTGCATTTCTCATTATACTGTTGATCAGACCGTTGTCCTGGTTCAGGAATGCATCCAGGAAGTAGGAAGCTACAACCCATGACATGAAATATGGGAAGAACATCATCGTCTGATATACCTTCGACGCTCTTTTGTTGTGCAGCAGGCTGATCATGATAGCCAGCCTACGGAAAATACCATACCAAGAACGATAAATGCAAGGTTATACAGGATTGTGTTTCTCAGGATGACGAACAGGTCGTTGGATCTGATCAGGAACGAAAAGTTTTTGAAGCCGGCCCAGTCACTGTGGAGCAGGTTATAAATGAAACTCTTTCCGCCGGTGATTTTGTAATTCTTGAACGCAATGATCAGACCGAACATAGGCAGGAAGCAGAACAGAATATACCAGATGGTGGTCGGCAGCGCCATGACGGTCAGCTCCGTGTCATTCTTGGTCCAGCGTCCTTTTTTCTTTTTGCTTGGTTTACTCAAGATTTTTTCCTCCTTCTCCGATTGCTCGGGCTTATCACTTGATCCGTTTATCTTACAAACGGAATCCCGGTAAATAATCTTTCCGGGAATGCGGTATACCTCGCCGCTCTTTTTCTGCGGTTCATTCATATGTTTGATCATACGTTTTGCCGCAAGACGTGCAATCGCGTCGGTGTCAACCGCAACCGTAGTGAGCGACGGACTGCACAGTTGTGCATAAATGGAATCATCAAAACCGGTCACGGAAACATCCTCCGGTACGCAGATTCCACGCTCTTTTAATGCCTGCACTAATTTGAATGCGGTGGCATCGCAGTTACAGACAAATGCGGTGGGCAGCTTCTCCGGTAGCAAAAGCGGAATGGCAATGCCTTCATCGCTTCGGTCCGGGATTCTCCACTCATTTTTCGGGGAAATTCCCTCCTCCAGCATTCTCCGCAGATATCCGAGATATCGGTCGGAAATACTGGTTGTACTTCCTACGGTTCCGACAAATCCGATGTCTGTGTGGCCCTGCTGGATCAGGTAATTGGTCAGCTCATAGGAGCTGTAAATATTCTCGGTGATGACGGAATCGGATTTGTGGGTTTGATCGTAGATGTCCACATACACCTTCGGGAGATCAATCTGTGCAATCTGCTCCCGGACACCCTTATCGAGAATACCAAGAAAGATCAGGCCGTCGAACAGCCCTCTGGTCTGTATCGTGTTCATGTCCGACGGGAGTGTTGCTGTTGTCGGAGAAATCATGATACTCGAACAGGATGCTCTCTGCAGCTCGTAGATGATCCGCTCGTACATTGCCATATAAAATTTTCCTTCGTCTCCGGAGCTGAACCGCGGACTCATGATGATACCGACTTTGCTCTTCCGTTTTCCGTAGTCCGGAAGGACATAACCGGATTCTCTCGCAAGCGCAAAAATCTTTTCTTTCAGTTCTTCTCCCACGCCGTCTTTTCCGTTCAGCGCCTTGGAAACTGTTACTTTACTGATGCCCAGCTTATCTGCCAGGTCCTGCATGGATACTGATTTTCTCTCTGCCATGTTACCAACAGCCCCTCTATTTGTTTCTTAACTTGTGTTTAGATGTTAACATCTTTTAGAAAGATTGTCAATAGCCTTTTCGTTATTTTGTATATTAAAATTCTTATTTTCCAGTCCTAATTTGTATAGATCGAGGAGTATTCTTCTGTTTCTTTTGATTTTTTAGACAGAAAATCTGTGTTCTTGTGTTAAGTCACATAACATCTTAATATTAACGCAGTACTTTTTCGCCTGTTTTCATTTTTAACGAAAAAGCAGCGGAAAGTCTGACTTTTTCGTCTAATTGTCATACTCCCCGCTGTCTTTTTTCATCTTCTGCTGTTTTTCATACTACCGCCAGACAGCCATGGCCTCATTGCCTGACACCGCCGTAAAACCGCGGAACAATGATTACCCGCAAATAAAGGTAACCACACCCTTGTCATTATCCGACAGGCTTTCCATATCTTTCTCTGCGGTTCCCTGCTCCACAATCTCCACTCCATAACGGAACTCACTGAATCCGGACAGGTCCATCTTGAAGTTTGTTTCCCATGTGTTATTCATAATCCAGCTGTAAACCGGCCGTTTATTATTCTCCTCTTTGTTATCGCACAGAAGGATTGGGTGGGATTCCATCTCCCCCATGTAAAGTAACGGTGTGTCAAAAGTATTAACCAGAATGGTCTGATCTTTTGTCCGGTAAACGAGCCCTTCATCCGCAATATAGTATTCCATATTGGTGCCAGGAAGCTGATCAATACCAGGGCGCATGGTAACACCTCCGTTCTGGATCATCACTTCCGCATCCGGAAGATTTAACGATAACGGAAGGTACAGGCTTTCGATATCCTCGCTTAATGTTTTTGCTACCCGGTAAGAAAACTCAATTTTCGGAAGATGACGGTACATTTTGATCACAACACTGCTGTGATACGTTCCCTCCAGCGTAAAGATCAGTTCTACTTTGGTAAACACCGGTCCGTGATCCAGAATTTTCACATCCGTAAGGTCACCCTGATACTGCTCTGCGTGAAGTCCGCGGATATTTCTTCCGATCAGACTGCGTTCCGCATAAACACCCTTCCGTATTTCGGTGCGTTCATAAACCGGCGTGAAGAACGTTTCCAGACCGGATTTGCACATTTCAACCTCTGCTTTTTTATTGTAGAAGGAGGTAATACCCTCTCCGACTTTCCATTTGATCTGAAAGAAATCGTTTTCCAGACCGTAAGGCAGTTTGTAACTTTCCGGATCGTACGTGTTCACAATATCGCGCACCCGCTCTGCGCCTACCCAGGCAGTTCTGGTGAACAGGGTCTGGGACGGAGCCGGCTGCTCTTCGTACGTGAACGTTTTCTCTTCCATTGGCTCAAATTCTGCCAGAAAACTTATCAGGACTCCGCGCGATGAGCAGACAGCTGCACCTCCATCTCCTGTTTTGTTTTGTCATCGGTTACTTTAACTGCAGAAAGACTTAAGGTTTCTACGTAAAATTCTACCGGAAATACTCTCTTTTGATGGCTTGTGGAGACCGCCTTCACTTTACCGGACAGATTATAATAGCGCAGAATATCACCCAGTTTATGGCACTGCTCATTTTTACGCATCGCTGCTGCCTCATGTGCTTTGGATGCATAACTGTTTTCCGCATATCCAGATTTGTCACCATGGTATCGTACGGATTCGTTACCGTAGCAGAATGACCCCAGGTGTGCTCTGCATATAAAAGAGAATTATCGCCATATGCCTGAATCAGTTCTTCGTTATGTACCCCTGTTTTTTCTTCCAGTCGGTCGCAGATATGGTTCAGTCGTACGGCTCTTTGTAATGTTTCACCGCATATGGTGTACTTCCAACGCCATTGCCCCACCAGTCATTGATGGCACCTCGATACACCGGTGCATCCTGCACTTTATCCCGGATCTTGTCATACAATTCCTGAAGCGTCACCATATGCATGGTGACTTCTTCGCCATATTTTTCATTAAACAGCGCAACCGTATCTGCAATGGCCGGTTGATCGGCGCATTATCCGAAAAAAACGCCGGAAACACTGGTGATATAGAAATCGTACGGATAACCGTTTTCTTCATATTCCTTTATGCTCGCAGCCAGATTCGTGTGCAGATTTTCCAGAAGTCCTGTCACATCACCATTCTTTTTGCCGAAGTAATTTTCTGTCATAAAGTTAACATTTTTATTCAGGACGATGCCGAGGGCATTTCCCAGGTTATAATGCTCACCATTCCATACCAGCAGACGCTGTCCGTTCTCATTTTCCCAGAAATACGGTTTCTGGTTCTGATACAGCGGATACATGCCGTGATGGGTATGGATATTGGTATACAAAAATTCTACTCCGTTTTCGATCAGGGCATCGCGCTGTCCCATGGAGATACCATTAATATCTGCAATCATGGCTGTTTTGATCTGGATTCCTTTTTCGCCGCAGATTTCCTGCATCGTATGGATTTTTTCTTTCAGATATTTGCAGTCGGCAAGATCATTAAAGTTCAGATAATTGGCAGACAGACCGATGTTTCCTTTTTTTACCAGATCGAAAAACTTTTCTTTTTCTTCCTCCGTTGCCATTTTGAAAAACTGCTCCACGCAGTACCATGTCTCACAGTTCCATTTCAGATCTTTCTGGGTTGTGTTGTTTTTGATTCCATTTTCAATCAGTTCGACCGCCCTGCGGATGTTGTTTGCCTGATTGTAGATAACCTGCTCCTGCAGATCGGTGTATCCCACGTCGGTGTGGGAATGATGTACGATGTAGACTTCTCTGATTTTGTGTGTCATGATAATTTCTCCTTTTCCTGTTCTATGTTGTTCAAAATTTTTATCTCTCTTTACCCCACAGATGCTACCAGCATTTTAATCATTTCGCCCTCTTCCGGTACAATCCGGTATGTTCCGACCGCTGCAGGAACGATGGCGGTTTCTGCGTAATGTACCGTGAACGGTGCAAAGCTGCCATCCATGCTCTCGATGCGGACACTTCGTCCCTCCACGAGATTCATCACATGAACCGTGTCATCCATCGAGACGGTGTGCGGCCCGGAAAGTGTATAGCGGATTGTGTCGATAAACTCGCGGCTGTGCAGTCCGGTGCGCTCCACTTCACAGTTTTCTGTTTTTTCCAGTGTTTTCTGCTGGCCGACGATATTGTCGTACACCCATTTGGTATCGCGGTTCCACTGGATATTTTTCATACCGTGGTCGAGGTGGATCGGACGCGGCAGTCCATCCATGCCAAGGCGGCCCCAGTCCCAGAGTTTGAAGGTAAAGATATACGGTGTCGCACTGATCTCCAGCACCATCGTGTTTTTTCCTGAGCAGTGCACCGTTCCTGCCGGAATCAGCACATGATCGTGTTTTTTGACCGGGATTTTGTTGACATATTTTTCCGCAGGGAAAAGTTCTTCTCCTTTTTCTGCTGCACGGAGTTCCCGCTCCATCTCTTTTTTATCCACGCCTTCTTTGAGGCCGAGGTATACATACGTTTCCTCGTCTTCATCGGCATCCAGAAGATAGTAGCTCTCATCCTGCGTATATGGCATGCCGAATTTTCATAGATATATTCGGTCAGCGGATGTACCTGCAGGGAAAGATTCTGACCGCCCATCGTATCCAGCAGGTCAAAACGGATCGGGAATTCTGCGCCGAACCGGCCGTGGACTCTTTCACCCAGCAGTTCATGCGGCGCATAGAAGACAAGATCCTGTGCCGGTACTTTTAAGACTTTTCCGCCGATTTCCAGATTCAGGCTGTTTTCCTCCGGAACTCCGTCAAAGCTCCACGCGAAATTTTCCTTCGATGCATCCAGACCAAAGTTTTCCTTCATCCACTGACCGCCCCATACGCCAGGGTCGAAATACGGTTCCATACGAAATGGCTTTCTGGCAAGCTGCTGCAGTGCGCCTCGGAAGGCATTTCCCGTTGTAAGAACCGGTGCATTTTCTTTCTCCGTATCCAGAAGATACGTGAATTTTTCATACCGCTCTTTTTTATAGCGATCCGCCAGACGCCATTCAATGAAAAATCCCCGTTTATATTTCGTCAGGATCGGATCATTATAATTGGTACTGTGCCAGTTTGGCATGCCGCTCCGATAGCGGAGCTGAACTTCCCAGCGGGTCAGATCGCAGTAAACAAGTAGATCTGCCTCGGTCAGAAGCTCTGCCGCTGTACCAACGATCACGATCAGACCACCGTTTGTATCTTTTTCTTCCGCACGTTCTGTCTCAATTGCTTTTTTCATGGTTTCCAGCTTTTCGCTCTCAAACCAGGTGTCTATGGTTTTATGACACATAATGCCGAAAACACGGTCATCGGTGATGTAATCGTTAAATTCTCTTAACAGCGTTTCTTCGTCTTTGGCACAGTCTTCGATATCAAAAATCCGGTCCGGCTGCAGCGCATTGGCCAGTTCCATTATTTCTTCTTTTCGTACACCCGGGTACAGATCAAAGGAAAGAATACAGGTTTTCTTTTCTTTCTGTTTTTCCTGAACCGCCCGTTTTAATTCTTCGATGATCTCCTTTTTTTCATCCCAGATTTCATTTTCGTATCCTGTGATCTTCATTTGCGGATGTAATTCGTAGTTTCCATATTTCTTTTTTAAATTCATTTGGATTCTTTTCCTTTTCTTAATTTTTCTTCCATCCATTGGGTTGTTTCCTGCGCCGATCAGACCTATCATCTTTGTTTCAACGCTTTCGCATCTGGCGGATTTCGCACTTCTGTCCGGTTTCGTTTTTTTACATGTCATATGTTTACAGTTCCACCGTGTACTTATAACGATTTCCCGGATAATAGCAGATCGAATATTCAAAAACCTCGCCGCCCTTCCGAAATGTCTGCCGTGTCCGGATAAAAATAGGCATCTGCGCATCAATTTTCAGTGCTTTCTGCACCTCTTCCGATGGAAGTGCCGCCTCAAGCGTATCCCGGCCGGATTCAATATAGATTCCATGTTCCTCCCGCAGATACTGATACAGCGATTCCATGTATGGCTCCGGCTCTGTTGGCAGTTCGCAGATTTTTTTCAGATACGTAATGGTATAGACCATGGGTTTTCCCACAGCATTCCTCACACGTTTCAGGCAATAACATGGCTCCGTCAATGGAATCTGCAAACTTCTTGCTACCGTTTCCCCGGGACTTATCAGTTCCATCTTGCAGTATGTTGTCTGCATTTCGATGTGATGCTTTTTCATTTCTTCCGTGAAGCTGATGACACCTTCCATCTGCTCTTCGACTTTCTCGTAGACAACATCTGTTCCGATGCCACGCCGTGCACGTGCGTAACCGCTCTGTACCAGATTCGCCATCGCCTGGCGTACTGTCACACGCGAAAGCTCGTACTTTTCCATCAGCTCTTTTTCTGTTGGCAGAAAATCTCCTTTTTTGTACGTACCGCATTCGATCTGCTGTTTCAGAATCTGTTCCAGCTGCGCATATAGCGGCGGTGCTCCCGGATTTCTATCCATTTTTGCAGTTTCTCCTTCTTCTTTTCTCTCCATAGCATTATATTTTTGTTTCTGAAAATATTTTTGCTCTATTGTGTTTTTTCAGGAAACTGTGACAACAGGCCTTCCATGGCACGGCCGGATGTTTCCGTTTCTATCTGAATCCGAATCTTTCTTTTCTCGCACTCTCTTTCCAGTTCTTTTCCAAACCAGGAAAAACTTTTTGCAATCTGTCCGCCCAGAAGCAGCAGATCCGGCTGATATTTCTCCAGCACAGGAAGAAGGCCAGCCGCCACATCTGCTCCAAATCTTCTCCAGACTTCTTCTGCCTCCATGTTTCCCGCTTTTACCAGACCATACAATTCTTTTCCACTCCACACTTTTCCTGTCACAGCCAGGCTAATCTGCTCCAGACCGCGCACAGAAAGATAATCGTCCAAAATGGAATCTCCAAACGGCTGTTGATAAATCCATCCATTTTCCGGCACACCTTTTCCTGTTTTCACCGTTTTCCCGTTTTCTACAAAAGCCGACCCGGCGCCGGTTCCGATGCAGACGCACAGAATTTTATCCGCATCACGACAGTTTCCGTACCAGCTTTCTCCCAGTGCAAATGCTTCAATGTCATGTAAAAACAAAAATCGTGCTGATCCAAGTTCCGGCACGCGCGCCTTGATTTCTCTTTCCAGTGGAATCCCGTAAATGGCATCGTACTTATTCAGTCCCTGCATCCGGCTGATTCCATTTTCATAATCAAACGGACCCGGAATCGCCATCCCAACTCCGACAACACTTCCGTCTGCTTCTCTCATCAGTTCCCGGCAGATCTTTGCAAAATTGTCCAGAATCTTCTCTGTGCTCTTCTGCGCCTGTGCTGGAAATTTCCGGATTTTTGTTCTTACTCCATTTCTGTCCGACACACTTCCTTTGATTTCCGTTCCGCCAACATCCAGAAGGATATATTTTTTCTTCTCCATCCCGCTTCCGTCCCTTTTCATCTTTTCCCTGTATTCTTTCTGTTTATATGCCACTAGGATCTCATTTCTTTGTATTGGTTCTCCTGCCACCTTGTTATAATGTTATAACCTATTCATTTTTCTGTTGCAAGCGCCTGTCTGCAATTTTGTCTGCTTTTGCAAAACTTTGTGAAAACGCGATAATACGTTTTATGCACTTGGCGCAGAACGCAAAAAATCCCCTGTTTCCGGGGTTTTTTATACACTCCGGACAGAGGATTTTTCTTATTTTCTACTTATTTCAATACATTTTCCAATTTAACAAAAAGGTTATTCATCTCCTGCACCACACTCTGCAGACTCTTTTCCCCGACATAGTTTCCAATCGCAAACAATGCCTTATACAAAAAATTAACCGCCCCCTGCAATTCTTCGTTTTGCTCTTTTGTTTCTTTCCGAAGCTGCTGCAGTTTTTCTGCCATCGGAAACAATTCCGCAAGAATCTGCTCTTTTCGTGCCCGGTCCGACGGTTCATCTGTCTCCATTTCTTCGAGATCATAGTTATCTGTTCTGCCGCATTTTCCCTTGCACACTGCGCAATCCGGATTCAGACGGTTCTTTTCTGCCTCCACGCGTACAATCCAGGATTTCCCCTCTTCTTCCCTCAGCTCCTTTTCCGGATTTGCCGCACAAATTCCGCCAAGCAGAATCTCATGCGTGGCTTTGTCCGGGCGGTGACCATTGCTGTCACCGCTGGAAAACTCCTGCGATTCACCTTTTGCTGCTTCTCCTCTTCCATCTACCGACCGGGCCAGACCGATCAGCGCACCAAGAAGCTCCTCTTGTATCTTCGTCATACTCATTTTTCTAATACCTCTTACCGAGCTTTTCATTTTTTTCGTCTTACATATTCCACAAAGCAAAATGTACCAATTGTAAAATAACTTTTAAGGGCACACGCTAATTACTATATCTGATTTTCTACAAAATTTCCCCCTCCGTAGAAATCACCACGGTTTTCACCGGAATCTTCTTTCCACTCTCTTTCAGCGCCATCTTCACGGCACGCTCCATTCCTGCGCAGCACGGAACCTCCATGCGTGCAACCGTGATACTCTTAATATCATTCCGCATGAAAATCCGCGCAAGTTTCTCGGAATAATCGACATCGTCAAGTTTTGTACAGCCTACGAGAACGACATGATCCCGAATAAAATCCTGGTGGAAGTTCCATACGCATACGCTGTACAATCCGCCGCAACGAGAAGGTCTGCTCCTGCAAACATCGAAGACCGCTCCTGCACCAGCTTGATCTGCACCGGCCACTGGCGGAGCCGGGACGGAACTGCTGCAGAATTTTCCTGCGCATCTGCACGGTCAATCGCCCAGCTGTTTTCACCTGCTTTTCCTGCTCCGGTATTCTCCTGTCCGGCCGCCTCTTTTGCCTTCCGCTGGTTCTCTTTTACCGCCTCCTCATCGTACGGCAGCGCCTCCCGCTCCACAAACGAAATCGCATCTGCCGGACAAACCGGCAGGCAGTCGCCGAATCCGTCGCAGTAGTCATCCCGGATCAGCTTTGCCTTCCCGTCAACCATCGCAATCGCACTTTCATGACAGGCATGCGCACAAAGCCCGCATCCTGTACATCTGTCTTCCTCTATCTGAACAATTTTTCGAATCATCACTGAATCTCCTTTTTTCTCTTTGTTTCTCAATACCTGTTTGTTTCTCAACCATGATATCATACTTTATCCCTGTTTTGACAGTTGTTTTTTTTAGTAGTTTTTTCCTACAATACCAACTCTTCGTCCAAAGCCAGCGAATAAATAATCTTCTCTTTCACCTTTTTTCCTGTCGTCCGCTCCAGTGCCTGCTGGTAGTAGCGAGCTGTTTTTCATACCGCTTTTTCAGCTCCCCGACTTCTTTCACACGGTCCGTTTTGTAGTCCACAAGAACAATCTCATCCCCCTCCGGGAACCATGCGTCAATGATTCCCTGCACGAGAATGGTTTCGTCTTCCGGATAGGACGGATCTGCCTCACTTGCCGGAACGGACATCACAAACGGCTGCTCCCGTTTCAGGGTTTCATTCAAAAAGGCATTCCGCATCCGCATTCCAACCGGACTTTTTGCGAAAGCGAGGATCGATTTGAAATAAATGCATTCCGCTGCTTCTTTCGTCATCTTTCCTTCTGCAATCAATTCCTCCGTCTGTACCATCAGCTCTGTGATGCTGTACGCTCTGCGGTAATCGAGACATTCCAGCAGGCGGTGGTACGCCGTTCCGCGGTCAGAGCCTGTCAGAGCCGCAACATGATCCTTTTTCATAAAGTCCGGCACAATTGGTACGAGTTCTTCCTGCGCGAACAGCTCTTTTCCGATCTCGGATTCCTCCATCCCGGCCTTCTTCAGCTGCGAAACGGTAACCTTTACCGGAATCTGTTTTTCCTTCTCATACGGATACTGGTAGGCAAACCGCTCCTCCACAAGTTCCTTCAGCGCCGCTTCTCTCGGCGGCTGCTTCGGAATTTCCATGATTTTCTGCTCATTCACCGCGCGCTCCATCTGATGCAGCACCTCTCCCTCAACAAGTCCTGCCGGTGATACAAGGCGGATCGTTACCGGAATTTTCTCCGCATACAGCGGATTGTCCGCATTCCCTGCCAGACCAAATTGTTCATACAGCCCGTCGAAACACCGGTTTCTCGAAAATGCCGGCAAAATCCAGTCGAGATACCCGGATGCACTGCTCAATGTCTGATACGACAGCAGCTCCTCCTGCCGCCCCGCATGCGCCGCGCACTGCTTCACGCGGCTCTCCAGCTTCGACGCCATGCCCGTCATAATCAGCTTCTCCTTCGGTCGCGTCATGGCAACGTAAAGCACCCGCAGCTCCTCCGCCAGATTTTCCAGCTTCATGCTCTGCCGGATGATCTGCCGCGACAGTGTCGCCTGACGGACGCGGTGCTCCGGATCGATCGCATCCGCGCCGATGCCATGCGGGAATGGAGTACAAGCGCCGCACGGCTGTCCATCTGGTTAAACGATTTGCCCATGCCCGAGAGGAACACAACCGGGAATTCCAGTCCTTTACTCTTGTGAATACTCATGATACGCACCGTATCTGCGCTCTCCCCGTAAATATTCACCTCGCCGAAATCGACTTCATACTTCTGAAGCTGCTCGATATAACGGATAAAGTTGAACAGTCCACGGTAACTCGTCGCCTCAAATTCCACCGCCTTTTCCACCAGCATCTCCAGATTTGCCCGCCGCTGCACACCGCCCGGCATTGCAGATGCATAGCCGCCGTAGCCCGTCTCCTCGAGAATCTGTGTGATCAGCTCATGGATCGGCGTATACGGCACGCGGCTTCGCAGCGTTTCGAGCTGTGCAAGGAACCTCCTCAGCTTCTCCCGAAGTGCTTCATCATCTCCCATCGCCGCATATTTTCCACATGCCTCGTAAATTTTCACGTCTTTATCCACACAACGCACCGCTGCAAGCTCCGTGTCTGTGCATCCGCAGATGGGGGAACGCAGAATGGCCGTAAATGGAATCTCCTGACATGGATTATCACATAGATGCAGATAATTCAGCACCGTAACAATTTCCTGCGTGGAAAAGTACCCTGTTTTTGATGTACTGTAAGCCGGAATTCCAGCCGCCTGGAGCACACGCGAAAACGTCTCCGACCAGCCGCTGACCGCACGGAGCAAAATGACGATATCCCGGTACTGGATTTTCCGGTATTCCCCGGTCTCCTTATCCACAACTTCCTCATTTCCAACCATTTCCCGGATGCGCGCCGCAACGGCAGCCGCCTCCGTTTCCATCTTCGTCTCGCGGGATTTATCATCTTCCAGCTCCGGCGCCTGGTCGTCCAGCAGCAGAAGCTCCGTTTCGTATGCCGTCTGCCACGGATCCGTCTTTCCCTCTTCTTTTTTCGGGAACGCCGCACCCGCATGGAGGCTCGCCGCCTCATCATACGCAATGCCGCCAGCTCGCTCATGAGTTTTCGGAATACATAGTTCGCCGTCGCAAGCACCTCCGGCCGGCTTCGGAAGTTTTTGTCAAGGTCGATTCTCTGCTGGCTTTCCCCGTCTTTTGCATACGTATGGTATTTTTCCAGAAACAGCTCCGGTCGCGCCAGACGGAAACCATAGATACTCTGCTTGATATCACCAACCATAAACCGGTTCCATCTGCCGTCCTCCTCGCCGGACACGGCAGAGAGGAGCGCCTCCTGGATAAAGTTACTGTCCTGGTATTCATCGATCATAATTTCCCGGAACTGCTCCGACAGCTCCCGCGCCGCATCGGTCCGCACCAGGCAGCCGTCTTTTTGCTGCACGAGAATTTCAAGCGCAAAGTGTTCCAGATCGGCATAATCGAGGATATTTTTGCTCCGTTTCTTCTCCGCAAATGCTTTCGCAAACTGCTCCGTCAGGTCAATCAGCACCCCGATCGCTCCCGGCAGTCGCCAATCTCCTCCGCAATCTGCTCACTGTCCTTCTCAAAGAACTGTTCCTTTAGTTTCTGCAGTTCCTTTTTGCATGCATCTCGCTCCGCCTTCACCTGATCCTTCAGCGCTTCGTTCACATCGTCTGCTTTTTTCCGCGAAAGTGCCTTAAATTTCATGCCTGCCATCGCATACACCAGTTCATCGAACGATTCCGTTTCCAACAGCTTTTCCACTATCTGTCGGTCGGAGTTCAGCGCTTCCTCATACAGATACGGTCCGCCCGGGCTTATGGCTGTTTTCCGGTTTTCCTCAATTTCTTCCAGAATACTCGCAAGCCGCTTTTTTGCCTCGCTCATCATTTCCTGCACCCAGATGCTTTTCTGCACCGCCTCCGGCGAATCAATCTGATACGCCGCCCGGCACTCTTCCAGCCACTGCCCGGGCCACGGATAGCTCATGGAAAATTCATACAGCTTCAATACAAGTGCATCGAGTCCGTCATCCTGTTTTCCTGCCGCATAGCTCTCAACAAAGTGTGTAAATGCGGGCTCCTTTTCCGCAAACCGTTCTTCCATGACCTTCTGAATCACATCACTTTTCATCAGACGGACCTCCCCCTCGTCCGCCATGCGGTACACCGGATCGAGATCAATCATCTGAAAGTAATTTTTAATCACATACGAACAGAAACCGTGAATGGTGCTGATCTGTGCATGGTGAAGCAGGGTCTGCTGCCGCTGTAAATGCTCATTCTCCGGATTTTCCGCGAGACTCTGCTGCAGGGCACGGCCGATTCTTTCTTTCATTTCGCCCGCCGCTGCGCGCGTAAAGGTTACAACAAGAAGCTGATCAATGTCGATGGGATGCACGGGATCTTTCACCATTGCAAGAATCCGCTCTACCAGAACCGCCGTCTTTCCGGAACCCGCTGCCGCACTGACCAAAACATTCCTGTCTCTCGTATCAATGACTTTCTGCTGTTCCGCTGTCCATTTTACTGCCATATTTTTCCCTCTTCTTTCTGGCTGATTTCCTTTCCGCACCCGGAAAAACCGTACCATGTTTCATTTTCCGAAAAGCAGTCACTCTTTTGGATCACCTTGTGCTGTCTCCTGCATTGCCTTCATCAGCAGTTCCGTATCCATACCCTTTAATTTACGATATTCATATCCCTGGATTTTCTGATCAAATCCGCAGATTCCCTGATATTCACAATATGCGCATGCCGTCGCTCCATCCCGCTGAAACGGCGAAATTTTTACATTTCCCGAGAAAATGCCCTCGCCGATCTCACGCACCTTCTTTCTGGTGTATGTCCGAATCACGTCAAACTGCTCCGACGATGCCACTTTCGAATAGCCTGTGTAGCTTCCGTCCTTCTTCTTTCCAACCGGGATCACATCCGACGTCGTTCCGTCCTCGAGTACACGGTCGAGCAGCTCCACTACCTTCCGATCTGCATTTACAAGGCCATCCATCCGCAGTGCTTTCAGCATCCGTCTGCCCCACGCCTCATCGGTCTCATCTTCTTCCTGGTCGAGGATCGGATCATCAATATGATAATAAAATACCCCTGCAGGCTCCACCAGCTTACCCGGATGCTTTTTCTGCTCCAGCTCCACCGCCGCATCGAGATAAACTGCCAGCTGCAGCTGTAATCCATAGTAGAGTGCCACCAGATCAAGTGACGTATTTCCTGTCTTGTAATCGATGATTTTCACATACACCTTATCGTCCGTTTCGCAGAGATCCACACGGTCAATCCGTCCGCGCAGCCGCATCTTCTCATGCTCCGACAACTCAATGTTGATCGCAGACAGGGAATCCTCCATGGAAAAGGAAACCTCAAACTCCCCTGGCTCAAATTCTCCCTGCCGGATCTGCTGCTGCAGTGCCCAGACAGTTCGTTTCAGAATCCGCTTTACGCGATGATGCGGTACTGATTCCGGCTTGAACTCTGAAAAATTGTGTTTCCATAGTCCGCCATCGTCTCCTCGACACACTCCTCAATCAGACGGTCACGCGTGTCATCGGTCACCGTCTTCCAGGTCTCACCGTTCTCCTGCAGCTTTTTCGAAACTTCTCAAGCGCTTCATGCATGACCGTTCCCATATCCGCCGCTTTCAGCTCATACTGATCCCGCTCGCGAATCTGGAGACCAAACTCCATAAAGTGGGCAAACGCACATGCCGCATACTTTTCCAGCCGTGTCGCACTGTTTTTTAACGTATCCCCGTACAGCGCCGATGCCGCACTCCTTCCGATCACACCATCCGCACAGCGCAGAAAGGCCGCTTTCCGATACGTCTCCGCCGGAATCCCCGCCTCCGGATGCGCCGCATACCAGCGGTAAAGCTCTTCAAACAGCGGATTTATCTCGCCCTCTGCCGCCTTTCCAAGCTCCTCCAGAAACAGTGCCTCCCCGGAACGCGGCATTTCCAGTTTCTCCTCCGGATTTTCTTCTTTTTCGATATCCCGCACCGGAATTTCCGGGAAGAGTTTCCGGATTTCATTGATCAGATACGACGGATTCTGCGCCTCGCCGGATGCACCTGCCTTTGCAAACGAAAGATACAGCCGCTCCGACGGCTTCGTCAGATTTCGGTAGAGATGGAATTTCTGCTGATACATCGTCTCACGCGCCGTCGGGGACAGCTTTGCATCCGCTCGCTCCAGCTCCTCACGGTCATACTCCGACAGGATACCGCCCCCCGCATCGTGGCGCGGAATCAGTCCATCGTTCACACCGACAAAAAACAGCACGCGGATATCCTTCAGACGTGACCGTTCATTGTCTCCGACCAGCACCTGATCCGCTGTCGGCGGAATAATACCGACCGAAGCCTCTGCAAAGCCAGCCTCCAGAATCTCCTGATACTCTGCCAACGTCATTTTTCATCGCCAAGCACCTCGACAATCTTGTCCAGCAGTTCCATAACGATGCCATAAATCTGACTGTATTCTTTTGCAAATGCCTCCTGACCCTGCTGTTCAAACTGACACCGTCGCTCTTCGAGCTTTTCCTGTACCTGATTCTGAACGACAAGCGCATACAATGCCTCCGTCCGTTCCCGCACCGTGGCATCTTTTTTCTTCATCTGTTCCGCAAACGGCTGAACCTCCTCATAGAATTTTTCCCGAAGAAGATTGCGCTGCGGCACTTCATCCGGTTTGATGCTGCGATACCCCCTCGTCCACGTTTCCGCATACGCTTTTAGTCCGCGGATTCCAAGCGCGAGTACATAATTTTCCATCGCATCTGTCTCCGCACGGTTCAGACTCGAGAGACCGCAACGCAGATAACGGAAGACGCTCTCGTAGGAAAAGCTCTGTACCACCATCTCGATCGCCGCGCGCAGAAATTCCACGAACGGATTCATCAGCACAGAATGCTTTTCGTCCACAAAGTACGGAATGCCGCATTTTTCAAAAATTTCCCGCGCATATGTGCCATAAATAGAAAGATCTCCGGTCAGAACGGCAAAATCCTGGTACCGCATCTTCTCCTCACGCACCATGCGCCGGATCAGGCGCACCGTTTCCTCGAGCTCCGCACGTGGAGATGGCGCTACACTAATGTAAATACCCTGCTGTTTCAGATTTTGTCCGGACTCCAAATGCTCCTTTTTCGTTTTCTGTGCATTTTCCAGCGTGCTTGGCCCAATTTCTTTTTTGTTCTTTCCATTTGTTCCTGCCCCTGCTTTTGACTCTGCTCTTTTTCCTGCCTCTGTTCCGACAATCCTTCTTATTCCATATCGAAACAGGTTCTGTTCCAACTGATCCATCATGCTTCCCGACTGAAAACGGCCATATCCCGAGCGTCTGACCCAGATTTCCGGCTCCACTGGGCACCCTGCTTCGTCTGCCGCTTTCATAAGCTGTTGAATCAGCTGGCGGCTCATCGCAAAGAGCTGGTGCGGGATCGCCTTTTTATACGGATCCTCCCGCTCATCCATAATAATCGTCACATAGACCTTTTCACAAAGCCGGAACAGTTTTCCAAGCACACCGATCTGTACTGGCGTAAATCCGGTAAATCCGTCCACCAGTACCTCACTGTTTCGAATGAGTATGATTCTTCCAGCTTTCCCGCCAGAACTTCCAGCACATCCTCCGCCGTCACGTAGCGATTTTCCAGATATTCTTCAAATGCACGGTAGATTACCCCGGTGTCCTTCAGCTTTGCTGCCAGCAGCTTTTTCTCTCCCGTCTCCTCCGCCCACGTATCAAGCTCGGACGGCGCAATCTGATACTGCTTCAGCTCGGAAATCAACGATTTCATCTGCGAAACTGCGCCGGTTCTCTTTAACGTACTTCCAAGAATCGTCAGCTCCTTTTTCTTCTCCTGTGCAACGCGTTTTACCACAAGACTCTTTCCCGTTTCTTCGAGCACCGGGTACAGACTGCCTCCGGTCTCCTCAAAAATACGGTAAGCCAGACGCTGGAAGCTCAAGATATCAACATTTAAAATACCGCCCGCCGGATGCAGTGACACAAGCTCTTTCTGCGTCTGCATTGTAAACTGCTCCGGCACAATGATCAGATAAGTTTTCTCCGGGTGGCGCATCGCTTCCGCCAGAATTTTCTGATACGCATATCTCGACTTTCCAGCTCCCGAATTTCCCATAATAAACTGCAGACTCATGTTTCGCTCCTCCTGTTCTGATCCACTTCTGCCAAGAAAATAAACATAGCTACAGTATAGCAGACTCCTTTTTTTGATGCAATCAACCTTCAGGCAAACAGTAACCATTTTCTTCCGACAATACTGCCGTATATTTCCAACATAAACGGCCGCTCTTAACAGCTGAAAATATTCAGCATTAAGAGCGACCGTACATTTTAAGATCAATGACAGCGTCATATATTTTTATTATGTTATACTTTTCAAACGTTCCATCAAGGTTTCCATGCGGCACAAAAAAATCGTTGCCGCAAGTAAATCCGCAGCTCCTCCCGGACTCATATTTTTCCGGATACAAATCTGATTCAGTTCTCGCACTTTTTGCAAACCCTCCGCGCAAAAAGCACCACCTGTCTTAAGAATTGCCCTTGCTTCTGTTTGCAGCCATCGCATTTCTTTCTCACTGGTTCTGCTGATGACATTTGTGTCCGTAAGCTCTCCTATATCTCAAGAAGAATCTGTACATTGATCTGATTTTGATCCCTGTTATTTGCTATATACTGTTTCATATGAGGAACCGTAAGTTCACACAGAATCGGATATCCGCTCATCGCCAGTCCCCGGACTCCTTTCTCGCCCAGATGACAGTAAATTTTTTCTCCATGTGTGATCCCCGAGCTTTGTTTTAGTTTCCTCAGATCTTGTTCTAGCTCTTTTTTTGTCATTTCCATACTGATTCGGCAAACATTCTCCGACTCGATTTTTCCGTAATTTCTCAGGGAAATTCCGGCTGCAGCTGCAAGAATGCCAATCGTAAAAATGATTCCTTTGTGCGTATTGACTCCTCCGGTTGCAACAAACATTTTTTCTTCCGTCTTTTTTCCTCTTTCTCTGAGAAGGGGAAACAATGTCTTCGGATCTGCCTCCCAGGAATACCCGGCTTCAAACATTGCCGCCAGATCTTCGGCGATCGCTCTGTACTCTTTTGAAATGTCTGACAGTTCATATCTGTATGCGCACCGGTATCCTCCCGGTCTACTAAGCCTGGTTTTGGTGTTGTATACACTTCCTCCATCAGTGCCTGACTGATCTCAGCAGCTACGCCTCTTTGCAGCTGTTCTTCCCATATGATACCATAGATCTTTTTTCTCAATTCTTCGATCGAATGTTTTCTGCTTCTGCCACACTGGCAGGCCGGGTTGTCGCATAACAGACATTTTCTTTCCGGAAATCCAAGATCCTTTCTGCTGATTTTCGTATTTTCTTTTTCCAATACATCAATATCATACAGTCTCCCGATCTTCGTCTCTTCCAAAGCAATCATAAGCTTTTTCACCTGGCAGCCGTCTGCTTTCACAACCAAATATCCTTCATATCCGGTTATGTTTTCTTGTACCAGCCGGACTTCCGTCGAAATTTTTTCCGTTTCCAGCTTATTCTGTATCTTTTCTAGTCCTTCATAAAAGACCTTTTCGAAAAGTTCATTTACCTTTTCCGGACCCGGAATATTGAGCATAAAGCAGATTAAGGTACCCGGATATTTTTCAAGAAGCTCTTTCTGCGTTGCCACCCTTTTTTCTCGGCTCCACAATACCTGCTCTAAGGAAACCTTATTTTCCGTTTTCATTCTTTTTCCTTTCCAGATAGCGCCAGGTACTTTCCGGAAGCATCCCGCAGACGCTTTTTAATTGATTTTCCGCATATCTTTTTCTGACCTCAGATGCACTGATGATCTGGTCTCCATATGTTTTTCGGGGAATTTCATGAAAGCGGATCTGATAGCACGGCAGCTGCTCCCGTAAGCACTGGTTATAGGTATGTGTCACATCGCAGGCCGGTTCACTGCCTACATAGCGATCCGTTATATTAAGTTCCGGTGCAATACGCTCTCCAAATAACTGAATATCCAACTGGCAATTCATCTCATAGGCTTTCGCTTTTTCTTTGATAAAATATGTCGGAAACACAGCCGGCGAAATCATGTATTCTGAGGTCTGGTGAAGAATCACATTTGGAATTTCCTGTATTCCTTCTTTTACCAACTGATACCGTTCTCTCGTTGTCAGAAAGCTCTGTTCTTCTGAGAGGAATAAAATGTGCAGTCATTTGTTTTTTTGCTGCCTCCCGGATCAGGTATTCATGTCCTACTGGTAAAGGGATTACAATTCATAACCACTGCACCGATACCGTTTTCATGTCTGTTTTCCACTTTGCATTTCTGCTGTTCCTGTGTTTCTTTTTTTAATCGTTTCAGGAATTTTTCAAGTCCGTTTTTGTCATTTTCCAGAAGAAGAATTTTTTCTGTCTGTGTCACCGGATACATTCCCATACTACAAAACAGTTCCTTGTTCTGAGGCTTGGTAAATCCAAAAAAATGAGAAATTCCCATTCCATAAAAATATTCAATCAGAGATGTCATAAGATGCGCCAGCAGATTCTGTCCTTGATACGCTTCTGATACCGCAACACATTTTATGATATTTTTCTGGCAGGAAGCAGTTGCTATGATTTCTTTCTCTTTTCGCAATACGATAGAATGCGTAATCTGCTCATCATAAGTAAGTCCCATGTATTCCAGAAATTTTTTGAGTTCCTCTTTCTTTTTCCCGGTAAAAGGATCCCCTGTTTCTTCCATATAGTCCCCCACTGCCTGCCCTCCTTCTCTTATTTATGTACTGACTCCGGGAGTACCTTCTTTTCCTCTTTAAATTGGAATGGTTTAATCTGACGAACTACATCCATGATGGTTCCGTCTCTGCTTTCAATAATTC
>ENA-OUNI01000204-OUNI01000204.1-human-gut-metagenome-genome-assembly--contig:-NODE-204-length-26938-cov-4.102271_pt1 | contig 26938 bp, 25 predicted proteins | sample MGYA00242499_ERZ504580 | MGnify/ENA primary metagenome ERZ504580 (study PRJEB26092, sample SAMD00036315) | human gut metagenome | host: Homo sapiens | study: EMG produced TPA metagenomics assembly of... | reverse complement strand
TCAAAATAATAACGGAAGATGTCCTCTCCAATCGTCACCTGGGCAGAATAATAATCAAATCCGTTCTCTGTCCCGCAAATCTCCATCTGCACACGCTGCTCCTGGCTTACCAGATATACAGAATCTACATTATTTCTCTGGGTACGGAATTTGATCGTTACTGTATCTCCTGCCTTTGGTTCTGCAGGTATTCTGTAATATTCTGTTCCGTCACTGAAAAGCGCCTCTTTATTAAACACAGGACGCATATTCAGGATGTACTGCATTCTTTTTTTTATATCTGCTTTTTCATATTCCATTTCCGTCCAGTCCTCTCTGTCATTTATCATTTTATTATTTTATCCTAAAATAAACCATCTGACAACCATCTGTTTTTCCCAAAAATACTTATATATTCAGTGATTCTGCACAACCATTCATTCTGTCACAGTATTTCGGACTGCCGGATTCCGGCGAAGCAGATATTTCATTGCTGAAAATAACGTGAACAGTAATGATATTTTAAGACAGTAAAAAAGCCAGCGGGATAAGCTGGCTTTTTTGGAGAAGGTATTTCTTCTTATGGGGTGTAGCAAAAACTATATAATGTATTGGGGGGTTTTTACGGTTTATATAATACCATGAGGCAAGAGAAAAGTGTGCACAAACTTCACAAAATTTGGCACACTTTTTTGTATACATTATATACTGTTGTTTTCTGTTTCCGGATCTTCTGTTGTAAAAAGTGCTTCGAATTCGTCTCTGTGCACCTTTTCCTTCTCGAGAAGAAGACTTGCACACTTGTGCAGAACATCCTCATGTCCCAGAATGATCTTCTTTGCCTGGTCATGACATTCACTGATAATACGGCGGATTTCTTCATCAATGGACTTGGCAACATCCTCGCTGTAACTTCTGGTATGAGCCAGGTCTCTGCCGATAAATACCTCGTCATCGTCATCACCATAACAGATAAGACCAAGTTTATCAGACATTCCGTATTTCATAACCATACTTCTGGCTGTCGCAGTTGCACGTTTGATGTCATTGGATGCACCAGTCGTAATATCCCCGAAGATAATTTCCTCTGCTATGCGCCCGCCTAACAGTGTCATAATATCCTGAAGCATTTTTCCTTTGGTATTAAACATCTCATCATTATCCGGAAGAGGCATGGTGTAACCTGCTGCTCCCATTCCTGTCGGGATAATGGAAATCGTGTAGACAGGATCCATATCCGGAAGTACATGAAACAGGATCGCATGTCCGGATTCATGATACGCGGTGATCTTTTTCTCTTTCTCAGAGATCACCTTACTCTTCTTCTCTGCACCGATGCCTACTTTGATAAAAGCACCTTTGATATCAGACTGAAGGATAAATCCTCTTCCCTTTCTCGCTGCTTCAATGGCAGCTTCATTCAGAAGATTCTCCAGATCTGCACCTGTAAATCCTGCTGTTGTTCTGGCAATCTGAGCCAGATCTACATCCTCTCCAAGAGGTTTGTCCTTGGCATGAACGCGGAGGATTTCCTCTCTTCCCTTCACATCCGGACGTCCCACTGCAACCTTACGGTCAAAACGTCCCGGACGCAAAATTGCAGGATCCAGGATATCCACGCGGTTAGTCGCTGCCATCACAATGATTCCCTCATTCACACCAAAGCCATCCATCTCTACCAGAAGCTGGTTTCAGTGTCTGCTCTCTCTCATCATGTCCGCCGCCCATACCGGTTCCACGCTGTCTTGCAACCGCATCGATCTCATCAATGAAAATAATACATGGTGCATGGCGTTTGCCTTCTTCAAAAAGATCACGCACACGTGATGCACCTACACCGACAAACATTTCCACAAAGTCAGAACCGGAAATGGAGAAAAACGGAACTCCCGCTTCTCCTGCCACTGCCTTTGCCAGAAGTGTCTTACCAGTTCCGGGAGGGCCTACAAGCAGCACGCCTTTCGGAATCCTTGCGCCTACTTTTGTATATTTCTGTGGAGATTTCAGGAAATCTACCACCTCTACCAGATCTTCCTTCTCCTCCTGCAGACCTGCTACCTTGTCAAAAGTAACTTTCTTATTATCATCCGGAGATGACATTCTTGCGCGGCTCTTGCCGAAATTCATCATCTTGGCATTTCCGCCGCCACCGCCACCTGCCATCTGGCGGTTCATCATCATGATCAGAAAGATCACAAGGGCACCTGTGAGAAGAACCGGAAGCAAGGTTGTCAGAAATACATTGTCTCTGGGTACATCCTGAGTTGTAATATCAATATCGTATTTATTCAACAGTTCGATTGCCTGATTGACATCTGTCACATAAACCTTCTTCTGACCGGAGTCAGTAGTATCTACGATCACAGAACCTGTAGGCACTTCTCTGTTCTGTTGAATTGTCGCATCAACCACTTTGTTGTCTTCAAGAGCCTGCTCCAGTTGCTTCTGTGTGTAATTACTCTGGGAAACCACCTGGTTATTCAGATAAAAATAACCGGCTACCAGTGCAATGATCAGCACCAGATACAGACCAATTCTGCTTGGCTGTTTATTCACTTACTTAAATCTCCTTTCAGTCTTCCCCCAGTTCCACTACTCCTATGAATGGAAGATTCCTGTATTTCTGTGCATAGTCCAGACCATAGCCAACTACAAACTCATCCGGGATGTTAAAGCAGCAATAATCAACTCTTACATCTCTGACTCTTCGCTCCGGTTTGTCCAGCAATGTACACAGACGGATGCTGTTTGGATTTCTCTGCTTCAGAATTTCGATGAGATAACTTAATGTTCTTCCTGAGTCAATGATATCCTCTACAATCAGAACGTCCTTTCCTTCCAGTGGCTGGTCAAGGTCTTTGACGATCTTTACAACACCGCTGGACTTGGTGTCATCACCATAACTGGATACAGACATAAAGTCAAGAGAAACCGGCACTGTGATTCTCTTTGCAAGTTCACAGGTAAAGAATACACCACCTTTTAATACACAGATTAAATGGATTTCCTTGCCTGCATAATCCTTGCTGACCTTTGCTGCGATCTGCTTAATACGGGAATCTACTTCCTCTTCGCTGAGTAAAACTTTGATTTTCTCACTCATTTTCGTTTCCTCCTTGGTAATTTAATACTAACACCTTCCTGGTTTGGGGGTTAATTTTATACCTCTCATTCATCCTGCTTCCCACCATCCAGAGGATTTCTTTTCCACATGCGATCAGCGGAATGCTGTCTCTGTATTCCGACGGGATTTTCTCATCGATCATACAGCGGTTCAGCTTCTTTGTGTTCCCCTGCGCATTGATAACCATATAATCTCCTGTCCGTCTGGTGCGAATATACGGATTCTTTTCTATTTTATCATAATCCATCCATTTCGTATACTTTTTTTTCTTCAATCTTCTGACCTTCATACAAAAATATTTCTGCCGAAAAATTCCCAGCGGACTGGTCACAGTCCCCGGAATTCTGATTTTCCATTCCCTGTCTGATATATTTTTTCCGCAAACTGTTTTTCCGTTTTGGATATCTGAACCTTTATGCTTTTCACCGATCATCCCGGCTGACTTCTCCTCTCCGTACCGACAAAGTCTTACTCCCTCGTAATCTCTTCTGGCTTCCATGTGATAAGGAAGGCTGATCCGTCTTCCAGTCTGCATTTCATAAAGTTCCAGAACCTTCTCATAGTGAACAGCCGCCAGATCCTTCCGTCTGCCTGCCAGCTGTTCCATCGCCTGTTGTAATGCATAAACCTGAATGATCTGAGGCTCCGTAAAAAATTTTTCAGTAAGTAATATCCCTTACCTTTCTGAAACTCGCTCAACACCAGGCAGCTCTGCTGCGTAAGATATTCCTCTGCCTGGGAAATCCTTGCCGCAGTCTCTGCCATATGTGCTGCTGCCTTTCCATTGACCTGCTGTTCCAACATAGGAAGAATATGATGTCTGATTCGGTTTCTGGTATATTCATCTGACAGATTGGTGCTGTCCTGAATATGAGAAATCTTCTTTTCTTTCAGATACTCTGCAATTTTGTTCCGGCTTAAACACAGAATCGGGCGGATAATCTCTCCGTCTACAGGGCGCATGGTGCATAGTCCCCGCAGACCTGTTCCTCTGCACAGATTATGAAGCATAGTTTCCGCAAGATCCTCCTGATTATGCGCTAATGCAATTTTTATCTCACTGTCCTTTCTCCCACAGACGGCAGCTTCCCTCTGAAAAGCTTCTTTTCTTACAATCCTTCCCGTCTCTTCCTCGCCCAGCTTCCACTCCCGGCTCAATCCCGGAACATCATAACAATAAACAGTACATGGAATCTGCCACTTCCGGCATATGTTTTCCACAAAGCTTTGGTCCCTGTCCGCTTCCTTTCCACGTATTCCATGATGTATATGGACCACTCTCAATGTAAAATCCAGTTTTCCCTGAAGCTCCTTTAAAATGCGGAGCATTGCCATAGAGTCACTTCCGCCGGACACTCCTGCCAGGACCACATCATTTTTTCCGATCATCCTGTTTTGCTTTATATAAGCAAGAATTTCTCTTTCCATTTTTATCCTGATTTCCTTTTCTATCTTAGAGCATGTCTGAAAAATCATTCCCGCAATCTGCACGCCCCACTTTGCGGGATATTTCACCCGAATTCAGTTGCCGTAGCCCGCTACGCGCCCTCATCCGGGCAAAATATCCCACAAAATTGTGAACGCACATCTTGCAGAAAGCCTTTTTCAGACACGCTCTAAGATACCTGCAAATGCACCGGAAATAAAATAAATTTCTGCGCTGTGTATTGGCAGTAACCATGAAGAAATCAACTTGCTGGCATATTATAGCAAGCCTCTTATAATGTATATTGATTCAGTTCATCAGAGCGTAAAATCCTGCGTCAGATATCCTTGACGTGCGTCAGCACGCCTGTAGGTATCTTCCTTGTCTTTCGCACTCGGCTGAACTGTCTTAAATGCATTAGTTAATAGACTTGCTATAGCCATCATAATCTTCCACATTGCGAAAACCAGCTCGGAAACATATTGTATTTGAGGTGCATTTGCAGGTGTCTTAGAGATTCTTAGTTTTCAGGAAATCTGCGTTATGAGAAGAAAAGCCCCTTGTCTGAGCGACAGCGAGTAATTCCGGGCTTTTCTTCTCATGGTTTTAGCAGATTTTCTGAAGACTTAGAAGCTCTTAGGCACCGAAACCGCACCTCAAATACAATATGTTTCTGAGCGTCCCTCTAAACACACATAACGAATAGACAAAAACAACAATACAATAACATTAACTGTACTTGACATTTATTTGAAAACCTATTATAATTCTATCTAGTTACACATTGCTTTGGTAGCACGTTACCACACTAAAGTAAAACATAAAATAATAACAAAAAGAATTACAACATAACCAAGAGGAGGACCACCCATGCAGCGTATTTTCCACACCCCTGAAGGTGTAAGAGACATCTACAACGGCGAATGCAGCCAGAAAAGAAAGGTACAGGAGAAAATCCATCGCGTCTTCCACCAGTATGGCTATGAAGACATAGAAACCCCGACATTCGAATACTTTGAAGTATTCAGCCGCGAAGTAGGAACCATCCCATCCAAAGAACTTTATAAATTCTTTGACAGAGAAGGCAACACCCTGGTACTCAGACCTGACTTCACCCCGTCTGTATCCAGAGCCTGTGCAACCTACTTTTCCCCGGACAAAGAACCTGTAAGCCTCTGCTACACAGGAAACACATTTATTAATAACACCAGCTACAGAGGACATCTCAAAGAAACCACACAGATGGGAGTAGAACGGATCGGTGATGAATCCGCAGATGCAGATGCAGAACTTCTTGCCATGACAGTGGAATGCCTTCTGGCAGCAGGTCTTACAGAATTTCAGGTCAGTGTCGGGCAGGTAGATTACTTCAAATCCTTATTAAAAGAAGCCGAACTCGGTCCGGAAGCAGAAGAACGTCTTCGTGTTTTGATCTCGCAGAAAAATTCTTTCGGAGTAGAAGAGTTTGTAGAAGAACAGAAACTCAAAGACAGTATGCAGAAAGCCTTTACTGAAATCCCACAGATGTTTGGTTCAGAAGAAGTCTTAAAGAAAGCCAGAAGTCTGACAAACAACGCCTGCGCACTGGAGGCAGTTTCCAGACTGGAAGAAATCTATGAGATTATGAAAAACTACGGATATGAAAAGTATATCTCTTTCGATTTTGGAATGCTTAGTAAATATCAGTACTATACAGGTATCATTTTCCAGGCATATACTTACGGAACCGGTGAACCTATGATCAAGGGAGGCCGTTACAATGGCCTGATGAAACACTTTGGCAAACCTGCGGCATCTATCGGATTTGCCCTTGAAGTAGATAACCTTCTTCTTGCACTTTCCAGCCAGAAACTGATCTCTGAGAAAGAGGAGAAGCCGGAAGTGATCGAATACGAGCCACAGAACCGTACAGAAGCCATTAAAGAGGCACAGAAACTTCGTGCAGAGGGCAGATGTGTGGCATTACGTTTGAAAAGGAGCCAGATAAGCCATGAGATACCTGACAGTTGCCCTGACAAAAGGCAGACTTGCCAACAAAACAATGGAGATGTTTGAGAAAGCAGGAATCACCTGCGAAGAGATGAAAGATAAAGATTCCCGTAAACTGATCTTTACTAATGAAGAACTGAAGATGAAATTCTTCCTTGCAAAAGGGCCGGATGTTCCTACCTATGTAGAGTATGGTGCGGCAGATATCGGAATTGTGGGAAAGGATACGATTCTGGAGGAAGGCCGTAAGCTTTATGAAGTGATGGATCTTGGATTTGGAAAATGTAAGATGTGTGTCTGCGGACCGGAGAGTGCCAGAGAAGTTCTGGAGAACAACCAGCTGATCCGTGTGGCGACTAAATATCCAAATATTGCCAAGGATTACTTCTTTAACAGAAAACACCAGACAGTAGATTTGATCAAATTAAACGGTTCCATTGAACTGGCACCCATCGTTGGTCTGTCTGAAGTGATCGTAGATATTGTGGAGACCGGAAGTACACTGAAGGAAAACGGACTGAAGGTGCTGGAAGAGGTCTGCCCGCTGTCTGCCAGAATGGTAGTCAATCAGGTGAGCATGAAGATGGAAAATGAGAGAATCCGTAAACTTATTGAAGACTTAAGAAGAGTTCTTCAGGAGGAGATGTAAAGATGCGTACAGTAAAATTAACAAAAGAATCAACAAAGGATATTCTTGAGAATCTGCTGAAAAGAAGCCCGAATAACTATGGGAAATTTGAATCCACAGTAGCTCAGATCCTTGATAAAGTAAAAAATGAAGGGGACGCAGCCCTTTTTGCCTATACAAAAGAATTTGACAAAGCTGATGTGACAAAAGAGACTATCCGCGTCACAGATGCAGAAATTGAAGAGGCTTATGCGCAGATTGATCCTGCACTTCTTGGAGTGATCCGCAAAGCTCTGGTCAATATCCGTCAGTATCATGAAAAACAGATCCAGAACAGCTGGTTTACAAGCACAACAGATGGAACTATGCTTGGACAGAAAGTAACACCGTTAAATCGTGTGGGTGTCTATGTACCCGGTGGAAAAGCAGTTTATCCGTCTTCTGTACTGATGAATATTGTACCTGCGAAAGTGGCAGGAGTCCCGCATATTGTTATGACAACACCGCCCGGAAAGGATGGCAAAGTATGCGCTTCCACACTGGTAGCAGCCAAAGAAGCAGGAGCAGATGAGATTTATAAGGTGGGTGGTGCACAGGCGATCGGTGCCCTTGCTTTCGGAACAGAGAGTATTCCGAAGGTAGACAAGATCGTAGGTCCCGGAAACATTTTCGTAGCTCTTGCAAAGAAAGCAGTATATGGCTATGTAAGCATTGACTCCATTGCAGGACCGAGTGAGATCCTTGTTCTTGCAGATGAGACAGCTAATCCGCATTTTGTGGCAGCTGACCTTCTTTCCCAGGCAGAGCATGATGAACTGGCATGTGCTATCCTGATCACTACAAGTGAGGAATTTGCGAAGAAAGTAGATGAAGAAGTAAAAGGTTTCGTGGAGGTTCTTTCCAGAAAAGAAATCATTCAGAAGTCTCTTGATAACTTTGGATACATTCTGATCGCAGAGGATATGGACGAGGCGATTGAGGCAGCCAATGAAATCGCTCCGGAACATATGGAGATCGTGACAGCCAATCCCTTTGAAGATATGATGAAAGTGAAGAATGCAGGTGCGATCTTTATCGGAGAGTACAGTTCCGAGCCACTGGGAGATTATTTTGCAGGTCCGAACCATGTACTTCCTACAAACGGAACAGCCAAATTTTTCTCAGCCCTTTCCGTAGATGATTTCATCAAGAAATCAAGTATTGTATATTACTCAAAATCCGCACTGCGTAATATACACAAAGATATCATTCAGTTTGCAACTTCTGAGCAGCTTACTGCACATGCAAATTCTATTGCAGTTCGTTTTGAGGATGAAGATAAAGAATAATGGTAAGGCTTTGAATCTGAAATCTGCTATAATGTAAACTGTAGTTTGCGCATTAAAACAATGGATTCAGAGTGTTTGAAAATAAGTAAGACAGAGAGGACTTAACCATGGCAAGAGAAGCTCAGCAGAAAGAAATACAAAAGAAACAGAAATCAAATTAAAAATAAATCTGGATGGAACCGGATATTCTGATATTGAGACAGGTGTGGGATTTTTTAACCATATGCTGGATGGATTTACCCGTCATGGGCTCTTTGATCTCAGTGTCAGAGTCCATGGTGATCTTCAGGTGGATGACCATCACACCATCGAGGATACAGGAATTGTTCTGGGAACTGCATTAAAAGAAGCAATTGGTGACAAAAAGGGGATTAAGCGCTATGGAAGCTGCATCCTTCCCATGGATGAATCCCTGGTGCTCTGTGCGATTGATCTGTCCGGAAGACCTTACTTTGTATGGGATGCAGAGTTTACCACAGACAGGATCGGTGACATGTCCACGGAAATGGTAAAAGAGTTCTTCTATGCCATTTCCTATGCCTGTGGCATGAATCTTCATATCAGGGTTCTGGCAGGTGGGAATAATCACCATGTAGCAGAAGCAATGTTCAAAAGTTTTGCCAAAGCACTGGACGCAGCCACATCCTATGATCCAAGGATCACAGATGTTCTGTCTACCAAGGGCAGTTTGTAAAATTTGAAAATTTACGAAATGATTTATGGCAATCAATAAATTAGATGGAGACAGAAAATGGAAAATACAGTGAATTTAAAAAGCAGCATCGCATGGTCTGATTTTAAATTAAACAGTGATGGAATGGTACCTGTTATAGCCCAGGATTATCAGACAAACGAAGTGCTGATGCTGGCGTATATGAATGAAGAAGCATTTAATACCACTCTTGAAACAGGTAAAATGACTTACTGGAGCAGAAGCCGCAATGAACTCTGGACGAAGGGACTCACATCCGGACATCTCCAGTTTGTAAAATCCCTTACACTGGATTGTGACAATGATACGATCCTTGCTAAAGTAGAGCAGATCGGTGCAGCCTGCCATACCGGAAACAGAACCTGTTTTTTCAAAGCCCTGACAGAAGTGTAATGAATAACGCGATAATATACATACAAGCCAAAATTCCATTGCCGCAGGCAATCTGGAATGAATTTTGCTACGTTACTGTGAACGGAGTGAACAGTAACACTAATGCCAAACATTAAAGGAAAATATACACGAATTGTATTGACATTTTTGTTAAAATGTGATAAAAAAAGAATATCCGAATTGAATATGTGCAATGTTATAACGCAAAGGTTGCATCGTACTTGATGTGCAAAAGAGAATCCGGTGAGAATCCGGAGCGATACCGTCACTGTGTATGGGAGCTGCTTTTCAGAAACCACTGGGAAACTGGGAAGGGAGAAACAGCGATGATCGAAGTCAGGAGAACTGCCTTGGCGTAGAATTTAAGGTCTGCGGTATACAGAACCTGTATTCTCATAACGATACATAGCTCTTTTATTAAATGAATCAGACAGAATCGAAATTACAGATATATCTGGTACATATAAACCATGTATTTATGGGAAAGCGGTAGCTGCAGAATATGCAGTTGCCTTTTTTGTGCATACAATTGTCCGGAAATACGAGAAATAAAAGAGGAAAAACGAAATGAAAAGAAAATCCATGTTAGCCTTATTACTGGCAGTATCCATGACCTGTTCCATGACAGCAGCAACAGGTACAGTTGCTTTTGCATCTGATGATGCAGCAACAGAAGAGGCTGCAGATGACACAGAAGCAGCTGCAGACGATGCAGATGCAGCAGATACAGAGGAAGCATCTGATGATACAACAGAAGCTTCTGATGATGATCAGAAAGCCGCAGACGAAGTTGGTGCCCTGATCGATAAGATTTATGTTCAGGAAAGAACAGACACAACTGACGAAGACTGCAAAGCAGCAAAAGAAGCATGGGACAAACTTACAGATGCTCAGAAAGAACTGGTAACAGGTGAAGAAGCAAGCCCTGAATACTTTGGACGTGACACAGGTGATGCTTCCAAAGATGATCCTCGTAACCAGGATGAGATTGGTGAGAATGAACTTCTTGTAGTAAGTTTTGGTACATCCTTCAACGACAGCCGTGCAGAGGATATCAAAGGAATCGAGGATGCCCTTGCAAAAGCATATCCGGACTGGTCAGTAAGACGTGCATTTACAGCACAGATCATCATCAACCATGTACAGGCAAGAGATGATGAAGTAATCGATAATATGCAGCAGGCTCTTGACCGTGCAGTAGCTAACGGTGTTAAGAATCTTGTTGTACAGCCGACACATCTGATGCATGGTGCAGAATATGATGAAATGACAGAGGCAATTGATGGATACAAAGACAAATTTGAATCTGTTGCAATTGCAGAGCCAATGCTCGGTGAAGTTGGTGATGACGCTACAGTGATCAATGATGACAAGAAAGCAGTTGCTCAGGCAATCACAGATGAAGCTTGCAAGGAAGCTGGATTTGATGATATGAAAGTAGCAGCAGATGCAGGCACAGCATTTGTATTCATGGGACATGGTACATCCCATACAGCTAACGTAACCTATGACCAGATGCAGACACAGATGGATGATCTTGGATTCACAAACGCTTTCATCGGAACTGTAGAGGGAGAACCGGAAGACACAGCATGTGACAAGGTTATCGAGAAAGTAAAAGAAGCAGGATTCAAGAATGTAATCCTTCGTCCTCTGATGGTTGTTGCCGGAGACCACGCTAACAATGATATGGCTGGTGATGATGCAGATTCCTGGAAATCTCAGTTTGAGGCATCCGGTGATTTCGACAGTGTTGACTGTCAGATCGCAGGTCTTGGAAGAATCGCAGCAGTAGAAGATCTGTATGTGGCTCATACAAAAGCAGCAATTGATTCTCTTGGAGCATCTGACGATGCAGCAGCAGAAGATACTGATGCCAAAGCAACAGATGACAGTGCAGACGATGCACAGGCAGACGATGCACAGGCAGATGACGCAGCTGAGACAACAGCTGATACTGCAGAGGCTGACGCTGAATAAAAAATATTGTTCAAACAAGATAAACTGCCCGGAGAACTTGCAAAAGTTTCCGGCAGATATATTATATGATAAGAAAAAAAGAAGTCATAGCAATTCCATAAAATACTGCAAACAGTTCGCACGTTTCTGTTCATTCCGTTCACAGTAACGTGCGCACATCTGAGAAAGATCCAGAGGAACTGTCTTAATTGCATTATTTTCTGGAATTACTATAATATATTTGCCATCACCTGTTCAAAAGCCTGTTGCTCTGCAGCAGATGGGTTGAACAGCACGATAGAAAAAACTATAAAAAATATGAAGATAAGGGAGAAGAAATAATCATGAAGAAACGTTCATTTACATTATTAATGTCAGCACTTACTATTTCAGCTACTCTGATCGGTACAAGCCCGGTTGCTGCAAAGACAGATACTGATACGGCAACAGAAGAAACCACTGATAAAGAAGAAACAACTGCAAAAGATGCTGATTCAGAAAACACAGATAATAAAGAAACAGATGCATCCAAGAGTGATACATTAGAGGATGGCACCTACACAGCAGAATTTGATACAGACAGCGGAATGTTCCATGTAAATGAAGCAAACGATGGAAAAGGAACCCTTACAGTAAAGGATGGCAAGATGACTATCCATGTAAGCCTTGCTTCTAAGAAAATTGTAAACCTTTTCGTCGGAAAGGCAGAAGATGCACAGAAAGACGGGGCAGAGGTTCTTGAGCCAACCACAGATACTGTTACATACAGCGATGGAATGAGTGAGGAAGTATATGGATTTGATATCCCGGTACCCGCAATTGATGAAGAATTCGATGTAGCTTTGATCGGAACAAAAGGAAAATGGTATGACCATAAGGTAAGTGTCAAAAATCCTGTAAAATCCGATGATACAGATGCAAAAAAAGATGATAAAGAAAATAAAGATGCAGATTCCAAAGCAGATGACACAGACAAAGATGCGAAAGACAGTAAGACAAGTGAAGGTAAGACTCTGGCAGATCTGAATCTTGAAGACGGCGATTATACCATGGATGTAACTCTCACAGGCGGTTCAGGAAGAGCAACCATTGATTCTCCTGCAGCCATTAATGTAGAAGGCGATAAAGCTACAGCAACTATCGTATGGAGCAGTCCGAACTATGATTATATGCTTGTGGATGGTGAGAAATATGAGCCGGTTAATAAAGACGGAAACTCCACTTTTGAAATCCCTGTCAGCGTATTTGATGCAGAGATGGAGGTAACAGCAGATACAGTAGCAATGAGTGAGCCTCACGAGATTGACTACACCTTAAATTTTGATTCCACAACTGCCAAAGAAGCAGAAAAAACAGCAAAATAATCACATACAAACAAAGAAACAATTATGAAGATGAAAAACATAATAAAGAAACAGCAAAAAACAATATTTATCGGTTTTATGTCAGTTGCATTATTTATTATCTGTATATGCACTGTCTGTACAGCATACGCAGCAGATAAAGACAATGCAAAAACTCCTGTGGATATCCCGGGACTTACCTATGATCACAGTATGGAACTTCCTACGCAGAAGAATTCAGCGTAGACTATTACAATGATGGCTATGCTCTGATTACTATCAATCAGGAAGGACAGTTTCTTGTAGTTCCAGAGGGAAAAAAGGCTCCAAAGGGGCTTGAAAAAGATATCACAGTTATTCAACAACCGCTGAACAACATCTATCTGGTAGCAACCTCTGCCATGGATCTTTTCCGCGCAATTGACGGTATTGACAGCATTCGTCTTTCAGGAACTCAGGAGAATGGATGGTATATCCAGGAAGCAAAAGATGCCATGGAATCCGGAAAAATGATTTATGCAGGCAAGTACAATGCACCGATTATGAACTGATCCTGGATGAAGGCTGTGGTCTTGCCATTGAATCAACTATGATCCATCATAATCCGGAGGTGGAAGAGAAACTGGAACAGTTTGGTATCCCGGTAATGGTAGAACGTTCCAGTTATGAGAGCCATCCTCTGGGAAGAACTGAATGGATGAAACTCTATGCTGTGCTTCTCGGAAAGGAAGATGTAGCTGAGAAGGCATTTAAGGAGCAGACAGACAAGCTTGACAAAGTTCTGACCTCTGATGATAAAGATACAGGTAAAACAGTAGCATTCTTTTATATTAATTCCACAGGTGCTGTCAATGTGCGAAAGAATGGTGATTATGTTTCAAACATGATCGAGCTTGCAGGCGGCAAATATGTTCCCGAAGATACAGGAGAAAGTGATAACGCTTTGTCTACCATGAATATGCAGATGGAAGAATTTTATGCCAAAGCAAAAGATGCGGACTATATCATCTATAACAGTACTATCGACGGTGAACTTTCTAGTATTGATGAACTGCTGGCAAAAAGTAATCTTCTGGCAGATTTTAAGGCAGTGAAGGATGGAAATGTGTGGTGTACGGGTAAAAATCTTTTCCAGGAAACCACCGAGCTTGGAACCATGATCGAAGATATTCATACAATCCTTACCACAGATGATGATTCACTGGATGAACTTGTATATATGCATAAGTTAAAATGATATTTGTAAATCCTCGGCACACTTGAATTCGCATTCTATGCGATTGGTATAGTTATTTACGAATGGCATTGAAATATGTTTGCGGGATTCTGCAGAACTGCCAAAAGCAGGAAATATAAAAACAAAAGGAACAAAAAATATGGATGACAAAAAACGTACAGCCAGATACTGGATAGCATTTTTTATACTGGCGGTGTTTCTGGTGATTTTATTTGTCTGGAATGTAAATGCCGGAAGCATTCATCTTTCAGTGGGTGAGATTCTGAATATTATTTTCAGACATCAAGGAGATGCGACTGCTTACAATATAATATGGGAAATCCGTCTTCCCAGGATTCTGTCAGTGATCATTCTTGGAGGAGCACTTTCTGTATCCGGATTTCTTCTTCAGACATTTTTTAATAACCCTATTGCAGGTCCCTTTGTACTTGGAATTTCTTCAGGAGCCAAGCTGGTAGTTGCACTTCTGATGATTTATTTTCTGAGCAGATCTATTTCCATGGGTTCTGCAGCCATGATCATTGCAGCGTTTATCGGTTCTATGATTTCCATGGGATTTGTCCTGCTGGTTGCCAAAAAAGTCCACAACATGTCCATGCTGGTTATCAGCGGTGTCATGATCGGTTACATCTGTTCTGCAGTTACAGATTTCGTAGTTACCTTTGCGGATGACTCCAATATCGTCAATCTTCACAACTGGTCACTGGGAAGTTTTTCAGGAATGTCCTGGGGTAATGTGAAAGTAATGGCAATAGTAGTTCTGCTCACAATGGTGATCGTGTTCTTTATGTCTAAGCCTATCGGTGCCTATCAGCTGGGTGAAGTTTATGCCCAGAATATGGGAGTGAATATCAAGCTGTTCCGCATAGGACTGATTCTCTTATCCAGTATTCTGTCTGCCTGTGTGACAGCTTTTGCAGGACCAATTTCTTTTGTTGGCATTGCAGTGCCTCACATTGTAAAAAGCCTGCTGAAAACAGCCAGACCGCTCCTTGTGATCCCGGCTTGCTTTCTGGGAGGGGCAGTATTCTGTCTTTTCTGTGATCTGATCGCCAGAACCGTATTTGCACCTACAGAACTCAGTATCAGTTCCGTAACAGCAGTGTTTGGCGCACCAGTTGTAATCTATATCATGATTCGCAGACAGAAGAGAAATTGATATAAAAAGCAGGAGCAGAATACGCTATCCGGGCAGATTACTATAAGATGCAGCATAAAAAAGGAAAACAGGAAAAAATATGTCAGAGAAAATAGCAGATGTAATAAAGGAAACAGAAAATAACAAAGCAGACCGGCAGGAACAGTATTTTTCGTACGGATCAGCTGACTGTGGGATATGACGGAAAACCTCTTATCAGAGAAATCAATATTCAGCTGAAAAAGGGAGAAATCCTCACTCTCATCGGTCCTAACGGTGCCGGAAAATCCACTATTCTTAAAAGCATCACCAGACAGCTTGCCACGATCAGCGGTACTGTTTATCTGGATAAAGAGAAAATGGCAAAGATGACCAATAAAGAGGTCTCTCAGAAACTGGCAGTCGTGCTCACAGAGCGTATGCGTCCGGAACTGATGACTTGCGAAGACATTGTAGCCACAGGGCGTTATCCTTATACAGGAACTTTGGGAATACTCTCCGCAGAGGATAAGACAAAGGTAAAGAAATCAATGGAAACCGTCCATGCATGGGATTTAAAAGACAGGGATTTTACAGCCATCAGTGATGGTCAGAGACAACGAATCCTTCTTGCCCGGGCTATCTGTCAGGAGCCGGAGATCATTGTACTGGATGAGCCGACTTCTTTTCTGGATATCCGTCATAAGCTGGAACTTCTTACCATTTTGAAACAGATGGTGCTGGATCATCAGCTTACAGTGATCATGTCGCTGCATGAGTTGGATCTTGCACAGAAAATATCTGATAAGTTATCTGTGTACATGGAGAATATATAGAAAAATATGGTGCTCCGGAAGAAATCTTTACTTCTGAGTATATTCGGAAGTTGTATGGAATTACCAGAGGAAGCTATAATGCTGCTTTTGGATGTGTGGAGATGGATCCGCCCAGAGGTGAACCTCAGGTGTTTGTAATTGGCGGTAATGGAAGCGGAATTCCGTATTATCGAAAACTGCAGAGACAGGGAATTCCGTTTGCGGCAGGAGTGCTTCACACGAATGATGTAGACTGTCAGGTAGCCGGTGCACTTGCAGACCAGGTGATTACAGAGAAACCTTTCGAAAGTATTTCACAGGAATCTTATGATAAGGCTGTGAAATTGATGAAAAAATGTCAGAAAGTTATCTGTCCTCTGAAAGACTTCGGAACAGTGAATGCCGCAAACAGGGAACTGCTTCGCCTTGCGCGGGAGCTGGGAATACTGGCAGAGTTATAGGTTACTGTTCACTCCGTTCCCAGCAACACGCTTCGCGATGCACAGAATTATGCTAATCGCATAAATTCGCGCAGTATGTCTCGGGTTCTGTGACCTTCGCTCACAAAAAACACCTCGCGGGATATTAGCAGTGAACAGTAACAGCTATAGTACATCGTTTTCGAAATAATATTATTATTTCATGTATATGTATGCTATAATGGATACCATCAATCATCCAAAGGAGAGAAATATGGATAAGTTATACATTGTTATCCCGGCATACAATGAGCAGGATAACATTGAACAGGTCATTAATGACTGGTATCCTGTTATAGAGAAGCATAACGGAAACGGTCAGTCACGTCTGATTGTCATTGATGACGGGAGCAAAGATTCTACATATGAAAAACTGAAACAGTGTACAAAGACACGCCCTCTGCTGATTCCGATAACAAAACCAAACGGCGGTCATGGTGCAACTGTGCTTTATGGCTATAAGTATGCACTCAAAAATGGTGCAGATTACATTTTCCAGACAGATTCAGACGGCCAGACACTGCCGGAAGAATTTGAACCGTTCTGGAAACGAAGACAGAAATATGATATGGTCATCGGCTGGAGAAAAGACAGACAGGATGGAATATCACGTGTTTTTGTAACAAAAACTCTGAAACTGGTTATCCGTATCTGTTTTGGGGTAAATCTGACAGATGCCAACACTCCGTACCGTTTGATGAAAGCAGAGACGATGGCCAGGTACATACATCTGATTCCGAAGGACTTTAATCTTTCCAATGTACTTCTGGCTGTTATTTATAAGAAGAAGGGATGCAGCATCAAATTTCTTCCTGTCACATTCAGACCTCGTCAGGGCGGGGTGAATTCCATTAACATGAAGAAAATCTGTAAGATCGGAAAACAGGCGGTAATAGATTTTGTGAAATTGAACAGGATTATCCGCCGAACATAAAAAATGATGAAAAAAAACTGTTGTTCCTACAGTGATCGTGAGGAATAGCAGTTTTTATGTTATAGGAAATTACTTCGTAATGTTCCTATAACATAAAAAAGCCCTCCGGGCAGGATTCTTTCTTGTATTTTCAGATAAATGTCGAATCATATCATAAGATGTCGGACGAAATGAATTGACATTTTCTTTAAACAAAATTACAATTATAGTTGTAATAAGACAGAAAACGGTATGTACCGATCTGCACACATCGTACATAACACACATAACACAACAAATCAACATATAACAAAACAACACACACAGGTAACAAGGTTACCACAAATGTAAAAATAATAATAGGGAGAAAAGAATAAGATGAACAAAATGAATGAATTGTGCGAAATGGAATTAACAGGTCGTTACGAGGAGAAACTTTCTGCTCTGAAGGCGGAAATCAGTGCAGCAGATGAGTATATCAGGCAGGATAACAGTGACCTGACGGAATTTGAGAACCGATATGAGCGTTTAGATATCCCGTATCGTGTAAAAAGATTTCTGGATGACTATATTGCGTGTATGCAGACAAAATATGAACGTCTTGCAGACCTGTGCTATCTGGCGGGAGAACAAGGATTATAAAAAAAACTTGTTTTATCTGTCGAAATAAAGTATTGTAGTAATATACTATATTTACGACAGATAAGGAGAAAATGCGTTATGTACAGAAAGAAAAATTTTATAAGTCTGGGAATGAGCCTGGTTCTGGCAGCAGGAATTACGGTAACACCTGTAACAGCAGCAGATTTCACAGATGGTACAGTTTCTGAATTTAATTCAGATGATGCAACAGAATTTGATGTACAACAGGAAACTGCGGATAATGCGGAGTTTGCATCAGATACAGAGGATAGCATTTCGGACAAAGCAGGTTCAAATGAAGCAGATTCAGACGAAGAAGTCTTTGCAGAGGCTGTAATTCCGGACGAAAACGGTGCTGTGGATAACAGACAGCTTCTGGAGAAATATCTGAATGACATTCTGTACGGACAGGATCCGGACACACAGCCAGCAGCTTCTCTGGGTGAGGATGTACTGAATGGACAGCAGCAGACCTTATATGAGGAACTTAAGAGTAAAATCAGCGCAGTGGCATCGAAAGGTGGTTCTGCCAGGTTTAAAGTCAGTTCAGATCTGGGACTGACCTGGCAGACAACAGCAAGCGGTAATGCGCTCAAAAGAGAAGTAGCCGCACACCTTAATGAACTGGATATTTCAAAGATTATCGATTGCCTGGCTGTAGATTGTCCATATGAATTGTACTGGTACGAAAAGACTGCAGCTACTACTTGGCAGTATGGTTACAGCACAAAGGCAACAGGAAACAAAACAACTGTAAAAATTGAAAATCTTTCCATATCTATGCCGGTGATCAGCAGTTATGCTTCCGGTAAATATAAAGTAAATGCAGGGATTGTACAGCTTGCAAAAAGTGCAGCAGAAAATGCCAGAATGATCGTAAAAGAATTTCAGGGTTATACAGAGACAGAAAAGCTGTACGGATATAAAGAAATGATCTGCTACCTGACTTCCTACAACGATGATGTGACGGAGGATGATGAATACGGAGATCCATGGCAGTTAATCTATGTTTTTGACGGAGATGACAGTACTAATGTGGTCTGTGAAGGTTATTCCAAGGCATTTCAGTATCTGTGCGATCTCAGTGACATTACCTGCTATACAGTGACCGGTATAATGAATGGCGGTACAGGTGAAGGTCCTCATATGTGGAATATTGTGGCAAATAACGGTAAATATTATATGGCAGATATCACAAACAGCGATGAAGGAACAGTTGGAGAAGACGGAGGTCTGTTTCTGGATACTCCGATTTCAGGAAGTATTTCCCGGGGCTATACATATGCGACAGACAGTGCGAATATATATTTGCATATGACAAAGAAGCAAAGAGCTTATATGGAACCGGAAAAAATTCCATTCTTTATATGACGCAGGAAACGTATTCTGCTGATGATCTGACTGCAAAACCGGCAAAAACTTCAATTACAGGTATATCAAACAGGACTGCCGGAAAACTTGTGATTACATGGAAAAAGGCAAAGAGTGCAGACGGATATGAGATCTATCGCCGGGCAGGAACCACTAATCCATACGTAAGAGCAGCGGTAATTAAATCCGGTTCAACTACAAAATACACAAATGCAAAACTGAAAAAAGGACATACATATTATTACAGAATCCGTTCATACAGATATGATGAGAATGGAAGAAAGATATACAGCGGCTGGTCAACAGTAAAGAAGCAGAAAGTAAAATGAAATCGGTAATCAGAAAAAGACACAAAGGATAACGTGGATAAAACAATGATGAAAGTACTTTCGTAAAAACAGAGTACACAGTTTCAGGGGATTTTCTTGCCATATGTGGAACATCATGATACAATGAGACACGATATGACAGAGAGAACCCCTGAAATTTTATTATATTATAAGAATATTATAAGAAATTACTCCATAATGCTCTTATAATATAATAAAGCAGTATTTTTATAATGCTGTAAATATCTGGAAAATATGGGAGGAATAAATATAAATGTGTGGAATTGTTGGATTTACAGGTAATCATCAGGCAGCACCTATATTATTATATGGTCTGTCCAGACTTGAATATAGAGGTTATGATTCAGCGGGACTTGCAGTTCGCGACGGCGAAGGTGATACAGAGGTTATTAAAGCGAAAGGCAGACTGAAAGTTCTTGCAGATAAAACTAATAATGGAGAATCTGTACCTGGAACATGTGGTATCGGACATACCCGTTGGGCGACACATGGAGAACCATCTGAGACAAATGCGCATCCCCATATGAGTGATGACGGTAACGTAGTAGCAGTTCATAATGGAATCATTGAGAATTATCAGGAACTGAAAGACAAACTGATCCGCAATGGCTATGAGTTTATTCATCTACAGACACTGAAGTAGCAGTTAAACTTGTAGATTATTATTATAAGAAATATCTCGGAACACCGGTAGATGCCATTAACCATGCAATGGTCCGTATCCGCGGTTCCTATGCTCTTGCGATCATGTTTAAAGACTACCCGGGAGAGATTTATGTGGCAAGAAAAGACAGCCCGATGATCCTTGGGGTGGAGAACGGTGAATCTTACATTGCATCCGATGTTCCTGCAATTTTAAAATACACCAGAAATGTATATTATATTGGAAATCTGGAGATGGCTCGTATCAGAAAAGGGGAGATCACGTTCTACAATCTGGATGGTGATGAGATCCAGAAAGAGCCGAAAACAATTGAATGGGATGCAGAAGCGGCGGAGAAAGCGGGATTTGAACATTTCATGATAAAAGAAATTCATGAACAGCCGAAAGCAGTTCGGGATACTTTGAATTCTGTACTCAAAGATGATCGTATTGATCTCTCAGAAGTAGGTCTTACAGATGAGGAGATCAAAAAGATCAGCCAGATTTATATTGTAGCCTGTGGCTCTGCTTACCATGTGGGAATGGCAGCCCAGTATGTGATTGAAGATCTGACAAGGATTCCGGTACGTGTGGAACTGGCATCGGAATTCCGATACAGAAATCCGATTTTAGATCCGGAAGGTCTTGTGGTCATTGTCAGCCAGTCAGGGGAAACAGCAGACAGCCTTGCGGCACTTCGTGAGGCGAAACAGAGAGGTATCCGTACACTGGGAATTGTCAATGTGGTAGGTTCTTCCATTGCCAGAGAAGCGGATAATGTTTTTTACACTCTGGCGGGACCGGAAATTTCTGTAGCAACTACCAAGCATACAGTACTCAGCTGATTGCCTCCTATGCACTGGCAGTGCAGTTTGGAAAAGTCAGAGAACAGATTACAGAAGAAAAATATCAGGAGCTGATCGCAGAGCTGAAAACACTTCCGGATAAGATTGCCAAGATTATTGAAGATGACAAAGAGCGTATCCAGTGGTTTGCGGCTAAGCAGCAAATGCCAGGGATGCTTTCTTTATCGGGCGTGGTATTGACTATGCCATCAGTATGGAAGGCAGCCTGAAGATGAAAGAAGTCAGTTATGTACACACAGAAGCTTATGCGGCCGGAGAACTGAAACATGGCACAATCTCTCTGATTGAGGACGGAACTCTTGTGATCGGTATTCTCACGCAGAATCATCTCTATGAGAAAACAGTCTCCAATATGGTAGAATGTAAGAGCCGCGGTGCATACCTGATGGGACTCACCACATATGGACATTATAATATAGAAGATACTGCAGATTTCACAGTTTATATTCCGAAAACAGATCCACACTTTGCAACTTCACTGGCAGTTATTCCTTTGCAGCTGCTTGGCTATTATGTCAGCGTAGCCAAAGGCCTAGATGTAGATAAGCCGAGAAATCTGGCTAAGAGTGTAACTGTAGAATAGTGCCGGGAAAACAATACAATATGTAGCGTAATGCCACAGACTGTAAAGGATTAATACGGTCTGCGGCATTTTTTTTCAAAATCCCAGAATCTCATGAAAATAGATCTGATTTTGAATAACAGAAGGATGTTCCGGTTTCAGTGTTCTGGCTTTCCGATGAAATTCAAAAGCTTCTTTGTGCATTCCGGATTTGTCCAGACATACACATAATTGCAGAAATGGTATGAAATTATGGCAGTCCGGAATATAGAATCCTCCGTTTTGGCTGTTGTCCGGTGCAAGAAGTGCCTGATGATACCAGTGAGCTGCCATGGAAAAGTTCTGTTTCATAAAAAATATTTTCCCAATCTCACAGCATATTTCGGCTCTTGGAATATCTGACATGAAACTGTGAAACAGTATCTCAAGAGCATGCTGGTCATTGCCTGATGCCTGATAACAATAGGAGAGAACCAGACAACTGTCCAGTCTGTTTTCAATCCAGCCGTCCGGTTCTTTCAGAAATTTTTTCAAAACACAAATGGCATACTCGTATTGCTTATGGTAAAAAAGTTCCCGGCCATAATAAAATAAGTCTCTGGGTTCCAGAGGCTCTCCTTCTTCGATCATCTGTTGATAGATGTGCAGATTTCGAAAGGAAGAGCAGGGTTTTATTTTGCGATGTTCAATCTGTATGGGAGAATAAAGGATGTTCCCGGTGGGAATGATGGATTCATGAACTCTTCCCCGCCATCTGAAATTTCGGGAAGTTTTTAAGATGCGTTCTCTGTAACAGGAGAATGCAGCATGATTCCATTCATCGAAATCTGTGACATAATCCATCATAACCATATCTGTGTTCGGACTCAGTGTTTCTTTTAATTGTTTTAGTCTGTACAGATTTTCCTGAGTGATCATGTCTCTGCATCCAGCCACATCCAGTAATCAGTACTGACTTTTTCCGAAATAAAATTCCGGGCAGCAGAAAAATCATTCCATGGAAATCATAAACTTCTGCTGTAAATTCTCTGATAATTTCTTTGGTCCTGTCTGTAGAACCGGTATCACAGATAAGAATTTTGTCTACAATTTCTTTCATGGGTTTCAGGATACGCGGCAATACTTTTTCTTCATTTTTTACAATCATACAAAGGCTGAGAGAAATCATGGAAGATAATTTAAAGCACCTTTTGAGAAAATCAGGAGGAGCATTTGCCCCTCCTGAGGTTTAAGTTGCAAGAAGTCCGGCTGCGCGGAGATTTGCGAGAAGCTGATTAAACTGGGTTATAATATCTGTCTGACCTGTGGCATCTGCTACGGCCGCTGCCGGAGCTATAGTACCGGCAGGTCCGGTAGCACCAGTGGCACCAGTGGCACCAGTAGGTCCGATAGGCCCGGCAGGGCCAGTAGGTCCGATAGCTCCGGAAGGTCCGGCAGCGCCAGTGGCTCCGGTAGCTCCGACAGGTCCGGTAGCGCCAGTGGCTCCAACAGGTCCGACAGGACCTGGGTAGCTTGAAGTCCGGGTTCACCCTGGGGGCCCTGAGGTCCCATTGGACCAACGGGACCGGGACAGCCTCTGGGTCCGGTAGGACCAGGACAACCGCGCGGCCCCTGAGGTCCCTGACAGTCACAGCTGCAGCGATTGTTATTGTTACAACAGGATGTACCGGATAATTCCGGATCATCTGAGGTATGATGACTAAACAGCATAGAAAAGTATCACCTCTGGAAAAATCTTATATCGTCAGACTAGACAGTCTGCCTGGCAGACTGTAATTTTACAGGACATTCCGGCAGTTGTTGTGGAATCTGACAATAATAGATTGCAGTTCTCGATATTAGTATATGTTTCATATGTGAGTTTGTGACTTACTATTGTATAACTGTCAACTACCCATTACCTAAAGGCAATGGGCTTGTAACTGCCCAGTCGTAGTAACGGTTTACGCCTTCGACCTTTTATCCCCAATAGGGTATTGCTACCTAAAGTGGCACTACATCATAGGGTGGTTGACAGCATCCTTACAGACAAGATATACTCATCTGTAACCGTATCAGGTACTAAACTTCCCATGCTATACAGCAACATTCTTTTACGGGTAAGATTTTACGCAATACGCGAGTTTTTACTTTATAGGAAAGACCGCCGATGGCGGTCTCCTAGCGGAAGTGGAAAGAAATATAAAAACTGCTGTGGAAAATAATTATATTTTCCTGACAGGATAATTATCAAAAATGAAAAGAGTCTGATGCATAAAACATATAGGTTTATGCGTTGGATTCTTTTTTGTCTCTTGCCCAATAAGTTCCGGTATGCTATGATAAACAAAAGCATATTTTCTAATTATCTAAATCTATGTAACTGTCCGGTATTTTCAACAGTTACAGCCAAATCTCAATTCATATACAGATCATGAATCTGTCTTTCAGAAAAGTCATGCTTTAATTTTCACTATTTATTTCTAGCAGGAGTTTTCTAAAAGACAGGAACTCCTGAACATATTTATTAAGGAGGTTATAAGATGCTGTATAAGAAGACAGAAAAGCTATCAATAATAAAGAGGGAGGGTGAGATAATGGGTATGTTTGTAAATCCGAATGCTGCAGCATTTCAGTGTGCAGTCAATTCAGAAGTATATATAGACAAAACGGGATTATTGGAATACACAAATAAAGTATTGGGCACAAATGCCAGGTTTATATGTAACAGTCGTCCGCGCAGATTCGGGAAATCTGTTACTGTAGATATGCTGACTGCATATTACAGTAAAGGATGCGACACTGAAAAAATGTTTTCAGGACTGGAAATCAGCAAATGTCCGGATTTTTACGAACATTTAAATAAATATGATGTCATTCATTTTGATGTACAATAGGTGCTGTATATCAGCAGGTTCCAGTGAGAATTTAATTTCATATATCACGAATATCGTTGTTTCCGAATTAAGAGAGACTTATCCTGAAGTCAATCTGGTGGAAAACAGCACTATATATGGAGCAATGGCACGCATTAATACTGTATTAGGAAAACAGTTTATTGTAATCATTGATGAATGGGATGTTCTGATTCGTGATGAAGCCCATAATCAGGCAGCACAGGAAATGTATATTGACTTTCTCAGAAACATGTTTAAAGGAATTGAGGCATCAAAATATATCGCACTTGCATATCTGACCGGAATTTTACCGATAAAGAAATTAAAAACCAGTCTGCCTTAAATAATTTCACCCAGTTTACAATGCTTAATGCCGGCCCATTGACACCATATATCGGTTTTAATGAAGACGAAGTAATCGATTTGTGTGAAAAATATGAGATAGATTTTGCAGAAGTGAGGCGGTGGTACGATGGTTACCGTCTTGGAGATTACCATGTATATAATCCCAATGCGTTAGTAAATCTGACAATCATGCGAACATTTCAAAGCTACTGGTCACAGACAGGAACCTATCTGTCAATCCTGCCACTGATCAACATGGATTTTGATGGTCTGCGGACATCCATTATAGAGATGCTGTCCGGTTCCTCTGTAGAAGTAAATGTCAATGAATTTCAGAATGATATGGTCAGCTTCGCAGACAAAGATGATGTATTGACTCTGCTGATCCACCTGGGTTACCTTGCCTACGACCAGAGAACCCAGAGAGCTTACATTCCCAATGAAGAAATCCGTCAGGAATTTCGTGCTGCCACCAAACGAAATAAATGGAACGAACTGATTGAATTCCAGCAGGAATCTGAGAAACTACTGGAAGCCACCTGGGAAATGGATGCAGAAACAGTTGCTGAACAGATAGAGAAAATCCATGCAGAATACACATCAGTGATTCAGTACAATAACGAGAATTCCCTGAGCAGCGTACTCAGCATTGCCTACTTAAGTGCAATAAAATACTATTTTAAGCCAATCCGGGAACTCCCGACAGGAAGAGGCTTCGCAGATTTCGTCTTCATCCCCAAACCACTGTACAGAGACTATTATCCTGCATTACTCGTCGAACTGAAATGGAACAAAGACGCAGAAACTGCTCTGAATCAGATAAAAGAACGAAAATATCCAGAGTCATTACAGCAGTATACAGGAGATATTTTGCTGGTGGGGATCAACTACGATAAAAAAGAAAAAGTACATCAGTGTGTAATCGAAAAATGGTTTCCACTGTGTATATAGAACGTAACTTCAAAAGAATCATATAAGTTATGAGAAAAGACATTCTACCCCAGTGGATGGAATGTCTTTTTTATATAATTTTTAGCTTGCATCTATGTAAAATTGATATCAGAAAATTCCCTCTTTTTATGTTGACATTACTAAAAGCAAGACTATAATGAAAACCGAAAAAAGAATCTGAAACGATTGGAAAGGGGAAGTTAATTATGAGTACAGTTTTGCCAAGAGAAGAAGCAGTAGAAACAATTTTTTCTAAAATTTTGGCTTCGCCGGAAGCATCCGGACGATTAAGCGGAGTTTTTTATGACCATATAGATGACGACCATCGTCTGACAGATAATGACAGAGATCATTTCCTGCAGGTATTGTTTCATGCGTACCAGAACGGTGATATCAGTGCACTGCTGTTGGAATTATGCGGCAGAAGTATGTTTGACCTGTTAAGGGAGGCTTATCTGATCCCGAAGAAATTCCACGGAAAAGCAGGAGAGAACGGTGCTCCTTACAGATGCAGCCGGAGAACTTCTTCCCGGGGAAAAGGTTTCAGCCAGAGAATATGCAAAATTCAAGGAAACATATGAACATCATGAATGTGCCCCCAGATCTGCACTGTATCTTGCAGATGGTTATGATCTTGTCCGTACCTATACAGAAGGTCTGAACATTACAGAAGAAAAAGATAACCGTAAACGTGGTGTCCTGGCTCTTTATGCACTTCCCGACACCTGTAAACTGGGTCTGACAGAAGCACAGGCATATGCCGTTGTATGGGATGCTTTCCAGAAGATTCAGGAAGAAGCCCCAAGAGCCATGGTATACTACGGACAGGAAACAGGTCTGAAGAAAGAGAATCCGGATAAACCCTATGATGAAATTGGAATTCTTCTTCC
>ENA-OUNI01000203-OUNI01000203.1-human-gut-metagenome-genome-assembly--contig:-NODE-203-length-26980-cov-2.240904_pt1 | contig 26980 bp, 29 predicted proteins | sample MGYA00242499_ERZ504580 | MGnify/ENA primary metagenome ERZ504580 (study PRJEB26092, sample SAMD00036315) | human gut metagenome | host: Homo sapiens | study: EMG produced TPA metagenomics assembly of... | reverse complement strand
AACCACAACCTCTGTGCCGACGTATCGCCGAACCAAACGTTGTATTGCATCCTCTTTCTACATCAAACCACAACAAATCATTCCTCGGATGTTCTTTGATATTTGTTGTATTGCATCCTCTTTCTACATCAAACCACAACTGGAAGTATTCAACAACTTCCAACACAACCGTTGTATTGCATCCTCTTTCTACATCAAACCACAACAGCATTTCGGCGCTGACAGTTTCGACAGAAGTTGTATTGCATCCTCTTTCTACATCAAACCACAACCTCGGACGCCAGACACTTTGATTTTCGGGCACTTAACAGCCAGTAGACATGACACGAAACGAGGCGGCGTACACCGGGGAAGTCGGTTCGATGCAGTTTTCACATTTTCTACAAATATACGGAAAATTATATTCACTGAAATACGACGGTGCATGTCGGTCCAAAGGGCCGGTGCACGGTTACGAAGCGATTCGTCTGAAGCAAATATATAAAAATAGATTCATTGAACGTCGAGAGCATGCAAAGCATCCCTCGGGCGGCAGCTCAACTCGGCAATCGTACTGCGACTCGCCGGAAGCAAATATCCAGAATATCCGACAACTCCCGCAAGTAGCCGTCACGCACGTCCCGATTCTCTAAAAGCACAAGAAAAACGCCGCCCGAACGATACCCGGTCGGCGCTCCCTGCATTCACCCAAAATGCGGACAGTATCACGGAATACCCTCTCCACGAATCACATCGCAACAGCGACCTGCCCCGATGCACCCCGCATACGAAAAGGGCACGGAAAAAACTTTCCGCACCCCATTTTCGATGACAGCCCACCGGGCTTGCCGCAATGACTATTTCGCGTAACTTACCGAACGCGTTTCGCGTATCACGGTTATCTTCACCTGACCCGGATAGGTCATCTCGTCCTGTATCTTCTTGGCTATATCATGCGACAGCGCATCGGCCTCCTGGTCGGAAATCTTCTCACTCCCCACGATGACACGCAATTCGCGCCGGCCTGTATCGCATAGGTCTTCATCACACCCGGATAGGCCATGGCGATATCCTCCATCTCCTTCAGTCGCTTGATATAGGACTCCACCACCTCCCGGCGAGCACCGGGACGTGCACCCGAAATGGCATCGCATACCTGCACAATCGGAGCTATCAGCGAAGTCATCTCCATCTCGTCATGGTGCGAACCGATGGCGTTGCATACTTCGGGTTTCTCCTTGTATTTCTCCGCCAGCTTCATACCGATGATAGCGTGCGGCAGTTCCGGTTCGTCATCGGGCACCTTGCCAATGTCGTGCAGCAGACCGGCCCGCCGGGCGAGCTTCGGATTGAGACCGAGTTCGGCGGCCATGATACCGCAAAGGTTGGCCGTTTCGCGGGAGTGCTGCAAAAGGTTCTGTCCGTAGGACGAGCGGTATTTCATCTTGCCTATCAAGCGAATGAGTTCCGGATGCAGGCCATGGATGCCGAGGTCGATGGTGGTCCGTTTGCCCACCTCGACTATCTCTTCCTCTATCTGTTTCTGAACTTTGGCCACGACCTCTTCGATGCGGGCCGGATGAATACGACCGTCGGTAACGAGCTGGTGTAGCGCGAGCCGCGCTATCTCCCTGCGTACCGGGTCGAAACCGGAAAGAATAATCGCTTCCGGGGTATCGTCCACGATGATTTCGATTCCGGTCGCCGCTTCGAGAGCCCGGATATTGCGTCCCTCGCGCCCGATGATACGCCCTTTCACCTCGTCGCTCTCGATGTTGAACACCGTCACCGAATTCTCAATCGCAGTCTCGGTCGCCACCCGCTGGATGGTCTGCACGACAATCCGTTTCGCCTCCTTGTTGGCGCTCATCTTCGCCTCCTCGACGGTCTCGTTGATATAGGCCATGGCAGCTGTCTTCGCTTCGGAGCGCATATTCTCCATCAGGATATTCTTAGCCTCCTCACTGCTCATGCCGCTTATCTGCTCCAACCGGACATTCTGTTCCTTTATCATCCGGTCGGCCTCCTCCTTCCGCCGTTCCAGCACGGCAATGTGGCTCTCCATCTGCTCTTTGAGCTTGTCGTTCTCGCGCATCCGGCGTTCGAGTTCCTGCTGCTGCTGCCCCAGACTGCTCTCCTGCTGCTTGATACCCTGTTCGCGCTGATTGAGCTTCTGGTTGCGCTCATTCACCGCACGGTCGTGGTCGCTCTTGAGCTGAATGAACTTCTCCTTGGCCTGAAGTATCTTCTCCTTCTTGATGACCTCTCCTTCGGCCTCCGCCTCTTTGAGAATAGCCTCCCGTTTCTTTTTCAGGCTCTTCTTGAATATGACGTTCGTTACCAGAATGTAGACGCCTATGGCAGCCACCGCACTGATAACGCAGGCAAGTATTGTTGCTAACATGATTATATATATTTAAATAGGTTGAGTAATAAATAATTATTATGTCAAATCAACTTTCCGTCCGCATATGGACACAAAAAAAACCCGCACAGAATCCAAGTTTCGTTTGACGAAGCTCCTGTATCGTCATGTATGGGGCCTCCGATAAAAATCGCAAACGTCCAACGGCACCGTACCGCCCGCGAGCGGCAGAGGATGCACCTCCGAAAAGGTTAAGGCCTGTTTTTGAAAACTCGAGTTAAACCCCAAATAGTTTAAATGTTAAGTTTCGCAAAGCTAAATGGAATCCATGCGGGATAATTCCTTCTATGTAAAGAACCTGTCTGTATCGTGTAAGGCCCGCGTACCCCGCGTACCTGCATTATTACATGCAAATACGGTACCACACGGCTACCTGAGCCTGTTGAGATGTTCGTCCAGTCTGCGGTTCAACGCATCGAGCTCATCTATGTCCCGTCCGAGGCTGCGGCTCGCTTCGAGCTCCACGACCTTGACGGCAAGCTGTAACGCCACTACTGCGAGGTAATCCTCCCGGTCGGCCATATACTGCGACTCGACCGCGGCTGTCAGGCGATTGACCTCTTTCTCCGCCCGCCTGAATATCTCTTCCTTTTCGCGTTCTATGCCGAGTGCGTAGCTCTTGCCGGTACATTCAACCTGATATTGAATTTCTGCATAAAACGTGCTCCTTGTCCCTACCTGTTCATCAGCGCAATGCAACGGTCAATCTCCCGCATAAGCCGATTGATACGCGCCTGCGCACGCCTGCTGTCCGTTCCGCCCGTCAGGCCCTCCTTCAGTTCGAGGACACCGATGCGCCTTTCAAGCTCCGCCACGGTCTGTTTCATTTCCCTGTTCTCCGCCGCCAGACGTTCCCTGCGAAGTGCGAGCTCCCTGTTTTCGGCAAAGAGCCTGTCATTCTCCTCCATCAGGCGCCCCACTTACCGGCAAGGGACTCTACAACGCATTTCTGGCCATTTCTACAACATTTGGCGATAATCCGGCAACAACCGTTACGGTTTACAGCACTTCAAAGTTAAACAAATCTTCGCAATCTCCAAAATCATTTTGCAGCCCTCACGCGAGTCTGCCGTAAAGGTCGTACTCCTCGCATGCCGTGACGACCACCACCCGGAACTCTCCGGGGAGGAGCCGGCCTTCGGCAACCGGTATCAGTATCTCCTGGTCTACCTCCGGCGAATCGTATTCCGAACGGGCCACATAGTAATCGCCTTCCCGGCGGTCCACCACCACCCGGAGCTTCCTGCCTATCCTTGCAACGTTCGCCTCGTGCGAAATGTTGCGCTGCAGCTCCATGATACGCTCCACCCGGGCCTGCTTAACCTCTTCGGCACATCGTCGGCCATCTCCGCCGAAGGCGTCCCTCCTCGGCCGAATAGGGAAACACGCCGAGACGTTCGAACCGCTGGCGCTCCACGAAATCCGTGAGCTCCGCAAAATCTTCCTCGCTCTCACCCGGAAATCCCACGAGCAGCGTCGTCCGGATAGCAATGCCGGGCACCTCCCGCCGCAGCCGGGCGATAAGCTCCTCTGTGCCCCGTTTCGTGATGCCGCGCCGCATGGCCGAAAGCTGCCGGTCTGCGATATGCTGGAGCGGTATATCAATGTAACGGCATATCTTCGGCTCCTCCCGCATGGCGGCAAGCACATCGTCGGGGAAACCGGTCGGATAGGTATAGTGAAGTCTTACCCACTCCACGCCGGGTATGGCGGCCAAACGACGCAATAAACGGCCCAGACGGCGTTCTCCGTAAAGGTCCACACCGTAGTAGGTGGTATCCTGCGCCACCACTATCAGCTCCTTTACCCCGCGGCGCACCAATCTCCCGGCCTCTTCAAGCACCTGCTCCTCCGGAACGGATACATGGGGTCCGCGGATAAGAGGAATGGCACAATAGGCACACCGCCAATTGCACCCTTCCGAAATTTTCAGGTAGGCGTAGTGTCCTGGCGTCGTCAGCATCCGTTCCGTCGCAGGCGCGCCCCCTTCGCTGCCGGTCAAGGCCCGCACTACGCCGGAAAAGTCGCGTGCTCCGAAATAGGCGTCCACTTCGGGAATCTCGCGCCGCAGCTCCTCGGCATACCGCTCGCTCAGGCAGCCTATCACGAAGAGCCGGTCAATCGCTCCCTCCTCCTTGGCCCTCACGAAACCGAGAATGGTATTGATGGACTCCTCCTTGGCATCGCCTATGAACCCGCATGTATTGACCACCACCGTCCGTGCCTCCGTCCCGTTGGAATCGAACACCACGTCATATCCCGCTGCAGCCAACTGCGCCATAACATGCTCGGAGTCCACCACGTTTTTGGAACAGCCGAGCGTAACGACATTTATCTTTTTTCCCTTTACTTTTCCCATCATCCAATCCTGATTCCGGATATCCGAAACGTTCCTCCGCGGCTACCGTCGGCCAACCACGGCCCGCCCTTTCGGCCGACAGGCGGAACGACAAATCTCCTTCTCTCCTCTATTCGCCGAACAGGGCGTTCACGAACTCCTGCCGGTCGAAAATCTTCAACTGGTCGATACCCTCCCCGATACCGATGTAGCGCACCGGAATCCTGAACTGGTCGCTGATGCCGATGATGACACCCCCCTTGGCCGTACCGTCGAGCTTCGTAACGGCGAGGGAGGTGACCTGCGTAGCTCGGTGAACTGCCGCGCCTGCTCGAAGGCATTCTGCCCCGTACTGCGTCCAGCACGAGCATCACCTCGTGCGGAGCATCGGGGATAACCTTGGCCATCACGTTGCGTATCTTCGTCAGTTCATTCATCAGACCGACCTTGTTGTGCAGCCGGCCGGCCGTATCTATCAATACGACATCCGCCCCGTTGGCAACGGCCGACTTGAGCGTATCGAAAGCCACGGAAGCGGGGTCCGCCCCCATCTCCTGTTTTATCATCGTCGCCCCCGCCCGGTCGGCCCATACCTGAAGCTGGTCGATGGCGGCCGCCCGGAACGTATCCGCCGCACCGATATAAACCTTCTTGCCCGCACGCACGAGCTGGGCTGCCAGCTTGCCTATCGTAGTGTCTTGCCGACACCGTTCACCCCTACCACCATCACGACATAGGGAGCACCCTCCTTCACGTCCAGTCCGAAGCTGTCGCGGCGGCTGTCACTCTGCTGCAGCAGAGCACTTATCTCCTCGCGAAGAATGGACTTGAGCTCTCCGGAATTCATATATTTGTCGCGCGCCACGCGGGCCTCGATGTTGCGGATTATCTTCACGGTGGTATCTACCCCCACATCGGAGGTGATGAGCACCTCCTCCAAGTCGTCGAGCATCGCCTCGTCCACCTGAGACTGCCGGCCACGGCACGGGCGAGCTTGCGAAAATTCCCTCTTTGGTCTTTTTCAGTCCCTCGTTTAGCTCCTGCTGCCGGGAAACCTGCTCCTCGGGCCCGGCCTCCTCCTTTTTCTTCTTGAATATGTTGAACAGTGCCATATTACCGGTTATTTATGTTATCCATCCGCAAAGGTACGAAGAAAGCAACGAAGTTCAATTTTTTTGACGTACCGTACTCTTCCTGCGGCAAGAAGCCGAGAACGCCCCCGACCGTTTCCCTGAACGGGAATTTTTTGGCATCTTTGTATCGGGCAGTTCGGCTCTGCAGGGAATCGTTTTTCTCCGGAGAAAACGGGACGGCCTACGACATATGAAAAGAATTCTGGATTTCCTGCGCGAACTGCAGGAACACAACGACCGGGAGTGGTTCGAAACACACAGGACGGAATACCTCCGGGTAAAAGTCGCGACGGAAGAGTTCGCCGCACGGCTGATAGCGGGTATCGCCTCGTTCGACAGCACGGTCGGCGACCTCACTCCGAAAGAGTGTACTTACAGAATCTACCGCGACATCCGGTTCAGTTCCGACAAACGGCCCTACAAATCGCACATCGGCATCTTCATATCCCCGGGCGGCAAGAAATCGGGACATTCCGGCTACTATCTTCACATCGAACCGGAACATCCGGAGCGCTCCGACGGCACGCCGTCGGGCGGTCCCATGCTCGTCACGGGACTCTACATGCCCGAACCGGCCGTCCTCAAAAGCGTCCGGGAAGAGATTCTGTTCAACGGCGAAGAGTTCGTCCGCAATATCGGACAGGCACAGGACTTCTCGCTCAACCGGGAGAATGCACTCAAACGGGTACCGGCCGGTTTTCCGACAGACTCCCCCTATGCCGAGTACCTCCGGCTGAAAGATTTCTGTCTGGAGAGGCCAGTCAGCGAAGCCTTCCTGCTCTCCCCCGCCCTGCTCACAAGGGTGACAGCGAGTTTCGCCACCACCGCGCCCTTCAACCGACAGCTCAACCGGGCGGTGGATTTCGCACTCGACGAAATGTAACCACCCGACCGGAAAACGGTTCCACCGGAAAGGAATGCGACCGCACGGATGCGGCCAACGTATATCAGGCATCCAAAAATGACAGTCCGGGCCCAAAATACTTTCCCACCCACAACCTCCATATAACGAAAAGGCCGTGTCGGTCGAACAAAGGATACAGTTCAATCCGATACGGCCTCTTCCAGTCTATGGAAACACGAAGCTGCAAAACATCAAGACACGGAATGAAAGGCGCTTGCTGCCGTAAATAACCGAATGCGCCACCGCGAATAATAACGCAGCCATTCGCAATGATATCACATCCGCCCTTTCCGGCATCCGCAGCACCCGGTACCGTTCGCCCCGTTTTACAGCCGTTCTTTCCCTCTCCACACAAGGTCGTCCCCGACGACCGCCCTACGCTGCCGCCACCCGGAACATCTCCGCCGAAAAGACGGTAACCGATACCGCCCGCAGCCAGGCCTCAGTTCAGCAGCCTCCTGACAGCCTCGGATATCGCCCTGCCATCCGCCAGGCCGGCCAGCTCTTGGTCGCCACTCCCATCACTTTCCCCATGTCGGCAGGCGATACGGCTCCCGTCTGGGCGATGATATCGCGGAGCGCCGCTCCAACTCCGCGGCGGATAACTGTTTCGGAAGATACTCCTCGATAATACCCGCTTCGGCAAGCTCGTTTGCTGCAAGCTCGGCACGTCCGGCTGAGGTATAGAGCTCCGCAGACTCCCGCCGCTGCTTCACGAGTTTCTGCATGAGCTTCACCACATCGGCATCCGTCAGTTCGTGGGCCGTCCCCGAGGTCTTCTCCAGCAGGATAGCCGCCTTCACGGCCCGAAGTGCAGCGAGCCGCTCCGGCTGTTTCGCAAGCATCGCCTGCTTGATATCGTCATTAACGCGCTGTTCCAATGTCATATCCAAACTCCTTTCCCTATTAAACCGAGGGCCGCCCCCGTTAGCGGGCGGCCTTGCAATGATTAACCTGTCTCGTTATCGTGTCATGCTATCCTGTAAAGCCTGTCCCTCAGAAGAAGCGCACCCGCATATCGGTCACATCGCTCTCTTCCGTCAACGCCTGCATCGTACGTTCGCCGACATAATTCAGCGCATTGGTATTGAGACGTACCCGTTCGCTCGCGTCGGTTGCCTCGCCGGAGGTCTGCACATCGGTCACGACGAACCGATATACGCCGCTTACCCCCTCTACCGGCAGCGAAAGTTCTCCGGCCGGAACCGCCGAAACCGCTCCGATAAGCTGCGGCTCAACCACCCACCTCGAATATAGAATGCGCTCCATTTGACACCGCTCACGGACTCGACCTCCACATCCGCCGCCCGTGCAGCCTCTTCGAGCGTACCGCCTGCCATCTCTTTCTCTATGATACGGGCCTTCTCCCTGTTGAGAAGCGTCTTGGTTATCTGAGCGGACACCTGTGCGAGCGGAGCATATCCCTCTTCCTTCACATCCACGAGAGCCGCTACATAATAGTCGCCGTCTATGTCCATAATCTGCGAGATATCGCCCGCCTTTCCGTTGAAAGCCCAGCGTACTATCTCCTTCGAGTTCTCCAGCCCGCTGATGGTACGGTCCGTATTGCGGATGCGCACCGTTCTTTTCGAGAGTGCGGCATCGTTCACGGCCTGGTTGAAGCCTCCATCGTACCGCCCGCCGCGGTAACGAAACCGCTGGCTTTCTGGTATGCGGTCTGGATAGTCGCGGCACTCGGGTCCACCTTATATGTCACGGTAGCTATCTGGGCCTTCCGCACCGGACGGCTCTTGTAGGTGAGCTGTACCACCTGCAGTCCGGCAGGGCTCTCCACGACGTACACGTCCCCTACGTTGGCCGCAAGGGCGGCATCGGTAAACTCGGCGGGTACCTGTGCGGGCGTGAACCTGCGAGGTCGCCCGAATTCTGGAACACCGACCTGTCGAACGAATTGTCAAGGGCCAGAGCAGCGAAATCGGCCCCGGAACGGATGGCGGCAACGAGGCTGTCGGCCAGTTTCTCCTGCCCTTTCTGAAGCAGGATATGTTTGGCTCCGAGGGTGTCGGGCATCATGCGTACATCGGCTACCCGCGAAACCGTATATTCGTCGCCGTTCAGGGTGGGACCGCTCATCGTCTCGCCGCCGTTTCCGAAAGCGAGCGCAGCCAACTCGGCAGAGAGTTCGTCCTCTCCGTAATAATTGGCATCGGGCTTGGTCTGGGAATTGAGCGTAGCGTACTGCATCGGGGCGTCGCTGCCCGCGAACTCCGCGGCAATGTCGTCCACCATGCGTTTCGCCTCCGCATAATCCTCATCGGAAGGCATCACGTCGAACACCACATACTCTATATCGCGCGAAGTACCCTGTTTGAAAGCCTCCTTGTGGTCGTCATAATACTTTTTGATATCGGTCTGGGTAACGTTCACCAACGAATCGGGTACGGTATAGTAATCCTTGCCGATGACGTCGGCCGCATAGGTATGGTTGGAAACCCTCACTCCGTGAGCCACCTCCAGCGCGTTGGCATAGAAACCGCCCTCGACCAAAGCAAGGTACTTGCTCATTACCCGTTCCTGCTGCATCTGATTGCGCAGAAAAGCCCAGATGGCATACGAACCATCGCTTCCGGTCACGCTGCTCATGAAGGATTTCATGAACTGCGGGTCGAACAGTCCCGTCGAAGGATTGACAAAGGTAGAGGTTACGACCGGCGACAGATAAACACCGTCGAGCATGTCCAACTGTTCCGCCTCCGAAACCGTCATCCCCATCCTGTCGAATCCAGGTTTGAGCGAATTATCCATGATAAGCTGCTCCCATGCGAGGTTATAGACCATCTCCTGCTCTTGAGCGGAGAAAGCGTCGCGGCCCCACATCATCTTGTATATGGAACCCATGTAATCGGCCTCGTTCAGGAAATCGACATAACCGATGTTCTTGCCGTTGATTTCGCCCACACGCATCTTGCGGGAATTCATCAGGCTGCTGCCGGAGGTGAATACGTCGCCGATAAGGAATGCGAGAAGCGCCACGAAAATCACGATGGTCACTATCACGCCTCCTTTGGTTCTTAAAGTGTTAAGACTTGCCATACTCTATGTTGTTTATTCAATTATCCTTCGCTGCGTCCGGAAACGTACCGGAGCCGTTTCGCCCCGTCGTCCCGCGCCCTCCTCCGTTCCGGAAGTCCCGTACCGGACCCGCGGCACACATATCCAGACTAAAACGGCTTCAAAGATAATAATTTTCCCCGTACAACACCCTGTCCGAAAACGAAATTTTCCGGACAGCGGCCCAAAAGGCGCCGCAGGAGGCACCGCCCTACAAAAGCCTGACCTTCACGAGTTCGATACGGGAAGAGGAAGATTTGAGTATCCGAATCAATTTGTTGCCGATGCTGACCTCCGCTCCGGTCGGAGGAATCCCGTTCTCATTGGAAATGATATACCCCGCAAGCGTTTCGTACTCGTCGGACTCCTCTATTCCGAGGCCGTATTTCTCATTGAGATATTTTACCTCCAGACGGCTGGAAAAGACATATTCGTTCTCGGCCACCTGTCTCTCCACCATGTCGGACGTATCGTGTTCGTCGTCTATTTCGCCGAATATCTCCTCAAGCACATCCTCCAAAGAGATGATGCCCGCCGTTCCTCCGAACTCGTCGATAACGACCGCCACCGATATCCTGTTCTTGGTGAACTCTTCGAGCAGCCGCTCCGCAGGCATGGTCTCCGGCACATAACGAACGCCTATCATAATATCCCGGATACTGGCGGGATTCCGGAAAAGACTCTTGATATTCACATAACCGACTATGTTGTCTATCGAACCGTCCCATACGAAGATACGGGAATATTGACTCTCGATGAACCGGCCGTATATCTCGCCGATGGAACTCTCCACATCGACCGCTTCCACATCCACGCGCGGCACCATGCAGTCCCGGACAAGGATATCCGAAAAATCGAGAGCATTTTGAAAGATTCTGATTTCGTTCTCCTGTTCCGACTGCGTCTCGGTATTCTCCTCCAGCAGATTCTCCAGGTCCACCTTTTCGAAACTTTTGATGCCGTCGCTGTCCTTGACTCGGATACCGAACAGGCGCAGCAGACCAAACGACAGCCAGGTACGAACTTCGCAATCGGATAGAGCACGATATAAAAGAAATAGAGCGGCACGGAGAAAGCCCTGAGGTAGGCATTGGGCCGCAACTTGACGATAGCCTTCGGAGTGAACTCCCCGACGAAGATGATGATGACGGTGGATATCAGCGATTCGAGCAGTACCGACCAGGTTCCCGTACCGAGCCGCAGCCCCCACATATCGGCCAGTGCATGAATGATAACCGTCATGTTGAGCGAATAGAGCACCAACACGATGTTGTTCCCCACCAGCATGGTGGTGATATACTGACCGGGGTTGTTGATGAACACGTCGGCTATCCTGCCGAACAGACCGTCCTGTTTGCGGTCTATCTCGAGTTTGAGCTTGTTGGAACTGGTGAACGCTATCTCCATGCCGGAGAAGAACGCCGACAACAGCAACGAGACCACCGCTATGACAATTACCGAGCCCATTTACTCCGCACGTTCGTCCTCCTCCCCGGATTCGGCCGGAAGACATTCTCCGTACCGGGGTCGCCCTCTTTGAGAGCGGGTACCGGACGCAGTGTTCCTCCTCCCTGGGTCGGATTCCACCCCGGAGACAACACCTGCCGCCGGCTCGGAGCATAACCGTTCCCGCCGCTCCTACCACCGGAGGGAACCGTCTGTTCTCCGGCAGAGGCGTCCGACGAGCCGCCTGCCGCACCGTCATACTCTTCATTGGGGGCAGTCTCCACGGCTATCGTCCCCTCATAATCACGGAACATCCATGATTTCAAGTCCTTGTCCGACTCGAAACCCTCCCCGTAATGCTCTCCGTCCTTATCGACGACCTTCACCCGTACATTCGAATAGACCCTGTCGGTCTTGGCATCCCAGAACAACTGCTCCGTATAGAGCGTATTGCCGGAACCCGAAGCGACCACATGCCCGCTCGCCATCCACAGGTCGCGCTTCTCGTAATTGATGGCCTCGTCGGCACGGAGCGTAGACTCGACCACCTCCGTGGAATCCTGAAAGGTCTGCACGAAAACCCCATCGGGATATTTCGTATAGGGTTCGGCCGCCAGGCCGTACTGCTGCATCAGCGGCGTGGTAAAATGGTAGGACTTCAGACCGTTTTTGCTCACGGTCATGCTGAGGTCCTCACTCTGCATGGTAATCAGGGTTTCCGGATTGACATTTCCGCGCGCCTTCTCCTTTTTGCACGACAATGACAAGAGAGCACTTCCCGCAATGAGAAATACCGTCCCACACCTTGCAAACGTACTCCAAAAGCCCATAATCAATTATGCGGCGTCCCGTAATACGGGACGCCGCAATTCGTTTTCACCCTTTTTACTCAACCATCTTGACCGTGGTACGTCCCGTAATCCAACCGCACTTCACGTCGTATGCCGCCCCCGCAGTCGTCAGGCCGCGGAAGAAGAGCTCGTCGTTCGACGGGAACGAACGGCGGAACATACTCATGGTCTGGTCTATCTGCTGCTGCTCCGGCGAACCGTTCTCGAACAGCGAACGGGCGGAAGCGAGTATGTCGTAAGCCAGCCAATAAACGGTCTGACGGTCGAATCCCTCGCAGGCGGTCGCACCTTCAGCATACGCCTGTGCGAGCATGATGGCAGCATAACCGTTCGACGGGTCGAGCTGACGGGCCTGGCTGGCATAATTGGCAGCCACGGAAGCATTCTTGAGCACCAATTCGGTCGCCGCTATCTCCACCGCGAGCGTCGCTTTGTTCAGCGGGTCGGTCTCCTTGTCGAAAGCGGCTTTCAGGAAGCTCACCGCCTTTGCGTTGTCCCCCACCTTCACGAAGCCGAAGCAACGAGTTTGGCAGTCGCAGCCGTCGGGTCGGCATTATAGTACATTTCGCCCACTTCGGTCAGGAATGCCGTATGGCACTCGCTGCGCATAAGCAGCGTAAAGGCTTTGCCCAACGTGGTAACGTCTGTCGGATTGGCCTCTACACGGGCCTTGAAAATCTGTTCGATGTTGTCGCAGCCGGCGGCATCGCTCGATACGAAGAGCGTATCGAACGTCTCCTTGGCGCTGTCGGCCTCCGGAGCGGTCACCTTGTCCAGCAGGGAAGCGAGCCACTCGTACTGCTCCAGATAATAATCCGTCTCGGACCAGGTCGTTTCTTGTAGTCCGTGGTCAGTTCATTGAAATAGATATTGATGAAGTCCACGTCCGGGTCGTCGGCATTAGCCTCTATCGCCTCCACGAAGACCTCGCGCACGCCGTCGCGGTCCATCGGCATGAAACTGAGATAATCCTTTGCCTTCTGAACGAGTATGTAGGGACGGCCGTACTTGGCGTTGTCGCCGAAATACTGGATGCGCATGTCGTACAGCGTCAGCAGCGAATCGACATACACCTGACGCTGCTTCACATCCATGCTGCGCTGTATCTTATTCTTATAGATATTGATGGCATACACATAGATATTCTGTGCGCCGCGGGGAGAATTCTCAAGCAGTTCGGGCAGATAGGAGAGTGCCTTGTCGTAATTCTGGACATTGTAGGCATCCCGGTAATAGTTGAAGGTCTTGGCGTTTTCGAAGCGCTGCTCCTGCGTCGCATCCTCGCCCCATTCCGGTCCAAGCTGCACGTTCTGGGCAAAAGCCTGACTGCCGCCCAGCACTGCGGCGGCAACGATAAATAGCTTTAATTTCAACGAATTCATAATGTTCCCGTTTTTATTTAAATCCGATTTAGTCGTATTTGTACTTCACGAACCAATAGTCGTCGCCGAACAGGCTGAGCCCTACCGAGACCTTGAAATAGTTCTCCCGCACCAGGCCTGCCACCGCGCGTCCGCGCGTACCGAACTCGAACCCTACATTGACATTGTTCACGCCGCGGGTACCCAACGGAATTCCGACGCCGAACGTCACCGCCGCCTCGTCTATGTTGTGCCCCCCGATAACCATATAATATTGGTCATACCGTGCCCCCAGCCGGTACGACCACCTGTTCATCACCTTGCGCACGTCGCCGGGATTGGGGATGAACTGTATTCCGGCCGCCACGGTGTGGGTATTGCGATAACGCACCCCGAACTTGTCGTCGGCGCCGTTCACGCTCCAACTGCCGTAACTGTAATCGAGGCCTGCGCTGAACTTCGGCGCCTGATAATAGAGACCTCCCCGGAAGATATCCGGAAGACGGAAATCGGAACGGTACTGCCTGTCCACCACCTTGTCGTAACCGACCGCCGAAAAATAGGGACCGTGCATCACGACCTCCGAAACCCGGCTGTTGAGTCTCCCGCCCATGCTGTACGAAATACCCAGGTTGAGCGTCCGGTTGTTCTTTTTCCACAACCGGGCCTGCAGGCCGAAATCGGCAAAGACCCGGCTCACGTGTTCCTGATTGTCGGAACTCATGCCCAGATAATATCCGCTGCCCGTAACGGGCACGACGGTCTGCTGGAAATTCCGGGTGATATTACCCTGATAATATATCATTTCCGCTCCGAGGGAGAGCCAGTCGGTAACGGCATAGCCCAAACCCGCCCGGTAACTGTTGATACCGCCGGAACCCGAATAAAGGTAGTGGACGTACCCTATCTCCTCCCAGACATCGGAACCCTCTTCCGACTGGGTGATACGGTACCCCACACTGCTGAACGGCGAGATGCCCACCGTGAAACCGAGGCCCTCGGCAATGGGAAGCTGCAAAGCTATTTCGCTTACATTAAATGTATTGTAACTGCTCTTCGTATCCTGCGACCGCAGATAATAGTTCTGTCCGTAAAGACCGACCTGAAAGAGCGCCGTCTGCCTGTTGATAGCGCTGTACGAAGCGGGGTTGAGGGAGTTTATCGCTATCGGCGACCTGAATCCGAGTCCTACGCCGCCCATGGCACGCGAAAACGAAGGGCCCTGCGCCATGATGTCGCCTATGCCGTAATAGGAATACGGTGAGAAAGTATTGATGCTGCTGCTCTGCGCGGATACCGCCAACGGCAGGCACGACAACAGGAACGACAATACAGCTTTATAGACTCTGTTTTCTATCCGCATTATAATCCAAGATGGTATTCAGACCGGCAAGAACCAGTTCGTGGTTCGCAAATATCGTATTTTTAAATCTTTTTTCAAAGAGAGGGGCATCTCCCCCCGTAAAAATAGTAGTCAATCCGGCAAATTCCCCGGCATAACGCTCCATTCTTCCCCTTATCTCCAGTTCGATACCTCCCGCCACGCCCGACACCATGGCCCCGACCGTGGAAGAGGTACTTCCCGCTCCTCATAACCGACACATGCTTCGGCCTCCAGCAGCGGCAGCCGGTCCGTATAGTCGGCGAGCGACCTGAACCGCATACCCAGCCCCGGCGATATGCTGCCGCCGAGGTAACGCCCTTCCGCCGTTACGATGTCGCAGGTAATGGCCGACCCGAAATCCACTATCATCAGATTGCGCCCCGGCAGCATCCCCACTCCGCCGACAGCCGCAGCAAGTCTGTCGCAGCCCAGCGTATGCGGCGTACCGTATCCATTTTCCAAAGGGACGGGAACGGTATTGGCGAACTTCAGAAAATAACCGCTCCGGCAGCGCAGCATCTCTTCCGGCTCCGGGTTTTCGTCGCGGGTGGAAGAGAGGATGGCGCGGTCGAATCCGGCGTACCTGCTGAAGATTTCGTCAAACCTCCCGATTTCACGGCACCCGAAAGTCCACCGTTCCACTATCTCTCCCCCGCTGAAAACAGCCACCTTCATGCGACTGTTGCCTATATCAACAACCAGGTTCATACTCTCACGCATGCGAACGTTTTTGTGCCTCCCGCCCCTGCAGGAGTTCTTTCCGCACGAAGTGCGCCTTCAGCCGACGTTTTTTCCCGGAGGTATCCCCTTCGGCCAACGCCCCGGCGTGCATCCGGTCGAGTATCTCCCAGGCCTGGCCCATGCCTTTTACCTCTCTAACTGTCAACATCAGCCTATTATTGTTCTGTTTCAGCACAAATTTCGCATTATTTTTCGACACGTATTTCAGTATTCCCATGAACAGCGCACTCTTATAATACGGAGATGCGCTGTCGGAGATGAAGCGCAGCAGCATGAGCGTTCTTCACCTTCACCCACTCGAAGCCGAGAGCGACGGCTCGCCAACGCAACCGGACCACATCCATCAGGCTGCGGGCGGCATCGGGCAACGCACCGAAACGGTCGGTGAGCCGCTCCTCGAAACGGCGCATCTGCTGCTCGTCGTTCATACTGTCCAGTTCGCGGTACAGGCGCAGCTTTTCGGCACTCTGGCCGATGTAGTCGTCCGGGAGCAAAGCCTCTATGTCGGTCTCTATCTGCGCATCGGTGAGGTACTGTACCGTTCCTTCTCGCTCCCGGCCGCCCTCCAGCAATCCGCCGGCTTCCGCAACGCCTTCGGCCCGAAGCTCGGCGACCGCTTCGGCCAATATCTTCTGATAGGTTTCGAACCCCATATCGGCGATAAAACCGCTCTGTTCGGCTCCGAGCAGATTGCCTGCTCCGCGTATATCGAGGTCCTGCATGGCGATGTTGAATCCGGCCCCGAGGTCCGAAAACTCCTCCACGGCCCGTATCCTGCGCCGGGCATCGGAAGTAAGCAGCTCGTCGGGAGGAGTCAGGAGATAGCAGTACCCCTTCTTGTCGGAACGCCCCACGCGGCCGCGCAGTTGGTGCAAATCGCTGAGGCCGAAATTCTGGGCGTCGTTGATGATGATGGTATTGGCGTTGGGAATATCGACGCCGTTCTCTATGATGGTCGTGGCCACCAGCACGTCGAACTCGCCGTAAATGAAGTCCATGACGAGTTTTTCGAGCTGCTGCGCGGGCATCTGTCCGTGGCCGGTCACCACCCTCGCTTTGGGACAGAGACGGCGGATGAGGTCGGCAATCTGCTCGATATTGTCCACCCGGTTGTGGACGAAGAAGACCTGTCCGTGGCGTGCCAGCTCCGCCTCGACGCTTCGCGGATATCTCCTCGTCGAAAAGGTGCGACTCCGTGACGATAGGCCGGCGGTTGGGCGGTGGGGTGGCGATTACGGAGAGGTCGCGTGCACCCATCAGCGAAAACTGCAGCGTCCGCGGAATGGGCGTCGCCGTGAGCGTCAGCGTATCCACATGTACGCTCATCTGGCGCAACTTCTCCTTGCTCGACACGCCGAACTTCTGCTCCTCGTCGATGATGAGCAGTCCGAGGTCGTGGAACCGGATATCCTTGCCGAGTATCTTGTGCGTCCCGATAAGGATGTCTATCTTGCCTGCCGCCAGCTCCTCGCGTATCTGTTTCACTTCCCTGGCGCTCTTCACGCGGCTCAGGTTCTCCACCCGCACAGGCAGACCCCGCAGCCGCTCCGAAAAGGTACGGTAGTGCTGCAGGGACAGAATGGTCGTGGGTACCAGAACGGCCACCTGCTTGGAATCGGCCACCGCCTTGAAGGCAGCCCGGACGGCCACCTCCGTCTTGCCGAACCCCACGTCGCCGCACACGAGCCTGTCCATCGGCTGTGCCTGCTCCATGTCGTGCTTCACGAGCTCGACGGCCTGCTGCTGGTCGGGAGTCTCCTCGTAAGGGAACGACGCCTCCAGCTCATGCTGCAGATAACCGTCGGGCGAAAAGGCAAAACCGCCGCTCTCCTTGCGCTCGGCATACAGCTTGATAAGTTCGCGGGCAATATCCTTGACGGCGCTCTTCGTGGCGTTCTTCATGCGCTGCCACGCTCCCGAACCGAGCTTATAGACGCGCGGCGGCGTATCGCTGTCCTTATCCTTGTAGCGCGAAATGCGGTGCAGCGCATGGACATTGACCAGCAGCACATCGCCGTCCCGGTATTCGAGCTTCACGGCCTCGTGCACCTTGCCGTTCTCCACCGTCCGCACCAGACCGCCGAAACGCCCCACGCCGTGGTCGATATGCACCACGTAGTCGCCCGGCTTCAACTCGTTCAGCTCCGCCACGGTAAGTGCCTGACTGCGGTCTATCTCACCCCGAAGCGAATAACGCTGATAGCGTTCGAACAACTGGTGGTCGGTATAGAGACAAAGCCGGAGCCCGTTGTCTACGAAACCTTCGTGCAGGGTGACGGGAAGCGCCGCGAACTTCACCTTCGGGAATCCTTCCGATGCGAAGATGTTCCCCAAGCGCTCTATCTGCGCCTTGTTATCGGAAAGGATGCAGACTTTGTAACCCGCTTCGCTTCGGTCATGTATATCTTTGGCAAGCAGCTCATAACGTTTATTGAAAGCGGGCTGCGGCAGGGTATCGAAAACGACCGTACGGGAGGCGGACAGCTCCTTCGGGCCGTCCCCCCGCAGCAGCAGCGTCCTGCCCTCCAGCGCCGACGACAACTGCCGGGCACTCGTCACACGTGCATCCACCGTTCGGGCGCATCGGCCTCGGCCAGCATCTTTTTACGGATGTCGTCCACCCGGCGCAGCGTATGGCTCAGGTCGTCGGTCCACCACACGGCTTCGCCGGCAAACTCCGGAAGCGACACGCTGTGGCCGGCGCTTACGCTCCCCTTCATGTCCGCACTATCTCCACCTGTTCGAGCTTCTCCGTGGAGAGCTGCGAAGCGATGTCGAAACGGCGGATAGACTCCACCTCGTCGCCGAAAAAGTCGATACGGCAGGGCCTGTTCTCGGCAAACGAAAAGATATCGATGATACCGCCGCGCAGGGAGTACTGCCCCGGTTCATAGACGAAATCCACCTTCGTGAAGCCATACTCCTCCAGCACATCGGCCAGAAAACTCATCTCCATCCGCTCGCCGCAACCGACCGTCACCGTCCGCCGGCCGAGCTCTCCCGCATCCGCACCTTCTCGGCCAAGCTCCGGATAGTACAGACAACCAGATGCCTTTTCCCTTCGAAACCGCGGAGGCATTCAGCGCCGCCGTGCGCTGGACGACACCCGACGCATCCTCCTGCCCGAACTGTACGGAACGCTTGTAACCGGTCGGAAAGAACATCACCCCCTCTTCGCCCAGCAGGGAGTAGAAGTCGTTCATCAGGTAGCTGCCGCATCCCTGTCCCCGCAGACGAAGATGTGCACGCCACCCCGCCGCTCCACGACCGCAGCGGCATACAGCGCATAGGCAGAACCGACACGCCTTTCAGTACCGCCACCTCTCCGGACGCCGCCGCAGCGGCCAGTTCCTTTCCGGCCGGAGAGGCCGCCGCGCGCTCCAATATCTCCTTCATCGTTTCCATACACGCAATTTCAATACCGATTCTCCACCGGAAGCGGGTTGCCCGGGACAGACACGCCCGCCAACCCCTGCCGTCCGCAAATACATCAGCCTGTCGGTCCGAAACGGTTCCGCCTCTCTGCCAGGCCCCTATCCGACACGGCCGGTACCCCGACGGTACCGGCTGCTGCAACCGGGAACGGAAACCCGGCCACACTCCCCGTTCATAACGGTTCCGGCAGCCGGGTTTCATCCGATAGTGCTCCGATGCTATAACAATACCCTGTCCTTCCGGTCCAGGAATTTATATTCCACGATGCCCAGCGACTGGTCGATGCCTATCTTCAGCCGGAAACCGTATTTGCTCATCCAACGGCGCTGACGCTCGGAAAACCGCTCTTCAGGTAAGCCGCCACATAAGGCTCACGAGCAGCCGGAGCTGTTTTATCTTTTTCTCTCCCGCATAATACGAAATCATATTCTCCAGCTCGCGCTCGATGCTGACCGTCGAGGTCACCTTGCCCGTACCGCCGCACATGGGGCAGACCTCTTCCAGATGCTCGATGGCCTCGGGCCGTACCCGCTGGCGGGTTATCTGCATCAATCCGAACTTGGAGAGCGGCAGCACCGTATGTTTCGCCTTGTCGCCGGCCATGAACTCCTGCATGGTCTTATAGAGTTTCTGACGGTTCTCCGCCTTGTGCAGGTCGATGAAATCGATGATGATGAGACCTCCCATGTCGCGCAGCCGGAGCTGGCGGGCTATCTCTTCGGCCGCCATGAGATTCACGTCCATTGCGGTGCTCTCCTGGTCGTCGGCCACCTTGGCACGGTTGCCGCTGTTCACGTCTATGACGTTCATCGCCTCCGTATGCTCGATGATGAGATACGCCCCACGCTTGAGCGAAACGTATTTGGAAAAGAGCGACTTTATCTGGCGCGAAATATCGTAATGGTCGAAAACGGGAATCTTGCCCTTGTACAGCTTCACTATCTTCTCCTGTTCCGGCGCGATGACCTTGATATACTCCCTCACTTCGTCGTACATCTCCTTGTCATCCACTACGATGGCACTGAACGAACCGTTCAGCGAATCGCGCAGGATGGTATTGGCCCGATTCATCTCGCCGAGCAGCAGCGACGGAGGTTCGAGCGTCTTGATATTCCGAAGCACCTCCTCCCATTTATCGATAAGGGAAGTTATATCCTGACCTATATCCGTTTCGTTCTTGCCCTGCGCGGCGGTACGTATTATCACACCGTAATTCTTGGGCAGTATCGACAGGGCTATCTTCTTGAGCCGCTTGCGCTCTTCCGCCGAGCGAATCTTCTGGGAGATGGAAATCTTGTTCGAGAAAGGAATGAGCACCACGTTCCTCCCTGCAAGGGAGATGTCCGACGTAAGCGGGGTCCTTTCGTGGAGATGGCTTCTTTGGCTATCTGCACCACGATGGACTGTCCCGTGGTGAGCAGGTTGGCTATCTTGCCGGTCTTGCCGATGGGTTGTTCGAGTTTGAACGTGTCGAACTGCACGTTTTTCTTCTTCGCTCCGGTGAGCTGTCCCACGAGCTTCTGCAGGGAGGCGAACTGCGGACCGAGGTCGAGATAGTGTATGAAAGCGTCCTTTTCGTGACCTATGTTCACGAATGCCGCATTCAGACCAGGCATTATTTTGCGAACCCGACCCAGATAGATATCGCCTACCGCGAATCCGGTCTTTACACTCTCCTTACCAAGCTCGACCAGCCGTTTGTCCTCCGCGAGGGCTATGGTTATCTCACTTTTGGATACATTGATAATCAGTTCCCTGTTCATCTGTTACTTCATTATGGGAAACCGCAAACCGAAAGCCGCATGCGCCGGACCCGCAGGTCTCCTGCGCATGCCTTTCCGCCAAGAATCAATAAATAAAGCCAAAGAACCTTGCGTCTTCAGCTTTATCTATTCTTACGAAAACATAAATTCAGCTACCTATTTTTTCTTTTTATGCCTGTTTTTTCTCAGACGTTTTTTCCTCTTGTGGGTAGCCATTTTATGCCCCTTGCGTTTTTTACCACTTGGCATAGTTTCTCAATTTTAATATTTGTGGTTAGATAGAAATTAATTGCCTATTTTTTCTTTTTCGGCTGCTCCTTCATCGTGTCGTTCTTAATCTGCGCCACGAAACTCTTGGAAGGCTTGAATGCAGGAATGCAGTGAGCGGGAATATCGATGGAGGTACCCTCGGTAATATTCCTCGCCACCTTCGGAGCACGGTCTTTGATGATGAAGCTGCCGAACCCCCTCAGGAATACGCCCCTGTCCTTGCCTTTCTTGTCCTTGTTTTCTATGAGCGCGTTCTTCACGCTCTCCATAAACGCTTCAACAATCTGCTGAACCTGCGCCTTCTCTACTCCGGTCTGTTTCGAGATTTCATTAACTATATCGGCCTTCGTCATGTTTGTAAGTATTTAAATATTCGTTATCCTGCAGTACCATTGAGGACTGCAAATATACTTATTTATTAATTAATAATATCAACCGTATACCAATTTTTTTCTTCGCCGTATCCTGCAAAGCGCTTCTGACAATCAACATTATCGCTCCGCGCAATGGATTCCGGAGGGATTGGACGATAACAAATCCGGTCCGTTTTCCTGCCGCAGCGCGAATAGAGAACGCGGCCGGAAGCCATTTTATTATCCGACAACCACTCACGCGCAGGGACCGCAACATCTTTGTTCCATCCAACAATTTATATGCCATTTTCATTTCAGCGTACTCCGAACCTGCAAAAATCAAAAAAATATCCCTTACGACACAATAATAAAGCGCCGGAAGCCTTTCATATTAACAGGGAATTGAAGTAACTTTGCGGAGAGTGCCGGCGAGCCGAGCCGCGTGAAAACAAAACGCCATGAACGAAGTGAGGATACTATGGGTAGACGACGAGGTCGATTTGCTCAAATCGCACGTCTTTTCCTGCGGGGAAAAGGGTACGATGTAGACACATGCAACAATGGAGCCGACGCGATAGAGATGGTGCGAACCACCCCCTACGACCTTATCATTCTGGACGAATGATGCCCGGCATGACCGGACTCGAAACCCTGCCGCTCATCAAGGAACAGCGCCCCACCACCCCGGTGATAATGGTTACCAAGAGCGAAGAGGAGAGCATCATGGACAAGGCGATAGGCTCCAAGATAGCCGATTACATCATCAAGCCCGTCAATCCCAACCAGGTACTCCTCTCGATAAAGAAAAACGTACATTCCCAACAGCTCGTCACCGAGCGGAACACCGCCGACTACCGTGCCGAATTCGGGCGCATCTCCTCCTCGCTGGCCGACGCCCGCGACTTCGGAGAATGGTGTGCCATCTACAAAAAACTGGTAAACTGGGAGATTGAACTGACAGATTCCACGGACGACAGCATCCGCGAAATCCTTTCGTATCAGGAGAACGAGGCGGACAACGAATTCGGCAAATTCGTGAAGCGCAACTATCTGGACTGGATAAACCGCCGCGACTCCTCCACGCCCGTCATGTCGCATACGCTGCTGCGCACGCGCGTGTTTCCCATCGTCGAGGAACACGAAAAGACGACGCTGTTGGTCATAGACAACTTCCGCTACGACCAGTGGCGGAGCATCAACTCGCTCCTGCACGGCTACTACGACGTCGAATCCGAGGACTTCTATTGCAGCATACTTCCCACCGCCACGCAATATGCCGGAATGCGCTGTTCGCAGGACTCATGCCTCTCGCCATAGACAAGATTATGCCGGACCGGTGGCTGAACGACAACGAGGAAGGCGGCAAGAACAAATACGAAGAGGAGTTCCTGATGCGCCAGCTGCAATCCTCCGGCAAACGCTGGCGGACGACGTTCGACAAACTGATACGGCCCGAAGCGGGACGAAGGCTCATCGAGAATATCCAGCACGTCTACGACGCCGACTTCTCGGTCATCGTCTACAATTTCCTCGATATCCTTTCACACGCCCGCACCGAAACGGAAATCATCCGCGAACTGACCGAGGACGAAGCGGCATTCCGCTCCCTGACGCGCTCCTGGTTCGAACATTCCGACCTCTATACCATCCTCAAGATGCTCTCCGAGCGCCGCCATACCGTCATCATCACCTCCGACCACGGCACCATCCGCGTGGATAATCCCATCAAGATAATCGGCGACCGCGAAACGTCGCCCAACCTGCGCTACAAGACAGGGCGCAACCTCAACTACAACCCGAAGGAGGTTTTCGAAATCACACGCCCCGAGGAGGCACAGCTTCCCCAAAGCAACCTGACATCCACCTATGTCTTCGCCACCGGGCACGATTTCTTCTCCTACCCGAACAATGCGAACAAATACATCCGCTACTACAAGAACACGTTCCAGCACGGCGGCATCTCGATGGAGGAGATGATGGTGCCATTCATCGTCCTCCGCCCCAAAGGCTGACCTCCGCTACCGGACGGACCCGTATCCGCCAGCCCGTACCGTGGCCAGTACGGACCGACGTCTTTTCCCCCTCCGACTCTTGATTTCCTGCCGGACACAACCGGCAGGAAACGAACAGGCCCTGTCCGCTCAGAACTTTTCCTCTCCGGCGACAGTTGCATACCATTCCGACAGGTACGCAGCCGCTTCCGACCGGCCGTCTGCCGTAATCCGCCGACATCCCGCGGCAAACCGGGGACGGATGCACGTACGAACGGATTATCTCCTATCTTTGCAGACAAAGACACGAATATGGAACAACTTGCAATCGATTCGCTCGGCAAACTGCCGAAGGCCGCCGAAGCGGTCATAACCGCCAGCGGCGGCCGCGGCGTAGTCGCCTTCTTCGGCGCGATGGGTGCAGGGAAAACCACCCTGATACGCGAAATATGCACGCAGCTCGGCGTTGCCGACAACGTCACCAGCCCGACGTTCGCCTCGTGAATCACTACCGTTCCGGCAGGGGGGACAACATCTTTCACTTCGATTTCTATCGTATCGAAAAGTTGGACGAGGCCTACGACCTGGGCTACGACGAATATTTCGACAGCGGAGCACTCTGCCTGGTCGAGTGGCCGGAAAAAATCGAACCGCTCCTGCCGTCCGACACACTGCGTGTGTACATCGAAACAACCGGTCCCGACAGCCGCAAGATAACAATCGGCTGACGGCCGGGCAGACAGACCCGCTCTCCCGCCGTCGGCCGATACCGATACCGAGGACATTCCCTGCCGACGGCATCAATCATCCTCTCCGTTTTTCGCCTTTTCGTCTTCTCCGCACGAAGCAATGCTGCCGTTGGCACAGCCATTCTCCCCGCCGACGCATGTCCGCTCCTCCAACCTTACGTCCCCAAAGCAGTCGGCCGCAGGATACCTGCGGCCCGACTCGTTTCCGTATGCAAAACGCTCCGTTATACGAACGGCAGTTTTACCACCTCGGCCTTGAGCAGTTTCTCGCGCACCTTGATGTACACGTTGTTGCCGACCTTGGAAAACTCCGGCTTCACATATCCCATGCCGATACCTATCTTAAGGCAGGGCGACATTGTACCCGACGTCACGACGCCGATTTTATTCCCCTCGGCATCGGGCGATATCGTAGCGTGGCGCGGTATACCCCGGTCTATCATCTTGAAGCCTACCAGCTTGCGGGTAACCCCTTCGGCTTTCTGCTTCTCCATGAGCGGACGGTCGATGAAATCCTTGCCCTCGACGAACTTGGTTATCCATCCCAGACCGGCTTCGATAGGGGACGTCGTATCGTCTATATCGTTTCCGTAGAGACAGAAACCTTTCTCCAGACGGAGCGTGTCGCGTGCCCCGAGGCCGATATTCTTGAGACCGTACTCCTCGCCGGCTTTCCAGAGTGCCTCCCAGAGCTTGTCGGCATCCTCATTGGCGATGTATATCTCGCAGCCGCCCGCACCGGTATAACCCGTCGCGGAGAGGATAGCATCCTTAATACCGGCCACTTCAGTCTTGACGAACGTGTAGTAAACGAGGTCTTCGACAGGCTCCTTGCACATCTTCTGGACAATCTTCATGGCAAGCGGACCCTGTATGGCGAGCTGGCATATCTCGTCCGAAGCGTTGTATATCTCCTTGCCTGCGGTGAGACCGAACTTCTTGCCCTCCTCCACGATGTGGTCGTAATCCTTCGCGATATTGGCCGCATTGACTACGAGCAGATAGGTTTCGGCATCAATACGATATACGAGCAGGTCGTCCACGATACCGCCGCGGCCATTGGGCATGGTCGTGTACTGTACCTTGCCATCGGTCAGGGCAGCCACGTTGTTGCTGGTTATCCGCTGGAGGAAATCGAGCGCTTTCGGTCCCTTTATCCATATCTCGCCCATGTGGCTCACGTCGAACACGCCGGCTTTTTCACGCACGTTGAGGTGCTCTTCGTTGATGCCCGTAAACTCGATAGGCATGTTGTACCCCGCGAATTCGGACATTTTCGCACCGTTCGCGATATGGTACTTGGTAAATGGTGTAGTTTTCATTATCTGAAGTTTGTATATGAAGTTAAATCGTCTCTGTCAGTTCCGTTTCACCCCCAGGCGCGGGCAGCGCTTGAACTCCTTGGTACGGTCGAAAAGGTAACGGTAGGTCACGTGCGTCTTGTTGCGGTGGGCACAGACGTAATTCTCCACCATGCGTATCATGACGGGGTTGAAGTCGCCCATCCAGGCCAGCTCCAGCGTCTTGTAGTGTATCTCGCCGCGTGCCACCGTCTGCTCGAATTCGTGCATGATACCCGACTCGATTCCGCGGCCGTGATATTCCGGCGCTACGCCGAAGATGATGGCGAAAACCCGGTCGGCCTTGTGCGTACACTTCAGGATAGCCATCAGACGGAGTTTGTTCACGAGGTTCATCTTTCCGTGGAAACGCCCTATCACCCGGTTGAGGTCGGGAACCATGATGAAGAAACCGACCGGCTCGTCGTTGAAATAGGCGAAATAGATGAGTTTCTCGTCGATGATGGGTTTCATGTTCGCATAAGTGCCTGGGCCGCCTCGCGCGTCATGGGACGCACCCCGGGGAAATTGGCCCATGCCTTGTTATAGATAAGGCGGAAATCATCGGCCACCTGCTCGAGGTTCCTCTTGTCGATGTGGTCGAAGCGGTAACCCGGCGTCTCTTCCAGACGCTTCACTCGGTCGTAAACGCTCTGGTTGAATTCACCCACCCGTATGTTCCGCTGATAGGTATACTGGTTGAAATAGTTCTGGAATCCGTAATGCTCGAACAGCTCCTTGTAATAAGGCGGATTGTAGGGGTTGGTATAGAGCGGCTGAAGCTCGAATCCCTGCACGAGGCACCCCCACCATTCGTCCCGGTTACCGAAATTGATGGGACCGTCCATCGCCTCCATTCCCTTGCTGCGGAGCCACTCGCGGGCCGCATCGAAAAGCATGTCGGCGACCTCCTGCGAATCAATGCATTCGAAGAATCCACAGCCACCGGTAGGCTGTTCCTCCTCTGCGGCCTGGTCGGTATTGTAAAAGGCGGCAATACGTCCCACCACATCGCCCTCCCCGCTGCGGGCAATCCAACGGATGGCCTCTCCGCCCTCGAACATCCGGTTCTTTGCGGGGTCGAACACGGCCCTGATATCGTCGTCCAGGGGCTGTACCCAGTTGCGGTTACCGCGGTAGAGTCGCTTGGCCATGGAGAGGAACTCCCGCTCCTGCCGTTTAGTCACGACCTCTTCGAGCATATATTTTCCCATACGCTTTCTGTTTTGGCATCCAAAGATACGAAAAGTCGGGTGCAAAAACGAATATCATTCTGTTTTCCGAAACGAAGTATCTAAAATAAAGTCAAAGGTACGAAAAAAACACGGAATGTCGCTTCCTGTGCTCATTCCGCCGCCCGGTCCTTCGGTGTCTGTCCGCATGAACCGGCCTCCCCCGTATTTCTGCCGGGGAGCCGAAACGCGAAAACGGCCGGCATATAAAAG
>ENA-OUNI01000202-OUNI01000202.1-human-gut-metagenome-genome-assembly--contig:-NODE-202-length-27000-cov-1.940498_pt1 | contig 27000 bp, 35 predicted proteins | sample MGYA00242499_ERZ504580 | MGnify/ENA primary metagenome ERZ504580 (study PRJEB26092, sample SAMD00036315) | human gut metagenome | host: Homo sapiens | study: EMG produced TPA metagenomics assembly of... | reverse complement strand
GCTACGCGGACCATCGACGCTACCGAGCGGTTTTTCCGTTCGCTGGGGTTGCAGACGCGGCTCCACGAAGTCGGGATAGGGGAGGATACGATATGCGAAATCGAGCGCCGCTTCAATGAGCGGGGCGTGGCATTCGGCGAGGGGCATAACGTGACCGGTACGGTGGCCCGTCGTATCCTTGAGGAGGTGAAGTAGATTTTCCGGTATCCGTCCGCGGAGCACCGGGATTCGCCGGGCACCGGCGCGGTATCCTGCCGGGAGGAGATGCGTACATTGCCTCCCGGTAGGATATCTTTCGTCGGAAACGTCGGTTCGTGGCCCGGCGGAAAAGCTGGCCGGCTGTCGTTCGTTCTTTTTGCAGCGCGAAGGATGCCGACAAAGAACAAGGAGAGTTTTAATCATATGGTTAATGACGGGAAAGAGGCCGCCAGCGGGCGGATGACCGAAGCGCACCCCCTCGAACCTTTTCTGCCGGAGGGGGCACGGCTGTTGATGCTCGGCAGTTTTCCGCCTGCCCGTTCGCGCTGGTCGATGGAGTTCTACTATCCCAATTTCCAGAACGACATGTGGCGTGTGATGGGATTGGTGTTTTACGGCGACCGTGAGCGGTTCGTCGCTCCGGACGGACGGCATTTCGACCGGGAAGCGGTGGAGACGTTCTGTCGGGAGCGGGGAATCGCCCTTTCCGATACTGCGGCCGAAGTGGTCCGGGCCCGCGGCAATGCGTCGGACAGGTTTCTTGAGGTGGTGCGTCCGTTCGACCTGGCCGGTATGCTGGAAAGGCTGCCGGCGTGTCGGGCCGTGGCGGCTACGGGACAGAAGGCGGCCGACACGTTGGCTGCAGTCGCAGGGTGCGAACCTCCCGCGGTGGGCTGTTTTTCCGAATTCGAATTTTCGGGCCGCATGGTACGCTTTTACCGTATGCCCTCCACATCGCGGGCTATCCCAAACCGTTGGCCGAAAAGGCGGCCGTTTACGGGAAGATGTTCGCCGAAACGGGACTTGTCCCCTGAAAGACGTCCTGTGGGGCCGACGGCGGGCATCGGAACCTCGGCCGGAAGCGGAAAGCCGGAGAGCGGAGGGGAGAGGATGCCGGCCGTTCGGGAAAGGGATGTTTTGCCGTATAGTTATTTTTTATACTTTTGTGATTCGGTATAGATTCTGAGATGACGATTGTACAGTTGGAATATCTGCTTGCGGTGGTGAATTTCGGCAGCTTTTCGCTTGCGGCCGAAAGGAGTTTCGTCACTCAGCCGTCGCTGAGCATGCAGATAAAGAACCTCGAGGAGGAGCTCGGCGTGGTGCTGCTCGACAGGTCGAAAAAACCGGTCATATTGACGCAGGCGGGAGAGGTGGTCGCCGAACGGGCCCGGGATGTCGTGAAGATGTTCAATTCGGTCTATGAGGACGTGGCCGTGCTCAAGGGAACCGTGTCGGGCGTGCTGCGGCTGGGCGTGATACCGACCGTGGCGCCCTATCTGCTGCCGCGGATGGTACAGGATTTTGCCGGACGCTGTCCCGACGTACACCTCGAAATCAAGGAGATGATAACTCCGCAGATAGTCCGGGCGATGGAACACGACGAAATAGACGCCGCCATTCTTGCGGGCGGTACCTGTCCGGAGGTATTACCGAGGATTGCATCTTCGATGACAGGTTCTATGCTTACCTTTCGCCGGGACACAGGCTCTTCGAGCGCTCCAACATCCGGCTCGAGGACCTCGACCTGAAAGAGATGCTTCTGCTTTCGGAGGGGCACTGTTTCCGCGACCAGATACTCGACCTCTGTCCTTCGAAGGGCGGGGCGCATGCCTCGTACTACTTCGAGAGCGGTTCGCTCGAAACGCTGATGCGGATAGTGGACAATACGGAGTTCATGACCATCATTCCGGAGATGGCGGTGCCGTACGTGCCGCAGGAGCATGCCGCTCAGGTGAAGCCGCTTGCCAAAGGGGCCGTGTCGCGCAAGATAGCGGTGGCCGTCCGCCGTACTTATGTGAAGGACTCCATCGTCAAGGTGCTTAAGGAGTCGGTGGCCGCTGTGGGAGGCGCTGCCGGGGAGTGAAAGGACCGGGCTGCCGCCGCGGCCGTGGGTGCAGTCGGCCGGATTGTGACAAAAAAGATGTACATTTGCCGGCGCCTGTGTAATACATTATATTATTAGGACTGTATGGATGAATTGTTGGGAACGATAGTTTCGGCGATAGAGGACAAGAAGGGAAAGAACATCCTGTCGCTCGACCTGAGAGGGTTCGACGGAGCGGTGGCCGATGCCTTCGTGGTATGCAGTGCGGAATCCACCACGCAGGTGGCCGCCATTGCGGACGGCATCGAGGAGAAGGTATTCGAAACGCTCGGCCAGCGGCCGCGCAGGACGGAGGGCATGCAGAACGCCATCTGGGTGGTAGTGGATTATGTGGATATCATGGTTCATGTTTTCCAGACGCAGGCCCGCGAGTTCTACCGGCTGGAGGAGCTTTGGGCCGACGCCCCCTCGGTGCGCTACGGCGAGTGGGAGTAATAAAATGCGGATAAACGCGTTAATGTTTCGCGGCATGAGCGTCGGGCGCATGCCGCATCAATATTGCAGAACGTAAATGTAGAGATGGCATCCAAAAACCAGAACAATAAGAACAGCGGGGGCCGGCGCCCCCAGATACGGCCGATGGGCTACGGCATGTGGATATACGGGCTGTTGTTCCTGCTCATCATCGGGTGGTCGTGGCTGGGAGGCAGCGAATCGCCCGTGAAGACCAATTGGAACACCGTGGAGCAGATGATAGCCGACGGAGATGTCGAAAGCATCGAGGTGGTGAACAAGGAGCAGGCCACGTCCGGCTCCGCAGCGAAGCAGTGGAGAAGTATGCCGCCCGGCCCGAATACAAGAACATTCCGCGCCGCGGGACGCAGTTCGTCTTCAATATAGGCGATGTGGCTACCTTCCGGCAGGACCTGGACAGAGCCGAGGAGCAGTACGGGCAGGCTGTGCTGCTTACGTATGAAACGAAGCACAACATCTGGCTCGATGTGCTCGGTTTCCTCCCCTTTATCCTGCTGATGGTCTTCTTCATTGTCATGATGCGCAATGCTTCGAAGAATGCCGCAGGCGGTCAGGGGGGCGTCTTCAATGTAGGCAAGGCGAAGGCGCAGGTGTTCGATGCCAACAACAAGGACCGTGTGACTTTCAAGGATGTGGCCGGACTGGAGGAAGCGAAGGTGGAAATCATGGAGATTGTGGACTTCCTGCGCAATCCGCAGAAGTACCGCGAACTCGGCGGAAAGATACCGAAGGGAGCGCTGCTCGTCGGCCCTCCCGGAACGGGTAAGACGTTGCTTGCCAAGCGGTGGCCGGTGAGGCTAATGTGCCGTTCTTTACCATGAGCGGTTCGGATTTCGTGGAGATGTTCGTCGGGGTGGGGGCATCGCGCGTGCGCGACCTCTTCCGCCAGGCCAAGGAGAAGGCGCCCTGCATCGTCTTCATCGACGAAATAGATGCCGTGGGACGTGCCCGCAGCAAGAATGCCGGCTTCTCCAGCAACGACGAACGCGAGAATACGCTCAACCAGCTCCTGACGGAGATGGACGGTTTCGGTACCAATTCGGGTGTCATTATTCTTGCCGCCACGAATCGGGCCGACATTCTCGACAAGGCGCTCATGCGTGCGGGGCGTTTCGACCGGCAGATAGAGGTCGGACTGCCCGACGTCAAGGAGCGGGCGGAGATATTCGACGTGCACTTGCGCAACATCAAACTCGACCCCAATCTCGACCGTGATTTTCTCGCCAAGCAGACGCCGGGTTTCTCCGGTGCCGATATCGCCAATGTCTGCAACGAGGCGGCCCTTATCGCAGCACGGCACGACAAGAAGTTCGTCGAACGTGAGGATTTCCTCAGCGCCATCGACCGAATCGTGGGCGGCCTGGAGCGCAGGAACATGATAATCACGCCGGAGGAGAAGCGGCTCATCGCCTATCACGAAGCCGGACACGCCACCGTGAGCTGGATACTCGAATACGCCAATCCGCTCATCAAGGTGACCATCATCCGCGCGGTCGGGCGCTCGGTGCCGCATGGTATCTGCCGAAGAGCGGCAGGTGACCACGCGGGAACAGATAATGGACGATATCGCCTCCACCCTCGCGGACGGGCCGCCGAGAAGCTCGTCTTCGACACGCTCGGTTCGGGAGCGCTGAACGACCTGGAGGTGGCGACGAAAAAGGCTTATTCGATGGTGGCCTATCTTGGTATGAGCGATAAGGTGGGCAACATGAGCTATTACGACTCGTCGGGACAGGGAGAGATGGCGCTGACCAAACCTTACAGCGAGCAGACGGCCGAACTTATCGACAAGGAGGTGAAACGGCTGCTCGACGATGCCTTTGCGCTCGCCACGAAGGTGCTTCGCGAACACAGAGACGGATTTACGCAGTTGGCCGAGCTGTTGCTGGAGAAGGAAGTGGTCTTCTCCGAAGACCTCGAACGCATCTTCGGCAAGCGTATCAAGGATATCAAACGGGAGCAGGCGGAGGCGGCAGCGGCTGCCGGAGCGGCCGATTCCGACCCTGTGTCGGTGACCGATGCCGAACTGGCATTCGGCGGGGAAACTGTCGCCGAGCCGGTGCCGCACCCGATTGGGGAGAGAAGCCGGAGAAGTGACGGCCTGATGTTCATATACCGTCCCGGCGGACGGTTCGGAAAGAGGGCTCCGCAAACAGGAGCCGGTCAAGGGAGGGAACAGCGGTTCCCTCCCTTCTTTTGTCTCCGGCTGAGGTGTCTGTGGTGTAAAGTATTGCTATATAATATGTTGTTGCATTTTTTGCGCCCTTGTGCTATCTTGCGACAGATACATGATAACCAAACTTCTATGTTATGAAAAGAGTATGGGAATTGCTGTTCTTTGCAGTGTTTGGCGTGCTTTCCGTCGCGTGCGGGGAGCAGGAGCTGGAACGGGCTTTCTTGAAGCTCGAAACGACGAACCTTGAGTTCGAGGCCGTGGGTGCGGCGGTGCAGACCGTTGCCGTGACCTCCAATGTGGATTGGGACTGCACCATGAGCGACGAGTCGAGGGCCTGGATTTCCGTCGAAAAGAGAACGGGCGGGGTTGCCGTTGCGGTGGCCGACAATTCGGGGGTGGAGTCCCGCAGCGGAGCCGTGACCCTCGTACCGGCCTCTCCCGACCTCGAACCGAAACGGATAACGGTCGTTCAGTCCGGCAGCAGTTATACACTGTCGGTGGAACCGCCTCGCTGTCCTTTGCAGGAGAGGATGCGCCGGCGCAGGAGATTGCCGTGACGGTCGGCGGGGGAACGCTCGAGTGGACGGTCGCCGCGGACGAGGCATGCCGGAGTTGGGTGACGGTGGTCCGGAAAGAGGGAACGGCCGTCGTGACGGTGGCCGACAATCCGGCAACCGAACCGCGCTCGGGGAGTGTCGTCATCTCTGCGGATGTCGCGGGGGTCGGCCCCAAAGCGGTGAAGGTGGTGCAGGAGGGACGGGTTCTTCAACCCTCGCTCGGTGTGGATGTACGTGAACTGCATTTCGGCAGCAGGGCGGAAATGCTGGGACAGACGGTGAATGTCGCTGCCGTTGCCGTCGACTGGAAGGTAGTGACGTCCGATACTCCGGATACGTCCGGCAATCCGGTGGAATGGATTTCCATCGTATCCGAAAGAGACTCTTATTTCATCGTGAACGTGGAGACGAATGCCACGCTTGAGGAGCGGTCGGGGTATGTGGTCGTTACCTCCGGCCAGGACGACGTTCCCGATATCGCCGTCGCGGTGACACAGGAGGCCGGCCGGGAGTTCCTGAGCGACCTGACCGGGGACGCGGTCATGGAGGACCTCCCCGGCGGGGGCGGCAATCTGAGCGTCATACCCGTCGATGACTGGACCGATTTCAGGACGACCACCTGGTACATGTCGTTGTGGGGGGCCGATTTGGAGTATGTGAAGGTCAGTTGGCCCTATTCGGTCGGGTATTACGGCAGCGGGTCGCGGCTGGAGATGACGATACGTTCTTCGGTCATCTATTTCAACGACGACAACGAATATTGGTTGCCGGAAGGTACCTACCGGGTGGTGACGGAGGACATCTACGACGAGAACTCGAGGGAACCGTTCACGGTACTTGTCGGCTCCGAATCCAACAGCGTCATAAATCCGAACGGCAGTTGGTATTACCGGCTCGTCGAGGATGAGTATGTCGGTTCCGCACCGATAGTCGAAGGTACCGTGACGGTGGCAAGGAACGGCGAAGCGTATACGCTGACTTTCGATTTTGTGGATGATGCGGGTTATCGGATAACGGGGACGCGCACAGGCGCACTGGAGCTGAAGGTGGCATCGACGCCTACGCCGCAGCTGCGTCCTGACCGGAGGTTGTACGTAAAGCACGGATTCGTCTGACGTGCGGGCGGGAACGACCATTCCCGCCCGCACGGTTTTGCATGTGTCGGATACGGGATACGGTACGGCAGTCTGCATGGAGATTCTGCACTGCCGGTTTGCCCGTCGGCGGAAAAAAGCGTATTTTCGGATTGTGATTTAGGCGGTTCGGAATTATTCCATATTTTTGTCCCTGTTATGCGGGGTTGTCGCATGCCGGGGCGCCGAATCGGGACGGCCGGACGGCCCGCAAAGCTGTAATGTATGGCGAAGTTTGGTAAGGAATTGGCGGTGAGGACGCTGAGCGGAGCGGTGCTGTTGCTGGTCGTCGTGGGTGCGGTCTCCGTATCGGAGTACGGTTTTGCGGCACTGATGCTGACGATATGCGTAGGCAGCCTCTGGGAATTCTACCGTATGGCGGCGAAAAAGGGCCTTTCCGTCGACCGTGTCTATCCGGTTGCCGTAGGAGGCGTGGCCGTCGCGATGAGTTTCCTTGTGGCACGCGGTACGCTGCCGGTCGTGTGGCTCTCCATTTTCTTCCCGTTGCTGTATGTGATATTCGTGTACGAACTCCGCCGCAGGCGCCCGAACCTTTCATACATATCGCCGTTGCGGTCGGAGGGCTCGTCTATGCCGCATTGCCGATGTCGCTGATGTGCTTCGTGGCTTTTTACGGAGGAAGCTACGACGCATGGACGATACTCTGTTATATCTTTACGGTGTGGGTGAATGACATATTCGCTTACCTGACGGGGGTACTGTTCGGAAAACACAAGATGTTCGAGCGGGTGTCGCCCAAGAAGTCGTGGGAGGGATTTGCAGGAGGACTGCTTTTCGCCGTTGCTTTCGGTGTGATGTGCGGCTGGCTGCGCGGCGAAGACATGGTGTGGTGGGGCGGACTCGCTCTTGTGGTCGTGGTCAGCGGCGTGCTCGGCGACCTGGTCGAATCCATGTTCAAGCGGTCGGCGGGCGTCAAGGATTCGGGGGCCATCATTCCCGGACACGGAGGTTTATGGACCGTTTCGATGCATTGATTTTCTCCGTACCGTTTGTTTTCGCATATTTTACTATCTTTGCCGGTTAGTGCCCGGAAAGGGGCGCGTGCTGCGGCTCCGCGGCCGGTAACGGCGGAGAGACCGAATAAATTCCTTGCCAATGAGACTTGCCAGAGAGGGATATTCCATTGTTTTGTGTACGTTCGCGGTTTTCGCGGCCGTTGCGGTGGGCATGGCGTTCGCCGTGAAGTACGCCGGGATGCCCGTATGGCTCTTCTGGCGGTGGCGGTTCTGCTCTTCGGGCTCTGCGTCTGCGTGGCGCTCTTTTTCCGCGAACCCACGCGGCGCGAATACCGGAGCGACCCGGATACGGTATTCTCCAGTGCCGACGGTAAGGTGGTTGTCATCGAAGAGGTCTTCGAGGGGGAGTACCTGAAGGAGCGCTGTCTGCAGCTTTCGGTCTTCATGTCCATCACCAACGTACATGCGAACTGGTATCCGTAGGGGGCGAGATAGTCTATCGCAACAACCATCTGGGGCGCTTTTTCGTGGCATGGCATCCGAAGTCGTCCGAAGAGAACGAACGTACCACGACCGTGGTCGATACGGGGCATGAGAGGATACTCTTCCGGCAGATAGCCGGACTAGTGGCCCGCCGGATAGTCAATTATGCGAAGGTGGGCGAGCGGGCCGAACAGAACGCCAAGTATGGCTTCATCAAGTTCGGTTCGCGGATAGACATCTTCCTGCCGCTGGACTGCGAGGTGCTCGTTGGTCTGGGCGACAGGGTACGGGGCGGACAGACGCCGCTTGCGAAACTGCACAGAGAATAGGAGTATGAACGGTACGGGGGAACGAGAGCAAGCCCGACGGTGCACTGGACCAGGTATGCGGTCGGTGTGCTCGCCACGTTGGCGGGCCTGTTGCTTGTGTGGTATTTCCGCGATATAGTCGGCTATATCATCGTGTCGGCCGTATTGGCCATCATCGGTACTCCGTTGGCGAAGTTGATGAAGCGGGTGCGTGTGCGGGGACGCTCCGTGCCCGACTGGCTCGCCGCGCTTGTGGTGCTGCTTCTGCTGTGGGGGGTGGGCGTCGCCATGTTCGCCATCTTCATCCCGCTCGTTTTCGACAAGCTTACCGCGCTGGCATCGGTGGACTTCTCCACCATTCTCGCCTCGTTCGAGCAGCCGCTGCACAAACTGCAGAATTTCCTCGAGGAGTATTTCTCGCTGAACGTTTCCACCATCTCCATTTCCGATACGATAGGGGCGCAGGTGGAACGGCTGTTCAATCCCGAAAAACTGCAGAACTTCCTCGGTTCCATTGTCTCGGGCGTGGCGAATGCAGTGATAGCGCTCTTTTCGATAACTTTCATCACGTTCTTCTTTCTCAAGGACGACAATCTTTTCCTGAGGATAATTCTCGCGGTCACGCCTACTAAATACGAAGGAAACGTGAAGCATGCGCTGAGTTCCGCTTCATCGCTGCTCTCGCGCTATTTCATCGGGATACTCGCCGAGTCCACCATCATGATGCTTATGGTCTCCATCTCCCTGATATGCTGCGGATACCTTCCCCAGAACGCCTTCTTCATCGGACTTATCGTCGGGGTGCTCAACGTGATTCCCTACGTGGGACCGTGGCTCGGCTTCGGGATAAGCCTGCTGGTGAGCATGGCTTTCGTGGGAGGCGGGACGACCATGACCTTCATCGTGCTCTCGCTGGCCATCACCATTCTGGCGGCCCAGATGATAGACAACTTCCTATTGCAGCCGCTCCTCTACTCCAACAGCGTCAATGCCCATCCGCTGGAGATATTCATCGTGATACTCATGGCCGGCCACTTCGCCGGTGTGGTCGGGATGCTTTTCGCCATACCGGGCTATACCGTTCTGCGCGTCATCGCCAAGGAGTTCTTCAACCATTTCAAGATAGTCCGGAAACTGACCGAAAAAATGTAGGAACGGCCGGGGAGAACCGGTTGCGTATGCGGTGGTCGGAAATCGTCCGCATCTGCTGTTGTGAGGCCGTGTGCAACGACGGACTCCTGCCCGTATTGTTTCGGCGTATCGTGTTTGCCGGGGCGCTATCGGTTTCGTCCGTTCGTCGGGAGTGTATCCCGCAGAGACTCGGCGCGGCGTTTGTCCGCGGAGCCCTATTTGTTCAGAATCATCTGGGATTTCGGGTAGAGGTTGTTGAGCCGGTTTCCGATGCGTTTGGCCCATCCCAATGCGTAGCCCTCGAATGTCATGAGGTTCATCCCTTCGGCGGCCTCTGCCTGCGGAGCGAAATCTTCCCGGCGCAGGTAGTGCAGGGCTTCGTCGGACGACAGCGGGGTTTCGGCTGCGGCGCTGCGGGCGAGGTCGTGGAACATCGCCAGCGAGTGGTCGGGTTTCAGCCGGCCTCCGAACATTTGTCCCATGCAGATGCCCGAATGGAGCGTGTTGAGGTACTCGGCTGCGCTGCGGATGTCGGCGAAAGGTGTCGCATAGTAGCCGTAGAGGCTGTCGCCGATACGGGCGAAACGCATCAGGTCGGGCTGCCTACCCAGCGGGACAATTCGGCCGTTTCGCTGCGCGACGCCTCTGCCAAGAGTGTTTTGCGTGGTTTCGGCCGAAGGGGGCGTCCCCGTTGGCCGCCCTTGCGGATGGCCGCGGCGAAGAAGCCTTCGCCGGCGATACGGTGGGGCCAGAGACGGAAACAGCGTACTCCGCCGGCCTCACGCTCTTCGATGCCCCAGTCGGGCGGAACCATCGCTCCGGCATCCTCTCCGCCGAGTTCCTCGGCAATCCACCGCACATTCTCTTCATCTTCCGTCCGGTTGAAGGTACAGGTACTGTAAATCAGGACTCCTCCGGGACGGAGCGCCGCCCATGCGTCGGATACGATTCGGCGCTGACGGGCTGCACACAGCCGGACGTTCGCCTCGCTCCACTCCCCGCGGGCTTCGGGACTTTTGCGGAACATCCCCTCTCCGGAGCAGGGGGCATCTACGGCCACCGCGTCGAACCACTCGCCCAGGCCGGCGAAATGGGCCGGGTCGTTGTTGGTGACCATCGTATTGCCGATGCCCCATTTGCGGATGTTGTCGGCAAGGATGAGTGCCCGGCTGCGTATCACTTCGTTGGCTATTACGATGCCATCTCCGCCGCGAGTGGAGTAGAGGGTGGCTTTGCCGCCCGGTGCGGCACACAGGTCGAGGATACGCGCCCCTTCCGGTTCTGTCGTCGAGCGCAGAAGGTGTTCGACGAACATGGAGGAGGCCTCCTGTACGTAATAGGCCCCGGCGTGGAACAGTGGGTCGTCGTGAACGACGGCCTTTCGGGCAGATAGCGTCCGTAACGGCACCATGCCACCGGGATACCTTCTGCGGGCGATTGTGTCTTGTAGGGGTTCCAACGTACCGATACCGGCGGCGTGCCGTCCAATACGCTGAACAGGGCGTCTGCATCGCCGGGAATGTCCCGGCGTATGTTGCGTATGAATGCTTCGGGCAGTGAAACGGTCATTGTCGGTCGAAGTTATTATCGTATGCCGTACCGCCGATAAGGAACGGTACGGATGTGTGTCGTCTGTGTATCCGGTATTTTCGGTAGGGCTGGTGCGGGCCGGAGCCATGTATCAGTCCTGTTTGCGGACGTAGGGATTGTTCGTCGTTACACGGCAGTCGCCATTGTAGAAGACTGTACCGCCCGACGAGGTGGTTGCCAGCAGTTCGTCGGTGCAGCGGACTTCGGCGTGTCCCGACGACGTTGCGTTACGGAACAGTTCCGTAACGGCAGGGCGGGAGCGCTGAACCGACTGCCGGAGCGACTTCGATGACGGCCGAGGGGACGGGGGTGCTGGCCGGTTAGGGCGATGCGGGATGAAGCGGTGGATACGGCATAGATGTGGCCGCCCGCGAAAGCACCCGCTATGGCGCTGCCGTCGGTACTTTTCATCTCGGCCTGTCCTTCGGCCGAGATGTTGCCTTCGTAGCGGCTCGATGCTGCCGTGTGTACGAGGATTACGGTAGCATCGGTGTTGCCGTGCATGACCGAGCCGTTTGTCAGTTTGATGTGGAGCGAGTTGCCGGCGGATGCATCGCCTGCGAAGCGGCTCGAAGCGTCGAGGAGGATTTCTCCGTGTACTTTGCAGGTGAACGGGGCATCGAATACCGAGCCTTCCGTTACCGTAATTTTGCAGTTATTGCCTTTCAGAGCCCCGTTGAACCGGCTCGATGAGGATATTACAAGCGTACTTTCGCCGGTGCTCGTTACCGGCATGTCGGCGACGGAACCTTCTGTCAGCGATAAGGCGCAGTGGTGTGCCTTCAGCGAACCGCTCGCCCGGCTGGATGCGGAGACATCGACGCGGCAGATGCCGGACGCCTCGATGCGGGTGTCGGTCTGCGAGCTCTGTTACCGTAATTTTGCAGTTATTGCCCTTTAGGGCTCCTTCGAACCGGCTGCATCCGGATACATGTACGGATGTCGTCTCCGGTCCGGATGTCGGCGGCAATCCTGCTCCCTTCGGAGGACCGTACCGTTACCGGTCCGTTTCCGAGCGGTACTTCGCAGCGTATGGTGCCCATACTTTCGGCTTCGAGCGTCCGGAGTGCCGCGGAGGCCGTATGACAGCGCATACCGTACAGTCCGTTATCGAACGTGCGTCGATGCGCATCGTCAGCCGTTTGCCGTCGGAACGGGTGACGATGCGGTCGATAACGTTGTCGTCGGCCGTTATGACCAGCGTGGAGACCGCTGCGGAAACGACGGCTTCGATGCCGTCGGAGACGTACAGGACTTCGTACGCGCCGATTCTCCCCAGGTCTCGGGTGACCAGGCGTTCGCTGCCTTTTACCCTGCGGGGTTTGGCGGTATGGACGACGGTTCCGGTGTCGTCGCAGGCGGGGACTGCGTTCGGGGCGGCCGTGCTTCCGTATGCGAGGAGCAGTGTTGCGGCCAGCGTAAGAATCGTTTTCATGGCGTTCGACGGTGTCTCGTTCGGTTTTCGGGATAACGGCTGGTCGGGTACGTTCCATAAGGATACGGCGAGAAGGCCGACCGGGAATGTCCGGCGTCGTTACCGAACAATAAAGGTATGCAAATTATATCGTCTTGCCGCATACTTTATTGAATATTTCGGCGATTCTTCGGCGGCGGGAGGCGTTGCGGAGTTGGAGCGTCGCTCCGCTGCCGGGGCATCGTCGCTGCGGTGCGGCTTTTCCGGAAAGAGGCCGGTGGTCGCCTGTCGTCTATCGGGCGGGATGCGCTGCCGATGTTTCGGCCTCTTTTATCCGCTGCACGATGTCGTCCACGATGGCCGGATTGAGGACGAAGTCCTCGCTGTCTATGTTTACGGTCAGCACGCGGCCGCGGTAGATGTTGTCTATCCAATCGTTGTAACGGTTGTTGAGCCTTTCGAGGTAGTCGAGGTCGATGTTCATCTCGTAGCTGCGGCCGCGCTTGAGAATCTGGCTTACGAGCGTGGGTACCCCGCCGCGCAGATAGATGAGCAGGTCGGGTGTAGGTATCAGGTTGGCCGAGAGGTCGAAGATTTTCATGTAGGTATTGAAGTCGCGCGACGACATGAGCCCATTTCGTGCAGGTTGCCGGCGAATATGTGGCGTCTTCGTAGATGGTTCTGTCCTGGATGACGTAACCTTTCGTCTCTTTTATCTGGAGACCTGTTTCATCCGGCAGCCCAGAAAATAGACCTGAAAGTTGAACGCCCAGCGGTTCATGTCTTCGTAGAAGTCGGCTATGTAGGGGTTGCCCGTCTCCTCGAAAAGGGCGGTGCCGCCGAGCCTGTCGGTCAGCATCTCGGTCAGCGAGGTCTTGCCGCTGCCTAGTATTTCCTGAAATGGCGATGTACATGGTCTTCGTGTCGTTTCGTGTCGCTGCGGCGGAGCACTGCGGTCGCTGTCAGGCTTCGGTCCGGTCGCTGTGTACCGCAAGGAGCGTTTCTGCCCTCTCCGTTGCTGCGGCCCGGATGAGCTCTTCGGCATAGGTCCGGTCGTTGTAGAGGCGCGGAACCTTGTTCTGGCCCCCCACTTTGCCGTGGGCCCTCAGCCAATGTTCGAAGGTTCCCGCCGGTACGACGGTTATTTTGGGCTCGGTCAGCGTGGTATCCTTGAAACGCTTGGCTTCGTAATCGGAGTTCACCCGTTTGAGTCCCTCGTCTACCGCCTGCGTGAACTTCGGCAGGCTGGCCGGCGGAGTACGGAACTCTACCACCCATTCGTGCGCGCCTTTGCTGCGTCCCTCCATGTAGACGGGAGCTACGGTATATTCGGCCACTTCGGCCCCTGTCGCCGTACAGGCGTCGTGCATGGCCGATTCGGCGTTGTCTATTACGATTTCTTCGCCGAAAGCGTTGATGTAGTGCTTGGTACGTCCCGTGATGCGGATGGTGTAGGGTGAAGTGGAAACGAACTGGACGGTATCGCCTATCATGTAGCGCCACAGACCGTTGCAGTTGGTGATTATCATTGCGTAGTTCACTCCGGTCTGCACGCCTTCGAGCGGTACGGCGGCGGTCGGGTCGCCGAGCCGGTCGGTGGGCAGGAATTCGTAGTAGGTACCGTAATCGAGCATGAGCAGCATCTCCTGTCGACCCGGCTCCTCGGCGATGGCGAAAAAGCCCTCCGAGGCGTTGTAGGTCTCCATGTAGTGCATGTCGGGCGACGGGATGATTTTCCGGTACTGCGCCTGATACGGTCGGAAATCCATCCCGCCATGGACGAAGAGTTCCATATGGGGCCATATCTCCAGGATATTCTCCTTGCCGGTGTATTCCAGTACACGGTTGAGCATGACGAGGTTCCACGAAGGGACGCCCGTGAACGAACGCACGTCCTGCCGGGTGGACTGTTCCGAGATGAGCCGCACCTTTTCGTCGAAGTCCGGTATCAGTGCTGTCTTCTTGTCGGGAATGCGGAGGATGTTGGCGATGGCAGGCGTATTCTCTATCAGGATGGCCGACAGGTCGCCCGACATCATGTTGTCCCCTTCGCGTTCGATGCGTTTGGAACCGCCCAGCGTCAGCATCTTCCCGTTCACTACGCTGGTTTTGGGGTAGAGATGGCAGTAGAGCGCATGATGTCTTTCGGTCCCCGCATGTGGGATTTGCGCATTCCGGCCAGGGTAACGGGGATGTATTTGCTTTTCGAACCCGTCGTTCCGGAGGATTTGGCGAACCATTTGGCCTCTTCCGGCCACAGGACGTGCCGTTCGCCGCGGCGCGTGCGGTCGATGAACTCGCTGATGGTTTCATAGTCGTAAATGGGTATCCGGTCGCGGAACTGCTGCTGCGTGGCAATGCCCTTCATGCCGAGGTCGCGTCCGAACTCGGTCTTCGCGCCGTTGCGAGCAGGTAGCGGAACTGGCGTTCCTGTACCTCGGCCGGGTGCTCGCGGAAGTAGTCGATTTCGCGGAGACGGTCGGAGAAATAAAGGTTGATGAGTTTTGTTATTGCGGCCATGTGCGGTATGGGTTGGAATTCGGGCGTCGGTTCGGATGGCGGGTTCCTCCGTCAGTTGAAATATTTGCCTATTTTGGGTATCGCCCCCGGCAGCGAGAAGACTACCGCGCGGTCGTAGGCGTTGATGCGGAAATCGGCGTCGGGGATGAATACCTTGTCGCCGCGCACGATGCCGCCGATGATGGCGTTGTCCGGGAACCCCGCATGGCGCAGCGTCGATTTCGTGATGGGAGCGTCGGGTTTGACGACGAACTCCAGTACCTCCGCTTCGCTGCCGGTCAGGCATTTGATGGCCTGCACGTCGGTGTCCATCGTGAAGCGGAAGATGCGGCTGGCGGTTATCTGTTTTTTATTGACGATGGTATCGATGCCGATGCTTTCGGCGAGGTTGATGTAGGTGAGGTTCTCGACCTCGGCGATGACCTTCTTCACCCCCATCCGTTTGGCGAGCATGGCGGTGAGGATGTTCGTTTCCGAGCGCCCCGTGACTGCCACGAAGGCGTCCATGCTGGTGATACCCTCTTCGGTCATGGCATCTATGTCGCGTCCGTCCTCGTTGATGATGAGTGTCCGGTCGAGCGTTTCGGCGAGTTTGTAGGCCTTGTCGGGATTGTATTCGATGAGCTTGACGTTGAGCTCGTCCTGCAGTTCGGTCGCTATCCGGACGCCGATGCGGCTGCCGCCGAGTATCATCAGGTTCTTTATTGAGACGTTCGTCTTGCCCGAATAGTTCATGACCGTCTTGGCCGCCTCGTTGTTGGTGATGATATAGACCGTATCTCCTTCGTAGAACATGTCGCGCGAGTGCGGGATGATGGTTTTGTCGTCGCGGCTGATGGCCACCGGGCGGAACGACGCGCCGCTCAGGGCGTTGATGTCCGCCACCGTCTTGCCCGTAAACTCCGAGGAGGCATCTATCGGGAAAACCACGAGCGCGAGCCTGCCCCCCGAAAAGTCCACGTACTCGGTGGTGGAGGTGTGTCCCAGCAGATTGATGACCTCCCGTGCGGCTATCTTCTCCGGATAGAACAGGTAGTCGATACCCAGGTTCATGAACATCTCCTTATTGTTCGGCTCAAGGTATTCGTTGTTGTCGATGCGGGCGATGGATTTGCGTGCGCCGAGTTGTTTGGCGAGGATGGCGGCGATGATGTTGATGTTCTCCTCGTGGTTCACCGCGATGAAGAGGTCGGCCTTGCGTACGGAGGCTTTCCGGAGCGTGGCGAAAGTGGTGCAGTCGCCCTCTATCGTCACGATGTCGGACATTCCCTCCACGTCGTCGAGCAGCCTGGCGTCGGCATCGATGACCGTTATGTCGTGGTGGCCGCCGCTGAGCATCTTCGCCAGGTGGTTGCCCACTTCGCCGGCCCCCGCAATGATTATCTTCATCGAGATATTATGAATTTGTCCGCAAATTATCCGCACAAATTTAATAACTTTACCGGGGATTAGTCAAAATCGTGCCAATAATTCTGTTACGGTGCGGTTACATGTCGGTTCAATTTGCAGAAAATATGTCAAATGCGCTTATAGTCATACTGATAGCGGTCGGGCTGGTCGCTTTTTTCGTGGTGGGAATGTCGCTGACGCTGATATTCAAGGGACATAATATCCAGTCGGAGATAAGCGAGAACGAGAACATGCGTGCGCGGGGTATCAAATGCGTTATTCAGGAGACGCGCGAACTCGACGGATTGGACTCCTCGTCGTGCGATATTGCGTGCGGCGGCGATTGCGGAAGCTGTTCGCCCGAACGGAAACGGGAGGCGGCGGACCGGTAGTTGTCGGTGCGGGCCTGAAGCGGAAGGGCTGCACGTGGCTGAAACCGGGATAAGATACGGGGATGTACCCTCAGGTACATCCCCGTATGGTTGTGACGGCGACTGCCGCGGCTCAGTCACCGAACCATTTGCTGCGGCAGGCGAAGCGGGGGTTGACCAGCGACTCCTTGTTGTACCGGAGCGGGGCGGTGTCGTCGAGCGAATAGATGCTTCCGCCGGCGAGGGCGATGATGGATTCGCCGGCCGCCGTGTCCCATTCGTAGGTCTCGGTGGTGCGAGGATAGTAGTCTACGGAACCCTCTGCAATCAGGCAGAGTTTGTAGGAACTCCCCTGTTGCAGCACCTCTGCGTCGGGATGTCTTTTCCGTAGCTCCTCCAGATGGCGGGCGGTCTCCCCGTCGCTGTGCGAACGGCTGACGGCCACCTTCAGCGGACGGTTGCGGCAGTCGGTCAGGGGGAGCGCTTCGGCTCCGGCGGTAATCTCCGCATAGACGTATTCCGCTTCGGGGTCTGCCTCTGTATTGCAGGAGCGGAAGGCGCCGAGGTCGGAGTCGGAAAGTATATCCGTTTGCGGTACGGTACGTATATCACCCCGAAGACGGGCCGGTTGTCGGCCATGAGGGCGATGTTCACCGTGAATTCGCCGTTGCCCTTGATGAACTCCACCGTTCCGTCCAGCGGGTCCACCATCCAGAAGAGGTCCCAGTCCTTGCGCTCGGCGTAGAGCATTTCGCGTCCCTCCTCGCTGAGGAGCGGGATGCGTGTCTGGCCGAGATACTCCCGGATGACGGAGTGGGCCAGGCGGTCGGCCACCGTGATAGGCGACCGGTCGCTCTTGATGTCCACATCTATCGGGCCGCCGCTGTTGTAGATGTCGAGTATCACGGCCCCGGCCCGGATGGCCGCGTTGTATGCCTTGGGCAGCAGGTATTCCTTTTGTTCCCTGGTTATCATAAGCGTATTTGTCGCATTGTTCGTTTATGACCGGCAGCCGCATTTTTCATACCATTCGCCGGTTGTTTGTCATTCCGTTCGTTTTTTCTTTTTCGTTACGGAGCCAACGTCCTTCGTGCCGCGGTATTGCGGTGGAACCCGCCTCTTTTTCCTGCCGTTATCGCAGCCGGAAGAGGGGGATGCTTCCGTCGCTTACATCCACGTTTATCACCCGTGGCCCTTTGTAGCGGGTACCGTCGGCGGATATCCATGTTCCGCGCGGCAGTCTTACGGTTCGTCGGCCCGTGTCGTCGAGTACCGGCGCAACGAGGTATCGGGAGCCGAGCATGTATTGGTCCGTACAGTCCCAGAATCCCTGTCCGGGGAATTGGTACTCCATGTGGCGCATCAGCGGTTCTCCCGTCGTCCCGGCCTCCTGCAGCAGCGCTCCATGTAGCCGTTCATCTCCATGCGCAGCCCCACGGCCTTTTCCATCTCTTTCCGGCAGGTGCCTGTCGGAAAGAGACTGCCGTCGGCGGAACGGCCGCTATGGGCATGAACAGGGCGAGCTGTACGGCACGCAGGAGCATCGTCTCGTCGGAGCAGTGTCCGGCCGAGGAGGTCAGCGAAAGGTAGGGATAGATATGTCCCGTAAGTCCCGCATGGATGGCGTCTGTCAAGGCGCGGCGCATGGACTCCCATGAAATTTCCGGCGAGAGTGCGACCGAATAGGGGCGCCACTGTGTCTGGGTCTGTTCCGCAAGGGGGTACATGGCTGCGCCGTAGCGTTCGCCGAGTGCGGCCCAGGCGGTCAGATAGCGTTCCGTGCGCTCTCCGGGAGGCAGGATGTCGAGGGCACGGTGGCAGTCGAAACGGAGTGCGTGATTCCCTCTTTCCGGAGGTTGTCGAGCAGTTCGCCAAAGTAGGCCGTAACTTCCGGCAGGGTCACGTCGAGACACGCGTAGTAGCCGGACGGCAGACGGATGATGGCAGGCCGGCCCTCCGCGTCTTCGAGCAGCATGCCCTTTCTGCGTGCTTCGATGTAACGCTGCCCGGCGGCGGGAATGTAGGGAGTGACGGTGAACATTACGTCGAATCCGCGCCGGGTAAGTTCATCCGCCGTATCGCGGAAAGAGGCATAGAGGTTGCGGTCGAGGCCCCCTCTCCGGAGTTGTCCTGCCAGCCGTCCGGGATGAGCAGCAGGCCGGGCGGGTAGCCGTGGGCGGTAATGGAATCGGCTGCGGCGAGCAGGGCGGTACCGCCTGCGGCGATGAGGCTTCCGACAGCCCTGTGTCGTAAACGGGCCGCATGAAGGGGTGGCGGGCCGGAGCGGTGCCTTTCGGCCAGGCGTATTTGTGTACGCAGTAGAGGTATGCTTCGCGTAGCGTCCGGCCTCCCTTTGCGACGGTTGGCTGCGTGCCCGACGGAGTTACGGTGAAGAGGCTGCCGTCAAAAACGACATCGGCCGGAGCACTGCTCCACATCATGCGGCCGCCGCTCGATATCATGAACGGGATGGCGAATGTTCCGCAACTGTCGCAGTTACTGCTGTCGAACGGTGTGGCGAAAGGTTGTGCCCGGGCCTCCCCCCGCGAAGAGCCCCCACCATTTTTCGTTGCGGAGCGGTTCTATGCGTATCGTATGGGGTGTCTGTGCCGGAAGGGCGGCCGACAGCAAGGCGAGCGTGACGAGGATTGGAAATCTCCTGTGCATGGCGTGGTTGGTTTAGGGATATCCACCAGACGTTCCTGCGGAGCGTTTGCCGGAAAATGTCATGCAAAATAAAGCAAAATCCCGCATCGGCGCAATACCGCGGTATGGGTATGCTGTCCCGAAACGGGAAAAATTTTGCGGATGTTTGTTGGCGCGGGGAAAATCGTTATCTTTGCACGCTGATTCGCAAATTCTTTAAAAGAATATATGTACGTAATAGTAGAAATCGCAGGCAAACAGTTCAAGGCTGAGAAAGGTCGGAAACTCTATGTCAACCGTCTTCAGGGGGACGAAGGTTCCTCCGTGAGTTTCGACAAAGTCCTGCTAACGGATAACGACGGTCAGGTCAAGGTAGGCTCACCTGTGGTAGAAGGAGCTTCCGTGAGCGCGAAGATAGTACGTCACCTCAAGGACGACAAGATTATCGTGTTCAAGAAAAAACGCAGGAAAGGGTACAAGGTGAAGAACGGACACCGTCAGTACCTTACCCAGGTACTCATCGAAGACATCACAGTCGCTTAACACCTAAAATTCGCAGAAGATGGCACACAAGAAAGGAGTAGGTAGCTCTAAGAACGGTCGTGAGTCGGAAAGCAAGCGGCTCGGAGTGAAATTGTTCGGCGGCGAGTTCGCAAAGGCGGGCAACATCATCGTACGCCAGCGGGGTACCGTACACAACCCCGGTGAGAATGTGGGCATGGGTAAAGACCATACGCTGTTCGCCCTCGTGGATGGAACGGTGGCTTTCGTGAAGAAAACCAACGGTAGGTCTTACGTGAGCGTTACTCCGGTGAACGAATAGTTCGGAGACGGAGTTCGATAGAGGCGGATACCCGGCGACGGGTGTCCGCTTTTCGTTTTTATTTCCGTTTCGCCCGGATGCGGCTCAGACTGACGGGAGTGACGCCCAAATAGGTAGCCAGGCACTCCAGCGGCATGCGCTGCAACAGGTCGGGATGCTGTGTCAGCAGCAGTTCGTAACGTTCCGAGGCCGTCGTAAAAAGCAGGGGGATGAGCCTCTCTTCCGTTCGCAGGAATTCCGATTCGGCGAATTTTCTGCCCCAGTTGGCTATGTGGATATCTTCGCGGTAGAGGGTGTCGAGGTCGTTGCGCCTAAGGCGGTACAGCGAGGAGTCTTCCATCAGCTCCACACTTTCATATCCCGCTCCGTTGCATACGTAGCTTCTCAACGATACGATAGCGGTGCCTTCCTGGCCTATCCAGAACGTTATCTCTCTGTCCCCTTTCGGAATATAGGCTCTGGCAATCCCCCGTGCGATGAAGAAGAGGTCCGTTTCGACCTTTCCGGCCTCCAGTATGCGGCATCCTTTCGGCCGGTCGATTCGTACCGAACAGGATGCGAGCCGGTCGGCCGAGGCTTCCGGTATCCGGTAGATGGCGTTGAGTATCTCCTGCAGTTCCATGGTCGGGTTCGTATTTCTTTTCAAAGGTACGGAATATCTCTCGGAAAGCGTTGTCCGGCGTTTTCTTATCAAATGTAAAGAGGGTTGCGGCGGAAACGGGATAACTTTGCCCGTCGGATTGTTTAATCGTACAATACAGGATTTATGGATTGGTTTCTTCTGATTGTTGCCGGACTTTTTGAGTCGGGTTTCGCATTCTGTCTGGGTAAGATGAAAGAGGCTGCGGGTACGGAGTGGTATCTGTGGGGAGCGGGCTTTCTCGCCTGTGTGGTCATCAGCATGCTGTTGCTTGCAAAGGCCGTGCATACGCTGCCCGTCAGTACCGCCTATCCCGTGTGGACGGGTATCGGGGCTGTGGGAGCGGTCGTGCTCGGCATCGTGTTTTCCATGAACCGGTCTCCTTCGCACGTCTCTTTTTCATTTGTACGCTGATAGCTTCTGTGGTGGGGCTGAAAATGGTCTGACAGCAGTCGTTCGGGGTGGGAACGGGTTGCAGAAAGCCGCCGGGTATGTCGGGCGGCAAGGCGGATTGGGCGGCTCTGAGGGAGAACGAGAGGAGTCGGGGACAGTGTGCGGCAGCGGTTGGTACAGACGGTACGAAGAGGGAAAGCGCCTGCCGCAGGGAGGAGATGCCGATTTTTTTGCGAGTTGTTTGGCGGTTTCGGATATTTGTTCTATTTTTGTCCCGCTTTCGGGAGGCAATCCCGGATTTGCAGAGAACCGCTCCATTCGTCTAACGGTTAGGACAGCAGATTCTCATTCTGCAAATACCAGTTCGATTCTGGTATGGAGTACCGAGCAGGCGCGGACTTTTACAAGTCCGGCGCCTGCCGTATTTGGGTATTTTCATTCGGGGGTCTCTTGCGTACCGTTGTCGGTGTAGGGCTTTTTGAGTACCTTCGCGGAAGAATGGACGGTGACGGATGGAGAAAGAGGTTTTGAAGGAGCTGCTCGATGCGTTTTACGACCGGTACGACACGGCGGATTTCATAGAGAACGACCCCGTGTCCGTACCCCATCTCTTTACGGGGCGCGAGGACAGGGAGATAGCCGGTTTTCTGGCTGCGACTGTCGCGTGGGGCAACCGTCGGGCCATCGTGAGGAGTGGCCGGCGCATGATGGAGTTGATGGACGGGGCGCCTTACGAATTCATGCTGCACGCTTCGCCGGAGGAGCTGCGGCCGCTCGGACATTTCGTGCACCGTACTTTCAACGGAACGGATTTCATTGCGTTCGTTCTGGCACTGCGCAGACTTTGTACCGTATGGGGCGGCATCGGCCAATTTTTCGAGGAACGTTATGCCGCGACGGGCGACCTGCGTATCGTGCTTGCCGAATTCCGGCGTGAGTTTTTCGCCTGTGACCATCCCGTCCGCTGCGAAAAACACGTCTCCTCCATTGAACGGAAAGCCTCCTGCAAGAGACTCAACATGTATCTGCGCTGGATGGTGCGCGACGACGGCCGCGGCGTGGATTTCGGGATGTGGAAACGCATACCTGCTTCGGCTCTTTATCTGCCGCTCGATGTCCACAGCGGAGCGATGGCGCGTGCTCTCGGGTTGCTGCAGCGGAGACAGAACGACTGGAGGGCTGTCGAAGAGGTGACGGAGGCGCTGCGCGCTCTGGATGCGGACGACCCTGTGAAGTATGATTTCGCGCTCTTCGGTGCGGGCATTGCCGGCTATCTCCGGTAGGCAGAGACGGTTTGCCGCCTGTACGTGGCCCGAGGAGTGTCCGTCGCACCGTTTTGCGGAGATTCCGATGGCGGGTCGGGAGATTGTGTAGAGATATTGATGTATAACGTTAAACGATGGAGGTATCATGCAGAGTGTCGTCAATGGATTCCGGAACGTGTGCATGGCGGCCGTTGTGGCGGCTTTCGCCGGATGTTCCGGCGGCGATGCGGTGAACAGCTTGAAAGGATGGGGCTTCGGGGGAACGTGAGGTCACTTGATGTATCGGCCTATGAAGCCGAAGCGTGCGGCGGAACGGTAACGAAGGGGCCGCGGGTAGACGATATGCAGTCGTGCTGTTCGTACCGTTTCGATGAAAGGGGATATGTCACCGGTACGGAGTATCTGTGCGGCGGCCATGTGGTGAAATGGGAAGAGTTCGTCTATGACGCAGCGGGAGGCCGGAACGTATCGTGTCCCGTTCGGTTCGTTACGGCGGCGACCGGACGGTCGAATTCGAATGGAACGGCCGGTGTCATGTGCGCCGCACCTTTGACGAGGAGGGAAACGAAGTGTCGGAAGAGCGTACCGAGTGGAGGAGGAACCGGTCCGAGAGCGTGGCGGTCGGCGGGGATGGCAGCGTGACGTTCCGAACCCGTTACAGGCGGGGATTGCCGGTAAGGCAGGAGCGGACGGCGGCCGACGGTACGGAGGTGCTGAAATATTCCTACGATGGAAACGGCAATCCGGTCAGGGTGGAGAGGTTCGTGAACGGCGCGGCGGCCGGTTCTGCCGAGATGACCTATACCGTATTCGACGGCGCGGGTAATTGGACCTTCCGGACGGTGTATCGTATGGCCGAAGGCGGGGAACGGGTGCCGTACCGGATAGAGGAGAGAAAGATAACGTATTATTAAATGCAGGAACGGTTTCGGCCCGGGGAGGGCGGTTGCCGGTTTGTGGAATGTCCAACAGTTGGTTTAGGTTCAAACGGTTCGTCGTGGAGCAGTCGGATACGGCCATGAAAGTGGGTACCGACGGCGTGTTGCTCGGCGCGTGGGCACGGGTGCTGCCGGGCCTGCGCGTTATCTGGATATCGGTACGGGAACGGGGGTGATAGCTCTGATGCTCGCCCAGCGCACGGAGGATGTGCCGGTGGGGCGACCGTCGATGCCGTGGAGGTGGACGGTGCGGGAGCGGTACAGGCCGCGGCCAATGCCGCATCGTCGCCGTGGAGTCATGCGGTCAGGGTGTATCGCTGCGGAATCGGGATTTTCCGTCCCGGGGTGTCGGAACCCCTGTGGAGAGGCAGGGACGCGGCGAGCGTACCGGATGGCGGTGAAGAGACTGCTGCCGGAGACTGTTCCGAAGAAGGAGAGTCGGCAACAGTCCCTCCGAACTGCTTTATCACCATATCGTTTCCAATCCGCCGTGGTTCGTGGATTCGCTGCCCTCTCCCCATGCGGGACGCAGGGTGGCCCGCCACGCCGATTCGCTCCCTTATGGCGAACTGCTGCAGCATGCTGCCCGTCTGTTGGCGCCGGAGGGTCTCTTTTCGGTGGTGTTGCCGGCCGACAGCGAGGAGCGTTTTCTCGCCGGGGCCCGCGTCGCCGGGTTCGGACTGAACCGTCGTACACGTGTCTTTACCCTTCCCGGAATATCTCCCAAGCGTGTCTTGCTCGAATTCGCTTTCGCCGGAAGCTGCGGGGCGATGCCCGTCGAAGACACCCTGACAATAGAGACAGGCGAGGGCCCTGGGAGCTATACGGATGAGTACCGCAGGCTGACGGGCGATTTCTATCTGCGCTTTTGAAACTCCCGCCGACAGTTTTTATTTCCCTCAAAAAACGTTAGATTTGTACTGCTTGTTTTCCGGTGCGCAGTGCGCCGGAGAGGACGACAGACATACAAAAAAGCATGAGATATGGGAAAGATTAGGATGATGTTCGCTGCAGCCGCTTTGGCGGTTTGTACGGGTACGGCTTACGGACAGGTGCTCGACGTGGCTCCCGTAGCGATGCGGTGATGCCGGATGGCCGGCGGGTTTATGCCATGCCGCAGACGACCGTGGTGGTCGATATTACGGTGGCCCGCGAGAGCGTCGTGACCGGGCCGTACGCCCGTTTCGCCCAGAAGTATTTCGGGTGATAGCGCCGCTCGCCGATAAGGAGACCTATACGCTCCGTTCGGCGGCCGTCAGCCGTTACGACCCTGTCGTGACACGCGACTGAATCCCGGTCCGGTACCTGCTCCCCATACGGAAATATACGCCGATACGGGCAGCGCGGAGGAGTTCCCGCGGGTACTTCCCGACCGCCGCAGCGCCTCCGGCAGCAGCCTGGAGAATGCGGCGAGGGATGCCGCCCAAACGATATTCGACCTGCGCAGCAGGCGGACGGAGCTCATTACGGGCGATTATGCCGAGACGGTCTATGGGGCCGGGCTCGCCACGGCGGTGGAACGGATAGACCGCATGGAGAACGAATACCTCGAACTGTTTTTCGGAAAACGTTCACGACCTATACGGTGCGTTACTATGTCGTTCCGGATGCCGAAGGCCGTACCTTTGTCGTGTGCCGGTTCCGTGACGACTGCGGATTGTTGCCTGCCGACGACCTCTCCGGCGAACCGGTGGTGCTGGAGTGCCGGCCGCAGGGGGTGGCCGTGACGGCTATCCACCCCAGCGGAAACGGACGCCGCGTTCCGACGAAGCGGAGTATGCCGTTGCGGATATGACGGACTGTCGCGTGATGTTCGATAGGACCGAACTCGGAAATGCCGTACTTCCCGTATATCAATACGGCGTAAGAACCATCCTGCCCGTAAGATAGGCGCAGGGAACGATTCCGGAACCGATGCAAATGTTGATACGGGAGGCGTGTCATGGAGATGAAGGAAAATAGGGAGAAGATGGCCGCATTGGTGCGGATGCTGCGCCGTGATATCAACGGTGCGGTGGTGGAGCGCATGGAACAGTTGGGTATCCGTTACGAATGCAATTGGGGGGTCAGCCTGCATGCCGTCCGGCGTGCGGCCTCCTTGTTCGCGCCCGACCACGCTTTTGCCCGGTTTCTTTACGGGCAGAATCTACGTGAGCTGCTCCTGTCGGCTTTCGTAATAGCCGACCCTTGTGCAGTCTCTGCCGACGAACTCGCTTTCTGGGGAGCGGGGGTGAAGAATTCCGAACTCGCCGAGAACCTCGCTTTTTCGTTGCTCTCGCATACGTCGCTGGCCCGGCCGCTGGCCGAAAAGTGGCTGGCGGAGGATGCTCCGTGCTGCTCCGTTACAGTGCCTGTTGGCTCTTTCGCGGATGCGCGGTAGCGACGGCCGGTTGCCGGACGGAGTGGACGGCGATGCGCTGGCGGCCCGTTTTGCCGGAGATGGGAGCGTATTGGTGCGCAAGGCGGCTGAGGCGCTCGCGGAGGCTGGGAAGGAGTCTGCACCGGAGTTGTAGCCTACAAAGCCGCAGGGAACAGCAGAAATAACACGGGTCGCCGGGAGGGGAAGAGCGTACAGGAAAGATACGGTCGTGCTGCCGGCGGTTTCCGGTATATGCCGGGGTGTTGAGAAAAACGAAAGGGGAAGGTCATTGACCTTCCCCTTTCGTTAGCATAATCGGTCCGTAGCGCTCCGTGTGTCAGCCGATATACCGGTCGAGTATGGCGGCCATTTCATCCGTCCGGCGGGCGCCACTCTCGCGCCAGAGCAGTTCGCCCCGGCGGAAAAGCATCAGCGTAGGGACGGAACGTACTCCGTACCGACGGACGGTTTCCGCGTTGGCCGGATTGTCGATATCCAGCTTGATGATGCGCAGCCTGTCGCCGAAACGCTGTTTGAGCTCTGCGAGTACCGGCCCCATCATTTTGCACGGCCCGCACCACGTGGCGTAGAAATCCACCAATACGGGCGTTTCTCCTCCTGTCACTTCGTTGAAATTGTCCGACATTTTTTCGTATCCTTCCATTTGGTTGCAGAATTCGTCTGTCTGTTCGTCGTTGCGCAATTTCCGTACCGGAGTCGTGCGGCTGACAGTGGCTCCGGCCTGTCAGATGTTATTAAAAAAGTTTAAAAATTCCTTTACTTTCATGACCATGTCGTGGGCGCCGGCGTAAAAGGTCACACGCTGGTGGATGGCCTCGGGCTGCAGGTCGAGGATGCGGCCCTCCTCGCTGAAGGCGAGGCCGCCGGCCTGCTCCGCGATGAATGCGATGGGGTTGCATTCGTATAGGAGGCGCAGTTTTCCGTTGGGATGACTGTCGGTCGAGGGGTACATGAAGACGCCGCCCTTGAGCATGTTGCGGTGGAAATCCGCTACCAGCGAGCCGATGTAGCGGGAGGTGTAGGGCCGGTTGGTTTTGGCATCCTTCTCCTGACAGTACTTGATGTATTTCTTTATCCCGACGGGGAATTTCTCGTAATTGCCTTCGTTGATGGAGTATATCTTGCCGCTGGCCGGTGTTTTGATGTTGGGGTGCGAGAGGCAAAATTCGCCGAGCGACGGGTCGAGCGTGAAGCCGTTCACACCGCGGCCGACCGTGTAGACGAGCATTGTGGAGGAGCCGTAGATGATGTATCCCGCAGCGACCATCTCGGAGCCTTTTTGCAGGAAGTCGTCCAGCACGGCGGC
>ENA-OUNI01000200-OUNI01000200.1-human-gut-metagenome-genome-assembly--contig:-NODE-200-length-27105-cov-2.690896_pt1 | contig 27105 bp, 40 predicted proteins | sample MGYA00242499_ERZ504580 | MGnify/ENA primary metagenome ERZ504580 (study PRJEB26092, sample SAMD00036315) | human gut metagenome | host: Homo sapiens | study: EMG produced TPA metagenomics assembly of... | reverse complement strand
TGATGGCTCGCAAACGAAAGACTATTGCCATATGTGGTAAGTGTTACAAAAAACTCAGTAACAATGAATAGATTGATATTATTAGTAGAAAGCCGGATACGCGGAGACGTGTACGTCCGGTTTGGGGCGAGCTTCCGAAAACCCACCGTAGTAATACGGCAGGGCGTTGGATGCTTAGCCTACCCTTGAAGTCGGTGCATGACCTGGTAAAGGGCGCCCGCAAGGTGCAGCAGACCATCCTTCTGGTGGGTGACATCAGCGACATCTACGTGACGAACTTCAACACGATGACGGGCGACCCCAACTTTACGGTGGAAGAGCTATCGGCCATCGCTTTCGGGTACAACAGACTGCTCAAGGAAAGCAGCGACCTGCTGCTGGACTTGAAGGAAGTGACCACGGCAACCGGACTCTCGATGACGGACAAGGAACGGCTGGACATCATCAACCGGATATACGGCGAGGTGTTGGAATACAAGAACCTGACATGGTACTATACCCGCAAGAACATCGGCGTGTCGTACCTGCGGAGCAAGGAAAAGGGGGATGCCGCACGGGTGCTCTCCTGTACGGGACACACGAGCAGCGTTACTGGTAATCATTCATCCGTTAAATCAAGAAGACTATGTTATTATTATCAATAGACTGGACAAACCTTCACGAGCTTCTGCGCTCGCTGTATGATGAAATGATGCCGCTGTGTGAAGACATGGCTTCGGTAGCGAAGGGAGTGGCGGGCCTCGGTGCCTTGTTCTATGTGGCCTACCGGGTATGGCAGTCCCTTGCCCGGGCCGAGCCGATAGACGTGTTCCCCCTGTTCTGGCCCTTCGTGCTGGGCCTTTGCATCATGTTTTTTCCGACTATGGTACTGGGTACAATCAACGGGATTCTTTCTCCCGTATGCAAAGCGACTTCCTCACTGGTCGAACAGCAGACCTTCGACATGAGGAAATACCAGGAAGAGAAAGACAGGCTGAAACGCGAGGCGATGCTGCGTGACCCGGCGAAGGCCTTCCTTGTGAGCGACGAGGCGTATGACAAGAGGCTGGACGAACTGGGCTGGTCGCTGGGGGACATGGACACGATGATAAACATGTACGGACAGAAGAAGATATACGAACTCGGCGAGAAAATCCGGGGATGGTTCCGCGAACTGCTGGAACTCTTCTTCCAGGCGGCCTCGCTGCTGATAGACACGCTGAGGACCTTCTTCCTGATCGTACTGTCCATCCTGGGACCTGTCTCCTTCGCGCTGGCCGTCTATGACGGATTCCAGAGCACGCTGACCACCTGGCTGTCCCGGTATATCTGCATCTATCTGTGGCTGCCGGTGAGTGACCTGTTCGGAGCGGTCCTCTCACGCATACAGATACTGATGTTGCAGCAGGACATAGAGAATATGCAGGACCCGGCATTCATACCGGACTCGTCGGGGAAAGTATACTGTATTTTCATGATTATAGGTATCATCGGTTACTTCTGTGTCCCCACCGTTTCATCGTGGATTATCCAGGCGGGCGGTGCCGGAGCTTACGGCAGAAGGCAAACGGTGCCGGAAAGATGGCCGGTAACGGTGCCGCGGCGGTAGGCGGTGCAGCTGGCGGAGCGATAGCCGGACGTATCAGGAAAATGTTCTAACCTTACATCAATAATTGTATAACGACAACATTAAAAACAGAAGAAGAAAATGGAATTCAAATCATTAAAAAACATCGAGACATCGTTCCGGCAGCTACGGCTGTTCGGGATGATATTCCTGGGGGCGTGTACGCTGGTAACGGTATTTGCCGTATGAAAGGCTTATGATTTCGCCGAGGCGCAGCGACAGAAAATCTATGTGTTGGACAGCGGAAAATCACTGATGCTGGCCCTTTCGCAGGACGTGCAGCAGAACCGTCCGGTGGAAGCGAGGGAACATATCAGGCGTTTCCACGAGCTGTTCTTCTCCCTGTCACCGGACAAGAGCGCCATTGAAAGCAATGTGCAGCGTGCCTTTACCTTTCGGATGAAAGCGCCATCGGCTACTACCGGAACTTGCAGGAAAAAGGCTATTTCAACCGGATGATAGCGGGAAACATCTCGCAGACGCTGACGGTGGACAGCATAAGGGGGAACTTCGACAGTTATCCCTACCGGATGAAGGCTTATTGCCGGCAGCACATCATCCGTTCGAGCAGCGTTACCGAAAGGTCGCTTGTCACCACCTGCCGTCTGAGGAACGTCACCCGGAGTGACAACAACCCGCAGGCTTTCTGATAGAGAGTTTTACCATCATCGAAAACAGGGACATCGGACAGTATGAAAGATAAGGGGATAAAAAAGGTCTTCCACCCGTTCAGAACGGGGATAGACCGCCATATGGCCGGACTCCGCAGACGCTGGCTGCGGTTGAGCTGCCGGCAGCAAAAGGTTGTCATCCTTTACCTGCTCGGACTCTTCGCCGCCATCGACCTTGCCTGCATCGTGGGCGGTTTCTGCGGAACAGACAAATTTCCGATTGAGGTACGGCATCTCCAAAGGATTGCGTTTCCCCAGACGGACAGTATCCAACCATTAAAAAACAATATATCCAATGACACAATCCGATAAGAAAGAAAAGGAGAAGGAAATGCGGAAAGCGGAGTCCGTACGAAAGGGGAAACAGTTAAGCCGCAAGGCTGCCGACAAGCTGAAATTCTATGGCGTGGCGGCTGTTCTGTCCCTGCTTTGCGCCGGATTCATCTGGTTTATCTTCAAGCCGGACACAACGGAAACGGTGGAAGGGACGGCAGGCATCAATACAACGATACCCGACGCTATCGCACCGGAAACGATGACCGACAAACAGAAGGCTTACGAACTGGAGCGGATGAAGAAGCGCAGGAAGGAAAAGGTAAGAACCTTGCAGGACATGGCGGGCGATTACCTGATACCGGACACGTCGGACGGGCTGAAGCCGGAAAAGGCGGCACCGGAACAGGACGCTATCCGGGAGTCACGGCAACAGCAACAACAAATATCAAGACAGATAGCCTCGTTCTATCAGGAACCGAAAGACAATCCCAGGGTAAGCGATCTGGAACGGCAGGTGAAGGAGCTTAATGAAAAGCTGGAACGGGAACGGAAGGGACAAGATCCGCTGGAACTGATGGAAAAGTCGTATGAGATGGCGGCACGCTATTTTCCCGGTCAGGCGGGCGGGCAGGTGAAAAGCATACAGTCGGGCGGTCCGTCCGGCAACCCTGCCGCCATAGCCGCCGGACGTGCCACGGAAAGCGTGGTCTCGTCGCTGGCTGTGCCACCGGCTCCCAACACGATACCCCGCAATTACGGTTTTGCCACGGCGGTAGGTGCCGGACAGCCTGCCGGAACCAATACGATACGTGCCTGTGTGGCTGAAGACCAGACGGTGACCACCGGGGCATGACTGAAGTTCCGGCTGCTGGAACCGCTGCAAGTGGGCGGCGTGCCTGTGCCTGCCAATACTCCGCTATATGGCACGGTGCGTATCGAGGGGCAACGGATGGCGGTCACGGTAAACTCCATAGAGAGCGGCGGCAATATCCTGCCGGTGGAACTGGTGGCTTACGATATGGACGGGCAGGAAGGACTTTTCGTCCCGAACACAGCGGAACGTACCGCCATGAAGGAAGCCGCCGCCAATATCGGGGGCAGTTTCGGGACAAGCATCTCATTCGCACGCAGTGCCTCGCAGCAACTGGTCATGGACGTGACAAGGGGCGTGCTTGGCGGCGGGTCGCAATACCTGGCCACAAAGATGCGTGAGGTGAAGGTGGCCGTGAAAGCAAATTATCAACTTCTATTAATCTCAAAAAAACAGTAATCAGATGAAGACAAGAATTATTTTATCATTAGTAATGCTTTTGACCGTATTGTCGGTAAAGGCGCAGGAATCCGTGGAAACAAGGATTTTCCCCACCAATCAGATTATCGCACCGCACCTCATCGAGGTGACTTTCTCGAAGACCGTACATATCCTGTTCCCTTCGGAAGTGAAATATGTGGATTTGGCTCCTACGACATCATTGCCGACAAAGCTACGGGGGCGGAGAATGTGGTACGTATCAAGTCTGCCGTAAAGGGCTTTGAGGGTGAGACGAACTTCTCGGTCATTACGGCTGACGGCTGCTTCTATTCCTTTAATGTGGTATATAAGAATGAACCGGCACAACTTTCCATTGAGATGGAAGACTGGCTGCGGAAGAACCCGATGGGCGGGGCGGCTGACGACCGCATGTTCGTGAAACTGAAGGAACTCGGCGGGGAGACACCGCTGGTGGTGAACCGCATCATGTACACGCTGTATAAGAAGAACAAAAGGGACATCAGGCATATCGGCTGCAAGAAGTACGGCATACAGACCCTGCTCAAAGGAATCTATATCAACAATGACCTGCTGTACCTGCATACTTCCCTGCGCAACACCTCGGACATATCGTTCGACATTGACCATATCCGTTTCAAGGTGGTCGACAAGAAGGTGGCCAGGCGCACGGCCATGCAGGAGAATATTATAGAGCCGGTAAGGACTTACAACCGTCTGACAACGGTGGACGGCAAGGCCACGGTACGCAACATCTTCGTGTTGCCCAAGCTGACACTGCCGGATGACAAGCTGCTGGTAGTGGAGATTTACGAAAAGGGTGGTGCCCGTCACCAGTCGTTCCGCATAGAGAATACAGACCTTGTGGCGGCAAAACCAATCAGTGAGCTACACCTGAAATAATAACCTATATATAATATAATGTATATGCAAAGAATATTATTCATATTGACAGCTGCTGTACTGTCGCTCCTTGCGGGCGAAGCATACGCGCAGCGTGACTTGCCGGGGCAGACGGGCATACAGTTTACGACGGGCGGGGTGAATCATTTCCTTTCATGGAAGAGTGGCGGTGAACGCCACTACTTCACCTCGCTGGCTTTTACACATACCAACCGTAACCGTACCTATTGGCTGTATGGCTGGATTATCAGATAAAGGAGTACACCTATGAAAATAAGGCGATACCCAAAGCGCAGTTCACAGGGGAGCTCGGTTACTTTATTCCCGTATTGTGGGACAAGGGCCGGAATGTATGTCTACGTATCGGACTCTCGGCATTGGGCGGTTTCGAGACGGTCAACCGGGGAACCTCCCTGCTTCCTGACGGGGCGACGGTGACAAACGGTGACTGCTTTATCTATGGCGGTGGGCTGACTGCGGCCTTTGAGACTTATCTGACCGACCGGGTGATGCTCCTGCTGCAAGTCAAGGAAAGGGCTGTTCGGAACGGATGCGGGTAATTTCCATACGCAGGTAGGACTGGGAGTCCGCCTTATCATTAACTAATGAAAAGAGAAAGGAGAAACTTAAAAATGAAAAATGTACTATATATATGTATAGGCGCACTCTTTGCGGTGCTGGCCTTCGGTTCCTGCAACGATGCTATAGACATCCGGCAGGATTATGATTTCAGCCTCTCGTCATGGTATCTGCAAGAACAGATTGAAACGGGTGAAACGGTGGAGATACGCTTTTATCTTGACCGTGAAGGGGACTATGAAAAGGCGGAGTATGAAATCGGTTACATCCAGATGGAAGGCAAGGGAGAGGTGACGGACAGTGAAGGCGTAAGACTCGTCAACCGGGAAGTGAGGCCGTTGGCGGAAGTGCCGGAACTGGATAGGGAAAATCCGGTCAGGCAGGTATTCACCCTCTTTTACCGTTCGACAAATACCAGACGCTCGGAACTGAAATTCTTTGTCCGGGACAATTTCGGACAGGAAAGGGAACTGACAGTAACATTTGACACTGCGAATGATACGGCTGGAGAATAGCCGTTGTCAGGCCGGTCAGGAAGAACGGTGGGGTATCCCGCCGTTCTTGATTTTATGAAATTTGCTTAATGAAAACAAAGGAATGAGTAATTGTTTCCTATTGCACGGAATTTGTTTCTATATTTAGCCGGAAGTTTATTAATCAATCAGATACGTATGAAAACAACACTCAGGATATTCCGCATTTTATTCAAATTGCTTCTGTTCTCTTATGTGGCGGTGGTAAACATTATTCTTATATCGGCCTTTTATGTCCTGCTGCTGGCTGTCGTGGAATGGGTGTCCCCTTCCTTCCTGCCGGGATTGTTTGCCCGATACGGCTTTGCGCATCATCTGGTCTGTTCATTGCCTTTCTATATGGTCTTGCTTTATATTCTGTACAGCCTTTCACCGCTGAACGTATGGCTGATGCGGATGAAAGAGGGTTACAGACCGCTGGGCGGTGAGGAACGGATACGGTTGGAACGCCTGCTTTCGGAAATGGGGATGGAGAGGAAGCTGAATATCTACAGCAACAGGGACGCACGCACGAATGCCGTGACTTTCGGCTTCCATACAATCGGGCTGACAGGCGGTATTCTTCAGACGGCATCGGACGAGGAACTCAAAGGGGTAATCAGCCATGAGGTGGGACACATCTTGCATTATGATTTTGTCTATCAGGTGCTTCTTTTCTCTATGCAGTCGCTGGGCTACCGCTGCCTGTACGGGCTGTTCCTGATTCCGGCCTGTTTTCGGATTTGGCAGGCAATCTGGTATCGCCGTGGTTCCGGCTGTCCGTTTCGCCGTGGTGGGGATGGCCAGACTCTGGTGGAGCCTTTATAAACTGTTACATCATACGATTTACGGTATCAGTCGGATAGCAGAGGTGAATATCAACAAATATGCCGAATACCGTTGCGACACGTATGCGGTACGTTACGGTTGCGGGGAGGGCCTGCTCTCGTTCCTGCGTCGGCTGGAGGTGGCGGAAACGGGTGGGGAGCGGCCTTCGTTCACCGAATATATCATGAGCACGCATCCGTCCACCGAAAAACGGATTGTCCGGTTGGAAAAGTTGTTGTAACCTGCGATAAAGAATAGATGCCTATATCATTTTGCGGATATTGGTACAAGGAGTGGCGGACATGCGTATCCGCTGCATTTCCAAAGAAAAGTCCTCGTAATAACAGATGATATGGCCTGCGGCAAGCGCACCGGTGAGGCTGTCTTTCTCTGAAAGCGTCTCCTTGCTGTCCGCCTTCTTTATCAGGTCATCATATAAGGCGCAATACACTTTGTCGGTATCTGCCGGATAGCGTGTGCCGGTGATGACGGCTGAAAGATGTATCTCCGGGCATTTGTCCGCTTCACGGAGCATGATGGCCGTATCTGCCGCCAATAATCCGATATAGGTATTCAGATTGCAGGAGAACATGCGGTATCCTTCATCATAAAGTGCAAGAATAATACGGTAGAGTTCCATACGGATATTGTTTTCCCTGAACCGGTCGTATCGGCTTGTCTTTTCAATGGTACAGCCTGTAACGGCAACATTCCTGTCATACATATTTCCATGAGTTTTTTTGTTAATACCTTGTCCGTAATTACTGTTAAGTGCCGAAAAAAGCACGGAACTTAACAGGTTCTACTCTCCGGTACGACCAAGCACCCATGCAGGAAACGAGTTAAGACCGTGCCATTAGTGTATGACAAGGACTCCGCCCGTTTATTCTCCTGCTTTGAATTTGGTCGTTTCGAGAGTAAGAACAAACAGCTAAAAGCTATTCTAATATGTTATTATTCAAATTCTTTAATCTTATAACTTCTTTTTTGATTCGACCCTGCAAAAATAGAAAAAAGCCGGGCAACCGCATAGGGATTGCCCGACTTTTTTTAGGAAGTGAGGAATTCAGGTGTGGGGTGTGGCAGGTCATTCCACCGGCTCGCCGCCATAGCGAAGGCGGCAGATTTCCTTGTGGATTTCACACATGATATGCAGCTGCATCCGCTTGCTGATATGGCGGCTTTGGGAACGCATGAACAGACGGTTCTCTATCAGGCTGCAAAACTTCGTGCCCTCCCTGCTTACAATGCAGACAATCTGATTTTCAAGGAAAAATCCCTGTCGGTGGAATACTCCACGTCCGGGAACATTCTTATATATTTCATTCGCTGATGTTTTAAAAGGTTTTACGGTGGCGGTGTGGGTGGGGTCGTCCGGCCCTGCCCTCTGTTCTCTTGGGGCGGTGAAAAGATGTGCCGGATGTTGTTTCCGGCACATGCTCTCCGCTTGGTGTCAGGCGGCTTTTCCGCTTTCGGGCTTCTCTGTTTTCGGGGCGGGTGGTCTTCTTTTCCGTCTTTTCTGTCGTCTGCTGTTTTTCGGCTTCCCTGGCAGCTTTCTTTTCCGCTTTCTTCATTTTCCTTTATCCTTTCCTCCAAAACGTTCATGCCGCTTCTGATATTCTTCCTCGTGGGTGGCTTTGACAAGTCCGTATTGGTCGGGGAAGTGCATGTTTGCGAAGTCCCTCAGCAGCTTGGATGCGTTGTTGTCTCCGTGGCCGTTCTCACAAAGGAAGTGGCTGATGAAGTCCCGTTTGATTACCGTCTTTTGTGTGTCCGTCAGTTTGGCAACGATTTTCATCCGCTGTTTCTCGTCCAATGCGAAAGGCTGGTCCTTGATGCCGAAAAGCGGGAAATGTCTCCTTTGAAGTTGGGCAAGCATGGCAAAATAAACCATACCGTCTTCGTACTGCGTGAACGAGCTTTCGGGATAGTCGTTCTCACGGACAATCTTTTTCGTATCGGCAACGGTCTTTTCGATGGAAAGCTGTTTGAAACGCTTGTCCCTTTCCTGCAATGTCCCGATAGTGACGGGGGCGGTTTCCTTTCTGTTTATCTCCACGTAGCAGAGTTCGGGTTCTGTCTGTCCCACCTTTACATAGGTCTTTATCCTGCCTTCCTCCTTCATGCGGTCAAGTTCCTCCACCTTTCGGGCATATTCCTCGTTTCTGCGCTCAAATGTCTGCACCGCCTGTTCGTACTCTTTCGTTTGGGTGAACTGCTCTTTCTTCGGTGCTTCGGGTGCTTTGGGGAATTCCCTTGCCGATACGTTGTAGTCAAGTTCCTTGATTTCATGCCCTTTCTTGTCCAATTTCTGTAGTGCCATATCGTTACGGCTTCCGTAGTAGGGGCGTGCGACAACCAGCTTCGGATCGGATTTCAAAAGTTTCTCCGTCTCTTTTGCCACATGGGCTGCGTTCTTGGCCTCCAGACATTTGCGGTTGGTGCAGTGTCCGCACCCGTTATGCTCGGCAAAAAGGTTGTAATTGGCTGCGTTGTGTACGCATGTATTGCATTCCGTCTTGTCGAACTTGTATTGCCCAAGGTCGGTGGTATAGTATTTTTCAAAGTACCTTTTGAAGAGGTTCAATGTATATCCCGTCCAATCCTCACCGTTCCCCTCTTTGAGGTGCTTCTCGTACACGTCCTTTTGTATATCGGCTCATAGGTGCTTATCTCCTCGGCTACGCTGACAGTGATTGTTTCATTGTCCAACAGTTCACCGACAGGCGCATAGAGTTCGTTCAGTTTCAATCGGGTATAGATATATTTCTCGCTCCGTCCGAAACGGGCGGTCAGTGAATACATGTCATATCTGCTTTTCAAGCAACCGCTTGAACGCTTTTGCTTCTTCAGTGGGGCGTACCTGCTCACGCTGCAAGTTCTCGCTTAACGACATGTCTTCCGCTTCATCGTCCGTCACATTGTTATATATGGTTGCCTTTATGGTCTTTGCTCCTGCAAGCAATGAGGCACGGTAACGGCGTTCACCGTATATAATTTCATAACCGCCTTCCGTGCGTGGGCGTACTGCAATGGCCTGCAGGATTCCTACTTCCCGAATGCTTTCCGCAAGTTCCTGCAATGATGCGTCATTGAACGTCTTGCGGTGGTTGTCCGTGCTTGGGTGTATGGTGGTGATGTCAAGGTCTGTTTCGGCTGTGGCCGTTGCAAGCGGTGTCTTGAAAGTGGCCTGCTGCGATGCTTCTTCCGTAACGGTGGGAATGGTTGCCGTTTCGGGTGCTTCTGTCACTTCGGTAGCCGTGGGCACGTCCTGCGGTGTGAGTAGTGTAATCGGTTTCGGGATGATTGCCAAAGCGGTCACCTTTACTGCATTTTCTTTCTCTGATTTCTGTACGCTGTTCGTCTGTACTTTCTTGTTCGTCTTCATAATGATAAGTTTTAAATGTTGATAATTAATTGAATGGTTTTCCGTCTGAAAGGTATTCCCAACCGTTGGCGTTGCTTTCTTCCGTGAAGTGTTCCAAAGTCCGGGTGCTTTCCATATCATCCCGACAAGCACGGAAAAAACTGTCGAGACATTCGTTCATAAGGCAGTCAAACGTGATATTTTCGGTGGGGGATTTCAAGAACTGATAAATCGGATCAAGAATACAGTTATCTATATAATAGCCCGTAAGGGGACAACAGGCATCTACAAATATCCTGCTTTTTCGTCCTTTCGTCCCTTTCCAAAAATATTTTGGCGTGTATAGGTCGTTCCAATGGTTGTTCATCAGATAGGCCGCCAACCGCCAACCGTTTAGCCTGTCTATGCAGTCTTCCTGCCTGCTGCGGTAGTCATAGCTGTAATTGCATGCGTCATATCTCCAATTACGGCACACAATGCCGAAGCGTTCGCAAAAGGTATTAAGGGTCTGACGGTTCTCGTGTGTCCAACCGTAAAAATATCGGTTGTACAACCATTCGGTGTGTGCTTTCTCTTTGGCTTCCTCGGATAACTCGGTTATCGATAGAGGGTGTATGTTCTTGTTTCCGTTCTCATGTCGTTACTTTTTTATGGGTTCGTTGATAGGCGGGCGGATTGTTCCGCCCTGCCGTTCATGCTGTCATACACGGATGCACGTGGCGAGTGCTTCCCTTACTTTCGTTTCCTGCTTCTTGGAATATATCCACCCTGCACGCCTTTCGCCCTTATAGGTGAGGTTCGCACGGAACAGACCGTTCAGGTCTTTCAGAATGTCCTTTATCGGCCTGGTGTCACCGAATACGGCAATCGCTTCTCGCTGTATTCCACGATTTCAAGACTGAGGGTTGAAAAGTCTGCGGTTGCTGTGGATTGTTCTGCCGTATCGCTGTCCGTCTGCGGTGCTTTCATACAAAGGTTGGCTTCATCCCCTGCGGTGTGCGCATACCGTTCTATGAATTTTTCAAGGTCGTGGATAGCTCTTTCTCAACCGTCCAACCGCTGTACTTGTTCCTGCCCAGATACATACCGTCTCCCATGCTGTAATTTTCCCGGTGTTCGTAATCTGCGTTATATTCCGCCAAATAGGCTGTTCCCTCAAAATTGGCGGCATGCTTGCGCATTTCTGAAAAGAGGTTGCGTGTATGTTTGGAAAAGCCTAAAATGACGGTTCTTGCTATACTGTAGTCATAATAGTCCGTATAGCTGTCGCACTCGTTTACCCGTAACGTGCCGATAATGACCGCCTTTGCATCCGTCGGGACAAGGGGGCGCAAACGCTCCGCACCGATTTTGGCGATACGTCCGTATTCCTCTCTTGTTTCCTTCGCTTTCTTTTCTTCTTCGGCTTTCTTCTCTTTTGCCTTGGTGAGTAAAGCGGCTGTTTCCAACGGATCTAAAAACTTGGGGTTCGCATCATCGTAATAGATTCCTATTCCGAATTTTTCCGATAACGGCCGGATAAGGTCGGATGTATGAAACTCGTATGTCCGCAAATTGACAAGATGATAGGTTATTCCCCACTTGTCACGGGTTACTTCATACACAACATAGCTGTCATAGCTATCCAATACTACCACTTGGTTGACTGAAACGGTCTGAACGTCTCTGTCGTAACTTCTGTTGGCTCCCAATAAATGTACTTTGTTCATAATGATTTGATTTTTAAAATGATTCATATTCTGTCAGAGTATCACGCAAAGCGCAAGGATGAAAAGAGCGAGCACGCAAAGGATGCACCACACGGCACGGATGAGGAAAACCACCACCGCCAAAACTGCCAACATGGCAGAATACCACCCCAAAAGGCACACACGAAACGCACCGCCACATAGACCACGAAACCGACCAGCGACCACTTCACCCAATTTTTAATGCCGGTTGGAGCGGAGCCGAAGCCTCGTTTCCAATCCTGCCGTATTTCAATTCTCTTTTTCATAACATTGACTTTTTTTTTTATGCCTTGTCGGTGGCTTCACCTTGCTCGTTTCAGGGGGCAGATACGGACGGGGAGAAAATATGCAAGGCTTTTTGGTGAAAAATTCAACCGCCCGGCTGGACGGATTGAAAATTTTCGCCAAAACCCGCAGGGCGCGAAGCGGCCTTGCAGATTTTTAGGGGTCCCGTCCGTAGCTTCGCACCCTGAACCCGGCAAGGTGGAGCTACTGACGGGATAAATAAAAATGGGAAAATCGTTATATGGGAAAAAGAGAATTGAAATACGGCGGGATTCAAGGGCTGTTGCTTGAATGGTATAATAGAATTTTACAAGTAATATAACACAGAAAAAAAACTGAATTTAATCAGGGGAATGGTATATCTTATATTTCTTTTCAAGTAAGATATTAAATTAAAAAACGAGACCTGTCATTCTCCATTTGCAGATGTGTAGAAGTATTAATCCATTAATGGACAATAGGGCATGTAAAGGCAGATTTTCCGTATATTCGCCTCCTTATCCCCGAATTATGGGCGTAAGTCGCATGGTCATGGAGATATATCTATCCTTTAATGAGGAGAACAGCCGGCAAATATCTGATGGAAAAGCCCCACAAACCACAGGAAAATAGCCACACAACGGTATGATACACAATAATTATTGAAGAAACGTGCTCCGCTCCAGCGGACAGCATGTTGTGTTTTCGTTTAACCGAAAATGAACGGTTTAACGGAGGATACACCGATAAATCGTTACTTATTTCAAGCTCCGGCGTCGCTTTTTACATATCTAACTATAATTCATTTGAAATCACAAAACAGATTGAACCGAATGTGGTTAGTTTGTCTGTTTGTTTCATGTCCGAATCATTAGTATGCTATGTTGCAAAGTTCGTATTCATTATGAAAAAATCCGCTTACGAGAACAAGATATTCAGGTAATTTGCCATCCTTTCCCCAAAGAAGTTCGATGTTAAAAAGTTCAGAAAGCGTTTTGGCTATGTCAAATCCGAAGGCTTCGAGTGACGGACGCACTTTTTCCGGGTGTCGGCATGGTGTGCCGCAGTTACGCGTACACTCGTTATCTGAGCAGTGAAGACATTTACCTATATAGCAAATGAACGCCCTCCATATTTCCGTTCCATATCCAATAATTCGCTCTCGATTCGTATCCGTTCCGGTAAAATGAGTTTTTGTGTATATTCAATCGGAATATCTTTGTCTTCAGGGATTATCTTCGTTGCCATAAGATGTGCATACTTGTATTGTCGGAGAAACGATTCCGTATCAAAATCAAATGGAGGACACCCCCAACTTTTACCGTAATTGGTACATTGTTTGCAAAGTTCAAGAAAATGTGGTTCGTCACGGAATTCGGCGATATATCCTTCAACAGTGATGTCTGAAGTAAAATTTTCTACAGTGTATATACTCATTGTTTCAAAATCATTGTACCGCATAAGGAGTCGAAACGGATGTTTTCATTTTGGAAAAGTCTGTCAATGTATCCGCTTTTCTGCATTTCAGACGCGGTCAAGCAACTTAAATTCGGGGTATCTAACAATGCTATCGAATCGCACATGGACAACGCGATGTCAAGTTCATGTGTCGAGAACATGATACATTTTTTCTCGTCGTGGACAAGCCTACGAAGCAACGCCACAAGTTCGTAGCGATTAGGCATGTCAAGAAAGGAAGTCGGTTCATCAAGGAGAATGATAGGAGTATCCTGTGCCAATGCACGAGCAATCATCACACGCTGGCATTCGCCATCCGACATTTTATCCATCGTGCGGTTTGCATAAGCCTCCATTCCCACCGAAATGAGCGATTGCATGACTATCTCCTTATCTGTTTCTTGCATCCTACCTATCCAGTTGGTATAAGGAGCACGGCCTATGGCTACGACATCCTTGCACCGCAGGTTGGCGATGCGCGTGCGCTCGGTCGTGACGACAGCCAGCGTTTTTGCCATATCTTCGGTTTTCATGCAGGCGATGTCGTGCCCGTCGAGAATGATTTTTCCGGAATAACACCGGTTCAGACCGGCTATGGCGCGGAGCAACGTCGATTTTCCTGTCCCGTTTCTTCCGATAAGGCTGTCAGTTGACCTTTTTTTATCGTGGCATTTACCTCGTGGAGCAACGAGTTTTCTTTGTAACCTATGGAAAAATGCTGTAATTCTATCATGCGGTGATGGATTTGTTGCGTAAAACCACCCATACGACGATTGGGATTCCCAATAGAGCTGTAATGGCGTTGATCGGCAAGGTGAATATTTTAGAAATGATGTCGCAAAGAAGCAATATCGATGCTCCCGAAAGAATTGTTCCGGGCAGAAGGACATGATGATCGCTATTTTGGAAAAGCATTCTTGTGACATGAGGCATAGCGAGACCTATGAAACCTATCGGACCGCAAAAAGCGGTTATCGTTCCGGCGAGCAGCGTTGTCGAGAGAAACAACAGGCTGCGTGAACGCCGAATATTCAGTCCCATTGTTACGGCATATTCCTCTCCGAACAGCAGGAGGTTAAGCGGTTTGATGGTCAGTACCGCCAACAGCAGTCCGGCAAACACCGATGGAACAAGAATCAGAAGTTGTCCGGAGGTGACGTCACCCAAAGCCCCCATCGTCCAAATGACAAAGGCTTTCAGCGATTCCTCTTTGCTGAGGTACTGCAATATCTGCACGACAGCACCTACGCCCGATGAGAACATCATGCCCAGAATCAGGATTACCATGATGTCTTTTATTCGCTGTCCGACGGCAGTTATCACGAGCAACACGACAGCCGCACCCACCCACGCTGCTCCGGCAATGCCTATTGATGAACCGATCCCGGCAAGTACACAAGTGCCACACCGAGACTTGCACCGGAACTGATGCCAAGGACATAGGGACCGGCAAGAGGATTACGGAAGAGGGTCTGCATCTGAAGACCGCTGACCGATAAGGCAGCCCCGGCCAACAGTGCCACTATAGCTTTTATGAGGCGTATGTTGAGTACGATTTTTTCCGTGGCACGGGAACAATTTCCCCCGGTCAGTGCTGCCCATACATCGCGGATCGGAATGTTGACAGCTCCCACGGCCAAGTCCAGTAAAAAAAGACCGACCGTGAGCGTAATCAATATGGAGAATAATATAGTCGAACGGGAACGCATCTATTTCAGTTGCTTGTAATACACACACTCTTCCTGCACCAGTTCAGGATGGAATATCTTCACGAGGTCGCGGAGCACGATGTCAGGATTCACGACGGCAGACTCGTAATAGTCGTTACCCCCGGCTGTGTTGGTACGGGCGTTGTTGTTATACACCTCTCCATTTTTGAAACATCGGGTATCGGTGAATTTCGGACATGATGCCTTCAAGTCGTCAAGGGAGTTCGCCATTCCCACGTTCAGCCACATGTCCGCATCCGACGCGAGCAGATATGCTTCTTCTAAGTCAATGGGGATAGAAGCGTTTCCCGTGTTCTTCTGGTAGATATAGCGGCCTCCCGCATCAGTAATCAAGCGGGCTACATAACTTTGGGTTGAAGGCATGAACCACGAGTCGCCATAGGGAACATTAAGCATAACCGAAGGAGTGCCGAGGGTACTGTCGGCCACTTTCTTTTTCAAGGCGTTGTATCTGACCGGGATTGCGGCAAAGGCTTTTTCACCCTTCTCACGTTTTCCTGTGACTTCTGAAAGCACTACCATCCATTCGGCCTTGCGAGAGGCGACTCTTCAAGATAATCGCCGACATACATGAACGGTATGTCGAGTTCTTCGAGTTTGCTTTCCATTGCGCTTGCGCCGTTCACCCCATAGAGCAGAACGAGGTCGGGATCGAGCGAGAGCAGCAACTCGTAGTTGATGTTCCCTTCATAGCCGACATCGCCAATACTGTCGCGGCGGGCTTGGATGTCTGGGTTGGAAATGTAGTCGATTCCCGAAACGCCGGTTATACACCGGACTTCACCGATTGCGTCAAGCATGGCGATATGAGTGGAAGACATCGCCACGATGCGTTTGGCGTCTCCTTTGAGTACCTGTCCTGCAAACTTCGGGAACCTCTTCACCGTTGCGGACGATAAACAGCCATGTGGTTACACTGTCCGCTCCCTGCCAGGGATTCCTGACGGTTATCAGTACGCTTTCTTTCCCGCCCGCCCCTTTGATGTCGAAGCCGGAGGCATATTCGGGAGCATAAAGCAGCAGGTTGAAATCATTGATTTTTGAGCTTTTGTTGTGGCAGCCTGTAAATGCCAGAGAAAGCAACAAAATCAGGCTTAAATTCTTTAATGCGTTCATATTGATGCAGATTATCGTTTACTATTTTTGTTTTTTCCGAACTTGGGTGTTATGCCGATGAATATCTCGAAATTGATGCCCGGCATGGGACGGGACAATACGGAAAGGTATTCTTCATCGAACAGGTTGTTGATGCTGCCCTTTAGCGACAGATCGGCCCATCGGAAAGAGAGCTGTTTTTCCAGTGTCACGTTATTCATGAAGTAAGGGGGCAGATAGCCCGTCAGGGTATAGTCATTACTCGACATGGTATAACGCTGGCTGTAATAACACCATTTGTAAAGCAGGCTCCATGTCCGCCATGACAGACGTCCGGTCACCGTTGCGGAAAACTCCGGCACGTATGGCAACTGTTTGCCGACGGATTGGTCTGCCGGACTCATCGGTTCGCTCTCGTTGATCGAGGGAGTCCACGAGAAAGTTCCGTTCATATCCAGTTTCCAGTCCTTTCCGAGCATTATATCAAGGTGGGCGTTGGTCTCTGCCCCGTAAGCATGTACCTTTTTGAGGTTTCTGGGGGAGAAGAATCCCTTGGTTGTGGGTAGCCAGATGATCCAGTCGTCGATGTGCGAATCGAACCAGTTGATACCACCGCTCAAAGCATATACATTTTCTTTCCCCACCGAGAACGACAACCCCACGTCGTATGTGAAGCCGTGCTCGCTTTTCAGGTCGGGATTACCGCCCGGCAGAAAATAGAGGTCGTTCAGCGTGGGAAAACGGTAGTTCCGGGAGATGGATGCTTTCGCCACGATATTGCCTTTTTTCGACAGTACCCCGTCGATGAAGAAAGCCGGGATAACCGAGGCCCATTCCGTACCGAACATATCCTCGCGAAGGACAAGCGAGGCGGCAAAACGATCGACAGGCCGCCATTTCGCAGAAACGGAACCGGAAAACTCGACACGTCCCTTGTCATACCCGACAACAGCCTTGTTACCTTCCTGCGAGATGATATTTTTGTCCGCGCTTTCCACCAAATGCTGGTGTACGGAAACACCGGCCGTGAACAGCCATTTCTCTGAAGGAGCATAATCCCCGTCCGCACTTCCGTAGAACGTGTTAATCTTACTGCGTGAGCGGGTCATCGAAGCCATTTCGCCGTTTCCCTTGTCCCGCTTGTAATCATAGGCCATCCATGTGTGTATATAGCCGCCTTTTACACCGACCTTCCATTTCTCCCGCACGCGATCCCACGAGAGGACGCCGCGAAACGTCTGCTCCCTTTGGCGGTTCTCGAAGTCCATGTCGTTCCCGTAATCCGTGCTGAGCATCGCCAGTTCCCGGTTGGAATTGATATACCAGGCGTTTAGCCCGAACTTGTCGCCTTCGCCCGTGTTATAATAAATTTCCTGCAAGACGTGCAGATCCTTATAAGCCCCGCTGCGGTTGCGTTCCGTCGGGTAATAGGAACCGATGATGTTCTTGTCCTCGTCATAGATGTTTTCCTTCTTGTCCCGGTTTCGGTATTTGTAGTCGTTGGGGGAAGAGGAATACACCACACGGGTGGAGGACTGCCAGTGTTTGTCACCGTAGGTCAGGCGGAGAAACTCGTCGAACGTGCTGAACGACCCCACTCCCTGCACGTACTGCAACCCGAACCCTTCATGGTTGGCCGGAGAAGTGGAGAGCCTGACCAGACCACCCAAGCCGCCGCCCGTTTCGTTTACCGATGACGTTCCGTGCAGCAGCGAGGCATCATCGATAAAGTAAGAAGGGATGGTGGAAAAATCCGTCATGCCCAGCATCGGGTTGTTAATGCGCATACCATTCCACGTCACTTGGGTATGCGAGGGAGAGGTACCCCGGAAACCACGGTGGATAACGTGGCGCGTCCGTAGTTCTTGACAAAAACGGATGAGTTGAATGTCAGCACATCGGCCATAGACAAGGCGATGTTCTCTTTCATGGCGATGGAATCGAAACGGGTTCGTTGCACGCCTATATCCTTCATAGGTCGTTTGCCCACCACCGTAACCTCCGGAATACGTAGTACCCTTTTGGTAATGCTGACGGAATTTTTCTGCTGGGCGGCAAGCAGAAAGGGCAGGCTTACCCCCACGAACAATAGAATAAGATGTCTTTTCATTTTTGTCCTCCTTCCTCATTATTTCCAGCAGAAAGCTCCCGGAATGATTCCCACGTAAAATTCATCGATCAGCTTGCCTTGCGGCGAATAGCGATACACGATACCTTGTTGCTGGTAATCAATAGCGTCGGCCACATATACCTCCCCGTTGTTGGGATTGACCGTAAGGCCGTAGTATTTGGTGTCCCGAAACTCCAGAAAAGGCCGGACGGGAACACGGTCGGCTTCCACCGGCATTCGCCAAATATCGTTGTTGATCCAGTAAAGTGTATCCCGTGTACCGTTGAGCTGGACTTCCGAAGGCCAGTCGCCCAGCTTAAACTTGAACTGTTTCTCTACGGTGAAAGTCTCGGCGTCTATACGATAGAGAGACGGTGCCTCGTAACCGTATGGGCTGCCCTCGTAACCGCCATCCGTGATGGTCCACATCTTGTTGTATTTGTCCATGACCAGCGAAGTAGGTTGTATGCCGATGGTCAGTTCGTCCACGACCTTGTCCGTCTCCGTGTCGATTTTCAGGATGCGGTTCTGGTACGACCAGCAGTTCACATAGACGTACTTGCCGTATTGTACCATTTGTTCGGTGGAACCCGATTCCATGTCCATGTCTGGACATTCGATATAGCCGGTAATCTCGTATGTCTTGGGGTTGATGATGAAGATACGGTAGTCCCATATCTGCGTCACATAGGCTTTCTCATCCGACAGAAAATGGATATACCGGGGTGAGGTGAAACCTGTGATACGGCCCACTTCCTTGAAAGTATTGATGTCGATGGCGAAAATCACATGCGAGTTGTTCACCACGATCCAGCCTATACCGTCCCGGATAACCATAGACTGGGCTACATCGCCCAACTTGAACCCGTTGGCACGGTAAAACACTTCATTCTCCACTTCGCACGTGGCGGGATCGTAGTAGGAAAGCGTGGCATTGCTGTACTGGAAATTCCCCTCGTTGGTAATGAAAAGACCAGAGGCCGATACAGAGAAATCTTCCATCTCTCCGTAATCCCATTTCATGCAACTGCCGAAACTGGCAGGCAGAAAAGAAAAAGGCAAATCCGTTGTATTGTTCTGCTCATTGTCATTCGGATAAAAAGAGTACCCGAATCATTACGGGTACTCTGGTTAAGGTATAAGGTTTAATCCTGCTGCGTATATTGTTTGTCCTTCATATTTTGGAAGGTTGGGTTATACCCACATTTCGTCACGCTCCAACTTTCCCCCGTAATCATTCCGTTTTCTATAAACTTGCCGAAGAAAGTGTAGTCGGTAAATTTCGTCAAACCGTCAAAAACAACCCCATGCAAGGTCTCCAACTTCTCCATGGAAAGTGTTTCCTGAGAAAGAAAAGTCGCACTTTTTATCTGTAGCGTACCATCTATAGTCTGTAATTTATCACAAGTAATGCCTGTTGCTTTATTAACGAACAACCCTTCACCTCCTACGTGAAGCAATTCCGGAATATCCAGCGATTTACTTTGTAAAGATATTGCTAACGAACCCTCTCCCTCTTTATAATATACAGGAGAAGCTGAACAACAAACTTTGGATAGTAAGGGCAAGTTACAACTGGTAAAATTTCCAGATAAATAGAACTGTCCTCCCACTTCTTTCAAGACTGGCATTGTGATTGAAGCAAACATGGTATTTGGATATATCCATATCCATCTATGATTTCCAAGTCGGGAAATTTGGCATTGCTTCGCATTTGGCCTGTCACATTTAGATTTCCATATACATGTTGAATTGTCGATATGGTATAATCGATATTGTTGGTGGTTGGCTTACAAGTGAAGTCTTTGATATTCTTGAACGTGATTTCAGGGAACTTATTATTCGTGAGACTGGTGATGACAAAATTTACATTTGACAAATCTTCGGCTGTTTCAATTTTGGAGAGCTGCACCTTGTTTATAATTTCAATCTGGGGCGCTGTTTCTCCGAAGGTTTCAAATCGGGCGTTCGGCAACAGCAGTGTTCCGCTCACATCTTCAAGATAATCCAGCGTGATGCTTCCAAGTGTGGTGATCTTGCTCCAGTCGGGAAGTTGTTTGAGTGCCGTGAAATTCTTTATCTTTATCTGTCCCTTTATCGTTGTCAGTTTGTCCATTCCACCGAAAGCCTGAAGCACGTCATTTCGTTGGGGAACAAAACTACCGGTAGGAGGAGCTTCCATATTGGCTTCCATAATAATACTTCCGTTTACTGTTTCGATTTCCGGAAGGTTGATGGTTTCCAACATCACGGGGACGGTATGGAAATCAAGGCCACCGGTCTCTTTCAGCTTAAGGAAGCTCATGGAAGTCAGCTTGGCAAGATTGTTTACGGACAAGACCCCTCCGACACTTGTCAGTTCCGGTATTTCCAAAGACGCAATCGAACCGGCTGCTGTGTTCTCTTCATTGAGTCCTTGAAGATTCAGATCCTGACCTACAGTAGTCAGAACCGGAAACTCAAAACTCTGTAACGACGACGCATTGAACATCACGCTTCCTTCAATAGTTGCCAGTTTCTCGAATAGGACATACGTCACTTGGTCGTTATATACCGATATGTCTCCGGAGAGCGTTTCCAATGCTTTCATGGAAATCATGTGAAGTTCCGTAGCTTTCGAGGCGACATCGGTCGAACCTACCTGTAAACCTCCGGCAGAAACGATATTATCCAACCCTGTCAAGTCTGCACCGTTGTAACTGTTACGAATGACAATGTTGCCAGTAACCTCTTTCAAAGATGCCAATGCAGATATGTCAGTGATTTTTTCTGCCTCTTCCGCATCAGAGCCGATAATCAGGTTCCCTTTGACAACGGTTGTTTTGGTTGCGGCAAAAGAAGCTACCTCCTCGGTGGTCTTCAACTCCACATCTCCGTCAGATTCTATCTCGCTTTTCACGACCTTATAGGTATATTCGCGGGCATCTCCGTTATAGGATGTCACCCGGAAGGTTCGTTCGTTATCCCAGTCCGTTACCGTTTCAGGATCAGGTATGATTGTTGCAGAAGTTGTGTACTTGAATTCCACTTCGGCGTTGTTCAGCGATACCGTATAGGGAACGGTTATTGTTACTGTATTGTCCGTAATGTCGGCCGTGTACGATTTCCCGTCCACGGTCATCACGACCGATGTGATGAAATTTTCATCTGCATCTTCAGGTATAATTTCATCGTTTTTGTCACACGCTCCCAAAAAGAACAAGGATAGGAGCATGGGAAGAAAATAAATTTTCATACTTGTAATTTTTATTATTTGGTTAGATCCTCAAAAGAAAATACCTCCGTAGAAACTTCGCCCAGCCAGCCGCTTTTGGCCAGAACACCGCATTGTATTTTGATAAAGTCAATATATTGCAGATTGGCTTCCGTTCCATCGGCATGGATGGCATTGGAAATTTTGAAACCGTTCCTTTGTCCGCTTCCATCCACCGTACTGCCGCCTTCTATCTGGTCGTTTCCGAAATTATCCACGTACCCCCAGTCATAACTCTGATTATCCCAATAACCGGTTTGAGAATCTTGGGTGTTGCGGGCGGCCAGACAAGTGCCTGTCAGGGTATAACTGTTTTCCGAAATCCAAGCCGGATAATAATAGTCTTGTGTATGATAAGCGGACAGATAGTCTACCCAGCCATTTCTACCGTCGGAACTGATCCATTGGACATCCATTTTTTTGCCTTCCGGACGGTAATAGGTCACTTCAAAATTCTGTATTGTTTCTTCCTTGCCTGCTTCAGATCCTTTCAGTTCGTACCACTCGTCATCCGGCAATCCGTTTCCGTTTATATCTTGCATGACCCATACGATACCCGGTTCGGAACTGCCGTCAAAGGCGTTCCCCTGAACACAGAAATCATATTGGTTACCCGAATTGGGAATACTGTGGTCGAAGCCGACGATGATATAACCCCCGAAAGAACCTAAAGAGACGTGCAGTTTGTCTTTCAAACGCTGTGTTGCCCATGCGACAGCCGCTTCAGGGGATGTTTCGTTGCCGGTCATACCGCCTATCGTGCTCGTCTCGTTGATAAATTGGCCGGGAGCTGGGGTATATTCATAGACTTTATTCCAGAGCTTGGAACTTCCCGAAGCCGGAAGCCGTCTTGTTCCTTTTTGTCCACACAAACGACTTTTACGGTGGCAGTGACAGCCGTTTTCCCTTTGTCGATATTCCTGCTTATTTTTTCCGTCGGTGTGTCTTCCGACACAGTACAGGAGACGGTGTATTCTCCGGGTGCGGACGGCGTGAACTTGAACATGCGTTCCACTTCTCCTTCCATGACCTGACCGTCCACACTCCACTCAAAACGGGGATTGTCGAAATACTCCAACAACGGACGCAGGAAAACAGGACGGTCGGCAAAAGTGTACCTGTCCGTGGATGTTTGCAGGTAAGACGGGGTCGGGAATTTGACAACGTAGGGCATCGTTTCCACGACCTCTACGCTTACGTCTTTCGTTGTTGTCCCATCTATATTGGAAGCGTTGATTGTCACCGTATAAACACCGAGTTCTTTTTCATTGAAAGTATAAGTATTCTCGGTGGAAACGATTTTTCCTTCCCGTACCCATTCGATTTTGAACCCTTCGACATCCGAATGCTGAATATCGGGAGTAAATGTGTAATCGGTATTCCGGACGACTTTTAGCCCCTGCGAAGGTAGTGCCAGTGAGATGACCGGAGGGGTGAGTTCTTTCACTTCTACTTTCAGTTCCTCTTCGGCATAGCCTTCCGCATTGTCTACTCTTAGTTTGACGTAAAAATCCCCGCATTCATTCCATGTACGTTGAAGAGACGGACCCGAAGAAACCAGCGTACCGTCTATCGTCCAAGCAAAAAGAGCATCTTCAACATTCTGGTATGTCGGGGCGATAGTCAATTCGTGATCGACCTTGACCGTGTAAATACCGGTCTCGCTGTCAAGTTCTATTATAGGTTGTCCTCCTACTTCTTCGGTAATGACTTCATCCTTGTTGCAGGAGGTGAACAGCATACAGGCAGAAATAATAAAATAGTGAAAACGATGCATGATGTGTGGATTTTAGAAAAATAACAGGGATACCCCCGACAGAAGGGATATCCTTGTATTCTTTTTATTGTATGGTGATATCATCAATACAGATATAAGCTGGAGTATTCAAACCGTATGCTCCCGAATCCGAACCCTCGAAGTTGAATTTCACACTTTGCACCCCTTCGGCATTGATTTCCCAATAATCCCATGTCGTGATAGGATCAACCTGTTGTTGACCGTTACGATAATCGGCTAAAAGACGTTTGTAAGTGCGGATCAGACCGCCATTCGCATCATAACATTCCAGATTCACTTGGAAATACCCTTTCATCTCTTTCAGAGGAGTCGCTACCCCCGTAGAACCGAACTGATTACCATAAGTAATGACACCATAAGTGTATGAGGTGTTGCAGATCCACAGGCCGACCAATTTCCGGGGAACATTGAAATAAAATTCTGGTTTAGCCATCCATGCCTGATTGTAAGCATCCACATATCCGTAAACGACACCGAAATTGGAACCGCTGTGCCCGGCTTCCTTATTCTGTCCTTCCGCTTCCACCGCAGTGTTATAGACAGAACATTGGTTTAGATAAGAATACCACCAGTCTCCGGTATTTCCCGACTGATTGGAGCGGATGTTCCAGTTGGAAAGTGCGATGCCGCCGCTGGAATACTCTGTGCTTCCACCTACAGTATTAAACATTGAAAGGAAGAGATATTCTTCCGGAGTATTGTCGTAAATGGTGGTTACTTGAGGATACCTTGGTACGAATAAAGATTTTCTCCGGCCGAGGTAGGTCCTGCTAACATGCCGGGATCGAAATCATCGAAAGTGATAGTTAAAGTACCGTCCGGATTTGTCACAGCACGGGTTTGCGAAGTTCCGGAATCAACCGGGTCCATCAAAAAGTCATCGTCCGAACTACAGCCAGAGAACAAGGCGGTTGCGGTAAATAGACAGGCACCTGCCAGAAAGCGTAATTTTCTTTTCATAGGTCACTCATTTTAATGTAAAACATATTATTAACAAACACAAAAATTCCCGTTCGTGCGGACTTACACGAACGGGAATATGTCTGTCTTCAAATATTGAATGGCCGATGAGCTATTCCTTATTTGATTACGACCCGTATATTCCGCAGGTGTAAATCTCATTCCGGTCATGGCAGGTCTTCTGACTCGTCCCGGTCATCGTGCCTTCCCGGTATTACACCAGTGGCAAAAGTTCGATGTCCGTTTTTGTGGACTCACAGCAGCGGGTACTGTCCCGGATTTTCACCGGGTTCCCTTTTCATTCGGAAGGCGTAAACCTCCCGAAACCATTTCCCGACTGCAAAATTATCTATATTACATATCAATTCCAAATAATTCATAATATTTATAATAAAACACACAAAGCATGACAACCGTACTGTTTTAATTAGAGCATTCAAGTTTACGACAAACGAAGACGGTAATTATCATACACAATATCCATAAACCAACAAAACAGCTTGCCATTTTCCATAACAATGCGTTCTGGAATAGATAACTGTTAGCTGCAATTATGCAAGCAAAAAAAGCAGACAGAATAATGACTATTAATATCATGCACCAGAAATTGATCCTATAAATTTATGGAAAACAAGTAAGGGAATGGAAGTTCCGTTGCCGCATGGATGCAGGTGAAGGACCTTCTCTTTTAACGTTGGATACGCCAATGCACGCCAACGGAAGACTCTGATATTATCTGTTTGGAAAGGATATAGGATGTGCGTTACTTTGTCGCATATTCAGAATCTTAAAAAGAATTTTAGTATGGAACTGACAATTATTGAAACAAGCGCGTATTAGGAGTTGAGAAAGCTGGTCAGCACGCTGGTCGTACAGATAGCGACTTCCAGAAAAAGATTGCCCCGCCTGCGCCGGACAAGTGAATGGATGCGCAGGTCGTATGTGATGGACTTATGCCCAAACACTTTCTGAAGAGTTTCCAGCAGCATCCCCTTGAGTATGGCCAGAACGGCAAATGCGTGGCGTCCGATGTGCGGGGTGACCTCGCCCCGGAGTTGCATTTCCTGCCTATGATTCCAAGACTGAGCCGCATGGCATTGTATTCACCTACCGGAAAGACACATTCGGGGAGTCTTTCTTTTCATCCGTACCCCTATATTTTTCAATCAGTTCGATAGCAATGGGCAATAATTTTACGACATACGCCACTCCCGTTTTTATACGGTTGCCCATCAGCATGTACCGCCGTCGGAGTCGGTATGGATATTATCGTATGTTATGGCTTTCAAGTCCACATAGGAAAGACCGGTGAAGCACATGAACAGGAACATGTCGCGCATGGCACGCTGGCGTTTGTATCTCGGTTCTATATGGATTATCCTTTGCAGTTCCTCTTCGGAGAGGAAAGAACGCCTCTTGTATTCGGGCATACACTCGAATGATGCGAACGGATGAACCCGTATCCAGCCTTTTTCCTGCGCGATATACATCAGCCACTTCAAGGTATTGACACGGTTGAAAGCGGTGGCATTCGCATTGCCTGCCGTGCCGAGCATCCATGTGTAATAGTCCTCAATGAACGACTTTTCAAGCTCGTCAATAGCTATATCCTCGATGTTCTTTTTGGTTTCATGAAAAGCAAAAGACTCTTGTAGTCGGCAACCAGTCCACGGTAAGTGCTTTCCGCCTTTCCTTTGCCTATCTTTTCTTTATACGATTCAATCTGTTCTCTGAAGAGTACCATAAGAGTATGGCATTCCTTTGAGAAACCTGCATAGCGGTTATATACTTTCTTGGCCGTAACAAAACTGTCATGATCGCAAATGTACTGATGTATCTTTAGGAAAGGCATGGGCGGAGGCTTGCAACACGCCCTATGCGTATTATAAAATGACTACAGCGGAAGGAGGTATTTGTGTACCATTGATTGTTTCTGGTCTGGATGTACAGCGAGGCAAGATAGATACCAGCAACTTGATGCATGTCACTGATTTGTTTCCTACAGTACTGGATTATGTCGGGATTTCCAGACCGGATGTGTACAGGGGCAAGAAGCTTGCACCACTTTATGGAAAATCTCTCCGTGCTACTTTCTCATCAGAAACACCGTCACGCACGGATAACGAGGCCATCTGTTTTGAAATGGCAGAAAGCAAGGCAGTCATAAAGGGACAGTGGAAAGCGACCCTTCTACTTCCTCCTTATGGGGACGGTATGCACTGGAAGCTGTATGATATAAGTCGTGATTATTCCGAGAAAAAAGATTTGTCTCATCAATATACCGACAAACTGAAGGAGTTAGTTTCCGATTGGGAACGTTATGCTACATCTGTAGGATATATTTCATCAGATGGTACACATATTATCGAAGAAATCGGGGCAGAAGATTTTTATGAAATCCCTCTCCATGACGGACATTCTCAAGGTAACTAAAAGAAAATAGTCATTTTTCCGTACATAAATAAACCACAGATGATTGTGCCAAGAAGAGAAATACCTTATTAATGTGTATTTCTCTTCTTTCTTTTTAATGTCTCTGTGTTTTGTTACAGATAATGTATATAATTAACAATACTTCGGTAAATTTTTACCGAAAGATTAAAAGTTAAACAACAGAACCGGCAAAAGCTGGTTCGGAAACACTAAAGAGGTCATTGAAATGTTGTCAAAAACGAATGGTTAAGCATGAAGAAAT
>ENA-OUNI01000199-OUNI01000199.1-human-gut-metagenome-genome-assembly--contig:-NODE-199-length-27112-cov-2.988697_pt1 | contig 27112 bp, 42 predicted proteins | sample MGYA00242499_ERZ504580 | MGnify/ENA primary metagenome ERZ504580 (study PRJEB26092, sample SAMD00036315) | human gut metagenome | host: Homo sapiens | study: EMG produced TPA metagenomics assembly of... | reverse complement strand
CCAGCCTGGCCAACCTGTTCCACGCCAAAGTCGTCGATGTCAACTTGAATTCGCTCATCCTCCGCGTTACAGGACGCAAAGACCACGTCAATGCCCTCATCAAGGTATTGTCGCCATATGAAATATTAGAAATCGCCCGGACCGGGACCATTTCCCTCTCACGAGGACTCGTACCGGTCAAGACGATGTAAAAAAGGAGCTGTCGCATCGCGACAGCTCCTTTTTTCTGTAGGGGCGCCCACGTGGGGCGCCCGTCCACACAAATCGTCCACGGGATTCTTACATATGTCCGGCGGGCTCGCCACGTGCGAGCCCCTACAAACTACAAATTATAATGCACCTTATCAGAAACATCCGTGTGCCAGCCACATAAATATGCTATAATAAGGTATTTTATATTTGATAGAAAGGGAGTGATATGCATGTCAGCTATCATCTTGACGACGGCTTGCTTTTTGCTGTCTATTCTGCCTCCGACATGTATACAGTACCTCGCTTTCCGGCAGATTTTACAGGAGCCGCAGAGGACCCGCGTGCGGCGCAGTTACCTGATCATTTTCCTCATAGAAATCGTCCTCTTCATGGCTATCTTTCAGTTCGGCTGGCTGGAGTTCCGCTTCTTGTCCTATAAGAAGCTGCTCATGGCCTACTGGATTCCCTATGTCCTGGCATTTTCCCTGATTTCTCGCCTTATGCCTATCAGAACCTCTTCGTCGCCGGCATGCAGGCATCTACACGACGACCATCCACGCCCTGTCGATGAACCTGGTCCTGCTCTTCATCCCGCGCAGCGCTTTCTTTACCTATCTGCCCATCCATCTGGTGCTGTACACAGCCCTGTACGTCCTCTTTTCCCCACTGCTGCTGGTCTTCTTCGACCGCATCTTCCTGAAATACCGCTCGCTCCCATTGCTGGCCTTTTGGAAATACTGCGCCTGGCTGCCCATCCTGCTGAGCATGTACTCCGTTTTCTTATCCCTCGAAGACGGACCGCTGGCCCATGACTATTTCCTTACCCGCATCTTCCACGCCCTGTCGGGCATCTTCATCACTCTCATCATGTACATGGGCACCAAGCTCATTGCCCAGCAGGTCGACTTACAGCGTCGGAATCATCTCCTGGCCACCCAGATGGATGCCCTGAGCAACTATGCGAGCCTCTTGCAGGACGCCCAGAAACGCATGTCCATCTTCCGCCACGACAGCCGCCACCAGCTGCGCCTGCTCTCAGAACTCATCGGCCAGGATGACGACAAAGCCACCCTGGCCTTCTTGAAGACCATCGATACAGAACTTTCCCAGACACTGCTGCAGCTGTGGACCAAGAACCAAGCCATCAACACGGCCATCACACCGGGCCTGGAAAGACTGAAACAGGACGGCGTATCCATCATGGCCGACCTGCCTTTCCCCCCCGTCCCTGCCCTTTGAAATCGCCTTGGGCGACATCCTGGCCAAAGCCATTGCCATGTCGGCCCAGGCCCTCCAGTCCCTGCCGAAAGACCAGCGCCTGCTCATCATCGGGACGACGCCCATACACGGCGGCCTGCTGGTCTTCATCAAACATGCCGTATCGCCGGACATCCCGGACGATAAAAACGACCTCCTCCAGGAAGCGCCCTATGCCCAGTTCGTTCCGGACCTGAATCAGTTCTCCCGTCTCTACGAGGCGACCTTCCGCTATGACCTCCACAACCACCTGGCCAGCCTGTATTTGACGATTCCCTATCAGACTTGATTGGAAGTGATACTCAGCCATGCTTTACAACATCGTGACCGTTTTCCTGATGACGACAGCCCTCATGCCGCCAGCTATCCTCAGTACTATGCCTTTGAACCCTTGCTGAAGCATCGGCAGAAAGTCCTCGTCCTGGGTGGATATGCCGTCCTGTACCTCATGGAACTCATCTTTTTCCTCTATATGTTCGTCTGGGGTCCCTGGGAACACAGCTTCATCTTATATAAAAAAGTCTTTGTCATCGCCTGGATTCCCCATTTTCTCTGGGCCGTCGTGACGATCCGGCCTTATGTATTCCTCCATCTCTACGTCTTTTCCATCCGCGCAGCCTGTACGATCTTCGTCCACACCCTGATGGCCCTGATCCTGCTGGCCATTTTCCATGGCGACAGCTCCCGGCCGGCCCTGTCGGCAGCCATCTATCCGGCCCAATGGCTGTTATATATCGTCTGCTACATGGCCCTCATGCCCATGCTGCGCCGTTATTTCAATGAAGTCTTCGTGAAATACCGTCATCTGACGACGCATCACTATTGGAAATACATCAGCATGCTGCCGCTCTTCCTGCTGCTGGACATGTACTTCATCATGGCCAGTTCGGACGTCCTCATCATGGACCGGATGCTCCTGCCCCGCAGTATCCTGCTCCTGGCTTTGCTCATCATCGCCCAGAGCATCCGCACGGGCCTCCGCCAAACCGATCAGACCCTGAAGATGTACGAACAGACAGAAAATATGACAGCCCAACTCGAAGCCAGCCGCGATTATACCATTCCCTGCTGGAGTCACAGGACCAGATGAAGGCCATATATAAAAAACGCAAGGCCTACCTGGACGAACTGGAACAACTCATCGTGTCCCATCGTTCCCAAGAAGCCTTGCAGCTCATCGAAGAAATCGGTGCCGAGCTGAATCAGACCAAGCGCAAACAGTATTGTCAGAATCCCCTGGTCAACGCCGCCTTGTCGACGTATCTGGCCAAAGCCGAAGCCCTGCACATGCCCATTACGGTCAAAGCCGTCATCCCCAAGGAAAATACAGCTCTCAGCTCCGACCTAGCCATCGTCTTGTCCAACCTCATCGAAAATGCCATCCATGCCAGCGAAAAGCAGCCCGGAAGCCATCGCGCCCTGTCCCTGCTGACCATCTGCTAGGGCGACATCCTCAGCATCCTGGTCAAGAACCGCTTCGACGGGACCGTAGCCCTCGATGAAGACGGCCTGCCGACGACAAAGGTCAAGGGCCATGGCATCGGCATGAAATCGCTGAGCCGCTTCCGCGACACCTATGACGCCAGCGTCCTCTGCACCTGTGAAGACGGCTGGTTCTCTACGTACATCCGCGTCCCCTGGGGCGAGAGCAGCCCGTTTTAGACGACGCCTGTACCGTCGAAGGCCGGGATGAAGCGTCGCTGGCACTGCCTTTTTCCTGGACGAAGCCGTCTTCGATGCCGCTGTCGAAGAGGTACTGTTCGGCTTCATCGTACTCTTCGTCCGACAAGGGCCGGTCGATTTCGGGGTATTCCCCGGCCCGGCCGCAGGGTACATACTGGCGCATCAAACTGAATAAGACCTGGCCGTCATCGAAGTGGTCCCGCACCCAGTCGATGATGGCTTTCGTATTGTCTACGCAGCCCGGCAGGATGAGGTGGCGGATGACGACGCCCTTCCGCAGGATGCCGTCGTCGTCCATTTCATAAGGGCCGACCTGGTCGTACATGCGCAGGATGGCCGCCGTGGCGACTTGCGGATAGTCTTCGGCAGCACTGTAGCGCTTGGCCAATTTCGGGTCGAGGTATTTCAAATCGGGCAGATAAATCTGCACTTTGCCCTTGAAATCGTCAATCGTCTCCTGCGATTCATAGCCGCCGCAGTTGTAGACGACCGGTACCGGCAGGGGGTCGGCCAGACTCGCCAAGATGGCCTGTTTATACGGCGTCGGCGTGACCAGGTTGATGTTGTGCGCCCCCTGGGCGATGAGCCGGCCGTAAAGCTCCCGCAGCTTGTCCACCGTAATGGGCACGCCTGTCCCGCCCATAGAAATGGTGGCATTCTGGCAGAAACAGCAGCGCAGGTTGCAGCCTGTGAAAAAGACGGCGCCAGAGCCGTAGCTGCCGCTGATACAGGGTTCTTCCCACTGGTGCAGGGCCGCCCGGGCTACGACGGGCTGGAGCGGACTGTGGCAAAAGCCGGGCATCTTTTTTTCATCCAAAAGCCGCGCGGACGACGCCGCAGCGGCGGGGACAGTCATTACAATAGGTTTCCATAGTTTTCTATACCTCAGTCAAAAATTTTCCGGGATTCAGGATGTTCTTCGGGTCCCAGGCCTGCTTCACAGCCTTCATCAAGGCCAGTTCCACCGGATCCGTATACTTGGCGAACAGGGCCTTGCGGGCCTGGCCGATACCGTGTTCCCCGGAAATGGCACCGCCCAGCTCATAAGCTGCCTGGCAGCCTTATCTTCAAAGGCGGCGACTTTCTGCTTTTCATCCCCTTCATCGGCGAAGCCCTTGCGCAGGACATCGAGATGGATATTGCCGTCGCCGGCGTGGCTGACACCGCGGAAGACGACGCCCAGCGCCTGTTCCAAATCCCGTAAGCGTTCCATGAAGGCTGGAGCGGTCCGGCGGGACGACGAAGTCTTCCATGGCCGCCACGGGGCAGTCCGCAGCCGACGCTTCCGTAAAGGCTTTGCGGGCCTTCCAGACTTTATCGCGTCAGCCATGAAGACAGCGACAGCTCCAGGCGGCGGCAGACTTCATCGACAGTGACGCAGTCGTCATCGAGCGTTTCGTCCCGCGAGCTGTCGAGCTGGATGATCATATAGGCGCCGCCGGCCGGCAGGGCTGTTTTTCTTTGAGCCAGTCCTGGACGACGGAAATGACGTCATAGTCCATGAATTCCAGGCACGTCGGCGTAATACCTGCCTTGGGCAGGGCCGTGACCAGGGCCAGGGCCGTTTCCGGCGACGGAAAGACGGCCAGGACGTGGGCCGTCGCCCTGGGCAGGGGTACGAGCTTCAAAGTCAGCTCCGTAATGATGCCCAGCGTCCCTTCGGAACCGATGACGATTTTTTCCAGGGGATAACCGGCCGTCATCTTGTGCAGGCGCTTGCCGAGATGGGCGATCTGCCCGGTCGGCGTGACGACTTCGATGGCGTAGATCTGATCCCGCGTCGTCCCGTACTTGACGGCCCGGTTGCCGCCGGCATTGGTCGCGCCATTGCCGCCGATACAGCAGCAGTCGCCGCTGCAGGGGTCGCCGGCATAGAGGAGGCCGCGCTTGCGGGCTTCTTCCTGTATCCGCGCCGTAATGATGCCGGCCTGGACGACCATGTACATGGCGTCTTCATTGATTTCTACGATACGGTCCATCCGTTCCGTACTGACTACGATGCCGCCGCGGCTGTCGGCCACGGCTCCGCCTTCCAGGCCGGTCCCGGTCCCCCTGGGGATGACCGGGATGACGGCGTCATTGGCCAGGCGGACGACAGCCGCCAATTCTTCGGCCGACGCCGGCAGGACGACGACGTCGGGCAGACAGGCTGCCCCGGTCCCTTCGTCTTGTCCATAGGGAATCTTTTTATCCCGGTCCGTCCAGACATATTTAGCGCCGACGATGGCTTCGAGGTCCGCGACGACGGCCGGGGTTACGTGATTATACTTCATAATGACTTCCTTCTCAGGCTTCCTGCCCGAAGATAAATTTTAAATAACTTTCCTGGAACTGGCGATATTTCCGCTTGGCCAGGGGAATCTTATGGCCCTGGATTTCGATGTAATCGCTCTTGATGACGCGGATAGCGACTGGTTGACGATATAGCCTTTCCCAGGCGATACGAACTGGCCCGGCGCAATGGCATCCAGCGTATCCAAGAGACTGGCCAGGGACTGCCGCGTTTCCAGCAGCGAGTGGTCTGCCGTATAGACCTGCTGGATGTGGCCATTGCTTTCGACGTAGAGGATGGCGTTGACTTCTTCGACCTGGATACCGCCGCCGACGAGGCGGAAGATCATCTTGCCGCTGTGGCGCTGGCGGATGCTTTCCATGACGCGGTCCATGGCCTGGTCGAACTCTTTCTGCGTAAAGGGCTTGACCAGGTAATGGGCAGCCCGGACGGCAAAGGCTTCGACGGCAAATTCTTCGCTCGTCGACAAGAAGACGATTTCCGCCCGGCTCTTCTGCTTGCGCATCTCTGCGGCAATGTCCGTCCCCAGCAGGCCGGGCATACAGATATCCAGCAGGACGATGTCGAAATTCCCTTCCTTTTCAAAAGCATCGACGAAATCCATGGCATTGTTATAGGTAAAGACTTCGGTCGGTTCCTTTTTATCGTGGAAATACTGTTGGACTGCCTTTTGGATGAGGTCCAACTGTTCCTGTAAATCATCACAAATCGCAATTCGTACCATCATGACGCCTCTTTTCAATAAACAAGTATTCTACAAGTTTATTATATTATATCACCAGATTCACCTCAAGCCATCTGATATGTCACGAAATAGCGCATTTTCGACGCGTAGCGGCGTTCAGAGGAAGGTATTTACCATCATGCATGGTCCCTTTTTCTCTATAGTAGGGGCGCCCACGTGGGGCGCCCGTCAGCATATGCAAGAATCCCGTTATCACTGATTTGCCTGAGCGGCTCGCCACGTGCGAGCCCCTACAGAAAAGGGACTGTCGCACATGCAACAGCCCCTTTTCCCCCACTACAGTACGATGCCCCGCAGGAGCGGTACGATGGTGAACTGATATAATTTCAAAAAGCCGAAGACGCAGATGCCGATGGATGCGCCGACGATGGCCCCGTTGATACGGATCCAGGCCAGGTCTTCGCCGACTTTGCTTTCCAGGAACTGGTTGAACCGCTTCTTGTCGAAGCCCGACAGGACGTCGCGGACGGCGACGGCGATGAGCGAGTGTTCATGTTCCAGGATGACGTTGCAGGCCCGGCGTATCTGTTCATCGAGCCAGTCTTTGATTTCCGGATAGGACCGGCAGTATTCCAGGTAATGGATGAACTGTTCTTCCAATAAATCCTTCAGTTCTTCCTTGCCCTGGTCGCCTTTGGTGAAATAGTCCTTGGCCGAATTCTGGGTCGCCGTCAGCCACTGCTCGATGGGCAGGGAATCGACGAACTGGTCCTGCCAGTTCTGGACGCCAAAGGCCAGCTGGCCGTTCATGGAATAGAGGAAGAGTTCCAGTTTGCGGCACAGCCATTCGCGCTGTTCCCCTTCGGCATGTTCCCACTGGTCGAGCCATTCGACGATGCCCATCTTGATATCCTTGGCAATCTTACGGGTATCGACGATGCCCAGGACTTTGGTCAGGGTGAGGCTGGACATGGACGAATGCTGCGATTCTTCACGCCACTGGAGGATGAGCTTTTCCAGGAGCTGTCGAAGTCGTCGCTGTTGACCAGTTCCCGCACGAGCCGATGGCATCGTTGAACATGTTGCTGTTCGGGTCTTCCAAAAGGGAAATGAGGCGGTCCTGGAAGAAACTGACCAGGGGCTGCTGTTTCAGGTACTTGCGGATGTGCGAGGCTATGGATGCCTGGGTCCCGCCCTTCTGAGCGTAGCGGTAAGCCCGCTGAGCCACTTCGTAGAGGACGTTGCGGAACTTTTCCCGACCGTTCGGGCCGCGCAGCCAGCCGACGAGCTTATCGATGAAAGAAATCTGATAGAGCTTATCCTGCCACATATTGGGCTGGAGCAGCTTTTCCGAGATGATCTTGGTCATGCTGTCGATGATCTGGTCGCGATGGCGATAGAGCAGTTCCGTGTGATACGGGAAGCCCAACGGCTTTTCAAAGAGCGCCGTAACGGCGAACCAGTCGGCGATACTGCCGATGAGGGCCGATTGGATGACGAAGAACAGCAGTTCTTCCCAGACCGAGACGTCATGCGTATACCACCAGAGGAAAATGGCGATGAAGCAGACGAAAGACAGGCCTAAAATCATATTGGCACGCTGTCTGTATGTCATAAGATAGCCCCTCCCTTCACGGCGTACATGACCAGGTAAATGACGGCACCCAGGATGGCGCCGACGAGCGAACCGTTGACGCGGATCATCTGCAGGTCATACCAGACACTGTTTTCCAGTTGTTCTGCCAGGTAATTGCCGTCGTATTTCAGGATTTCCTGTTCTGCCGTCTTGCCGAACCAGACCTGGAGACGCTTCAATTCGCGGGCCACAAAGGCCAGGGCCTGGCGGTTCATGTGTTCCACCTGGTCTGGGCTCTGGCGCCACGATTCCAGTTTATTGATGACGTAATTAGCTGCGACCTTGCAGACCCGCTTCTGCCGTTTCGGGTCCTGGACGTAGCGCTGCCAGGCTTCTTTCGTGTCCGGCCGCGTGACCAGGCTGTTGTACATGCGGTTCTTATAGCTGTCGATGCGCTGGCGCCATTCGTCGTTGAATTCGATCTTTTCCGTCTGTTTCCACAAATAGCGCAGGGCCTGCTGGCGCTGGAGGGAATTGTCTTCCTTGGCTTCGGCCAGGAGGTCCAGGCATTTCGTCTGCAAGAGGCCGGCTACGTGATCCGGCTGGAAGACTTCCATCTTCAAGGCCGCCTTGATGGCCCAGCCGAGGAAGATATTGTGCTTGGCATACTGGCGCAGGGAGGCTTCGTAGATTTCACCGACATAGCGCTTCATCGTTTCGCTGCGCACGAGGTCTTCCAGGTTGAGGATCATGAAATCGAGAAAATCCTTCCCCGATTCACCGCGCAGGCCGATTTTGATGGCCTTGCTCATGATTGGTGCCAGGTCGACTTTCTCGATAGCCTGGCCGCCGATGCCGGCAAAGGCCTTGACGACGGTCTTCATGTCGATGGTGTACAAGAAGGTATTGAGGATCTGACCGAAGACGCGTTCTGCCGACTGGAACCCCTTTTCCGTATGGAGATAATCCAGCGTCGCGCCAGGATGGGATGATGTTTGAGGACGTTGTACATATTGGAAACGGTCAGGATTTCATATTCGATCATATGCCGGGCCATTTCGGCAATGCGTTCCTTGCTGTTCGGAATGAGGGCCGTCTTAAAGGAGATGCCCAAAGGCCGGCGGAACAGGGCCGTTACGGCATACCAGTCTGCCAGGCCGCCGATGAGGGCCGCCCCGGCTAGATGGGTCAGCAGTCCGCCGACAAAAAAGTCTTGGAAGGGGTATGCCAGAAGCAGGAGACTGCCGCCGTAATCAGGATATAATTGGCAATCTGGCTGCGTCTGCCCCCGTGTGTATTACTTGCCATGATACCTCCTTACTGCCCGCCGATGATGACGTCGTCGCCATCATGCTGGGGAATCCACAAGGGTGCGTCCGGATAAGCCTGTTTAAAAGCTGCCGACGGCGTCCAGGGCGTGCCGAAATAATGCATGGGGATGAGGCATTTCGTGACCGAAACGTCTTTCAGGAAATCCGTGACGCCCCATTCGCGGGCGCCTTCCAGGCGGGCGTCGACAGGGAAAAAGACGATGTCGAAAGTCTGTCCGGCAAGGTGTTTCATTTCCCGGTCGAAGTTGCCCTTGGCTTCGGCATTATTTTCATCCGTATCGCCGAGCCAGTGCCACCAGTTCAAGTCGCCGGCATGGAAAATCTTCAAGCCGTCCGTTTCCACCAGGAACGACCCGCCTTCATCAGTCGACCCGTACTGGGTCACCGTCGTATCTCCCAGGGGCAGCGTTTCATACAACTTCATGGCATGGAACCGGTCTGCCGGAATGTCCTTGAGGCGCACATCTTCATTGACGATGTACTGGGCACCGCCGAACTGGCCGATGCTGCGGTTGAAATGGTCTTCGTGCCAATGGCTGACAAAGAACCACAACGGCTTCCTGCGACCTGGCTATAAGCCTTGACCATCCCCGATGGATCCTTGTAGTAATCAAAGACCAGCACCTTGGAATCGGTCTCAACGGCAAAGCCGCTGTGATTCAAAAAGGTAATCTGTACACTCATATAGTAACCCCCTTATCGGTTGTTTAATGGCTATTGCATACTTTTTATTATACCATATATGCGTCGCCCGTGTACATGCCGGTGAGGGTTGTGGCTAGTGGCTAGTGGTTCGTGGCTCGTGGCCCGTGGTTCGTGCGAATTTCTCCAATTTTTAGTGGTAGGGGCTCGCACGTGGCGAGCCCGCTTGAGGATATATGTGATTCCCCCCAGCCAGTTTTGCTAGGGAACTCATCCAAAGTTCTAACGGGTCGCCCACGTGGCGACCCCTACAAAGTAAAAAGGCTTGCCGCACATGCGACAAGCCTTTTTTACTTTCCCTCTGCGATCAGCCTGATGGAATTCTACGCCCATAGCGCCTTTCGGATGTTTCCAGCTCTTTACGCCTTTGCCGCCAGAAATGACGCGGCACGTACCACATTCGAGGCAGCCTTCATGACTGAAGACCAGTTTGCCGTCATCATAGTGATACAGGTTAGCCGGACATGCCATGACTAAGCGTTTGATTTCTGCTTCGTCATGATAATCTTCGTTAATCTGGATATGAGATTCGTGTTCATCGGTCACGAACTTATCGAAACCCAGTTTATCGTCTACACTCATCTTTGCCATCTTACATCGCCTCCCAAGCTTTCTTACCTAAATCGAAGAGATTAGCCAAGCCGCCGTTGTTTGCCAAAACTGTCAGAGCAATCATGGCAGAGCGACCGGTGCGCCGCGTCTACTTTGTAGACCATGCCGGCAAATTCGTCGGCCATCTTCGGGAAATCGTTGAAGATAATGTGATCTTCCAAGAGGCCCGGCAGGTTCTGATACTGTTTCATGAGCTTCATGATGAAGCTTTCTTCTAACAAGGTCTTGTAAACCGAGAGGCTTTCAGCCGAGAAGTCGTTGCGGTTCTTCGCTTTAATGACGCTTCGCCAGCCAGACGACCCGATTCGATAGCCAGGTCCATGCCGCGGACGGTGTAACCCAGGTTAACGACCATAGCTGCTGCATCGCCAGCGACGAGGACGCCGTCACGGACGAGTTCCGGCATCATCTTGAGGCCGCCTTCGGTAACGAGGTGAGCCGAATATTCTTTCAGTTTCCCGCCTTTGATGAAGGGAGCAATAGCCGGATGAGCTTTCATGCGTTCAACATGTCCGGTACGCTGACATCGACGCGGCCGATATCGCTGATGGTCGTAACGATGCCCAAGGACAGGCTGTCTTTGTTGGTGTAAATGAAGCCGCCGCCGAGGTTGCCGCCCGTCGGGTCGCCAGCCATCATCCAGGCTGCGCCGTCGTTGCCGCTCAAACCGAAGCGTTCGTTGATGACGTCTTCACCGAGTTCGATGACTTCTTTGACGCCGACTGCAACGTCTTTCTGTTCCAGTTCTTTCTTCATGCCGATCTGCTGTGCCAGCAGGGAGTTGACGCCATCAGCCAGGATGACGACATCAGCGTCGAATTCTTCGCCGCCCGTCATGACACCGATGACTTTGCCGTCTTCGACGACCAGTTCATCGACGAGGAAGCCTTCTGTCAGCATGACGCCGGCTTCTTCGGCTTTATCGGCCAACCATTTATCGAATTTAGAACGCAGTACCGAGTAGGACGGATATTTGAGGTTTTCCAGTTTATCCGAACCATACTGGAAGCTCAGTGCGCCGCCTTCTGTCATGAGCGACAGGCGTTCCTGCGTAATCTTACGTTCAATCGGAGCTTCTGCTGCGAAATTCGGAATCAGTTTTTCCAAGCTGTGTCCATAGAGACGGCCGCCGCTGGAGTTCTTGGAACCGCAGAATTTACCGCGCTCCACCATCATAACATCCAAACCAGCTCTGGCCATTGTCAAGGCTGCAGCAGAACCAGCTAAACCGCCGCCAACCACGATGGCATCAAATTTTTCTTCACTACTCATGTTCTTACCCTCCTTAACCATACGGTTTGCTATCTTAATTTCCGTTCGTATCTATCGTAACGTAATGTAAGTCCTTTTCATAATCCTTCATTCGACCGCAGGCTTCTTCCCCTTGTGGAGCACGCAGGCCCCAAATAAGCGGCTTTTCATCTGCCTGTCAATCAATCCGGCTTGTCCAAACAAGTCCAGGAGCTCCTTCTTCCTGAGAAAATCCTGCGTCGACTGCCACAGCCAGGTGTATTCCTGCCGATGGCGGAAGCCGCCGCCCAGGAAGGGCATGACATACCGGAAGTACACCGAATAAAAGGGCCGGATGACCAGAGAATCGGGGACAAAGGAGTCGAGACAATATACCCAGCCGCCGGGAACGACGACGCGGGTCATTTCCTGCAGGACGCGCAGGTAGTCCGATGTGTTGCGAAGCCCGAAGGAGATACAGGCTGCCGAAAAGGCATTATCCTCAAAAGGCAGGTTCATGGCATCACCTTCCTGCCAGGTAACGTTAGCAAGCGGCGCGCCTTTTTTTGCGGGCTACGTCGAGCATCGCCGGCGAAAATCGAGGCCAGTGACCTTGAGATCCGGCCGGTGCGCTGCCAGGGAAATAGCGATGTCCCCAGTGCCGCTGCACACATCCAGGACACGGCTGCCTTGGCTGCCTGCTCACAGACAGCTTCGATGAGGCAGTCTTTCCAACGGCTTTCCATGCCGAGACTGATGCGCCCGTTGGCGCGGTCATAAGTCTGGGAAATCTGCTGGAATACATGATATACCTTCTCCCGTTTTGAGAGTTCAGCCAAAAGTACCACCTCCGAAGAGGACCATCGCGAGTGCTAACAGATAGGCACCGTTGCCAAAGAGATTGGCAGCGATGATACCTTTCATCTGTTTCACCCGCCCCTGCGGTTCCAGGGGCGAACGAAGCAGGTTCATAAAGGTATGTCGGGCAAACACGATGAAGAAAGCCGGGCTGATGAGGCCCCACCAGCCGGTGTACCATACGGGCAGGATGCAGATGAGTGCCATCCAGATCCATACGGCAGCCCGGTACAGGCGGACAGCCTTAGTCCTTCCAAGAGTGCCGGTAAGGTCCGGCGCTTGGCCTGCCTGTCCTTTTCGATATCACTCGTATTGTTGGTCATCATGATGAGACCGATACTGATGATGAAGGGCAGCGCTGCAGGCAAAACGGAAAAATCGAAGGCACTGCTTACGGCGGCGACGATTCCCATGGGGATGAGGCCGCCCATGACGAAGCCCGAAACGAACTCGCCAATCGGCAGATAGGATATCGGCAGGATACCACCGGAATAAGTCCATACGGCGATGGCTCCGATGACGCCGATGATCAGCGGCGCCGGTCCGGCTGTGACCAGTGCCGGCAAAGCCAGGAGTCCGGCTACGGCTAAGTAACCGAGGCCCAGGGCCAGTGCCTGTCCAGGCTTGATGTTTTCGTATACCAGGACGGCGTCGCTAACTTCGACGTTGTCGTCGGCAGTGTCCGTGCCTTTTACAAAATCAAAATAATCATTCAGCGTATTGACGGCGGACTGCATGAAGACGCAGGCCCAAAAGAGGGTGATGGCCAGCGTCCCCGTCAAGGGGTAGCCTTTCAGGAGGCAATACAGTTCACCGAATACGGCGGGATACACAGAAGCCAGCCAGGTGTGCGGTGCAGCCAGGCGAACGGCCAGCTTAGGCGTCAAACAACGTTGCTGTTCCATTCACACGGCCCCCAGCTTACGTACAATCTTGCCGAGCTGCAGGGAAATATCACTCGACGGCAGGGCTTCGAGGATTTCTTCGGCCCGTTTTTGGTAGGTGTGGATCTGATTCCACGCTCCCTCCATGCCGCCCATGGCGGCGACGATTTCTTCCATGCGGCAGATATCCGCATGAGTCAGCGTCCCTTCGGCGCTCCGTTCCATATAGGGATGGAGGAGCCGACGGCCGCCGGGCTGTTCCCGTGCCAAGAGGACCGGCAGGGTATAAATCCCTTCGCGGAAATCCTGGTGGGCTTTCTTGCCAATCATCGAACTATCGGGGACGAAGTCGAGGAGATCGTCGCGCATCTGGAACATAAATCCCAGACATTCGCCGAAGGACTCGAGCATCCGCGATACCCGTTCATCACAGCCGCTTTCCATCGCGCCGATGCGGCAACAGGCGCGGAACAAGGCGACGGTCTTGCCGTGGATGTTCTGCAGATATTGGTCAATAGTGACGTCCTCTTTATAGCGGCACATGGCCTGGCCGATTTCGCCGGCACACATTTCCTCTACAGCCTGGGCGATGACCATACCTGCCCGGTTCAATCCCTCGCGCATCAAGTAGAAGGTGATGCGGCTCATCAGGAAATCGCCGGCATAGACGGCTGCGTTCTTCCCGTACTTGCTCTGCACCGACGGCTTGCCGCGCCGGACCGGTGCATCGTCGACAACATCGTCATGAATCAGTGAGGCCAGATGGGTCATTTCCACTACGGCCGCCAGTTTATACAACCGCTCCCGCACATCGTCGCGGTCTGTTCCGAACGAGCCGGCCATCAGTACCAGGCGGGGACGTATCATCTTCCCCTGCGAAGAGGCTGCATCATCGAGGACGGCCCCCGTGGCCGTACCTCCAAAGGGATGCTTTGTATATAATTTTATATACTCTTTTACTCTGCGAACCTGGTCATCGCTGATACCGGCAAACAATTTGGCATAAACTTCCGGGCGCTGGTTTCTAAGAGTGTCTGTTTTATCATCATGCTCTATTTACCTTTCCGGCCAACGTTATTGCCTATTTTTTTTCTCGTTTTTCAACGACGATTTGTGCTGTGTGTTTAACCTGAATATTGTTCAAGCCGCGAGCATCGAGGCCGCCACGGATCTGGAGCAAGCAGCCCGGGCAGTCGACAGCGACGACATCTGCGCCGGAAGCGACGATGTTGTTGATCTTTTCTTCGAGGATTGGAGCCGACATTTCAGGGAATTTAACGGAGTAAGAACCACCGAAGCCACAGCATTTATCGCAATCGTGCATTTCGATGAGTTCGACGCCCTTGGTAGCTTTCAAGAGTTCACGCTGTTCCTTGGTGACGCCGAGGTAACGGTTCAAGTGGCAGGAGTCGTGATAGGTGACCTTCATCGGTACGCCATCGCCGATATCCGGCAAGCCGCCAAGCATGGAAACGAGTTTGCAGAAGTCGAAGGTCTTGCTGCGGAGTTCTTCCGCTTTCTTGAGCATTTCCGGATCGTCCTTAAAGAAGTCGACATAATCGCGGAGGGCATGCGTACAAGTCGGGCAAGCCGATACGATGTAATCGTATTTTTCAGCTTCCATAGCGTTCAAGTTCATTTCAGCAGCTTTCTTGGCGTTTTCAACATCGCCATATAGGTAGCCGGAGCACCACAGCAAGCCTGGCCAAGCGGCATTTCTACGATATAGCCAGCCATGTTGAGGGCTTTGACGACGTCCGTTGCGATGTCGACATAGACGAAATCGAGGAGACAACCCGTAAAGATAGCGATCTTGCCCTTCGGATTGGGAACATCCTGTTTGATCGTCGGCAGGATATCGCGGAACGGCTGCGGAGCAACGCTCGGCAGACTGCGGCCTGCTGTCAGACCGGACAAGAACATCGGCAGATGACGGATCATCGGCTGACCTTTGGTAATCATGCCCTGAGCAACGGAAGCGATGCGCAGCATAGAGTGGAAGAGGTGACGGTCAGCAACCGTATCGAGACAGAATTTATGGACCGGATTGAGGCCATCTTCCTGAGCGAATTTCGTACGTAATTTCAGGATCATGCCGGCAATATCGAGTTTGCCGCCGCAGACTGTGTTACACGTACCGCACTGGAGACAGATGTTCTGGATATCTTTACCGCGTTCACGGCTGTTGAGGAAGCTCGTGAGCAGCGTGCCGATACCGCCGGTATAAATGGAGCCGCCATATACGTGGCCGCCGACGAGGCGGAAGGCCGGACATACATTCAGGCAGGCAGCGCAGCGGATGCAGCAGAAGATATCTTTGTAATCTTCACTGGCCATGATCTTACGGCGTTCCGGCGTATCGAGGATGATCATGTGGAAGTTCTTGTCTTCCTTCGTATCGTTTTCCGGATCCGTAACGACTTCGTAGCGCCCGTGTAGAAGGAAAGGTATGCCGTGATGTTCTGGGCTGTACCGTTACGAGGCAGTACTTTGAAGATGTAGCGGATATCGCTCATCTTAGCGACGAATTTTTCAATACCAAAGATATATAAGTGCGTTTTCGGAAGGGTTGCGACCATACGGCCGTTGCCTTCATTCGTCATGGTAATGACTGTCCCCGTTTCAGCGACAGCGACGTTGGCACCGGAAACACCCATTTCAGCGCTGAGGAATTTCGGACGCATGACGCGGCGGGACGTCTTGACTTCTTTCGTGATGACCGGTTCTTCCGGCTGTTTCGTATACGATTCAAAGAGGTCGGCAACGTCTTCTTTAGAATAATGAATAGCCGGCATAACCATGTGGGACGGCGTATCACCAGCGATGGAGTTGATGAATTCGCCCAAGTCCGTTTCCTGAGCCGTAATGCCTGCTTTTTCATAGTTCTGGTTGAAGTGCATTTCTTCCGATGCCATGGATTTCGACTTAACGCAAAGTTTGACGTTATTGTCTTTCGCCAGTTTCAAAGCATAGTCCATAGCTTCTTCCGGAGAATGAGCGACGAATACGTGAGCCCCGTTGGCTTCCGCATTCTTGATGAATTCGGCCATGACTTCGTCCAGATGGTCACGAGCATAGGATTTTACTTCATGGACTTTCTCACGAAGTGCTTCAAAGTCATATCCTTTGTAAACTCTTGCACGGTTGCCAGGATAAGCTGTCGTAAAGTTCTTCAACGCCTTCTGCAGCGGCGCATTATCCATGGCGCGCTCGATTTCTTGCTTCAGTAATTCGTTAGACATGTGCTGTTCCCTCCCTTACTCATCTTCTACGACGATGACCGAATACTGACGCGGGCCATGAACCCCTACAGTACCGACACATTCGATATCAGCCGTCCGGCTCGGACCGGTAATGATGCCGGCGAATTTCGGGAACGGTTTCGTTTCGGCCATGATGTCGATCATGTCATCGAAAGTATCGACGATCTTAGAAAGTTTGACGATGCCGACATAAACGTCCGATACCGTTTCGACGATACGACAGTCGATGTCATCCTTCATCTGGACAATAGAGCAAGTTAGCGATGCCGTAATCGGCCTCGGTAACGCCGCCTTTATCGTCCGGGGCATTCTTGCGGAAGTGATCCGTATCCACTTTGATGCCTGCGGCTTTCAATGCGTCTACAGCGCCGATTTCTTTCAGGAGCGGCGTTTCAACGAGGGCAACTTCATGTGTGTCCTTGTCCTGGAAAATTTTGGTGAGAGTTGCAGCAACGTCTGCTTTTTGGGCGATATAACTTTCGCCGTTGACGCTGGTCAACCCTTTCTGGAATGTTTCATACAATTCTGTCTTTTCCATTTTCACACCTCTTTACTTATAAATTACAACTACAACGAATACTATGAAGTAAAGTATTTAACATAAGTATACCATTTCATGCGCAAAGTGCAATAAGTATAGAAAAATGGGTAATACAAAATGAGAAACCTTGAATGGTCACCTATGCATTTTTGTTATTAGCTCATTCATTACTAATATAGTATTCTTTTAACACTCCATGCTTTTTATCAATAAGCCTTTCAGAAAAATGGCTTATTTACGCTATATATTCGTTTAACCACGCTAAAGGATGTGTTTTTGTAATGATATTTTTAGATTTTTGAAATTACTTTATCTTATATTAAACTCATTTTGCTTTACAGTATACGATTGATTGTAGAGAATATAATTCATGTCTACTAAACATGGATATTGTATGCAGACAAATTTAATCAAAAATAATGAGTCTTTATGAAAACATCGTTCATCGCAGGCCGTTCGTCGTAGGTCGAAAAAAACAAAAGCCCTGGTTACGACGAACGATGAACGAAAAACGACAAATCCCTTATATGGATATATAAAGAATGTGATGCTACCGGGCTTTACGAATAAGATACCAAATTTGTCATCTTTTTACAATTTTTCTATTGACAAACGTCCTGTGAAGGGGTATCATGTGTTCAACACGAAAACAAAAGTGCAATGACCAAAACAAGTACACACAGGATAACGGCACAGAGAGTAAGGGCCACCGGCTGAAAGCCCCTATCGAAGTTGAATGTGATGGAATGCCTTTGGGAGCAGGATGATTGAACGTGAGTAGGTCATCCCGGTTGCCGCCGTTACGGGTATTGAGTGGCAGTCGAAAGACTGCAATCAGAGTGGAACCACGGACCACCGTCTCTGTATGACGGCAGGTCTTTTTTTATTTACTTTTTTACGACACAGGAGGGCGCTACGCCATGTTCAAATCACTTCGCAACGACATTCGCGTCATCAAGGACCGCGATCCAGCCGCCAAGAACACGCTGGAAGTCTTGCTCTGCTATTCCGGCCTTCATGCATCTGGGCCCATCGCCTGGCCCACTTCTTCTACAAGCATCAGTGGTTCGTCACGGCACGCCTCATTTCCACGATTTCCCGCTTCTTCACGGGCATCGAGATCCATCCCGGCGCCCAAATCGGCGAAGGCCTGTTCATCGACCATGGCATGGGCATCGTCATCGGAGAAACGACGGTCATCGGCAACAACGTGTCCCTCTATCAGGGTGTCACCCTCGGCGGGACGGGTAAGGAAAAGGGCAAACGCCATCCGACCATCGGCGACTACGTCGTCGTCGCCTGCGGCGCCAAGGTCCTCGGGTCCTTCACCGTCGGCGAAGGCTCAAAAATCGGCGCCGGTTCCGTCGTCCTCAAAGAAGTGCCGCCGTACTCGACAGTCGTCGGCATCCCGGGCCGCGTCGTCGTCCAGAAAGGCAAGCGCCTCAAGGCCAGCCACAGCGAACGCGACGTCGACCTCAACCACAACCGCCTGCCGACCCCCATCGAAGACAGATCATCGCCCTGCAGCATCAGGTAGCCCTCTTGCAGCACCGCATCGAAATGATGGACCACCAGCAAGATGAACGTTGCGTTGGCAAAATGCGGCCATTGAAATAATAAACTTCGTTGTCACCCTGTATGGAAATGAAAAATCCCTCTACAGGTGTACATAAAATCTATACCCATTTGGTATACCTTACTATACTTCAACATATTTTTGCATTCATCGGGGGGATGAATCATAGGAAAAGGAGAGATTCTCATGAGCAAAATCTACACATCCATGTTACAGTTGATCGGCAACACACCGTTATTGAAACCGGAACGTTACAACAACGCCGCTGGCGTAGCTGCTAACCTTTTGGTCAAACTCGACGCTTTCAACCCGGCCGCTCCGCCAAAGACCGTATCGCCAAAGCCATGATCGAAGATGCTGAAAAGAAAGGCATCCTCAAAAAAGGCTCGGTCATCATCGAACCGACCAGTGGCAATACGGGTATCGGCCTGGCTGCCGTAGCTGCTGCCAAAGGCTACCGTGCCATCTTCACCATGCCGGAAACCATGTCTATCGAACGCCGCAACCTCATTTCCGCTTATGGCGCTGAAATCGTCCTCACACCGGGCAAGACCGGCATGAAAGGCGCTGTCGACAAAGCCAACGAATTGGCCAAAGAAATCCCCGATTTCTTCATTCCCGGTCAGTTCACCAACCCGGCCAATCCGGAAATCCATCGCCTGACGACGGGCCCGGAAATCTATGAAGATACAGACGGCGCTGTCGACATCTTCTTAGCTGGTGTCGGCACAGGCGGCACGCTCTCCGGCGTCGGCCAGTACCTCAAAGAAAAGAAACCGTCCGTCCAGATCATCGCTATCGAACCGAAAGATTCGCCGCTCCTCTCTGAAGCCATGCAGGCCCGCACAAACTCCAGGGCATCGGCGCAAACTTCGTTCCGGAAACATTGGATACCAAGATCTACGACGAAGTCTTCACAGTCACGACAGAACAGGCTTATAAAACGGCTCAGAAATTCACCGAATCCGAAGGCCTCCTCATCGGTATCTCCGGCGGTGCAACTCTCTATGCCGCTTCGGAAGTCGCAAAACGTCCGGAAAACGCCGGCAAGACCATCGTAGCCTTCCTGCCGGATAACGGCGACCGTTACCTCACGACGCCGGGCTTTATCCAGCAGAAAACGAAATAAACAGACCATCCTCCAACCAATACATGAAAAAAGGGACTATCGCACGTGCGACAGTCCCTTTTTGAGTTTTAAGTTTGCAGTTTGTAGTTTTTAGTGCTTTATACTACAAACTCGAAAAGGAGACTGCCTTGTGGCAGCCTCCTTTTCGGTATATGTAAGAGGGAATATTGGTACCGATGCTTATTCTTTGCCCATATCGCGGCTGGCCACGATATCTACGCCGAGGCCCAGGATATCTTTGACGATGACGTCGCCTGTATGGACCGGGGCTTTGACTTCGACGCTGCGCAGGGCTGCTGCACAGTCGAGGATTTTGCCTTTCGGCAACGTCGTCTTGGATACGACCGGCAGGAGCGGCAGTTCACCGCCTTCGATGCGGACCGTCGAAGTCAGCATGCGCTGCGGGTCGGTCAATTCCTGATGGGCATATTTTTCACCGCGCGGGCACGTATTGCCTGTGACCTTGGTAATCTTACCGTCTTCCAGGGTAACAGTAAGCAGGCAGCCCAGCGGGCAGTTGATGCAGTTCAGTTGTTTCGTTTCTACACTCATGTTATGCTTCCTCCTTTACGGAAACGGTCCAATCCGCATGATGGCCCTTGGCTTTTTCAGCCGGTACGTTGACGGCGATCATTTCACTCGGTTTGGCGACGGGGAGGACTTTCGTCAGCAGCGTATCGTCACCGCTCTTGACAGTGAGGCGGACTTTCTTCATGGGTTTGCGGACACGCATGAACAAGCGGAGCGTTTCGCCTTCTGCCGTAGCGCGGACGTGCTGGGGAACGCAGGTGCGGACTTCGTCGATGGCTTCGACTTTGACATCGGCTACGTCTTCCGGCAACTGTTCCTGTGCTTTGAGGGCAGCGTATTTACCGGCGATTTCAGCTTCTTCCGATACGAAGTCTACCAGTCATGGACGTGGACGACGTTGCGGCTGCAAAGATGCCGGGGGTGCTCGTTTCACGATGCTGATCGACGATAGGACCATTGGTGAGCGGATGCATAGCCAGCCCCAAGCCGCGGGACAATTCATTTTCCGGGATCAGCCGACGGACAGGAGCAGCGTATCGCAGTCGATGTCGAATTCCGTGCCGGAATGGGTTTCATATGGTCGTCGACTTTGGCTGCCGTAATGCCGTTGACCCGGTCTTTGCCGTGGATGGCCGTAATGGTATGAGACAGATACAAAGGAATATCGTAGTCATACAGACATTGTACCATATTACGGGTCAAGCCGTTCGAGAAGGGGCAGATTTCCAGGACAGCCTGGACTTACAGCCTTCCAGGGTCATGCGGCGTGCCATGATGAGCCGATGTCGCCACTGCCGAGGATGACGATTTTCTTACCGGGCAGATAGCCTTCCATGTTGACCATGCGCTGCGCTGCACCGGCCGTAAAGACGCCAGCCGGACGATAACCGGGGATACGGATGGCACCGCGTGTACGTTCGCGGCATCCCATGGTGAGGATGATCGTCTTGCCCTGTACTTTCATCAGGCCGTGAGCCGGGCTGACAGCCGTAACCGTCTTGTCGGGATTGACGCTGAGGACCATGGTGTCGACGAGGATTTCGATTTCCGGTTTATCCTTGACCAGGTCATAGCAGCGCTGGGCGTAGCCGGGCCGGTCAGTTCTTCTTTGAAGTGATGGAGGCCGAAACCATTGTGGATGCACTGCTGGAGGATGCCGCCAGCTTCGCGGTCACGTTCGAGGACGAGAATTTTTTTAGCGCCGTTCTGCCAAGCGCTGTAGGCAGCGGATAAGCCTGCCGGGCCGCCGCCAACGATGATAATATCATAAAGTTGTTCACCCATTATGCCTTACCTCCGCTTTCTTTGTTGTAGAACATGTAAGAATTACGCATTTCTTTCCGTACTTCCGTAACGGGGATGTTCAATTCACGGGACAAAATCTGTGTAACACGAGGTCCGCAGAAGCCACCCTGGCAGCGGCCCATGCCGGCACGCGTGCGCGTTTGACACCGTCGACGGTGCGGGCACCGACGGGGCGATGGATGGCATCGACGATTTCCCCTTCCGTAATCGTTTCGCAGCGACAGATGACGCGGCCATAACGGGGATCCTTGGCGATGAGGACTTTCTGGTCAGCTTCAGCCATCATGCGGAAGCAGGGCTGAGCCGGACGGTCTTTCTTATAGTCCGTCTTGGCTGTCGCACCGGTTTCAGCGACGATGCCGTCGACGAGGTATTTGGCAATAGCCGGAGCCGAAGTCAGGCCCGGAGACTGGATGCCGGCAGCCTGGATGAGCCTTTCGTCTTTTCCGACGGGCCGAGGATGAAGTCGCCCGTGCTGGATACGGCGCGGACACCGGCAAATTCCGTAATCGTAGCGCCTACAGGGATATTCGGGACCAGACGGCGGGCTTTGTTCAGGATGTCGTCCATGCCCGGAATGGTAACGGCCGTGTCGTCTTTTTCTTCATCCGGCATATCCTGGGCGTTCGGGCCGACGAAGACGTTGCATGTGTCGTCGCGCAGACCAGAATGCCTTTGCCCATTTTCGTCGGTGTCGGGAAAATCGGCGAGTAAACGAGATCTTTCTGAGCCGTTTTATCAAAGAGGATGTATTCGCCGCGGCGCGGATGGATCTTAAAGGTATCGTCCCCGGCAAGGCGGCTGATTTCGTCGGCATGGACGCCGGCGGCATTGATGACGTATTTCGTTTCGATAGTACCTTGTCCGTTTCGACGGCTTTGACGGCACCGTCTTCTACGGTAATGCCCGTGACCTGACATTCACGGATGACTTCAGCGCCGTTGATGACGGCATTTTCAGCAAAAGCCAGCGCCAGGCCGAAAGGCCAGCAGATACCGGCAGTCGGAGCCCAGAGTGCGCCTTTGATGTCCTTGCTGACATTCGGTTCTTCTTTGCGCATTTCATCGCCGCTGACGATTTTCAGTCCCGGAACGCCGTTGGCATTGCCCCGTTCGAGGAGTTCCTTGAGGACATCCATCTGTTCATCGTCGAGGGCGGCTACATACGAGCCGGACCAGCGGATGTTCAGATCCAATTCGTCTTTCAAGTCATGATACATCGCATTGCCTGCGACATTCATGCGGGCTTTCATACTGCCCGTCGGCGCATCGAAACCTGCGTGAAGGATGGCACTGTTGGCCTTTGTCGTGCCGGCAGCCAGTTCCGGTTCCTGTTCAACCAGGACTGCACGAAGATTGTACTTTGCCAATTCGTGCAAAATGGCTGTGCCGGTAATCCCGCCGCCAATTACGACGACATCTGCTTGTTTTGTCATGTTCACAACCTCTTTCTCTGTAAATACCAAGTATCACTATCTTTGATGCCCTTATTATATAAGCTTGTGAAAATAATTGCAAGAGCATTTTTACATATTTTCACTTTCTTGACTTATACATTTTTTTCATGGAAAAATGTAGAAATATTACCTTCAATTAACTATGAAATTATGTTCAAAATTTATAAACAAATTTATAAATTTAAGTAAAGGAAAGGGCTTGTCATTCATCGGCAAGCCCTTTCCCAAAACCATATATTAAATAAATTAGAAGACATGTAAAGCCATGGCTACGACGTAGGCAGCAAAGGCACCAGCCAGCGGGCCGAAAACAGGAACCCAGGCATAAGCCCAGTCCGAATCGCCTTTACCGGCAATCGGCAGGATAGCATGAGCAATACGAGGACCCAAATCTCGAGCGTTCATGGCGTATCCCGTAGGACCGCCAAGGCTCATACCCAAAGCCCAGATGAGGATGCCGACGATATACGGGCCGACTCCAGGAGGAATGGCACCGACTTATTGGAGAAAATCATCCAGATGATGAACATCAGGAAGAAAGTGGCAATGAATTCACAAAGGAAGTTAGCCGGATAGTTGCGGATAGCCGGAGCCGTGCAGAAGATGCCGAGTTTTGACGGTTTATCTTCCGTTTCAGCCCAATGGGGCAAGTAAGCCAGCCATACGATAACGCCGCCTAAGATACCGCCCAGGATCTGAGCGATGGACGTGGCGAAGAACTGAGGAACGCTGTAAATACCAATCATGGTCTTACCCAAGGTAACGGCCGGGTTCAGGTCGCCCTGTGGAGCACCGAGGGTCGTTGCCGTGTAAACGCCGAGGGTTACGGCGAAACCCCATCCTGCGGTTATACAAATCCAGCCGCCGTTCTGGCCTTTCGATTTGGTCAGCGTGTTGCAGGCGCAGACGCCGGCCCCGAAGACGATGAGGACCATCGTCCCGATAAATTCTCCTAATAAGTTGTCAAACATCATGATTCCAGCACCTCTCTCCTAGTCTTCATCACTGAGCCAGTGCATAGCATGTTTAACAGCTTTGCGCCAGCCTTTGTAATATCCTGCTGCTTTTTCAGGATCCATGGTCGGTTCAAAACGGCTCTGGAGTTTCCAGCTCGATACGAGCTCTTCTTTAGAATCCCAGACGCCGACAGCCAAACCAGCCAGATAAGCGGCGCCGAGAGCCGTCGTTTCGATGACTTGCGGACGATCGACAGGGACGCCGAGGATATCGGCCTGGAACTGCATGAGCATGTTGTTGGCAACAGCTCCGCCGTCGACTTTGAGGGCAGCCAGTTTGATGCCAGAGTCTGCTTCCATAGCACCGAGGACATCTTTCGTCTGATAAGCCATGGAATCGAGAGTTGCCCGGACGATGTGAGATTTCTTAGTGCCGCGCGTGATGCCGATAATCAAGCCGCGGGCATCCATATCCCAGTAGGGAGCACCGAGGCCGACGAACCGGTACGACATAGACGCCATCCGAATCGGGAACGCGTTTGGCGACCCATTCCGAATCCGGTGCCGTATCGATGAGGCGCAGGCCGTCGCGGAGCCACTGGATAGCCGAGCCGGCGACGAAGATAGAACCTTCCAGGCGTATTCGACTTTGCCGTCAAGGCCCCAGCAATGGTCGTAACCAGGCCGTTCTTGGAAGGAATCGGAGTCGTCCCCGTGTTCATCAGCATGAAGCAGCCTGTACCATAGGTATTCTTGGCCATGCCCGGTTCATAACAGGTCTGGCCGAAGAGAGCCGCCTGCTGGTCACCGGCGATACCGGCGATATTGACCGGACCGCCGAGGATAGCCGGATCCGTGCAGCCATAGACTTCACTGGACGGGCGGACTTCCGGGAGCATGCATTTCGGTACGGTTAAATATTCAAGGAGTTGATCATCCCATTTCAGTTCTTTAATGTTGAACATAAGTGTACGGGATGCGTTGGAATAGTCGGTGATATGGACTTGACCGCCAGTCAGTTTCCAGACCAGCCAGCAATCGATGGTCCCGAAGAGGAGATCGCCTTTTTCGGCTTTTTCCCGGGCGCCTTCGACGTTGTCCAAAATCCATTTGACCTTCGTGCCCGAGAAGTAGGCATCGATGACCAACCCCGTCTTGTCACGGAATTCATCGACTAAGCCGCGGGCTTTGAGGTCTTCGCAAATCGGTGCGGTCTGGCGGGACTGCCAAACGATGGCGTTGTACACGGGATCCCCCGTATTCTTGTCCCAGACAACCGTCGTTTCACGCTGGTTGGTGATACCGATAGCCGAAATTTCGCTGGCCGTCATGTTGGCCTGTGCCAGAGCTTCGCGCATGACTTCGACCATACTGTGGAAGATTTCATTGGCGTCATGTTCTACCCAGCCCGGTTTCGGGAAATACTGGGTGAATTCCTTCTGGCTGACGCTGACGATATGTGATTCATTGTCAAAAATAATAGCGCGATTACTCGTGGTGCCAGCGTCCAAAGCCATGACGTATTGCTTGTCTTGCATAATAACATTGCTCCTTTCATCAATTACACTGGTATTTTCTTTCGCTACCTGCATAGAGGATTTTCTGTAAGTTCATGATACATCACTTGGCACATTATTTCAATAAAATATTTACATATTTTCACTTTGAGTATAGTCCAATAGCTGGTTATAATTTATGCAAAATATAGTATACATAAAAGGTCATATTTGTCGATTGTTTTGTCTTTTTACCTTGCATTTACGTGAACAAAAATGAGATAATAAAAGAGAAAATTCTTGTATTCGCTACTATTTTTTTGTCAGAGGATTGCACTATTTCATATCTCCATATTAAGGACGGATTCCTATGCAACATGATAAGAATAAACTAGCCATCAGCGCTGCCAAATTGTATTACCAGTCGGGCTTCAGCCAGGCCGAGATTGCCAAAGAGCTGCAGCTGTCCCGTCCGTCGGTATCGCGCTTTTACAGTACGCCAAGGACATGGGCTTCGTGCGCATCGAAATCTTCGACCCCATCGAAGACCAGGGCCAGCTGGCCCAAAAAGTCGCCGCCGCTTACGGCCTGCGCGATGTCTGCATCGCCAACGCCCCTATCGAAGACGAAGAAGAGGTCAAGAAATACATAGGCCAGCGCGGCGCTGCCTATATCAATGAAATCATCCAGGACGGGGACATCATCGGCGTCGGCTGGGGCACGACCCTGCACAGCCTGTCCCACCAGCTCATCCCCCATCCCCTGAAGGGCGCCCAGATTGTCCAGCTCGAAGGGGGTATCACCTTGTCGACGAGCGAAACCTTTGCCAATGAAATATTGGAAAAATTCGCCAAGAACTATGAAACTATCGCCCAGTACCTGCCGCTGCCGGTCCTCTTCGACTCGAAAGAGGTCAAGGAAATGGTCTACCGCGACCGCCACATCAAGCGCGTCCTGGAACTGGGCCGCAACGCCAACATCGCCATCTTCAGCGTCGGCACCGTCCGCGACAACGCCTTGTTCTTCCGTCTGGGCTATGCCGATGCCCAGGAAAAGGCCTACCTCAAGAGCCACGCCGTCGGCGATATCTGCTCCCGCTTCTTCGATAAAGACGGAAATATCTCCAGCCAGGAGCTGAACGACCGCACCGTCGGTATCGCCCTCGATGACCTGCGCAACAAAGAATACAGCATCCTCCTGTCCGGCGGCGAAGGCAAAATCGCCAGTATCCGGGCGGCCCTAAAAGGAGGCTACGCCAACGTCCTCATCACCGACCAGTTCACAGCCAAACGATTACTGGAGAAGGTGTAAAAAAAAGGTCCTGTCACATAGTGACAGGACCTTTTTCTGTAGGGGCGCCACGTGTGTCAAGAATAACATCGTTACATTTTGTGCAAGGACATCCTTTACACTTTATGCAAGCACATCATTTACAAATTTCTTCTTATTGAAGCTTTAATTTTCCTTCTAAACGAGGATCGTTGTGAATCAGATAAGCCCGTTTCATCAGGAATACTTGCTTATTTACGTCAATCTTCCCGATGATGAATTGCCTA
>ENA-OUNI01000198-OUNI01000198.1-human-gut-metagenome-genome-assembly--contig:-NODE-198-length-27161-cov-13.471369_pt1 | contig 27161 bp, 24 predicted proteins | sample MGYA00242499_ERZ504580 | MGnify/ENA primary metagenome ERZ504580 (study PRJEB26092, sample SAMD00036315) | human gut metagenome | host: Homo sapiens | study: EMG produced TPA metagenomics assembly of... | reverse complement strand
CCAGCGCGGCGGGCGAGCGTCACGGACGGCCAGACGGCATGAACGACGACGCCGACCGCCACCATGGTGGCGATGGCCAGTCCGATTGCCAATGACAATGACAGTTTCAGCGATTTCAGCAATTCGGATTTGTCGATCTCGCGCGCTTCCAGATACAGCAGCGGCGCGATGAACAGCACCATGAACAGTTCGGGATTCAGGGAGGCGTTGGGGAATCCCGGCACCTGCGTGATGATCGCGCCCATCGCGATCTGAACCAGCGGAGTCGACACCTTGGGGATGAACCGGCTGACGAACGACGAGAATACGACGACGCCGATAATGCACAGTATCAGCTGAAAGACTTCCGAGGCTCGCTCCGGCTCTCCGTCGGTTGTGTGGGATTACTTCACAATATAAACCGACTCCACACCCGACACGTTAACTTCGGCGTCCGGCTAAACGGCTGCGCGCGGGCAAAAAGAAACCCCGGCGGTGTTGCCCGCCGGGGAGAGAAAGGAGAGAGAAGAAGAAAGGGGTTCAGTTATTGAGAATCGTGCTGCCGATTCCCGGTCGGCTTGTGCTGACGATTAATAGTAAAACACCCGTTTCTTGGTGCAATGCTGAGATTGTCTGAAAGCTTCCTGTGAGTTGACGTCGCGGGCTGAATCCCATCACATGGTAATGGCTGTAGACTGTAGTGTGGCGCCGTGCGCCATACACGTGAGCGCGAAAAGGAGAATCCTCATGCTGCTGTCCGACCGCGACATTCTCGCCGCCCAGAAGGATGGTCATATTTCTCTTGACCCATGGACTCCGGAAATGGTGCAGCCCGCGTCGATTGACGTGCGCCTCGACCGTTTCTTCCGCCTGTTCAACAATCATGCCTACACATACGTGGATCCGGCCGAGAACCAGGGGGCGCTGACCGAGCAGTTCGACGTCGCTCCGGACGAGCCGTGGATCCTGCATCCGGGCGAGTTCGCGCTCGGCTCGACGTGGGAGTACGTCAAGCTCGACGCGACGGTGGCGGCACGCTTGGAGGGCAAAAGCTCGCTGGGCCGTCTGGGCATCCTCACACATTCGACGGCCGGCTTCATCGACCCCGGTTTCGAGGGGCATATCACGCTGGAGTTGAGCAACGTGTCGACGCTTCCGGTCAAGCTCTGGCCCGGCATGAAGATCGGCAGATGTGCTTCTTCCAGCTCAGCTCTCCGGCCGAGCACCCTTACGGCTCCAAGGGCACCGGCTCCCATTATCAGGGCCAGCGCGGCCCGACCCCCAGCCGTTCCTACGTGAACTTCTACAAGGCCGACGTCAACGACTAGAGCCGATACCCAAGTTCTTTGACGCATTGTGCCGGCGACTCCATGACTGGGCCGCCGGCACATTGTTATGCTCCGTTCGATGCCGTCTGGCTTATTGGCGAATGGCGGTGAACAGCACCGACTGGGCCGGATGCAGCGATGGAGGGCGCAACCCGTAGGTCATCAGCGCCCGACCCGTCATCAGCACGCCGTCTTTGGTCCACCAGCCCAACGGCGACTGGCCGCTGCCAAGACCAAGCCCGTCGAGATCGAGATCCAGCCACAGCGGCTGTATGCGGTACGTGCCATCGGGGTCAAGACCGGGCACGCGAATCGGCGCCGCAGGGAGAGTCTGGGACGTTGTCAGTTGCGTGAACCGGTAGAACGCCGCGGAACGATCCGGCTTGACCATGCCGTCGACCCGGACGGCCGGATCGGCGATATCGGCGTGCACGCACGTGTCGATCGCGAACCATGCGCGGTGCCTCTTGTATTCGGCGACCCATTCGCCGAGCTTGTTCAACGCCTCGTCCGACTCCTTGAGCAGATTCCATTCGACGCCCATGTGCCCGAAGAACGCCATCGCCATGCGCATCTCCTGGCTCGTGGCGCGATGCGTGGAATGTGCAGGACTCGCCCCCACATGCTCGCCCATCATGCAGGGCGGCACGAGCAGCGACGTGTACCGCTGAATATCGGCCCGCTCGACCGGGTCCACGCAGTCGGACGTCCACACGCGGCTGGCGAATTCGAGTATGCCCAGGTCGATACGGCCGCCGCCCGATGCGCAACTCTCAATCTCCAGTCCCGGATGCGCGACTCGAGGTCACGGAACATCCGGTACACGGCGAGCGTCTGCCCGTGAACCGCCGGCCTGCCGGTACGTGGCGAGACCGCCTCGGTGACGAATTTGTTGTGGTCCCATTTGATGTAGTCGATGCCCAACTCGCCGACCAGCGCATCGATGGAATCATGGATGTATCGGTAGGCGTCGGGATTGGTCAGGTCGAGCACTTGCTGCGAGCGTCCCTGCATCGGCAGACGGTTCGCCGTCGGGCGCAGCACCCAGTCAGGGTGGGCGCGGGCCACGTCGGAATCCGGGTTGACCATCTCCGGTTCGAACCACAGGCCGAACTCCATGCCTTTTCCGTGCACGTAATCGGCGAGCGCCTTGAGGCTCTTCGGCCCGTCCGGCCACACATCCTGCGCTATTTGCCAGTCGCCGAGCCCGGATGTGGAGTCTCGGCGGGAGCCGAACCAGCCGTCATCCACCACGAACCGTTCGACGCCGGAACCCCCGGCCTTATCGGCCAGAGCCTTCAACGTGTCGTAGTCATGGTCGAAATACACGGCCTCCCACGTGTTGAGAATCACCGGACGCGGCTTGACGGCGAGATCCGGGTGACAGGAGCGCACGTAATCATGGAATCTCGCAGCCACCTCGTTGAGCCCGTCACCGTACGACCCGTACAGCCACGGGGTGGTGTACGTTTCGCCGCAGGCGAGCGTGGCCTCGCCGCCGAGCAGCACCTCGCCGCCGCCAATCAGACCGGTCGTATACGGCTGACGCTCTGCCGACAGCACGGAATTGCCGCTCCAGCCACATGCACCGAATAGACCTCGCCATGCTCGAACCCGAAGCCGGGCTCGCCCGCGGAAAGCAACAGAGAGGCGTCAAAACCTGGGCGCCCCGCCATCGAGACCTTCTCGAAGCGTCCTTCGGTCAGCGGTTGCCGCTGCGGGCTGCGTTCGCGCAGATGATGGCCGGTGGTGGTGAGTATCTCCGTGGCAAGTGCCGGGAGCGGGAAGCCGGGTTCGACTTTACCGACTTCCAAGTCACCGGTCGGAAGATTACCGGCTGGAAGATTACGCAACGTGGTGCGCTGTCTGATCAGTCCGCCGGGCAACAGTTCGGCCGTCCATGACAGTTCCACGCCCTGCTCGGTATCCGACGCGGTCACGGTGACGACCGGCACCTGTTGCGTGACGGTATGCGCGGCACCGTCCACGCCGTCGGACACGTCAACGCCTTGGCGTTCGTCCTGACGGATTGCGATGCCGGTCACCGTGAATGCACAGAACGGCGTTACGCCGGCGCGCCGGATATCCAGTCGCGGTGCCCCTATCCACGACTCGCTTTGCGTGGGCATGATGCTTGGCCAGGCGGTCTCGTCCAGCGCGCCGGACACGCGCTGCGGCCGCAGGGCGTCGTATGCGGCGAGTACGGTTCCCGGCGCCGCGAGCGGGCGGCCCCAGTGCACGAAGCGAGGAAGACCGTGACCGGCGAAGATCAGCGCGAACGCCACATCAGCAGCCGTCTGCTCAGCATAAATAGCGGTGAGTTCCGTTCCATCGGCGGCGGCGCCATGGAATTGTTCGATGAGTGACATTGCGAATCCCTTCGGAACGTGCCATTGATATATGGTTCGCCTCCGATGCTACGACATCGTTCCGTCATGTCACCGCATATTCAGCGATTCCGGGGTATGAGAAGGGCTCCCGTTTTCCGATGTGGAGAGCGGGAGCCCTGACTGCCGGTGGAGGCTTATGGCATTGTTATGCATGATGCCGCGCTTGCGGTCGATGGCGCGCATGATCGCCTTGTAGATTTCCGAGGCGATCAGCACGACCGCGGCGAGGCAGATGCACTCGACCCATGCCCACGGTCCGAGCGGCGTGGTGCCGAACGCGGAGTTGAGGAACGGCACGTAGATCACCACGAGCTGCAGCACGACAGACAGGCCGATCGCCCCCCACAGCCACTTGTTGGAGAACAGGCCGACGAACGCGGACTGACGTGCGGAACGCGATGCGATCGCGTTGAACAGCTGCGCGAACACGAGAATCGTGAAGCCCATCGTACGGGCCTCGATCATCTGGAATTCGTGGGTGCCGCCGATGGAGCGGTCGGTGAACAGGCCACCTTCAAGGTGCATGTCCATGCCGATCAAGGTGACGGCCGCCATGATGATGCCGATGAACGCGATATCGATCCACATGTCCCTGTCGATCACGCGGTCGGTGAGCTTGCGCGGGCTGCGTGCCATCACGTCATCGGTCTGCGGGTCGACACCCATCGCGAGCGCCGGGGCGGCGTCGGTCAGCAGGTTGATCCACAGCAGCTGCGTGGCGAGCAGCGGCACGGCGACACCGGTGGTTCCCGCTGCGTGATGCCAAGCACGCCGCGAGCATGACGCCGCCGAACACAGTGAACACCTCGCCCACGTTGGAGCTCAGCAGGTAGCGCAGGAACTTGCGGATGTTGTCGAAGATCACACGGCCTTCGCGCACGGCGGCAACGATGGTGGAGAAGTTGTCGTCCGCGAGAATCATCTTCGCGGATTCCTTGGTCACCTCGGTGCCGGTGATGCCCATCGCCACGCCGATGTCGGCGGACTTGACGGCCGGGGCGTCGTTGACGCCGTCGCCGGTCATGGCGGCGATGTTGCCCTGGCGCTGCAGCGACTCCACAATCTTGAGCTTGTGCTCGGGGGCCACGCGGGCGTACACGGAGACCTCAGAAGTCGCCTTGTCGAACGCCGCCTCGTCGGGCATCGCGTCGAGCTGATCGCCGGTGAGGGCCTTGCCGCCCTTTTCGATGATGCCCAGATCGGAAGCGATGCGGGCCGCGGTGAGCGGGTGGTCGCCGGTGATCATCACCGTGCGGATGCCGGCGCGATGCGCTTCGGCCACGGAATCACGCACTTCGGTGCGCGGCGGGTCGATGATGCCGACCATGCCGGCCCAGATCAGGTCACGCTCGATGACGTCGCTCTGCTCGGAGATGTCGGTCACCTGGCCGGCTGCATTGGTCTTGATGCCGGGGATATCGGCCAGGGATGTGGTGCCGAGCGGGCGGTACGCCTCACCCAGCGTGCGGTATGCCTCGCCGGACAGACGCTCGACGGTCGCGAGAATCTCCTGGCGGTCGCCTTCGGTCATCGGGCGGACGGCGTCGCCAACCGCGATGCGCGTGCAGTAGCCGAGCAGCACATCGGGCGCGCCCTTTGCATAGACGCTCAGGTTGCCGTTGTCGCTGCTGTCCTTGCCGATCACGGCCATACGCTTGCGCTCGGACGTGAACGGAACCTCGGCCACACGGTCGAGCTTGCCGAGGGCGCGGTCGGCCTTGATCTTGCGGGAGGCGACGACGAGCGACACCTCGGTCGGGTCGCCGACGATCTCCCACTGGCCGGCATCGTTCTGACGCAAGTCACCGTCGTTGGCAAACGCTCCGACGGCGATGGTGCGCAGGCTTCGGCGTTGACCGGAGCGCTCTCCTCGATGGCGTCGCCACCCATGCCCAGCATCTTGCCCTTGGCTCGTAACCGGTGCCGGTGAGCTGCACTTCACCGCTCGGGGTGACGATGCGCTCGACGGTCATCTCGTTACGCGTGAGCGTACCGGTCTTGTCGGAGCAGATCACCGAAGCGGATCCCAGCGTCTCCACGGAGCTCAGCTTCTTGACGATGGCGTTGTGCTTGGCCATGCGCTGCACGCCGAGCGCGAGAACAACCGTCAGAATCGTCGCAAGACCTTCCGGCACTGCGGCGACGGCCAGCGAAACGGCCAGCAGCAGCGAGTCGATGAGATCGTCGGGCATCTTGTGGAAGCCTTGCGTGATGAACAGCGCGACGAGCACGACGGCCGCGATGATGCACACGGCAATGCCCAGGATCTTGGAGACGTGGGTCATCTCCTTCTGCAGCGGGGTATCCTCGTCATCGGTCTGCGACAGCATGTCGGCGATCTTGCCGACCTGCGTGTTCATGCCGGTTCCGGTCACGATCGCGCGGCCGGTGCCCTGGGTGACGGACGTGCCGTTGAAAATCATATTGGTGCGGTCGCCCAGCGCCTTGGCGGAGTCGAGCGTGTCGGGCTTCTTGCCCACCGGCACGGATTCGCCGGTCAGGCTCGCCTCGGCGATGCGCAGCGACGCGGCGGCGAACAGACGCCCGTCGCGGAGACGGTATCGCCTTCGCCAAGCACCACGATGTCGCCGGGAACCACGTCGGCGGTGTTGATGTGCACGATTTTGCCGTCACGCAGCACGGAGGTCTGCGGTGCCGTCATTTGGGCGAGCGCCTCCACCGCCTGCTCGGCACGGGCCTCCTGAATATAGCCCAGCACCGCATTGACGATCAGGATCAGGATGATGACGATGGCGTCAAACGGCAGCACTTCGCCGGCCGTTCCGTGCGAGCGCTCGATGAACCATGCGATCAGTGAGATGACAGTGGCGGCAAGCAACAGGTACACCAGCGGATCCTGGAACTGCGCCAGGAACTTCTTCCACTTGGGTACGGGCGGCGCGCTGGCCAACTGGTTCGGGCCGAATTTCTCCAACCGGCGCTGCGCCTCGGCGGAACTCAGGCCGGTATTGGTATCCACATCCAGCGCTTGGCGACTTTGTTCGCCTCGGTCAAGCTGGGATCGACGTCGTGAAGCAGGCCTTCCTGCGACTGCACGCCTGTGGATTGATCATTTGTGTGATCAACCATAATGGTCTCCTTGATATAGCCGCGGAGTAGTCAGCCCTCACAATCACCGGGATCGTCCCCTCCCCCGGTCATCTCGATAAAGCTGCGCGGTTATGGGCACCGGCGCAACTGCTGCCGATGCATACTGTTGCCATTATTCCACAAACCCGTCATCGCTTGGCGAAACAGCCCTTTACGTGTTGTCCAAATATCAGCATTCCGCGAACGATTTCAGGCGACACGCTCCCACAGCGCGAGCAGCCAGCGGAGCGTCGTCATGGTGTAATCGAACAGTTCGTCGTCCATGCCGAAATACCGCTCGCGGCACTCCCTGCTCACATCGACCATCGCAAGGCCTTCTGGCTCTCCGGGTGTGAATGACACCGCCCGATCCTGCATTCATCATACGTGCCAAGGCAAGGAACTCCGGCGGCTTCGGAACCGGACGAGCTGCGTTCCGTTCCTAAGTGCGCGCCGAAACGACAACTCTGCGCACTTAGGAACGCAAACTATGCGATCTGCGTTCCTATGTTCGCGCACTCGGCGTTCCGGCGCGCACTTAGGAACGCAAACCGAGTCTCTCAGGGGATTGGGGCGATTCGCGCGCCGCGAATGGCTGTTTGGCGTGGGGGTCTGGGACAATGGCACGTATGGCAATCAAGAAAGGTCCGACCAAGGGGTCGGGAGGAAAACACCGCAATGCGCTACGCGGCAAGGGGCCGACGCCCAAAGCCGAGGATCGCGTGTATCACAAGGCATACAAGGCCAAGCAGGCGACGAACCGTCGCAAGATGGCAGATCCACGACTGGCAGCCCGCCGTCGCGCCGCGAAGTTCACGTCCGATTCGGACGATCTGGTCATCGGCCGCAATGCCGTGCTGGAGGCGCTGCGCGTCGGCGTCCCCAGCATGCAGCTGTATATCGCGACACGTATCGAGCATGATGACCGTACACGCGAGATCATCAAGCTCGCCGGCGCACAAAGCCTGCACCTGCTGGAGGCCGACCGTCTGGAAATGGATCGCATCGCCCGGTCGTCGAACCATCAGGGCGTCGTGCTCAAAGTGCAACCGTACCAGTATTCGTCTCTCGCCGAGCTGGCGGATATCGCCGAGCGCAAGGCCAAGGCCATGGACGTGGTGAATTCGCCGAGTGCGCGCATCAACGCACGCCCGCTGTTCATCGCGCTCGACGGCGTGACCGACCCGCAGAACCTGGGTGCGGTGATTCGTTCGGCCGCCGCCTTCGGTGCCAACGGCGTGATTCTGCCGGAGCGTCGTTCCGCTTCGGTCACCGCTGCCGCGTGGAAGGTATCGGCCGGTGCCGCGGCGCATATCCCGGTGGCTCGCGTGGTGAACCTCACCAAGGCCATCGAAAGCATGCGCGAACGTGGATATTACACGGTCGGCCTAGACGGCGGCGGCGATAAGCTGGTCGGCGAAACCGGTTTCGAGACCGATCCGCTGATCGTCGTGCTCGGTTCGGAAGGCAAGGGACTGAGCCGACTTGTGCGCGAGTCGTGCGACGCGATCGCCGGCATTCCGATCACGTCCATGGTGGAGTCTCTGAACGCCTCGGTCGCAGCCGGTATCAGCCTGTACGCGGTCGCCCGCGCCCGTCGCGAAGCAGCGGCAGCCGCCACGAAGTAATACCCATATCTCCCCCTGCTGCCGGCGGGGTCATCGAGCGGAACGAAAATCGGGGTGGCCGCCGCAATCGGCGCACCACCCGTCCGGTTTCGCTCAGCAGCTCCACATATCAGTGGCTCCACACCGCGGCATCAGGATCGTCGTCGGGATTGTAATCATCATCGTCGATGGGCTTTTCGTAATTCGCCTCATCGTCGACCACGCCGGAATCCGCTTCAGCGTTGAGCTCGTTCACGGCTTTGTCATCCAGCTTGTAGTTCGGTAGCACGGATTGGATGTAGCTTTCCACAGCCTCGCCCATCGGCACGTCGTGGCCGGCCTTCTCGGCAAGGAACCAGCGGTGATCCAGCACCTCATGGAAGAACTGTGCCGGCTCGATCTGCGAACGATATTCACGTGGAATCATACGCACGGTCGGCTCATACACCTCACGCATCCAATCGGTGGCGACGATCTCCAACTCCTCGCCTTCACGCCACGTGGAGGCACGGTACGCATCCAGATCGTTGAGCAGGCGCCGCGCCTGATTCTCCTGCACATCTAAACCGGTCAGTCGCAGAAGCTTGCGCGACGCATAGCCGGCATCGACCACGCGCGGGCGGACCAGCACACGTTTGTCGTCCTCCGCGGTCTTCATCTCCAGCTCGTCCACGTCGAAGCCCAGGTCGTTGAGCTTGTTGACGCGCTGCTCGATCTTCCACATCTCATCCGGGCCGAACTTGTCGGTGTCGGTCAGCGTGCTCCACAACGAGTGGTAGCGGTCGACCAGACGGTTGCCCACCTCGATCTCGTCCACGTCGCTCGGCAGCAGACGGCCAGAAGCCAAATCCATCAATTCACCGATGATGTTGGTGCGAGCCAAGTCGATATCGTATTCACGCTGGCCATCGGTAAGCTGCACCTGCAAATCACCGGTTTCGGCGTCCACCAGGAAGGCGGAAAACGCGTCGGCATCACGCAGGAACAGGACGTTCGACAGCGACACATCGCCCCAGTAGAAGCCGGCCAAGTGCAGGCGAACCAGCAGCACGGCAAGGGCGTCGATCAAACGCTCGGCAGTATCCGGCTGGAGATTGCGGGCGAACAGCGCGCGGTACGGCAGTGAGAACTTCAGGTGACGGGTGACCAGAATCGCTTCCAGCGGTTCGCCGTTGCGGTCATGACGACCGGTGACCACGGCAATCGGGATGACGGTCGGCAACTCGAGCTTCTGCAGTCGGCGCAGAATCTCATACTCGCGCTCGGCCACCTGACGGGTGATCTCTTTCATGGCGTACACCTCGTCGCCCACATGCACAAAACGCACCACGTGGCGGGAGATGCCTCGCGGCAGGTTGGCCAGCAGGTCCTCGGGCCAGGTGGCCAGGGGCTTATGCCAGGGCAGCGTGAACATCTTCGGGTTCGAGCTGGCGGCGGTGATCTTCAATGCTTGCGGCTCAGCTGAACTGGCATGTTCGTCTTCGGCTTTGACGGACGTGGCCTTCAGCGCGCGCGGATCCATCTGAGGCAAATCGTTCAACTCCATGTGTTCGATTCTACGTGGTGCTTGGGAAGTGCAGCGAGTAGCGGCGACTTCGGCGCGTTATTCTCGCATACGAATAAATCATCTGTATGGGATTTGCCGGCCGAATTGACGTCCCGTATGCGACGCCTCATGCGCAATCTGAACAAAATGAACGCAACAAGTAACATGAGCCCCGCTGCCGCGGCAATGCTGCCTACGGCGGCACCCGTACGACCGATAAGGCCAGGATTGCCCGGCTCCTCGCTCGGGTTATCTTCGGGCGGGACAACAGGAGTTCCAGTGCTAAATTTCGGCTCTACTGTGATGTTGAGATCAGCGGATGTGCCTCCACTGCCAGGAATCGAGATGAGGAACGGATCACAGTCGTATGCTTTGTTGCTTTCGCCGAACTCGTGCGGGAGACCAGATATAGGCCGAGCGGCAGATTCTGGAAAGTGAGCTGACCAGCTACGTTAGTGGTGCCGGAATGCTGGTACAGCTTGTTTTTCGCCGCGTGCGTAGCGAGCTTCTTGGCCGCATCGTGATATTCACTTGATGTCAGGCGTTCCCAATCGGCAGTGAGGCCGGAAAAATCGCCGACGGTTTTATATGAGGAGACGCTACCATCATTGTTCGTTGTGACGGTGGCGACGCGCACGATGGAATAGGTATCGCCGGCAAGCAATTTGGGCGAAGCCGTGTCTCGGCCCCATACGGCATTGATGGTGAGAGCGCCGAAAGAATCAGCTTGCGCATACGGCACCATAGAGCCGAAGGCTGCAAGAACAGTGAGGACGATAGTAACGGCGGCGGCAATCATGGCAGCAATGCGCGCCGCACCATACTCGCTTCCGCTATGCAGGTCTAACATGTCTGCCCGGTCCTTTCCGCCGTGATGAATGTGATTGGTTATTTGTACTGTCTGGCTGAGGAGGCAAGTCACCGTCCGGCTCGATATCCGCAGAGTCAGAATCACCAGATGCGACCTTGGCGCTCCTACTCTGCCGGCGTCGCCGCTCATGACGCTGCCATAAATGCCATGCGATGAGCAAGGCAATCAGTGCAAGAGACGGCAACAAGTACTGCAGCGGAATGTCCACGTGGAACGTGGATTTGGCGTCATCCTGCTGCTGCGGCGTGTATGGGATGCGATGGCCACGCACCAGCAGCCGATGCGTATTGACCGCATACGGCGTACAAGTGATGAGCGTGACAAAATCCTTGCCGGGCTCAATTGCCAGTTGTTTGGTATCGGTCGGCAGAACGGTAGTGATCTTATCGACCTGATACGCATACGTGTCTTTAAGTATTGTGATGTAGAACTTGTCGCCTTTTTTCATAAGGTTCAAGTCCGTGAACAGTTTTGCCGTGGGCAAGCCCCGGTGGCCAGACAGCGCCGCATGAGTGGACGCGCCACCAACTGGCAGTGAGGTCTGTTCGAGATGTCCGATGCCGGATTGCAACACTTTCTCGGAAGTGCCGTGATAAATCGGCAAGGTCTCCTCGAGCTTAGGCACAGTGATGTATCCCATCATGCCGTCACCGTCAATATTGAGCAGACTGTTGTATTCCTCGTCCGTGGATGCGGAATTGACGGCACTGGCAAGAGCGTCGGTTTCTCCTGCATCGTTCTGGGCGAGCTTTTCGTTATAGGCGTGCGCAGCATCCAGCACCTTCTGGTACTGTTCCTGGCTCAATGCTTCAACGCTGGCGTCGTAGTTATTTACGGCGCGGCTGGCGTTGCGCATAATGAGGAAGTTGCTGATCGTCGGATAGAACAGAATGAGCATTCCACCGAGAATGACCAGTAAGGGCAGGATGTTGCGCAGTCGTTTCATCGAGCGTTCTTTTCGCGAGGAAACCGTGTTGTGGGCGTAGCGGGTGTGTGCCCTTCACGCCCAAAACACGGCCATGCTCGTCAGGCGTTCTTGCGCTTGAGAGTCCAGGCAACGCCGAGCGCGATGACCAGCACACCAATCACCGTGAAGGCGATGGTACCCATGCCACCAGTGCCAGGCAGGACAACACCGGACTTGTTCCGGACCGGGATGACACCGTTCGATGCGGACTGGTTGTAGTTGCTGCTGCCATTGTCGTTGTCGTAGGTGATGTGGACGGTGGCATTCGTGGTGTCAGTGCCGTCGTTCTGGCCTTCAACCTTCACGCCGATGGCGCTGGCGAGCTTGTTGTAGCCGGCCGGCGCTTCGGTCTCGGTGAGCGTGTACTCGCCGTTCTTCAGTCCCTGGAAGTCAACCTTACCGCTTGCAGGAGTGATGATAGTCGTCGTAGTAGTACTTGCCTTCTCATCATCCGTAGCTACACGGTATACAGCGTTCTCGGTCGCGTTACCGTCCTTGACTTTCACGAAGCTCATAGGGTCGCCGTTCTTAGGTGCGAGTGTGAACTTAGCACCAGGAAGTCGAGCAGCTCCATCAGTATATTCGTCACCAGTGTACTTATCGACGGTGAAGCCATAAGTGAAGACGCGAACCTTGCTGGGTTCGGACTCACCGGTGCCACCGTTGCTCGGGTCGTTGGAGTACTGAATCGTTGCGGAGTTGGTGTTACCATGACCGCCCACAGCAGCCTTCTCGTTCAGCGTGGCCGTGTAGGTGACGGTGATCGTCTTGCCGGCATTGGCCTGCTGCCTGGTCTTGAAGTCCTTCATGGCGACAGTAAGAAGCGTATTGTCGGTGGTCTCAGACTTGGTGACGGTGTAGTCAGTGCCCTCGGTCAGTGAACTATTCGCACCTTCGACCTTAACGGAATCGACTTGTTTAAAGGTGAGGCCCTTAGACAACGTATCCTTGAAGTTGAAGGTGTAGGTGCTATAGGCGGACATGTCCGGAATGGTGGAAGTCAGGGTGAAGGTCAGGGTATCACCGATTTTCGCGTCGGTGTCGTCCTTACCATTTACCTTCTTGACGACGGTAGGCAGGGCGCCCTTAATGGTGGCATTCACATTGGTGCTATTAACGGAAACTAGCGTGGCGTATTTACTATTGGTGTCAGCCACGGTCGCACCCGGCACAGCGACCACGTAGTAGCCGTAGCCGAGACCAGTGAACGTCGCAAAGTACTTACCGTCCGTGGCAGCGGCAGATACCTTAGCGGTCGCGCCAGCCGTGATGTTGTTGGCCTTGTTCTGCGCCCAGTTCGATGCCTTGGTAGCGAAAGCAGCCAAGGCACTAGTATTATTCTTCAGCCCGGATACGTAGTCGTATGCTTTATCGCTGACGTTCGCGTCGGTAACACCATTACCAGTTAGTCCGGAAGCAGTGGAGTCCTTGAAGAACGACTTCCACTCGTCAGTCAACGTGTAGGAGACAGCCTTGCCGTCACTGCTCACGGTGGCGGAGAACATCTTGTAGGCGTTCACGGTCTTACCGGCGAACTTCGTGTCAGTAGTGCTGACCGTCAGCGTGGCATTATCCGCTGCGTTGGCCGTGGCGACTGTCGTCGCAGCCAATCCAAATACGGTGGCAATCGCCGCGGCGGCAGCGAAAACCTTTTTCATCAGTGATTTCATTACTGTTCCTTTCTCTAGATGGAAATCTTTTCTGTTTGGCAGGTACGGTTTGTCTATGTGGTCGTCACGAGGCATGGGCACCTCGCTTTCGTATACGGCTGGAGCCCGAGCGGACTGTGCCGGATTGAACGCGTTGATTACGCACGTACCAGACCACGCCAGCTCCCATAAGCAGCAAGCCGAACATCAGGAACCACATCGTGCCCGCGCCTCCCGTATCCGGAAGCAACGCCACATTGGTAACAATGGCCACGCGTTCCTTGGTGTTGTAGGAGACCGATACTTGGTATCCGGCCTCCGCGGGCTTGATGGTCTTGGTGGTATCGCCGTCCTTATAGGTCACGGCGGTCTCTTCCACGGTGTACGTGTAGTAACGCACGATGTCCTTGCCGTTGGCATCCTGTCCATCCACGAATGCGACCGGCAGTCCTTGAATCACCTTGCGCCAGGTGTTGCTCCAGGAAGAGGCATCGGAGGAGTCCAACGTCACCGTCCATGGATTCTTCTGCGTCACGGTTGTGCAATCCGCGCCGAAGCATTGAATCGTCTGCGGCGTCACCGTATTGCCACTGCCATCGGTATAGTGCGCGGCGATCTTCAGTTCGACCGACTGCGGCCGTTCGAGGTTGCCGTCCTTCCATATCTTCTGGACGGTCAGGTCAATGGTTCGGCAACCGTCCTTGCCGCACGGGTCCTGGCCGTCGTCCGGTTCGGGGGTGAGTCCGCCGTTGTTGTCGGTCACGGTCGCGTCGAGCATGAGCACGGCCTTGGCCGGGGACTGGTAGGCATCGAGCTTCGTCTTGGTGCTGCCGTCCGTGGAGTTGACTACGGCGTCCTTAATGCCGACCCAAGTGGTGCCGGCGTCGCCGGATGCGGAGCTGTGCACAGCGCTGCTGTCGTATGTGTTGACCACGTCGAACAGCTTCACTTCCCAACGATCGAGTCCGGTGTTCAGCGCATCGTCTGCCTTGTTCTTCTGCGAGAAGATCTTGTTGCCGTCCTGTGCGGAGGTACGGGCCTCACTAGCGTTCGCGGCCGCCTTGCGGTAAATGCGATAGGTGTTGTATGCCTTGCCGCCCTTGCCGTCATCGACCGGTCCGAGGATGTTGCTCATGGCGTTGAAGTCCCATACGGACTTGAGTTTGGTGTTCGAGAACGGGTCGACCAGTCCGCTGGCACCGCGGATCGTGTCGGCGTAGACCATGTGGTCGTCTGCCAGCACGCCCTCGTCGTTCAGTCCGGCGAAGCGCCCGTGTAGCCTGTGGAAAGATCCTTCACACCGTCGGTATCCTGAGTTGCCCCTCCGCCGAACACGTCATAGCCACTGGCGATGCCCGTTACGGTGGACTGTTCCACGCGAGTACGGTTGCCCTTGATGAGCTGGACGGTCAGGTTGCTGCCCGACCCATTCATATCAATGCCGTCTTTGCTGCAAGGCAGTTTGATGACACTATCGCCGATGGTGACAATCGCCACGTCGGTCTGCTGCTGGTTCTCATCATCAGCCTTGGACAGAGCAACACTCACCTTCAGTCCGAACAGGTTCACGTACAGCACGTTGCCTTCCGAAAGCACCTTGAGATCGAATACCTTGCCGAAGATGGCCGGGAACCACTTGCCTAAATCGATGACGCCGACCTGTTCCGCTTTGTCGAGGTACAGGAGCTTGACCAGCGCGTTCACCACTTGCAGCAGCAGTTCCACAAGTACAGAGTTGACCTTCGCGTCAACCAAATAGGCACGGCTGGTTTCACCGACGAATCCGCCGGCAATCTCACCGCTAGTGACCTTCTTGAGATTGTCAGACGCGCAGCCCTTCACCCTGGCCAAATCCACGTATCCAACAAAACCGCCTGCGACCTCGCGTCCGGTAGCCTTGTCGGTGGCTTTGCCGTAATTGTCGCCATGGTGTGTGGCGGTGACGGTATAACCGTCCGGGATGCCGGTGACGCGCGAATCGCCAACGTGCGAGCCCCAGATGTCAAGTACGCCGGCCGTGGCACCAAGCAGATTGAGCGCATCCGTGCCGAGTTGTGCATTGTCGGCGGCGACCGTGCCGGATTTGCCAAGATGCCCGATGAAGCCGCCCACATAGTTCACGCCGGTCACACTGTTGAGGTTGGTGACCGCAGACTGCTTCACAGAGCCATTGATCAGTCCACCGCCGAAGCCACCGCCCGCACCGGTGTAACGCTTCGAGTCAAGCATGCCCTTTGTGGTGGAATCATGGGCGACAATCTGGATGCCGTCGCTCACGCCGTTGACCTGACCGTCATAGATGAAGGTGCGGAATGCTTCGAGCACGCCCACGTTGCCGACCTTGAGCAGTTTGAGCAGCAGGTTGGTATCCTGCTTATCGCCGGCCGCGCCGCCGCCGACGGAAGCGACGCTGGATATATCAGCAAGGCCAAAGAAGCCACCGGCGTATTGCCCGCCTTCAACAGCGCGCAGCCCGTTAACAGTAAGAGAAGCCGGGTCATTGTTCGGATCCGCTTCACTGCCGGTGCCTTTGGCGGAATCCTTGTCACCGAGGATCGCGGCCTGCAACGAACCAGCGAAACCGCCGGCGTTCAGGGCATACTTGGTTGTGGTATTACCCTTATCGTCCTTGCTCTCATATGCGCCATTGACCGTGTATCCCCATGCCGGGTCATCCGAGCTCACATGTGCACCGCGAATCGTCGTAACCGTGGCCTGCAATACGCTGACCAGACTTGCCGGGTTCGATACCAGCGAGTCGAGGATTCCTTGCAGGAATCCCTCGGACGCATTGGTGTCCACATCCGCAACCGCACCGGCAGTGGCCACGCCGATAAATCCGCCGACATTGTTGCGCCCTTCCACCTTGCGCAGGTTGGAAACGTTGGCACCGGCAGCGGTGACACCCTTGACAAGCTTCTGGCCGTTCTGGCCGAGATCGCCCCAGATCTGGGCGCCGACCGCGAGACCGACATAGCCTCCGGCATTACCGGTACCGTGCGTGATGTCTTCACCGGTGGCCACGACCTTCATACCCTTGCGGTAGCCGGCCACACTCGAAGATTTGACGACGGGCACAAATACCTGTGCCACGTCGAGCATCTGTCCCAAATCAAGTTTGATGCCTTTGTCGCCGAATAGTTGGATAGAGCCGAACGAGGATGCCGAGCCGGATTCCATCGTGCCCGCATAACCGCCTGCCGCACGCATGGCAGAGACGGTCTTGACATCCATCGACTGGCCATCGGTGATCGTGCCGGTGCGCATCAGGCCGACGTGTCCGCCGGCGACGCCGGAATCATGCAAGTTCGCGCCAGTCTGATACTCCGCACGACCGGCGACGACGTTGAATCCGAAGATGTAGGATTCGAGGAACTTGTCCAGGGAATCCTGATCAGTAACAGAGCCCGCACCATCGCCCGTAGCTACCTCGGTAAATTCCTTGCCATACGCACCGTACTTGCCGATGTTGTCGACCCACGTCTTCCATTGGTCGTAGCTCATATTGCGCAAAGGACCAGTGACCTTCGAGTGCTCCTCGGTCGGGTAGACCACAGACAGCACGCCGGCGAGATTGCCGGCCTTGATGAGACCGCCAAGCAAGGAGAGTGAACCGCCTTGAGCGGTATCGGCCGCCTCCATGAAGCCGGTGTAACCGCCGGCGATTTCGGCACCGTATACACTGCGGATGCGCGCGGCGTAGGCTACGCGCCGCGGCCCGTTGTATTTGCCGTCGGTGTTCTCCTGCTTCCATGCTGCTGTGTTGTTGCCCCAGATATGACCGCCACGATTACGTCCCGCATAGCCGCCGGCCATGCCGCGGCGTGTGGTCGTATCCGATGCCGCCTGGGCACGCACCGCGCCGCCGCACACTGCGGCATCGGTCGAGCTGTTGCGAATCGTCGGTGTGAAGTCCTGCACGAGCGAGAGCAGGTTGTCGAGGTTGACAAGCTTCTTGAGCACGCTGCCGTCACCAAGCACGTTCGCCACGGCTCCCGGCTGCATGGTACCCACGTAACCGCCGGCCGAAACCTGGCCGATGATGTATACGAACTCATGAGAGCTCGAGTCCTGAATGTGGCCGCCTTCGATGTCTCCGGCGAAACCACCAGCATACCCAGTGGATCGGGCTCATTGTTGGCATTCCTATGATCTGCGGCGCTGGCCAGAACGGAGTATCCGCCGATGCCGCCAGTCACATCGGAGTGTTCAATCGTCGAGACGACGACATCCAGCACACTGAGTACATCGTTGAGATTGACGTTCTGGCCGAGCAGGCTCAGGCCACCGCCCACGGCCGCCGCCGAGCCGATGTCCATTTTGCCGATGTAGCCGCCGGCATACCGAGCGGCGGTGACTGCATACGAGCTGTCTTTGCTCAGATAGGTGTCGTCGATGGATCCGGTGGTTTCCAGATTCTTCGGTGCCTTGACGTCGGTGTGGCGCAGTTGGGTCACGCTGGAATGGGATACCTGCACGCCGGAACCGTAGCCGATGTAGCCGCCGGCGGAACCGGATTGCGTATCGGATTGGTCAAGTCGGGTGGCGGAGACGGTGAAGCCGGGATCGTCCGGGTCGGAAATCTTGTTGCCGCTGGTGGTCTCCACGGTGGTGGCATCGGAATGCACGCCCGCGTAGGAGATGAACGGCACATAGCCCTGCACCACCTGCAGCAGGTTGGCGAGATCCACCGTACCGAATTTGCCGAGCAGGCTCAGGCCGCCGTTGCCAGCCGAAGCGAGTGCGCCGGAAACGACCTTGCCGCCGAAACCGCCTGCGTATGCGCCGCCGGTCACATGGTCGAGGTTGACAACGGCCACGGGGTTGGCTTGAACGCGGGACTGCACGTCTGCCAGCGTTGAGTCGTTCTCGAGATCGGTTTCGGAGAACTGATTGACTTTGCCGCTTTGGAAGTTTCCCGCATAGCCTCCCGCGATATCACCTTCGACGTAACCGCCGTTGACGTACGTCACGGTGGTATACGTATAGCTTGGAATCAGATACGGCATGGCACCGAGCAGGTCGTTCACGGACAGCAGTCCGCCCTTGATGAGGTTGTCCAACACGCTGGAATCATCGGCGTTGCTAAGTGCGTCAGCGAGGCCACCGGTGGTGGAGAAGCCCACGAAGCCACCCGCGATGCCATCGGATGTGCTGGTATCGGCCGCGACCGACTTGAGGTTCGTCACATGGCTTTCGCGGGTCTTGGTGCTGTTGGCCTGACCGTAGAAACCGCCCGCAGCGTAATCGGTGGTCTCGTTGTTCTCGTTCTTGCCGGTCGCCTTGACCGTGAATCCGTTGGCGATGCCGTTCACATTCGATGAAGTGACTGCAACCGAAGAATATTGGGCAACCGATAGCAGACCGGAAAGCTTGATAAGCCCAAGCACATTGAGCCCGCCGGCACCAACGGCGTCGCCTGGTCCGGAGAAGCCGATGAAACCGCCGGCTTCTCCCTTGGCCGTGACCGTGGCCAGATTGGTAAGGTTCATGTTGGTCACGTCACCACCGGTGGCGCATCCGATGGCACCGCCCGCATAGTATGAACCGGCCTTCACCGTCAAACCGGATGCCGGAGCGGTGACAGACATGTTCTCCACGGTGAACGCGGCAAACTGGTCGAACTTCTTGAGCGTGGCGATATCGCCAATTTTCACCACACTGTTGAGCAACCCAGCTACCGTTGTCGGTTGCAGATTGCCGGCGATGCCACCCGCGTAGGAGCGTGGCCGTGACCGATTCAAGGCCTTCTATGGTGGTGGAGCGCTGCTGAGGGAAGTCACGATGATTGTTGTACTTCCAGAATGTGAGTTTTTGAAGGCGGTTCTGCGAGGAATCACCGATCACCGTACCCGATCCTTCGCCCACGAGACCGCCCGCGTAATCGCCACCAGCCTTAACGGTGAGGGAGCCCTTCATCTGCGTGCCGAGAATCACGGAGGGATTCACACCGACGATGGACAGCAGTTCTCCTGCACCGTTATTGCTGCCGCTCAGCAATTTAGTCACAGCCTTGGTGAGCTGTTTCAACAGCGATGCTTCGTGGTATCGTCCGTACCGAGTTCCAGGCCCCATCCCACGGAGGCGAATCCGGTGAATCCTCCGGCGTGGGATCCGTCGGCAGTCACGGCGACCGAAGCCGTAATCGAATTATTGACCGCATAGGCATTGGCCATGGCACCGTTGAAGCCGCCGGCGTAGTCTTCGGCCTGCACGGTGATCTTATCATCACCGTTTATCGTCAGGCCACTGTTTTCGATGAGGCTCTGCGGACGCAGCGCAGACAGCAAGTCGACGCCAAGCGAGTTAATCAGACCGCCTACGTTGCCGTTGCGACTTACTCCGGCAAAACCACCGGCATATTGCGTTGCCCGCACGGTGAAACCATTCGTGCTCGTCACCGAAGAGTTCTCAATGATTGCACCAATCTGCGCACCGACAAAGCCGCCGGCCTGCGGGTTGTCCTTGTTGCCGATCACCACGTTCTTTTTGAACCCGTTCACCGAACTATTCGAGATAACCGGGTTGTAGTAGCCAACCGGAATCAAGGCATTCAGCCCGAGCGTGCCGGACAGCAACCAGTCCACCAAATCGCCCAGCCCGAGGAACGGGATGACGTTCAGAATCTTCGAGAGTACATTGGTGAGCGCTCCTACGATGCCGGAGACTGCATCGTATCGGGTTGCGCCCTCAACATATCCCACGAAACCACCGGTCATACGGCTTACGCTAGATACCGAAACATCTGCTACCTCGCAGTCCGTAACCTTGGTGTCCCCGTAGATACGGCCGGCAAATGCACCCGTGGCGAGGTTGGAAGGATTTTTTTCGTGCAGGGTGAGCAGACCTTGAAGATTGAGGTCAAGATCTACTTGTCCGAATGTCAATAGTTTTAACGCCTTCAACAGTGTGTCGAGCAGTAATCCCACTGCCGAAGTGAGCATACCGAGCAAGGTCGGCGGAATATACGATTCACTCGTATGATTCGTCACCGACACATCCTGCAGCTTGAGGTTCGACACTACGGCCGTACCGGCGCTGCCCAGACTGTTGCTGTTCATCACGGTCTTGTTCGTGATCGAGCGAAGAAGCCGATGCCCTGCTGCTTGCTGACATCCAGCTGGTCGCCTTTGACATTAGAGACCATATCTTTCTGATTGACGACCACATGGCTGATGACCGGCCGAGCTGCGGTAGCGTGAACCACGCTTGCGCCATCGGCACCAACAGCCTTCCACAGGCTGGCTGCGGTGTCGCCGTCATTGGAGACCGCACCGAGCATAGTGCCGGAGAACATGAGCGGAGTCCACTCGGTGTTGTTGGTATCTGCCGCGTTCTTGGACAGGTCGATGTCACGGAAGATCAGGTAGTTGGCGTCTGCGGAATAGGTCAGGCCGGTGTTGGCAGCGGAGTAGTCCGTTTGCGTGCCATCAGCACCCACGCCGTAATACTTGGTGCGGGTCTTTCCGACGTCTAACCGCGTGCTGCACAGCAGTGGACTGTCGTGGTCGGAGGCATCAGCATCGCGCAAAGTATCTGAATTGGAGAGATCGGCGTCACCGGCGTATTCGGAAGACGGCGTGCCGTCGTCCACCCACTGATACTTGCCGAGTCCTTGTCGCGTGCAAGTCTGCTTGACCTTGTTGATGCGGCCAATAACCTTCTTGCCAGAACCAATCGCACGCAGCTGCTGCTCGTTACCAATCAGGATGTAGGGCTTGCCGTTGATCTCCTTGGTGACCTGACCCTCAAAGTCACGGCCGCCAAGCGCCGTCGCGGCGACCTGCACATTGGCCTTCGCCGGCGATTGATCCGTCGCATTTGAGGAATCGTTCTTGGCATCTTGAGAAGAAGCATCGTTTGGAGCCTGCGTTTGGGCTCCATCATTAGCGGAATTGCCAGCGGTAGCTTCTGCTGAGTCGTCCGCCTTATTGTCTGTCGCACCATTTGAGGATTCGGAAGAATCACCAGTAGTAGAAGATGAAGGAGATGAATCCTGCTGTGCGTCTTGATTCGTTTCGGAAGGTGTTGGCGCACCGTTTGATGTATTGGCCTCTTCTGACGTCTTATCGTCAACGTTGACATTGCGGGCAGAAGGAGCAGCTACGACAGTATTATCCCCCCCCTCCAGAAATTACGGCGTTAGGAGAGCTACTCACATCGTCTATATTCTGAGCATATGCTGCAGGCACCATGCACACGATGGACAAGGAAACAGCAATAACCGAAGCAAGGCAACGCTTCAAAGACAGGCACTGCCGTCCAGATTCCTGTTCCGTTCCTCCGTTAAACCCGCAACGGACGAACTTCAATTCCGAGCTCATTGTCTCCCCTCATAGATTCGCAATCCCCTTTCGGGAGATTACTGCATACAACTATACGGAAGAGATTGACAAAAGAACAAAAAACGTTCATTTGCTGGGGCCGGTTAGCGTATGTCTTTCTGAGCAAAAAGAAAAGCCCCGCAGCTATGCAGGGCTTTTCCAACGAGGTCATGAGAGAGGAAGAGAACGACCCCGTTTAATGGTTGACGAAGCTTTAGGACCTCGCCAAATCACTCATCATTCCGCACTTTCGATTTTACGCCAATCTCGCTTTCGATTTTACGCCGACAGCACTGCTGACGATTACACTTTCGATATTGAGAAATCACAAGAAAGCAGCAAAAGGTCATAAGAAAACCCGCCCGGGAAAGAGGGAAGACTGGGCGGGTTGAGGAAGGGAAGAAAAGGAGGTCAGTTATGGATTACTTGGCGGCCTCCTTGGAGTCCTTGTTCTTCGGCATAACCCAGAACTTGAGCAGCGGGTAGCTCACGATCACGGCGAGCAGGGTGTTGACCACGGAAGCGATGGTGCCAGCAATGCCAGCGCCCATGCCCCAACCCTGGCACAGACCGGTCACATAGCCCGGCAGCACAAGGTTCACAACCACGATGATCACAGCGAGGATCACGTACTTCCAAGCGGCATCCTTGAAGCTGGAGTCAGACTTGAACACCCACTTCATCTGCACGAAGAAGTTCACCACCTGGGCGAGCGCCTCGGCAAGCAGGAAGGTGAGGAAGCCGCCCAGACCGTTGCCCTGAGTGTCGTAGTTGAAGATCAGGAAGTGGAACGGCTGCGTCAGGCCCATGCCACTGATGAAGATGGCGGTGCCGATCCACGTCACCACGAAACGGGTGATGGTGGAGATGTTCGACAGCACGTTGAACAGGATGAACTCCCAGATGTTCGGGTGGTCCTTGATCCACTGGCGGATCGGACCGACCTTCTCAGCCGGCTGCGTTGCGTTGTTATCAGTCATTGTTCAGCTCCTTTGCAGTACGCTTGTTTGCGGATTGGTTGCGGAAGAAGCCGGCGATGACGCCGCCCAATCCGCGGAAGGTGTGTCCGTTGGCGATTTTGACGATGGCGTCGACCATCGCGGAATCGACCATGCCTTGGGTCATCTTGCTCATGGCTCGCGGAGGCATGTTCAGGATGAACAGGGTGTTGAGGTCCGGAGCGCCGGTCTTCTGACGAATCTTGGCTTCCTGCTTGGTGAGCGTCTTGGCGACGGTACGTGCCACGAAGCCCTTGGAATCCACCCACGACATGATCGGATCGTTCACGCCGAACGTCACCGGCTTGCCCGGTGCCACAACCTCATGGCCGAACAGCACGGCCATTTCGGCGTCGGTCACTTCCTTGACGTGGCCGCTGAGATAATGGCCGAGCGCAGTATCCGCGGCAATCGGATTGACATCGCCTGCGACGGTGTGCGGAATCGTAAGCGGCAGGTGTTCGGCGTTGTCGCCCACCATCAGCGTCCACTCGCCGGTTTCCGTCTTCCATTCGTTGCTGGCAGCGTCGAAGTGACGGAAGGTGTAACGGTCGAAATCGATGTGCACGCTCTTGCTTTCGTGTGCGGCAAGCGAAACCTTGGCGAAGCCCTTGAGCTCGCGATCCGGACGCAACACACCACCCTGCGGACCGCGCACGTACAGCTGTACAACGGTCGAACCGGCAACATCGGAATCGTTGCTGACCATCACGTCAATGCCGTTCTCACCAGCAGTGGCGGCACTGTAGGTGAACGTGGAGTAGCTCAAGCCGTAACCGAACGGGAAGCGCACGGGCACACCGGCGGTCTCGTAATAACGGTAGCCAACGAACGGGCCTTCGCGATAGATCGCATCGCGACCAATCGCCGGATACCAACCGGAGCTCGGGCAATCCTCGTAATGCATCGGCCAGGTTTCGGCCAAGTGGCCGGACGGATTGATCTCACCGGTCAGCGCGCGCACGGTCGCGGAAGCGCCGGCCTGACCCGACAGACCCACGTAAAGCACTGCGGCAACGTCGTCAATCCACGGCAGTTCCACCGGAGAGCCGGCGACAAGCACGACCACGATCGGCTTGCCCGCGCCCTTCAGCGCTTCGACCAGATCGTTCTGCACCTGCGGAATCGCCATGGTGGAACGGTCAAGGCCTTCGGATTCGCTGCGTTCGTCAAGACCGACGACTGCAAGCACCGCATCAACGCTTTCCTTGCCAGCCAGCGCGACTGCGTCTTCCACGAGCACGCGGTCAGCCTTGCCCTGGCGGTCATAGCCCTGCTCATATCCGGCAAGCACGAGGTCTTCGGCGTTCTTGACCTCTTCAAGAATGTTCTCTTCCTTGGTGGCGTTTACCTTGGAGGAGCCGGAACCCTGATAACGTGCGGTTGCGGCCATATCGCCGATCACCGCCACGCGGGTGCCGGCCTTGAATGGCAGGGTCGCGTTATCGTTCTTCAACAGCACACTGGAGCCTTCGGCCACCTTGCGTGCCACGTCGTGATGCGCTGCTGCGATATCGTCTTTGAGCAGATCGTTACGTCCAACACCGACCAGCTTGGTCGCTGCCGCGATTTTTGCGACTTCTGCGGCACGCGCGTTGATATCGGCTTCAGACAGAGTTCCCGCCTTGACCGCGCCTTCCAGCTCACGCACGGAAGTGAAGCCCGGAGACGGCATTTCCAGCGATCCGCCTGCCTTGACTGCTGCGACCGCGGAGTTGGATCCGCCCCAGTCGGAGACGACCATGCCGTCGAAGCCCCATTCGTCGCGCAGAATCTCCTGGAGCAAATGTTTGTTTTCGTGCGCGTAGACGCCGTTGATCTCGTTGTAGGAGGTCATGATGGTCAGCGGCTTGGCTTCACGCACTGCGATTTCGAAACCGGTCAGATACAATTCGCGCATGGTACGCTCGTCGACCACGGAGTTGCTGGCCTGGCGGCGCAGTTCCTGGCTGTTAACCGCGAAATGCTTCGGGCATGCGGAGATGCCGTTGCTCTGGATGCCGCGGATCAGGCCTGCCGCCATACGTCCGGCGACGATCGGATCTTCGGAATAGTATTCGAAGTTACGTCCGCACAGCGGGTTGCGCTTGATGTTCAGACCCGGGCCGAGCAGCACGTTCACGTCAAGATCGTGCGCTTCGCTGCCGAGGGCCTCGCCCATTTCTTCGGCGAGCGCCGGATCCCAAGAATTGGCCACGGTTCCTGCGGTCGGGAAGCAGGTGGCCGGCTTGGATACGCCGATGCCGAGATGATCGCCTTCGCCGAGCTGGCGGCGCACGCCGTGGGGGCCGTCGCTCATCACGAAGCTGGGGATGTCTGCGCGGTCGTTGCCTCGCGAATCCCATTCGGATCCACCGGAAAGCATTGCGGCCTTTTCAACGACCGAAAGTTCTTCGAGTTCCATTGGTTCTCCCTTGCACTAACTCCTCGAACCCGCTTGGCCCTCCCTGAGCCTGCGCTGTTCTTGTTGCGGATGTTCTTGGCTGCATCGCATGTGAGCATCCGCCGCTAGTTTGATTGAACCAGCCTTTCGCCGCCAACCTGCGCTCCATTACACAACCTGTCGTTTTGCCCGCACAATCGGACATTCCTTAACTGATTTGGGAATCAAAAAACTCACATGGCAGATACGTTTTTACCGCTCCGCCGCGCTTTCGTATGCGTTCCATACACACCATACGGCGTAGGAAATGAGTGGACAGATGGTGGCGGAAATAATCACGTCGGTCGGATAGTGCAAGCCGAGCAGCAATCGCGAACAGGCGACCGCCACGACAAGCGCGACAGCGCCGATGACCGCCCTGCGGAGGAACACCCGTCTTCCGTTTGCACGCCCGTCATCTTCTCCGTCGGGGAAGCATTTGCGCGCGAAATTACGCACGGTAAGAATCATCATGACCGATACGATCACCGCGGCTGCCGTGTGACCACTCGGAAAACTTGGATCGCCCGGCAATAGATCACTGCCGACGGACGTGATCGGACGGGGGCGTTCGACCAGCCATTTGACACCGGTCACGTACAGTATCGGCGCCGCCGACACGACGACATCGCGGATGACGACGCGCCTGCTGCCGGTAATACGCAAATCGACAGCGGCAAGCGCGGCGACGATTGCGATGCAGCCTACCGTTGAAAACAAATACGCAAGTACCGTAGAGCAGTCGCGCAACCCTTCTGGCAGCGCCGCTAAAGCCTGCAAAATATTGGTTTCACGCATTGTCGCGATTGCCGAATTGCGCAGTGCGACGCCAATCATAGGCACAATGCCGCACAATATGGCGGTTGCGATTACCACAGCCGCCGCTCTCGCGATGCTTCCGTTCTTCATATGCATGATTTCAGTTAAGCACAGTTCACCATACCGTTGCCGTATGTTCACATCCGGGGTATCCCCGAAAATCGAGGATTTTCCTTCAGGGGGCTTCCCCGACACGCGCGCTGCAGACGGCCGCGCAACACAAATATGGCATACCCACACGGGAAGTACCGCGAACGATGCGAGAATCGGAATTGGCGTTTAAGAAGGAAAGAAGGAAATATGACCGAACCAATCGCAATGACCATACGCCATATGAAAATCGAGGATTATCCGCTGGTATACGGGCTGTGGACACGATGCACAGGTTTCACTATGAGGGATATAGACGATTGCGAGGATGCGATAAAGACGTTTCTCAAACGCAATCCCGACACCTGTTTCGTAACCGAGGACGATGACGGAAGGATCATTGGCGCGATTCTTGCCGGCAACGACGGAAGACGGTCGCGCATCTACACACGGCGGTCGACCCCGACGCACGCGGTAGGGGCATTGGCTCGATGTTGGTGGGCCGTGTGGTTGAAACGCTTCGTGCAATCGGTCTGCCGAAAGTCGCTGTCGGAGTGCCCGCAGACAACGATGCCGGCAACGATTTCTGGGAACGGCAGGGCTTTGCAGTCCGTGACGATTTGGTTTATCGGGAACTGCCGTTGTAATAACGAACCATCACGATGCCGTGCACGTCGCCCCAGCCCACGTTGTTCGCGGACAGCAAGTAGAAGCCGGCCAGCATGCCGCCCCACCCATGGACACGTAGCAGCGGCGGCGATGCCGCGGCCCAACGCGTTCATACGTGGCGCAGCAGCCACGTGTCAAGAGGCCCCTGCCGTAACGGAAGTCCGAGAGGCCACTGATGGTGGATCGCTGTTCAGACGGAAGACGCAGCCTGTACGAGCGAGCTATGCCTTGGCTAGCTTCTTGTGCCTGAGAGTGTAAACGGCATCGGCGGAATCGGCGACACGCTTGGAATGCGTCACCACAATGACACATTTACCGAGTTGATGAGCGGCATGCCGCAAAAGATCAATCACCTCATCAGTCATTTCCGGATCCAGGCTGCCAGTCGGTTCATCCGCCAGAATCGCGCGGC
>ENA-OUNI01000197-OUNI01000197.1-human-gut-metagenome-genome-assembly--contig:-NODE-197-length-27220-cov-3.864245_pt1 | contig 27220 bp, 35 predicted proteins | sample MGYA00242499_ERZ504580 | MGnify/ENA primary metagenome ERZ504580 (study PRJEB26092, sample SAMD00036315) | human gut metagenome | host: Homo sapiens | study: EMG produced TPA metagenomics assembly of... | reverse complement strand
ACCCGATGCAGGCGTTTCTGGGCGCAGATGTGGACATGAACCGGGCAAATGAAGTCCGTCCCATCTTCCGTAGTCTGGGAGACATTGCACAGGCTACCGGATGCGCTATCGTGCTGATCGGACACCTCAACAAAGCCGCAGGAACGCAAAGCACCTACCGGGGATTAGGGTCTATCGACATTACGGCGGCAGTCCGCAGTCTGCTCTTTATCGGCAAGCTGAAGGACAGCCCCACAACAAGGGTACTTATCCATGAGAAAAGCTCCCTTGCGCCGCCCGGACAGTCCCTTGCCTTTTCTCTGGGAGACGAGAAAGGCTTTGAGTGGATAGGGGCTTATGACATTACCGCTGACGAGCTTCTTGCCGGGACGGACACCGCCAAGACCGAGAGCAAGACCGCACAGGCGCAAATGCTCATTCTGGAACTGCTTGCGGACGGAAAGCGTATGCCGAGCGCAGAACTGGAAAAGGCAGTCAATGAGCGTGGGATTTCCTCACGCACCATGAGAACGGCAAAGAGCCGTATCGGGGACAGACTTGTGACCGAGAAAGACGGCACAGCATGGGTCTGCTATCTCCGAGACTGACAACAGGAACACGGCAAGCATGGCAAAGACGGCAAGGTTTTTATAGATACCTTAATGTTGCCGCCTTGCCTTGTTCCCTCATACCGACACCGCCCGATGATGAACAGTCACCGGGCATTTTTTATTTACAGGAGGATTTTGAATGAACAATACCGCAACCAACACCGCCACTTGCCCGACTGTCAGAAAGCAGATCGGCAAGACAACCTATATCGTCCGTGTCCATTTCAGCCAGACCGCAAAAGAGACGATGGAGGACAAAATCAAGCGTCTGCTCCGTGAGGAAGTCCGCAAAATGTGACTTCTTTTTGAATTTGATGAAAAAGTCCTTGACTTTTCGTCTCTGGAAAGACCGCCAAGTCCATCCTGATCAGTGTTGGTGTCCGTCTGGCAGCCTTCAACCTGCCGCAGATCGCCAAGCTGACCAATACCGATGAACTGGATCTTTCCAGCATGGGCGAAAGAAAAGTTGCCCTTTTCTGCTGTATTCCGGATGCGGACACCTCTTTGAATTATCTGGTAGGTATGATCTACAGCCAGCTTTTCCAGACTCTTTATTATATGGCAGACCGTGTGCATGGCGGTGCCCTCCCGGTTCCGGTCAACTGTATCATGGATGAGTTTCCAAACGTATCCCTGCCAAATGAGTTTGAGAAGATCCTGCAACCTGCCGTTCCCGTTCCATTTACTGCAGCATCATCATCCAGAACATGAGCCAGCTAAAGGCTCTGTTCAAGGACTCCTGGGAAAGTCTGGTGGGCAACTGCGATGAGTTTTTGTACCTGGGCGGCAATGAAAAAGAGACACACAAATATGTATCAGAATTACTGGGGAAAGAAACCATAGACACCAACACCTACGGGCAGACCAAAGGAAAATCCGGCAGCTACTCCACCAACTTCCAGCAGAGCGGAAGGGAGCTGTTACAGCCGGATGAAGTCCGTATGCTGGATAACCAGAATGCACTTCTGTTTATCCGCGGGGAACGGCCCATACTGGATGCCAAGTATGACCTGATGAAGCATCCCAACATCCGGTATACCGAAGACGGCGGTGCCGGCCCGTTCAACTATGCGAAAGCACCGCTGGCACATGACGATTTTACCTTTGACGAAACAAGATATAACGACTACGAACTGCTTCTGGATGAGGACATCATCGGGGAGCTTTTTTGATTGGAGGAATGCCGATGAATTTACTGAAAAATAAGAAACACACAGAAACAAAAAAAGAGACCACACCGCTGAAGATGAAGAGAGGGCAGAAGAAACTGTTTGCCCTGTATGCGGTGATGGTGCTGACTTTCTGCATTGGGGCAACTTGCGTTTACGCTGCAGGCGATCCGCTGGCAGTCGTCAATAACCTGTCCACGTTTATCTTTTCCCTGATCCGTGCCATTGGCTGATCCTGCTTGGATTTGGTATCGTGCAGGTCGGCCTGTCCCTAAAGAGCCACGATCCGAGCCAGAGGGCAAACGGATTCCTGACACTGGCAGGCGGTATCATCATTACCTTTGCAAAAGAGATCCTGGATCTGATCATGGGTTAGGATCAGAGACCAGAAGGGGAGCATGCGAAATGCGGGTTCCCCGCTCACTTTTGCAGGATGGGAGGTGAAACTGTTTGAGTGATAACTGGATCGTACAGAATCTGAATTCTGCCTTGCAGACCTGGAGTGACAAGCTGGCCGAGATCTGGACACTGCTGACGCAAAGCCCGGAGAATTTCAAGGGCGGTGCGATCTGGAGCGTGATGACGAACATCAACGGAGGGCTCCGAGCCATCGGGTACGGCCTGCTGGTCTTATTTTTTGCGGCAGGGCTGGTGAAAACCTGTGGGAGCTTCACGGATATGAAGAAGCCGGAACACGTAGTGAAAGCCTTTATCCGTTTCGCACTGGCACAGGGAGCCGTCATGTCCGGCATGGAGCTTCTGACGGCAATTTTTTCCATTGTGCAGGGAATCGTGGCAAATATTATGTCCCATTCCGGATGCAGGTGGAACGGTGACGGAACTGCCCTCAGAGATTGTGGACAAGATCGAAGCAGTCGGGATGCTGGAATCCATCCCTTTGTGGATCGTAACCCTGTTAGGCAGCTTGTTAATTACCGTGCTTTCCTTTGTGATGATCCTGACTGTATATGGAAGAATGTTCAAGCTGTATATGTACACAGCCATCGCACCGATCCCGCTGGCAACCTTTGCCGGGGAACCAACCCAGTCTGTAGGGAAGAACTTTATCCGTTCCTACGCCGGGGTATGTCTGGAAGGTGCCATCATCGCACTGGCCTGCATCATCTTTTCGGTGTTTGCGGCGAGTCCGCCGGCCGTCGGGGATACCAGTCTGTCTGCTGTGACGATTGTCTGGAACTACATCGGGGAGCTGGTCTTTAACTTACTGGTACTGGTCGGGGCAGTGAAGGCATCTGACCGGATCGTAAAAGAAATCATGGGATTATAGGAGGCAGAAAGGAATGGAAGAACCAAAGAAATTAATTTATGACAGTGGAGAGCAACCAGAGGAAGTATTCTTACGGGTCAGCGGCTACTTGGACAGAGACCGCCTGTATGTCGGGATTTACCAGATAGAATATGGCTACCCGGAACTTTTTTCCGACCTTACGGTGAACCTGCACCATGCTCCGCTGAACGGTGTGAACGAAGCCTATATCGACCACAATTTCAGCAAAGAGCATCTGCGTTTATTCGGAAATACAAGCTGGGCAGGGTACTTCCGGAGACCGCAGTTTCCGGTTACTGCACCTTTCAGAAGGTCGCCTTTGACCTGAAGAAACTGGCAGAATATGATCCGCAGGGAACCAGAGAATTTATGGAAAGCCACGGCATCCAGATTGCGGATGCACCAAAGCAGAAACCAAAGAACAAATCACAGAGAGAAAGGTAGAAAACAACATGGAAGTGAAAATGAATAAAGAAATCCGAGACTATCAGGAGTCAATGTTCTGGGGCTTAAGTTTCCGGCAGTGCTTATTTTCGGTACTGGCGATCCTGGCAGCCCTTGGGATCTATTTCCTCACCCGGAAATATGCCGGGGAACAGGTAACCGGATGGCTGTGTGTGCTTGGGGCGGCTCCCTTTGCAGCCTGCGGTTTTTTCCGTTACCACGGCATGACGGCAGAACAGTTCGCATGGACAGTCATCAAATCCGAACTGCTGTACCCGAAACGGCTGGTATTCAAATCGGAGAACCTGTACTTTTCCTGCATGGAAGAGAGCCTGCGGCTGGGTGAAAAAATGATGGGAAACGGAGCGGAGCTTCTGGAGAAGAAGCGGACGAAACAGAAGAAACCAAAGAAGCCAAGAGGAAGGGGTGATGCCTTTGATTAAAACCCTGAGTCAGACACTGAAACAGGACAAAGAAAAATTTAAAGTACCGAGGTCTGTCCAGCAGGCAATCCCCATCCGCAAGATCTGGCCGGATGGGATTTTTCAGGTAGAGAGTAAATTTTCCCGGACATTCCGGTTTACGGATATCAATTATTCCATTGCCAGTAAAGCGGACAAGACAGAAATGTTCCTGGATTATTCCGAACTTTTAAATGCACTGGATTCCGGCTGTACTGCGAAGATTACCCTGAACAACCGTAAGATCAACAAAGAAGAGTTTGAACAGTCCCTGCTGATCCCAATGAAAGGGGACGGGCTCGATGAATACCGGAAGGAGTACAACGACATGCTCTTGTCCAAGATCTCCGGTACTAACAACAGCATCTACCAGGAACGCTACCTGACCGTCAGTGTCCACAAGAAGAACATCGATGAAGCCAGGACCTATTTCGCCCGTGTGGGAACGGATATCATCACCCATCTGGCCAAGCTGTCCTCCATCGGGGAAGAGCTGGATGCAGAGCAGAGGCTCCAGATCTTCCGGGACTTTTTCAAGGCAGATGTTCTGCAGAGTTTTCCATTTGACATGAAAGCCTTTGCGAAAAAAGGGCACAGCTTCAAAGACTGGATCTGCCCGGACACGATGGAATTCCACAACGATCATTTTAAACTGGGTGAGCAGTACGGAAGAGTCCTTTTCATGGAAGATTACGCCAGCTATGTGAAAGATGAGATGATCTCCGAACTGTGCAGCTTGGCAGGAACCTGATGCTGTCCATTGACATCATCCCGGTGCCGACAGATGAAGCGGTGCGTGAGATCCAGAATCGACTGCTGGGTGTGGAGACAAACGTGACGAACTGGCAGAGACGCCAGAATGCAAATAATAACTTTTCTGCCGTAGTTCCCTATGACATGGAGCTGCAGAGAAAAGAGACCAAGGAGATGCTGGACGATCTGACCACCAGGGATCAGAGAATGATGTTCGGTATCCTGACAATGGTACATATGGCAGACAGCAAGAAACAGCTGGATTCCGATACGGAAACCCTGTATTCCATTGCAAGAAAACATCTCTGCCAGATGGCAACCCTGAAATGGCAACAAGTCGATGGCTGAACACCGTCCTGCCGTATGGCCTGCGGAAGATCGATGCGGTGCGTACCCTTACCACAGAGTCCACCGCTGTATTGATTCCATTTCATACGCAGGAGATCATGCAGCCGGGCGGCATCTACTATGGGCAGAATGCAGTCAGCAAAAATATGCTGGTGGCAGACCGCCGGAAGCTGTTAAATGGAAATTCGTTCCGATTGGGAGTCAGCGGTTCCGGAAAGAGCTTCTCGGCAAAAGAAGAGATCGTAGACCTTGCCCTTTCCACGGAAGATGACATCCTCATCCTCGATCCGGAGTCGGAGTTTGCTTCTCTAGTGGAAGCCTTAAACGGAGAGGTCATCCGGATCTCGGCAACCTCGGATACCCATCTGAATGCACTGGATATGGATTCTGCCTATGGCAATGACCGAAATCCTCTGATTGAGAAGTCAGAATTTATCCTTTCCCTGTTTGAGCAGCTCGTAGGAGCCGGAAACCTTTCGGCAAAGGAGAAATCCATCCTTGACCGCTGCACCGCAGATGTGTACCGGGATTATATGAGGGGCGGTTACAAAGGCAGGTGCCGACCTTAAAGGACCTGTACCGACAACTCATGCTCCAGCCGGAGGAAGAAGCCAGAGGGCTGGCTCTGTCTTCGGAACTGTTTATCAATGGCAGTCTGAACACCTTTGCCCAGGAAACCAATGTCAACACGAAGAGCCGTATCATCGACTATGACATCCGGGAGCTGGGCGAACAGCTGATGCCCCTTGGCATGCTGGTCACACTGGATCGATTTTTAACCGTGTGATCCAGAACTGGAAGAAGGGAAAAACGACATGGATCTTTGCGGATGAGTTTTATCTGCTGTTCCGCTATGAATACAGTGCGGACTTTTTCTACCGCCTGTACAAGCGTATCCGTAAGTATTCCGGATTTGTAACCGGACTTACCCAGAACGTTGAGGAACTTCTGAAATCCGATACCGCCCGCCTGATGCTGGCGAACAGTGAGTTCCTGATCCTTTTGAATCAGGCTACCACCGACCGGGATGAGCTGGCGGCACTTCTGAATATTTCAGACAACCAGTTATCCTACATCACCAATGTGGGTGCCGGTCATGGTCTGATCCGCTGTTCCGGAAATCTGGTGCCGTTTGAAAATTCGTTTCCAAGAAATACAAAACTGTATCGCCTGATGACGACCAAGCCGGGCGAAGCGTAAGAGCGGGACAAGCCGGGACTGGAGGTGTGAGATGAAGGATATCAAAACCAAAGAAGTTACAACAAAACCAAAGACCAAAAATCCTGCCTCCAGAATCCCCAAGGAGCTGATGCGGACGGCCATACTGGAGAGCAAGGAAAAATCCCAGACCATCGCAAATGCCAGGGACAATGACATGGGAGAACAGTCCCTATCCGAATATGCCAGTGGGAAAGTCACATCCGCAGAGGAATGGGCTGCAAGAAAGACAGGCAGAACTGTAACCAGAGCCGGAAAGACAGCTGCACAGACTTCCTACGAGAAGATCAAACTGAGAGTTACTGGTAAAAAAGAAGCGCAGAAAGAAGCCGCCAGAGGAACAGGGGACACACAGGCTCCCGATCCGGTCAGTCGGGAAGCACCGAAGCAAAAAAACGGGAACAGGGGGCATCCCGTGTGAAGGTCAAGGAACGGGAAAACCAGGAAGTCCAGATTCAGAAAGCCAAGCGGCAAAAGGCGATTTCAGATGCCGTCAAAACGAAAGAACAGAAGATCCGGGCAGCTAGGGAGACACCAAGAATCCAGAATGGACAGGAAATGTCGGAAGGTGGATCGCTTTCCATCAAAAGACAAAACCAGAAAAGCAAGGCCGAAGATACCGCAAGGCAGAATGCCATCCGCCAGAAACAGCCGGAAAGCATCCGGATCAAGGAAAAGCCACGGAAACGGTTGGAGCCGAAGACCATACAGCGGCGTACTATTAAGACCGCCCCTCCATCTGTGAAGATCAGCATCCAGCCAGAGCAGAAGCTCCGGGTGGCCAGTTCCAACGCCTTGACAGCCCGGATGCAGAAGCAGATGGAACGAAGGGCAGCGAAGCAGGCGGCGAAGAAAGCCGCCTTGCAGACTTCCGATGGAGTCCGCCGGATACAGAAAACGGCAAGGGCAGGAGAGAATACCTTCAAGGCAGCTAAGGCCGCTGTAGAAGCGGCAGCGAAAACGGTGCAGTCCATGATGGCTGCACTGGGAGCCGCCGGAGCGGTCATGGTTCTGCTTCTGGTTATCATGGTCGGGATCATTGGCGGTGCGGCATTCTCTGGAAGCTCAGAGAGCAACGAAGCACTCAGCCAGGAAGTACTTTCCTATACGGCAACCATCCAGAAATACGCCAACCAGTATGGAATCCCCGAATACGTTTCCGTGATACAGGCAATCATGATGCAGGAATCTGGCGGCCGGGGGACCGATCCCATGCAGAGCAGTGAGTGCCCATACAACACCCGGTATTCCAACAGCCCGAATGCCATCCAGGATGCGGACTACTCCATACAGGTAGGAATCCAGTATTATGCGGACTGCCTAAGAGAAGCCGGATGCACCAGCCCACAGGACATGGACAAGCTGAAGCTGTCCCTGCAAGGTATAACTACGGAAACGGGTACATAACGTGGGCTCTCCGAAACTATGGGGGCTACAGTGCAGAAAACGCTTTGCAGTTTTCCAATGAACAGGCGGCTTCACATGGCTGGAGTGCCTATGGGGATCCAGAATATGTCCCTCACGTCCTGCGGTATTATTCTAGCGGCGGATTGTTTGCCGGCCTGTTTGGAGGCAACGGCCAGATTGTATCCGTGGCACTTACCCAGCTTGGAAATGAAGGTGGCCAGAAGTTCTGGTCGTGGTATGGATTTGACAGCCATGTAGCATGGTGTGCCTGCTTTGCCAGCTGGTGTGGAGATCAGGCAGGATTAATCGAAAACGGTAAGATGCCGAAGTTCTCTCTGTGTGATGACGGAATCGCATGGTTTCAGAACAAGGGAAAATGGAAGAGCCGAGGATACTCGCCAGCGCCCGGAACCCTAATCTTTTTTGACTGGAACGGAGATGGAACCTCAGACCATGTAGGAATCGTGGAGAAACCGAGGGCAGTACCGTATACACCGTAGAGGGAAACTCCAGTGATGCCGTGAACCAGAGAAGCTACGATATCAATAACGGAACGATCATGGGATATGGTATACTTTGAAAATTAAAATAGAATATAAGTTATAACCTATGAAAAGAAATTTGATATGTGTAAGTTGACTTTTTTATTTGATTGAAATTTTAATTTTATATGAAATGAAAAGAACCAGTGAGAGAATCGTTAAATTTCACTCACTGGCTCAATTCGTTTCAAATTTCTCGGACAATTCTGTCAGTTCTTTCACCGTTTCCTGGGTGTGATGCAGAAAGGTGTCACGCATTTCTGACGGACAGCTGGAATAAAGCATTTTCATCTGATTGATACCTTTATCCTCCAGAGAAATATCTGGATTTATAAGCGTATCTAAAGAGATGTGCAAGATTTTGCCAATGCTCTCAAAATCAAATAGGAAGGATTCATTTTTCCTTTTTCGATATTGGCGATTTGCTTTACAGAAACATGGCTCAGATCAGAAAGTTCTTGTTGTGTCAGTTCTTTATTCTTTCGGGCTTCCCGCATTTTCTGCCCTAAAGCAGTTAAATCATCAATCGGCATAATTGTTCACCTCAATAATATTGTATCGTTCCGGTTTATGCAAAGGAATAACCTTATTGTACCGATGAAAAGGTGCGATTATACCTATTTTGCCGTTGGAGTAATACTACAATTTGAAGCGGAGGTTTTGGATAGTCGATAAACAGTTTATATATCTATTTCAAGGTGTGTCAAGAAAGAGAAAAGTAGCCTCTTGACAAATAAATCTTCTCTGCTATAATTAAAACAGCGTTTTGAATACGATGTTTTGAAAACACCGTTTTAATAAGAAAGGTGGATGAGCGATGGCAAGTAGGATTGAAGGATTTGACGAGAAAATTCTTGCCTGTGCGAAAGAAGAATTTTTAGAAAAAGGCTATACGGATGCTTCGATACGGACGATTGCTCAAAATGCCGGTGTCAGCACCAGCACAATATATACGCGGTATTCAGATAAAGAGGGATTGTTCCGCTTTCTTGTGGAACCGGTGGCTAAAGGTCTGAAAGAGTTATTGCGGCAATCATTCAGTGATTTTTCTTCTTTGACGGGGCATGAGCAGAACGAAAAATTTATGGAATACTCAGATCGTGGTTTTGAAGCCGTGATTGCATATATCTATGAGTATTTTTCTGAATTTAAGCTGCTGATTACCGGAGCGCCGGGAAACTACTATCAGGAATTTTTAGAAGGGCTGGTACAACTGGATACGGACTGTACAAAGAAATTCTTGATTCAAGTGGGAAGTAAAGCCCTGGCGGAAGGACGAGTTACAGATGGATTCTTACACGTTGTTTCCAGTGCTTTTTATTCTGGTATATTTGAAGTAGTCATTCACGATATGCCGATGGAGGAAGCAAAAAATTATATCAATGAGCTGCGCACTTTTTATGGGAATGGCTGGAAAGAATATTACCGAAAATAGGAAAGAAGGTGCAAAGGAAATGCAAAAAACAGAAGAATTTTGTGTGGACGAAAGCGGATGGATACACTGTCCTTTTTGTAAATGCAGAACGCGGACAAAGATACGCGCAGACACTTCGTTGAAGAACTTTCCAATATTTTGTCCGAAATGCAAACAGGAATGTTTGATAGATGTTGACAATATGAAAATACGATTATCAGTAGTGCCAGACGCAAAGACGCAGAGCCGATAATTTGTTTGTGTAAATCACATGACAGATTATCGGCTTATTCTTTTGAATAAGAGTTAGTAAAATCTAACTAAAGGAGGGATTTATATGGATCAGTCGCAAGGCGGAAATCCATTTGGCAGACTTATTGAGTTTGCCAGGCCGCATAAGACTGGCTACATCGTTTCTGTTGTTCTTGCTGTGTTGGGAGTTGCCTTTGGTATCGTCCCCTATTTTGCAACAGCCAGAATGACGATTGAGTTACTCTCCGGGAATCGGGATTTATCATTTTACATGGTGTGGTGTCTGATTTCCGGCGGCTGCTTTGTCCTAAAAGCAATATTGATGGGGATTTCCACGAGGGCATCCCATGAAGCGACCTTTGAAGTGCTGTCCGAGGCAAGGCGAAAAATTGCTTCAAAACTTACCAGAGTGCCTATGGGCTATATTCTCAATACTCCGTCCGGGCAACTAAAAAATGGCATGGTGGAACGAATTGAACAGTTAGAGGTTCCCCTTGCTCATGTAATCCCGGAAATGACTTCAAATCTTCTCGTACCAATCGCAATCATCGTTTATTTGTTCGTTCTGGACTGGCGAATGGCGTTAGTATCGCTGATTACCATTCCTGTTGGAATGATGTGCTACATGGGAATGATGAAGGAATATCCCAAGAAGTATGGGGAAGTTGTAAAAGCTGGAAATCACATGAGCGCAACAACGGTAGAATACATCGGCGGCATTGAAGTCATTAAGGCGTTTAATCAGGCAGATAATTCCTATCAGAAATTTACAGATGCCGTCCATGCAAACGCAGACCTGATTTTAGACTGGATGAAAGATACACAAAAATATTCGGCGATTATGATGAGTGTATGGCCCGCGGCGTTGATTAGCGTACTTCCCGTCGGGTGCCTGTTTTACATGAGTGGTTCCCTGTCAGCCGCAACCTTTATTACGGTAACTGTCCTGTCGTTGGGAATTGCAGGCCCGCTTGTAGCCGCAATGTTCTTTACCGATGATATTGCAAAAATAGGCACCGTAATGGGTGAGATTGACGGTATATTAAACCAGCCGGAGCTTGTCCGGCCGGAGAGGAAATGTGATTTACAGAACCTTGATATTGCTCTGGAAAATGTCCATTTTGCATACGAGGAAAAAGAGGTCTTGAAAGGAATTGATCTGACAATTCCGCAGGGAAAAATTACAGCTTTTGTAGGGCCATCCGGCAGCGGAAAATCAACGATTGCAAAATTGATTGCGTCCTTTTGGGATGTGACCGGTGGGCTGATTACGATTGGCGATAAGAGCGTAAAAGAAATTTCTAACGACCAACTGAATGATTTGATTTCCTATGTATCGCAGGACAATTATCTATTTAACGATACGGTGCGCAACAATATCCGTATGGGCAAGCCAGAGGCAAGCGATTCCGAAGTGGAACAGATTGCAAAGGATTCTGGCTGCATGAGTTTATTATGAACCTTGAGCATGGATATGAAACCGTGGTTGGCGGTGCCGGAGGGCATTTGTCTGGTGGAGAACGCCAGAGAATCGCGATTGCCAGAGCTATGCTGAAAAACGCCCCGATTGTAATCCTTGACGAAGCCACTTCCTATACTGATCCGGAAAATGAAGCGGTAATACAGGAGGCCATCAGCCGACTGACAAAGGGCAAAACATTGATTGTAATTGCTCACCGCCTGTCAACAATAACGGATTCCGACCAGATCGTTGTTGTGAAGGATGGAACAATCCAGGCAAAAGGAACGCACGAGGAACTATTAAAAGAGTGCAGCCTTTATCATACGATGTGGACAGCTCACATGGACGCGAAGGAGGTGAAAACAGCATGATACGTTCTTTTCGGAAATTCTTTGAATTTGCAGGCCGCCAAAGCCGGAATTGGTATTTGGGGCTCTTTTATGAAATCATACGCTGCATTTTAGAAGCTCTGCAATTTGCCGCACTTCTGGTAGTTTTGGATGGATTGGTTCGTGATAATATCACCGCACAAACCGCGCTCCTTGCCTTTGGCATTATGTTAGTCAGTGTGATCGGCACCATTATTTTCTGGTATCTGGCGCATGGTAAAGAAGGCGAAGGTAGCTATCGAATGTGTGAGGACAAGAGGATTCAAATTGGCAACCGCATGAAGTATATGCCGATGGGCTACTTCAACAGCCATAGTCTGGGAAATCTCACATCCGTTTCAACAGCGACCATGAGCGACCTCGAAAGTATGTCCTTTGCTATCATCGTGCGGACTTTGGTGGGTGTAATCCACGCCAGTATTTTTTCTGTTGCCATGTGCTACTTTAGCTGGAAAATCAGTTTGATCTTTTTGGCTGGCGTGATTTTGTTCATGGTAATCAACACAATGCTCCTGCGCTGCTCCAAAAGATTATCTCCCGTACGGTTAGAGACGCAGACGGAGTTCATGGATGCCGTACTGGAATACATACAGGGAATGGGCGTTGTGCGGGCGTTCCACATGGCAAAGCAGTCAAATACTACGCTGGAAAAATCCATTGATGAAACACAGAAGAAAAACCAGCTTATTGAAAGACAGCGGATTCCCTATATAGCTGCCGAACAGGTTGTCCTTCGGATTGCCAGTGCCGCCGCTGCTTTCTGCTCTATCGCACTTTTTATAAACGGTACGCTGGAATTAACATATTGTCTGATAATTTTAGTATCGGCGTTCATGATATATAGCCAGTTGGAGAGTGCGGGAGAAATGTTCTTTATGCTTTCAATGATCGATGCTTCTATTGATCGTGTGGAGGAAATCAACCAAAGTCCTCAGATTGACATTGATGGTAAAGAGCAAGCTCAGACCGGCTGGATATTGAAATGCAGGATGTGAGTTTTTCCTACGGGGATAAAAAAGTGATCGACCATGTATCGCTCACGATTCCACAAGGAACCACAACGGCGATTGTCGGTCCGTCTGGTTCTGGAAAAACCACGCTGGTGAATCTGATTGCACGTTTTTGGGATGTTGACAGCGGAAGCGTCCGCATCGGCGGCATTGATGTAAAAGATTACAAGCTGGACAGCTTGATGAAGAATATCAGCATGGTATTCCAGAATGTGTATCTGTTCCCGGACACGATTGAAAACAATATTAAATTCGGTTCCCCAAACGCCACCCATGAAGATGTAGTGAAGGCAGCAAAGGCGGCAAGATGCCATGACTTCATTTCAGCATTGCCAGAGGGCTACCAGACGGTAATCGGAGAAAGCGGTGCGACCATTTCCGGCGGCGAAAAGCAGAGGATTTCTATTGCAAGAGCGATTATGAAAGATGCGCCCATCATTATTCTTGACGAGGCCACAGCAAATGTCGATCCCGAAAATGAAGCAGAGCTTCAGAAAGCGATTGAAGCGCTGACACAGGGGAAAACAATTATTATGATCGCCCATCGGTTGAAAACCGTAAAAAATGCGGATCAAATCATCGTTATCGACCGTGGTAAAATCTCTCAGCAAGGTACGCATGATGAGCTTATCAAGCAAGCAGGTATTTATGCGGATTTTGTTGGCATGAGAGAAAAAGCTATCGGTTGGAAAATCAAGGCAGACAGCCTTGCATAAAAGAAAGGAGTTCCTACAATGGACAAGAAAAAATTGAACGCAAAAGACTTTATCAACATTGGTATCTTTACTGTCATCTACTTTGTGATGTTCTTTATCACGGGTATGCTGGGTTACATTCCTATCTTTGCAGTTATCATTCCATTGGTGTTGGGAATACTGGGCGGCATCCCGTTCATGCTGTTTCTGACAAAGACAGGGAAATTCGGCGCGGCTACTATTATGGGTACGCTGGTCAGTGTCCTCTGCTTTCTGATGGGACAAAGCTGGATTTCAATTCCGTTTGGAATTGTATTCGGTTTCCTGGCTGATTTGATCTTCAAGGCAGGCGAATATAAAGCTGGAAACATACTGTGCTGGGATATTGTGTGTTTACCGAATGGGTAATCGGCTCCATGCTGCCTATGTGGATTATGAGAGATACCTTTTTTGAGGCTTATAGAAGCAAGGGAGGTACGGATGAATACATCAATGCCGTTATGGGCCTTACCGCTAACTGGATGCTACCGGTAGTTATTGTTTTAGGCATCGTCGGCGGAGTGATCGGCGCTTATTTAGGCAAGGCAATTTTGAAGAAGCATTTTGTAAAGGCGGGCATTGTTTAATGAAACCAGAATTATTACTGTCGGTTGATTCTAAGCAGAGCTTTTGGATTGATCCGAGAACAAAGCTGTATATGTTAGTAATATTCAGCATTGTAATGATTGATGGAAAAACGGACGGTATTAGTTTCTGGTTAAAGCCGATTTTGGCATTGATACCTTTTTTCCTCCTGCTTTCGGGCAGGAGGAAAAGATTGCTATCATTTATTTAATTGTTTTTATTGTTTCGTGGACGGTAAATGTGTTTCTTGTTCCGTATATGGGATTAATAGGAACAATTATAATATCGCTGTTGGCTCAATTTGGGACAAGATGGTTTCCAAGCGCCATGATGGGCTATTATCTTCTCTCGACTACAAAGGTTAGTGAATTTGTCCTTGCCATGCAGCGTATGCATATACCAGAAGCATTCATTATCCCGTTTTCTGTTATGTTCCGGTTCTTCTACAATTTCCGAAGAAGCGGGATCTATTGGAAACGCTATGCGTATGAGAGGAATCACGGGGAAAAATTTTTTCAAGAATCCACAAGCAGTATTAGAATATCGAATTGTCCCTCTTATGATGTCTGTAGTAACAATAGGGAATGACCTGTCTGCGGCAGCTTTGACAAGAGGGTTAGGAAACGGAAAAAAGCGTACAAGCATTTGTAAGATCGGTTTCCATTGGAAAGATTTTGCGCTTATGATTATTGTTACTGCTGCCCTGTTGGTGTTCCTGCTTTTTTAGGAGGGCTGAAATGATAGAGTTTAAGGATGTAGCCTTTCAATATGAGCAAGGCAGTTCAAAAGGAAAAATCGAAAATATAAATTTGACTATCCATGACGGAGAGGTTGTTTTGATCTGCGGAGAATCCGGCTGCGGAAAGACTACACTCACACGTTTAATAAATGGGCTTATCCCGCATTATTACGAAGGAACGCTTACCGGGCAGACGATTGTGGAAGGGATAGATGTAAAAAATGTATCCCTTTATGCTTTGTCTGGTGTGGTTGGTTCTGTTTTTCAAAATCCAAGGACACAATTTTTTACAGTGGATACTACCAGTGAAATTGCATTTGGATGTGAGAATTTGGCAATCGACGCAGACGAAATCAATTTGCGGATAGAAAAAACGGTAGGCGCGTTAAAAATCGAAGATTTACTGAATAGGAGTTTATTTGCACTGTCCGGTGGCGAAAAACAGAAAATTGCCTGTGCGTCCGTTTCCGCAATGGAACCGGATATATTTGTACTGGACGAGCCATCTTCCAATTTGGATATTAAATCAATCAGAGAATTAAAAGATGTATTGCGGAAATGGAAAGCACAGGGGAAAACGATTGTGATTGCGGAACATCGCCTGTATTACCTGATGGATATTGCAGATCGCGTTCTATATATGCAGGGCGGGCAAATAAAAGAAAACCTTTCCATCTCCGACTTCAAAAAGAAATCTACAGGCGAATTGCACGCGCTGGGTCTTAGAACTTTACAGTCTGAAGATTTTAGTAAAATGCAGAGCACAGTGTGTGCGACAAAGCAGCTATATATCAGGGACTTTGAAGTTTCTTATAAAAATGCTTCCGGAGGTAAGACGAAAAAGCGGAAGGTGCTGGATATATCAGATTTGATGATTCCGCAAGGTTCGGTGGTTGGAGTAGTCGGCAACAATGGAGCCGGGAAAACGACTTTTGCTAACAATTTATGCGGATTGCTCAAAACCGCAAAAGGCTGTATGAGCATGAATGGAAAAACTTATATGGCAAATCAGAGAATTAAGACCTGCTATATGGTTATGCAGGACGTAAACCACCAACTTTTTACGGAAAGTGTAATGGATGAAATCTTGCTTAGTCTGGATAATTCAGATGAAGAAAAAGCGGTGCATGAGGCAGAAGTATTATGGAAAGTCTGCACATTTCAGAATTTAGAGACGCCCATCCTATGTCGTTGTCCGGCGGACAGAAACAGAGGGTAGCGATTGCCAGCGCGATTGCGTCTGATAAACAGGTTATTGTTTTTGACGAGCCTACAAGCGGATTGGATTATCGGCACATGAAAAAAGTGGCAGAGAATTTGCGGGAATTGAGTTCGTTGGGGAAAACCTTGTTTATTGTTACTCATGACCCGGAGCTGATTGCGGAGTGCTGCAATTACTTTGTCTTTATAGAAAACGGAAAAGTGCTATGGAGTGATGGATGGAACAGAATAAGCCGGGAACGGTTGCAAAAGTTCTTTGCCTTTGAGGATGACTAAAGATGAAGATTCATGCATCTGGGGAGGACTATCTGGAAGCTGTATTGGTACTTCAAAAGAAGCTCGGTATGGTGCGTTCGGTGGATGTTGCCCGGTACATGGAGGTTTCAAAACCCAGCGTATGTTACGCAGTAGGAACTTTGCGAGAGGGCGGTTTTTTGACAATGGATGAAAAGCATTATCTGCACCTGACAGAACTTGGCCGGGATATGGCTGAAAAAATTTACGAACGCCATTGTTTTTTTACTCATCAACTTATATCCGTTGGAGTTAATCCACAAATTGCAGAAGTTGATGCTTGTCGTATGGAACATGCAGTCAGTGATGAAAGTTTTCAAAAACTGAAAGAGCATGCGATGAGAGAGATTGCTTCACAAAAAATTGACAATATATTTGATGATTTTCCTGTGAAGAAGTAGAAAAGGTTGCTTTGCTAAAATAGATTAAATATGAAAGACACAAAATACAAGATATTAGCATATTTTGACAATCAATCATATCGAAAACTATTCAATGAGGTAAACTCAGATTATGCAGAAAATCTACAAATTTTACTGCATAATTTGAGTTTATTTTCTTATGATGTGCTTATAATAGGAGTGATCCTTTATAAAGAGAACATAAGTAATATTATATCTGCTATTAGAAAAATAACGCAGATACCAATTATTATTTTGGCGGATGCTTCTTCTTTATTGTGTATGTCATGGAAAAAAGAATCAATATACGCTGGTGCAGATTGTGTAATGGATATAAATAGCACTATAGAAGAAGTAGATCTGCAGATTTTTTTCATTGGCACGACGAAAACAATAAACAAAAAATAACTCAAAAGCAATCCGAAACGATGATTAATAAGGGAAAACTTGTAATGGATCATAAGAAACATAAAGTATTTTGGAATAGAGTAGCGTTACATTTAACACGACAAGAATATAATTTTTTATACTTATTAGCGGTGACACCGATGAGAGTATACACATTTGAACAGATTTACCAGCTTGTATGGAAAGATTATTCCGTTGGTGATATTAAAAATATCATTTGGTGTCTGGTAAAGCGATTAAGAAAAAAGCTGAATGCCGTTGAAGATGGTGCCGGGAATTGCATTGTCAGTGTGCGAGATATAGGCTACAAATTTGAATTGAATAAAGAAAACGAACAGCAGTAGTATCCGAAATACAGGTTAAAAATTTGAATTGAATAATGAAAATGAGCAACAGTAAGGCGAATGATCCGTAAAAAGATTGTCCGTCTTATTTTATTTATTCTGGAAAGAAGGTGATAAAAACTGACCGTCAATTGACAGGTTTCTGACCGTTAGCTGACAGGTGCATCCGATACACTGTGCCTTTGTAAAGATATGATTACAAAGGAGATCCGTGTTTGCAGGGAGACAGCAGAGATGCCGGACATTCCTGTAGACAGGAAGAACGAGCCAGGTCACCGCCACACTCCGATTTGATTTCGCAAAAATTCAGATCGGAGGAAAACATAAGTGGCTTACAATAAAGCAAAAGAAGAATATAGATGGAACCAGTGGAAAGCAGAGGAAGAGAAGATCCTGCGTGAACAGGGCGTGGATGAAGAGACGATCCAGAAGCTTCGGGAGTATGACTGGGACGATTTCAATGCAGAGCGGAGATTCCGGGAACACCAGACCTCGCTTCTGGACTGTATGGAACTGCTCCTGGAAGAAAAAGAAACCAAAGAGTCCCAGCCGGAGAGCGTAGAAGCCCTGCTGGATACCGTGGAGAACGAAGAACTGCTTCAGATTCTGTTATCAACTGATAAGAAAACTCTTCAGATGATTGTCCTGAAGATGATGGGATATGCACCAAAAGAGATCAGTCATCACATGGAACTGCCGGAGCAGACGGTTTATACAAGACTGCGGAGATTAAGGGAAAAGATCAAAAAGTCCATGAAATTTGAATAAAACAAAAGGTTCTCATCGGCTGACTATTAGAACGAACAGACAGGAGGATTGATACGATGGATGAGAAAGAAGTGTCCGAAATGCAGGAAGAAATGATGACGGTACTGGTAGTCGAGCCGATGAAGGCCCCCTATGTCAAGCACATCCCAAATGAGCTGGAGGATCTGCAGCAGGCGGTAGGCGGTGACATTGAAATGACCTATCCGTTTGATGATGAAGTTGGAATCCTTTTAAACGGCAATGGAAAATTTGAGGGATTGCCACTGAACCGGGCGTTATATGATGATCATGGACAGGTCTATGATGCGATAGCCGGGACTTTCCTTGTAGTAGGGCTGACAGAAGATGATTTTACTTCGCTGACACCGGAACAGATTGAAAAGTTTAAAGAAAAATACCAGTCACCGGAAATTTTTACTCTGTTTAACGGAGAACTCCATGTGATGAAGATGCCGCCGGAAGAAGAAAAAGAACAGAAAGAAAGCCGGAAGAACGATGCAAAACAAAAGAATCCGGCAAAGAAGAAAAACAGATCCGGGGATGCAAGATAAAATATTTTTTTGTGAAGTGAATAAAAAATACACTGCCATCGGCTAGTAGCAGAGGGACATCCCTCGGCTGTTCTTTGGCAAGTGAATATCGGCACTACAGGTACGTTCCCAACCGTAGAAGCGTGACAGTATGAGCGCCATGATTAAGTATAGGGTAAAGATTCTTAGACTTGGAGCGAGAAAGCATAGCTGTGAATAAGGCGGTGGCAGCCTTTCGCCAGGATCACGGATGGGGGATAATGATACACGTTACCAGCCAGAGAGCGGAAGATGGACTCCGGGTTGTAATCAGAAAGACCCCTAGGACATCTGTGAGCGGCGGCAGGCCAGCCGCCCGCCTGTAGTGTCCCCTTTCCCAGAAGAAATACAGGAATAGTTCCGGGGGTGCGAGGTCAAATGCGGAACAGCAAGATAAAAAAGAAATCAATGAAGAAGTGTGTCGTTGATATCAGATACCATGCGGCTGTAGGAGACTACAGCCGTATTCTTGTGGTATTAACGTCACATCAAGGGGAGAGAACAGATGGAAGAAACAAAAAGAAGTGGAATGAGCAAGGATCAATTCTGGAATCTGATTGAAAAAGCAAAGGAAGTGTGCGGCACCGATCTGGATGCTTCGGTAGTGTGGATCAAGCAGCAGCTCTTCTATATGACACCGGAGGATGTCCTCCAATTCCACAATCTTGTTTACAGTTACCGGGATGCGGCTTATAAGTACGGCTTATGGACAGCGGCAGGTATTATGATGGAAGCAGGGTGCAGTGATGACAGTTTTTCCGATTTTCGGATGTGGCTGATCGCCCAGGGAAAAGAAGTTTATCTGAATGCCTTAAAAGATCCGGATTCCCTTTCCGGCGTGACTCCGTATGGGTACTGTAGTTTTGAAGCGTTGGGATACATCTCATCGCAGGTCTACAGTGCCATGAAAGGGAAAAATATCTATCAGGACAGTACGGCAAGAATGCAGATGGAATGTTATGAGCAGGTGATCCGGGATATTGTGTACCATCCCATGATCGAGTATCCGCTGGAATTACCGGAAGCAATGGTGGTATATCCGAAACTCTGTGAATGCCATTTGTCCGAGCAGGTAAGGAAAGCTCCTCAGAAAGTAAGGACATGGAATGTTTCCCGGACGGATATCCGAAGGATGATGGCAAGAGGGAATGCTGCCATAAAGAAAATGCAGGAACAGGAACAGAATACACCGGAAGCGACCAGACCCGTCCGTAAGGGTACGGTAAGATAAGCTTTCTGGCAAGGAGAAGTAATGTGTTATAAAAATGAATATCAGAAAAGGGCACATGGCGAAGTGGAACAGATCTTTCGGGAGCTTCTCCCGGAAGCCGGGCTTCATGTAAGGGAAGAACAGATCCGTCTCTGCCATGAAATGCTGGATGCCCTTATGAAAAATGAAATCACGCTCTGTGATGCAGGCGTCGGCATCGGAAAGACCTATGCCTATCTGACAGCCTGCATCCTGATGCGGAAATATAGTGTACTGCATTCCGGTTATTCGGGATGTGACAGGCGGTCTGTAGTGGTATCCACTTCCAGTATCGCCTTACAGAAAGCCATCATAGAGGAATATGTTCCTTTCTTATCGGATGTACTGTTAAAAGCAGATCTGCTTCAGGGAGAATTAAAAGCAGTCGTCCGCAAGGGAAAGGAACATTTTGTATGCGATTACAGGCTGGCCCAGAGATTAGAGGCAGTCCGGGACAAGAATAAAAATCAGGCACAGATGGAGGCATTGAAGTCCCTCCGGCATAACTTTGATTTAGATTCCGTACATAACCTGAGCGGTTTTGACCGCAGGCTGGTGTGCGTACCAAAATTCTGCCCTAGGGAGTGTCCGGGAAAAGTAGAATGCCGTTATCAGAAGCATCTGGATAGTTCCAGGAAAGAGGACATTTTTTTACAGATTTGCAATCACAATTATCTTCTGGCAGATGCCATGCACCGGGCAAATGGGTACCGGCCGCTTCTGGCAGATTACAGGGCGCTGGTTGTGGATGAGGCCCATAAACTCCCGGAAGCCGCCAGCCAGATGTATGGAAGAAGCATTGGAAGGGAAGATGTGCAGGAGATTGCTTACTTTTTAGGCAGAGAGCATAAAGGCACGGATGGAAAACGGCTGATGGAAGGGTTTTCTGCACTTCAGGCGGAGATCCGAAAGCATCGGAAAGATGGCACAGAGGACATGGCTGGAAAAGAAAGTTTTTATTTTCCGCCGGGAGCTGGCACAGCCTTAGCCAGATGCAGGAAAGGCTTCAGCTTATGATCAAAAGGCTTGCCGGGAATATTCCTTACTGGATCTTTCGGCGGATGGAAGAGATGGAAGAGCTGTTCGGATGGTTTTTAAAGAACGACAAGCGATATATTTTGTTTTTACAGCAGGACAGCCGGGGACATTTAACCTTTATGGCAGTCAACCGGGAGATCCCGAAGTATCTGGATGCGACTTTATGGAGCCGGGGATTTCCGGCGATCTTAACCAGCGGCACCTTAAAAGCCGGGAACGGGTTTGCAAGAACCAGACAGATGACCGGGCTGGAAAAAGAAACGGGCGTCCGGGAGTGTGTGGCAGAATCCCCATTCTGTTACAAAGAGAACTGTCTGCTTTACATCCCGGAGCATTTAAGACCTATGAAAAAGGGAAGCAGGGAAGAGGCCGAGCAGCTTGCCGGGCAGATCCGTGATCTGGTGTGTTCCACTTACGGGCATACGCTGGTACTGTTCACATCTTATACCCTGATGGGAAATGTGCATCAGCTTTTGCGGGATCAGATCCCGTTCCCGATGGTGCAGGTATGGAGAAACTCCCAGGAAGAGATTGCACGGTTTAAGAAGATGGAGAATGCAGTGCTGTTCGCAGCCGGCTCCTGCTGGGAAGGTGTGGACTTTCCGGGGGACATGGTATCGTCTCTCATCATCGTAAAACTGCCATTTTCTGTTCCGGACCCCATCCATGAAGCACAAAAGGAGCAGTACCGATCCCTGGAATCCTATATCCAGACCATCGTAGTCCCGGATATGCAGAAGAAGCTGCGGCAGGGATTCGGCCGGGCAATCCGCACGGAGCAGGACACCTGCGTTGTGTCCATTTTGGATCACCGGACAGCAAAGAAAGGCAGGTATCGGAGTGATGTTCTGGAAGCACTGCCAAAGTGCCAGATGCAGAACGGATCGAAGAAGTAGAAAATTTTATCCGAAGCCGGAAAGTGGAGCGGTACTATAGCTGAGAACATCCGTGGCGTTATTGGTTCTGCCAGATCCGGGTAGCAGACAGGACAAAAAGTTTAGTGGTATTTCAGGGGCGGTTTGGAGCGAATTGGTGGTATTGGTGATAGCTTTATTGGCATGAGTTGGGTATACTGTGTATAGCGTTAGAGGAAAGGAGGCAGACAACATGAAGCGATATAAAGTGGAAATGCAGCGAGAAGGTTCCGTAAAATATTTCTTTATACGGGATATGGAAACACTGGAAATTGTGTTGCTGCCAAGCAAGTATCTAATGCATCAGGTGCGGGCAAACCGTTCCCCGAATACTATACGGAGAAATGCATTTGCCCTTGCCTACTACTGGGAATATCTGCTGGAAGAAGAACATGAAGCAGAAGATGTCTATGGAATGGATTACGAAACGCAATATGATTTTTTCGCAGAATATCTGAAATGGCTGAAAGCCGGGAAACATACCGACAATTTGGATAAAGAACCGCAGAATAAAACCTGTAACGCTTACTTAAAAGAAGTGTTCAGGTTTTATTCTTTTTTAGAAGTAGTCAGAAATAACGGTTCCTGCCTGTCGGTATTATCCTATAATCAGCCGATCACAAAGGCAAATGCCATCGGGGTCAGAAGAACCATCCGCTCCCGGTCATTTAAAGGATACTTAAAAGAAGAGGAACGAAACGTCCGGGCAGCCGAACGGAACGAAATCGTAACGATTTTAGAAGCCTGTACAAACTGCAGGGATCAGGTGTTGATCTTACTGACATCGGAACTGGGATTCCGCATCGGTGAAATTTTGGGAATTGATTATACCAAAGACATCGATTACGAAAACCATGAGATCCGGGTAGACTTCCGGGATGATAATGAAAACGATGCAAGAGCAAAAAATGCCGAAGAGCGAAGAGGACGGGTGAGCGATGATACCTTTGAATTCCTGCTTTATTATATCGGGGAATACTGGGACATCCTGCAAAAACAGGAATACCTGTTTATTAACATCAAAGGGGATACCATAGGGAAGCCGTTAAGAGTAGACAGCGTCTACGATATGTTTGAACGCATGGAGAAAAAGACTGGGATCAAGATCACACCGCACATGCTTCGAAGATATTATGCAAATACGAGGTGGGAAGCAGACTGGCCGCTGGAAATGATCAGCCAGGCACTGGGACACAAGCATCTCGATACAACCATACGATATCTGAATGTTTTAGATGACAAGCTGAAAACAGCAAGTCAGGAATTTTACCGCCGATATTCCAAACTTTACGGAGTAGAACAGTTTTTGGAAAGCAGGAGGTGAAGATAGATGCCGGCAAGAAGGGTGTTTGCTTGGGAGCCGGAAGAACAATGGACATCAAGTGAAGAACGGGAAAAGAAGATAGAAGAACTGAGCCGGGAATTAGATGAAAGCATGGACAGCAACTCTGGAAAAGGCTGTCTGAAAGCATACTTGGTAAAAAATGAAGTGTGGCATATAGCAGACATCGATTATGAGCTTAGAGTGGATTATAAGAAATATCTGAAAAGCACTTATTCTGATTCAGTAGTACGCAGCTATTTACGTGGAATGGATAAGGCAAAATTATATGCAATCAGAAAGCATGCCAATACGTTAAAAGGAAAACAGGAGATAGCAAAGAATACAGATTTAATCCAAGAACTGCTCTTTTTACCATATCACCCAAATCCGGCAATCGCAGAAAGATATGACTGCAAAGTTGCTATTGATAAATTAGTTTGGGATTTTCGTGTAAACGGCTCAGAACTATGCAAGCGTCAGCTTTTAGAAATTATCGAAGATGTCGTACTGCGTGACATAATGCTGAGAGAATGCACAATGCGGTTAAACGGTTTGAAGGTGGTATATCAATTTTGTATGCAGGAACATATTGAGGATTTAAGATATATTACACAGGTACAGGCCGATAAACTTGAAAAATATGCAGATACGGCATATGCAAAAGAGCTTGCAGAAAGAGAACTCCGAGAATGTCAGAAATATCTTTTCTGCCATGCCAAGAATATTTTATGGGATTCAACAGTCTGGTATTTGGAAAGACTGCATCTGGAACAATATAGAGTCAACCCATCCAATCCTGTGAAAAAATTTTCCTTTATGGGCATAGAAAAAAGAGAGAACCGGGAAATTTTGCAGGAATACATGAAATACTGTCTGGGTGTTACACATTTGGCAATGAGTGGCATACAAGCCGAATTCTACAGGATTCTGGCATTTGCCATGTGGATGGAAAAAGAAACCGCGATGGAGCTGAAACTTGCATCAGAAACCGAAATAAAAAAATATTTCCAGACAATTGAGTTAAAAGAAGCTTCTTATTTTAATGATATTGTTATAGCAATCTATCAGCTATATGAATATCTGCAGACGAAAGAAATCATAGACAGGATACCATTTCGTTATGAGTATTATTTGAAAAAAGAAATACATTGTCATAATAACCGAAGCGTAGAGATGGAAATATATGAGAGGATTCTGAGAGAATTAAAAAATTTCCCTGAAATTCCAAGATTGATCCTTTTACATTCTATGCTGATTGGACTAAGGATCAGTGAAGTATGCACCCTGAAAGGGGATGCTTATTCCTGGCAGGGAAGAGATGCGTGGATACAGGTTTATCAGATGAAAATGCGAACATACAAAAGAGTACCGATTCCAGATGTTCTTTATAAGATTATGAAAAGATATTTGGAAAAATATCATATTGGAAGTGAGGATTATGTTTTTCAAAACAAACGGGGAGGGGCATATCAGTATGGTTCGTTTAAGTGGCAAATGAAAGAACTGTTTAATAAGAGGCAGGATATTTTCAAAGGGTATGATTTTAAATCACATGATTTCCGCCATACGATAGCGACTCTGTTATATGATGACGAAGTCCCTCTTCAGAGTATCCGGGACTATCTGGGACATGATTATGAAGAGATGACACAGCAGTATGTGGATTTTATGCCAAAGAAAATTTCAGCAGCGAATCAGGAGTTTTTCAAGAAAGGAGAAAACAGCCTGGCATCAGGAATCAAGAAGTGCAAACGTGGAAAATAAATTTTACATAAAAAAATTGGACTCTTATGAGAAAGCAAGTGAAATTTCAAAAATACGAATGGGAACAGAACCTTCGTATGACCTTGATTTACTGCCGTCTGTACAGATGCAGAAAGAAATGAGGGAGTTCCTGAAATACAGAGGACAACAGCTTGGGGCGGAAAAATTTTATACTGAGAGAAGATTTTACCATCATTTATGTAAAATGCTGCAAACCAGAAGAGACAGACCGGAAAGTTTTTTGGACTGGGACAAAGAAAAATGGAAGCAGCAGATGAAAATATGGCTTTTACAGCAGAGATTGCCCCTGACAGAAATTGCAAAATCCCATTGTGGGAATGAAACGGTATCACAGGCAAAGACATTGCACTATATTGACCGATTAATAGATTATTTCCTTGATTTAAGAGATGCTGATGTAGATGAGATGACAAAGGATGTCTGGCAACTTGAAAAACTTGATATACAAGTGAAACAGGATTTGACGCGCACGACCAGAATTATAAATTTTAAGGAAATCTCCCAGCAGGATCTCAGAGAGGAAGTAAAAAGGCAATTTATTTTCAACTGAAAACAGAAAGCATCGGTACTGTAAAAAAGAAATGACTGCCATTCGAAGGTTTCAAGATATCTGAAGGAAAACAATAAAGAAGTAGATTCCTGCTCAAAGCTGGACAGGAAAATCATGGAAGAGTATTTGATATACATGAAAACAGAAGATACCGGGACAAAAAGATATCGGGCGGAGCTGACGAGACTGCGGGCATTGCTGAATATGGTAGCTGACGTCTATCAATATCCGCAGGTAAAGGATTTAATTTTGAATCGGGATATTCCACCAGATATAAGGGGAGAAATCAAAATTTATTCCGATCAGGAATTAAAGCGATTTAATGCTTTCCTTACGAAAGTGGATGTGCAGACGGCGAGACTTATGCTTATTCATCAAATGCTTGGAACAAGAATGTCAGATACACTGACACTCAGGACAGACTGCCTGATTGAAAAAGACGGTGAAACCATAATACAGATTCACCAAATGAAAACACATTTTTATGAAAAACCGATTAGTCAGGAACTGGCTGCTTTAATAAAGGAAGCGATTCGATACAGAGAAAAGGAGCACGGAAAAGGTAAATACATTTTTACAAGTTTAAGTGATCCTTCAAAACCAATGAAATATGCTACAGTCCAGCAAAAAAATTACAGATAAAATATATCAGGAAAATCTCCGAGATGATAAGGGAGAATATTTTGGATTCGGTTCTCACATGTATCGGCATATTTATGGCATGAAGCTTGCCGAGATGCATGTGGATGACTGGACAATCGCAAGACTACTGGGGCATAGAAGCCTGAGAAATGTAAAGTATTACAGAAAGATGAGCAACAAAATACTGGCAGATGATACACGAAAAACAAGAAACCGATTATCTAAGATGGTACTGGAATGTCTGGAAGGATGGGAGGAAGAATATGAACAAATACGATTCGATGATAGCCTGCAATAAAAAAGCCAGTGAAGAAAAAGTAAACAGGGCAGTGACAGAAATCAGGCAGATGCTGACAGAACGGGAAAAAGTGACGGTCCCAAAACTGACAAAGAGGACAGGATTGTCCAGAGGATTCTTTTATAAGAATGAAACGGTCAGAAAAGAAATGGATCGTGCTCTGGAGCAGCAGGCAGGAATGATAGACCCCAAAAGATACATAGGTGACATTGTACTGAAGAATCGGATCAATGTATTAGAAGAACAGATCCGGGAGCTGAAACGTGAAAAAGAGCAAATGGAAAAAGAAAATGTAAGATTGAGAAAGCCTTAAACAAGAAAGACCTGAACGTATTAAAAACTTTATAATCTGAATTAGAAAATAATCTGCAACGACCGGGAAGAATTTCCCGGTTGTTGTGGTTGGAATATAAAAGTGTAGATAACAAAAGGTGTGCATAAATTGTATTTATGATATACTTATCGATAAGTTAAATTCGAAGAAAGAGGATGATAGAAGATGGAAAATCCGTTTGAATTTCATGAAGAAGATACAATTATTGCATGCGTAGGTGACAATGGGGGAACTACCGATGAGGATATAAGAAATGGGTTCAAGCGTACCGTTGAA
>ENA-OUNI01000196-OUNI01000196.1-human-gut-metagenome-genome-assembly--contig:-NODE-196-length-27239-cov-3.171142_pt1 | contig 27239 bp, 27 predicted proteins | sample MGYA00242499_ERZ504580 | MGnify/ENA primary metagenome ERZ504580 (study PRJEB26092, sample SAMD00036315) | human gut metagenome | host: Homo sapiens | study: EMG produced TPA metagenomics assembly of... | reverse complement strand
GATCGGCACATCGCCCGCTTCATCCACCGTTTTAGTGTTTTCCGGCAGGTGAGGGAATGCAATGGTAGGGCGAAGGGCAGAGAGGTCGATCAAGACCTCTTCTTCATAGTGCGCATCTGCATCCGCCTCATAGACCTTCCACGGGCGCTGCGCGCGGCCCTCCACATAACGGAGCGTAGTCTCATCTACCGGGAAAATGCCGTTTTTCGCCCCGCATTCAATGGCCATATTGGCGATGCAGAGGCGGTCGTCCATCGATAGCGCTTTGACGCCCTCGCCTGTGAATTCCAGGGAGCGGTACAGCGCGCCGTCCACTCCGATCCTGCCGATCAAATGCAGAATCACATCCTTGCCGCTGACAAACTGCGGGAGTGCGCCCGTCAGAGTGACACGGATGGCTGAGGGCACCTTAAACCAGGTCTTGCCTGTAATCATGCCTGCGGCCATATCCGTGGAGCCCACGCCGGTTGAGAAGGCCCCAAGCGCGCCATAGGTGCAGGTATGGGAATCCGCGCCAATCACTGCGTCGCCGGGCACAACGATCCCTTTTTCCGGCAACAGAGCGTGCTCCACGCCCATTTCGCCGACGTCGTAGAAATGCTCGATGCCGTATTTCGCGGCGAAGGTACGCACCTGCTTGGTATGCTCTGCCGATTTGATATCCTTGTTGGGGACGAAGTGATCCATCACTAGGGAGATTTTGCTTTTGTCAAACACGGAATCCGCGCCGCAGCGCTCAAATTCGTTGATGGCCACGGGGGAAGTGATATCATTGCCGAGCACCATATCGAGATTTGCCTCGATGAGCTGGCCGGCTTTCACCTCGCTGAGGCCTGCGTGAGCGGCCAAAATTTTCTGCGTCATTGTCATTCCCATAAAAAGACCTCCATATGAATCGAATTTATTTTTAAACACTCAATTTGAACACTCAAAAAGGCGGGTTGTTCTGTTGCGGCTGTTTGCAGAGCTTGTGCTCAATGGAATCCACCAGTGCAGTCCAGCTGGCTTCAATGATATCCTGAGAAACGCCGACCGTCGTCCAGATATCGCTCCCGTCGGCAGAGGAGATCAATACGCGCACACGCGCGGCGGTAGCATCCTTTGGCTCCATTACGCGCACTTTGTAGTCAATTAAGCGCACTTCATTGAGGCAGGGGTAAAATTCAGCCAGTGCCTCGCGCAGCGCCTTATCCAGCGCATTAACCGGGCCGTCGCCGTCGGAAGCGGCAATTTTCACCTTGCTGCCCACGCGGATTTTGATGGTGGCGGTGGCGCTGTGGTTATTGTCATAAGGTAGTTCGTCGAGCACCTTGTAACTAATCAGATCGAAGAAAGGTTCCACACCCTCCACGCGTTTGCGGATAATCAGCTCAAAGCTCGAATCCGCACCCTCGTACTGATAGCCCTCATACTCCTTCTCCTTGAGCTCGCTCACAATATCAGCCAGCACGGGCGAATCCCTTGTGATCTCCGGATAGATTTTCTGCACACGCCGCAGAACGGCGGATTTGCCCGTCATCTCGGACATCAGGAAGCGCCTGTGATTGCCCACAAGCGTTGGTCGATATGTTCAAAGGAACGCTCATTTTTCAAAACGCCATCCGCATGCATGCCTGCTTTGTGGGCAAAGGCACTACGGCCCACGAAGGGCATGTTTTTATGCAGGGTGATGTTTGCGATTTCGGCAATCCGCATAGCCGTCGCGGTCAGCGTATGCATCCGTTCTTCCGGGATGCAGGAAGCCCACGTTTGAGCTGCAGCGTTGGGATGACAGCGGAAAGGTTTGCGTTGCCGGTGCGCTCCCCAAACCCGAGGAATGTGCCCTGCACATGGGAAACGCCGCCCTGTGTGGCGCAAACGGAATTGGCAACCGCCATGCCGCAATCGTCATGCGCATGCATGCCGATTTCCGTATCCGGGAAAGAAGCGCATATTTGTGTGGAAATAGCAAAAATATCGCAGGGGATCATGCCGCCGTTGGTATCACATAGCGTGAGAATGCGTGCGCCGCCACGTTTCGCTGCACGCAGCACCTCCAGAGCAAAATCCGGACTGGCCTGGTAACCATCAAAAAAATGCTCTGCGTCAAAAATAACCGTTTTTCCGTGTTCTTTGAAGAAACGGCAGGTCTCCTCGATCATGCGCAGGTTTTCCTCCGGTGTCGTTTTCAGGATTTCCCGCACATGGAGCTCCCAGCATTTTCCGAAAATTGAAACCACCGGCGTGTTTGCCCGAAGAAGCGCCAGGCAATTTGCATCCTCTTCTGGGGTGCAGCCCTTGCGGCAGGTGCTCCCAAAGGCAACCAGCGTTGCGTTTTTTAGAGGAAGGGCCGCCGCCCGGTCAAAAAATTCTAACTCCTTTGGGTTGAGGCGGGATTCCCCGCCTCCAGATAAGCTATCCCTAATTCGTCTAGCGCGCGCACGATTCCAATTTTATCCTCAACGGAGAAGGAAATGCCCTCCCCCTGCGCGCCATCGCGTAGCGTAGAGTCCAGAATGGTGATATGGCGTTGCAAAAGCGCTGCCTCCTTCCAAACGATGGTGAAACAGAAACCAGAAAGAAAGCGATTCTTTTCACCAGTGTATCACAGAGTAAATCTTTTTGTCCATCTTTAAGTTCCGCTGTGGGAAGATATGGCGACTTCATGGTCGCGGATTCCTTCATCGCCGCTTTCCAATGCTGTCATACCGGAGCGGGACATCTCCACGATTCCATGCAGGGCCATATCCTCAATGAAGCTGTCGATGCGGTCGGTCGCGCCGGTCAGCTCCGCTGTGATGGTGCGGTGGCCGATATCCTTCACGCGCGCGCCGTGTTTGGAAATGGTGCGCAACACGGCGGGGCGATCTTTATTCAGTGAACGAACCTTTACAAGGGCGAGCTCACTTGCGATCAGGTGATCCTCCTCCAGGCGGATCACCTTGACGACGTCCTCCAGCTTAAGCAGTTGTTTTTCCATTTGGCGGAAGGTAACGGGCGCGCCTCAGAGACGATCGTCATGCGGGAGAAGCGCGGGTCCTCCGTTTCAGATACCGTGAGGCTCTGGATATTGTAGCCCCGGCGGGAGAACAGGCCGACCACACGCAGCAGAACGCCCGCGTGGTTGGCTACCAGCGCGGAGAGCGACAGCTTTTCCATTTCATCATATCCTTTCGCAGATGCTGGGCATGCCTGGGTTATTCCATAAAAACGTTGATGGTGTCCTGCACGGCGCGGCCGGGTGGAATCATCGGCAGCACCATGGCGTCGGGCGATATCCGGCAGTCTACCACGCATGGCCCGCCGCAGGAGAGCGCCTCTTGCAAAACAGGCTCGATCTGATCTGGGCGCTCAATGCGGAAGCCTGCGCGCCGAATGCTTCAGCGAGGCGGACGAAATCCGTCTGCCGGCAGGGGGCGGTCTGCGCATAGCGGCGGTCATAAAAAACCGTTTGCCATTGCCGCACCATGCCGAGCACTGTGTTGTTCATCACAAGATCCACAATGGGCAGCCGGTAGGAGACAAGCGTTGCAAGCTCATTTAAATTCATATGGAAGCTGCCGTCGCCGCTGACAAGGATGGTTTTTCGCTCCGGATGCGCAAGGCAAGCACCTATTGATGCCCCGAGGCCAAAGCCCATCGCGCCGAGCCCGCCGGAGGTGATGAAGGTGCGGGGCTGCTCAAAGGATAGTATTGCGCCGTCCACATTTGATGCTGGCCCACATCTGTGACGATCTGCGCGTTGTCCGGCGTGAGGCGAGCCAGCGTTTCGATCACCTGCTGCGGCGTGGGGAAGCCGTCCGCAGGGGCAGCGGGTTGCGGCTGGCGGAAGGCGGCGGCTTGCGCACGCCATGCGGCATGCTCCATAGGTGGGAGCACTTCGCCCAGCCGCTGGAATACTTCTTTCAGATCACCACGCAGATGGAATTCGGCAAAAAGGTTTTTGTCCATCTCCGCAGGGTCAATATCGATATGGATGATTTTTGCTCTAGGGGCGAATTGCGCGCGGTTGCAGGCCACGCGGTCGGAAAAGCGCGCGCCTGCGGCAATGAGCAGGTCGCATTCTTGTGCCGCGCGATTGGCCGCATAAGCGCCGTGCATCCCGATCATGCCGAGGTAGAGCGGGTGGGTAGCCGGGAAGCCGCCCAGCCCCATCATGGAGGAGGCAACAGGGGTATCCATGCGCTCCGCCAGCCGCAAAAGCTCCGCAGATGCGCCCGAGGAGATCACGCCGCCGCCGATATAGAGCAACGGCTTTTGTGCCTGCCGGATTGCCTGAGCGGTGCGCGTAAGGCAGTCCTCGCGCGGCGGCTTTGCAGGCGTCATAGCAACTGCGGACCGCGGTGTATAATCCGTGTCGGCGAGCGTGATGTTTTTTGGGATATCGACCAAAACGGGCCCTTTTCGCCCGGAGCCCGCAATGCGGAATGCCTCACGCAGGCAGGGGGCAAGATCCTCTATTTTTTTGACGATGAAGCTGTGCTTGGTGACCGGCATCGTGATGCCGGTGGTGTCAACCTCCTGGAAGCTGTCGCGCCCAAGGAGGGAGACGTCCACGTTGCCCGTGATAAAGACGACGGGGATGGAATCCATAAATGCGGAGGCGATGCCTGTGACGAGATTGGTGGAGCCAGGGCCAGAGGTGGCAAGGCAGACGCCCGTTTTCCCGCTTGCACGAGCATAGCCCTCGGCTGCGTGCGCAGCGCCCTGTTCATGGGCTGTGAGGATATGGCGGATTTTACCACTATAAGCATAGAGCGCATCATACACCGCGAGGACGGTTGCGCCGGGGTACCCGAAAATTGTATCCACTCCCTGCTCCAGCAGGACTTCCATAATGATCTGTGCGCCTGTTTTTTTCATGCACGGTCACCTCCGTTGAGTTACTTTAAATAAATGGCCCTTAAACAAAGAAAAAACGCCTTCCTCTCCTGCTTTCTCAGAAGACGAAGCGTATAAAGCTTCCGCGGTACCACTTCAATTGCCCATTCGGGCGCTTACGGCATCGGGCCTGCCGGCCGAATCCCTGCCCATGTAACGGTGGGCCGCCGTCTCCCCTAGCACGCTTTGCGCTTTCAGTTCACAGCTCCGGGGCGAGTTCACCAAGTCCGGCACCGCCGCCTTACAGCAACCGGCGGCTCTCTGCGCGTGCGGATGATGGATACTATTCCCCATCACAGCTTTTCACTTTTTTGATATCCTAGCACGGTTACAGATGATTGTCAAGAAAAAACATTCTCCCGCAGCGCTGTTTAGGCGCCGCGGGAGGACGGAGATTCACCCTGCGGAATCGGCTGCCTGTGCATTTAGCAGGCAATACTCCTGAAAACGGAGAACTTTTCAGGAGGCGCCGTTTCCGATTGGGGAATGGGTAATGTGATGATGCTTCACGCATTGGAAGCACTAACAGGAAACTTATCCCAAAACTGCCTTATAAATTGGGCAACCTCTCAAAAAACATTGGGAAAAAGGTCCCCTTTTTTATCTTGTTTTTATTATATCACCAAGCATGGCAAAATGCAATGCATAAATTGCTAGAGTTTTGCATTACACTATATATTACAAAATGCACTACGAAGTTTTCCTGAAGTGTTGCGATTCATAGGCAGGGAGGGGGATGGAAGCGCCATGAGCAGCCGATTTAAAATTCCAAAGATGCCTTCCACGGTGAATAAAACCATCCGATTCCCACAGTCTGTTGTTGATCAGGTGGAAGCGGCGTTGCAAGGCACTGACTGCAACTTTTCTCAATTTGTAATTGCGGCGGTTCGCGTTGCGCTGAAAAACTTGGAGGAAGACAGGTTGGCAGAGCAGAGGCAGGCGGAGCCGCCGGACGATAGCGAAAAGACGGAATAACACGCGTGTAAGTTAAAATGATAAAAAGCGCATCGGGCATTGGCCTGATGCGCTTGGTTTTTGTTTGATGAGTAGGTGAAAGAAAGGCACCGGAGTGGGCTTCCGTATGGAAATCCACTCCGGCTGGTTACATGATGCGGAGATTACGCGGCTACCTTGCCGCCGAAGGTTTTGAAGAGGTCAACGATCGCGCGGGCGATGCGGTTGAAGAACGCCATCACCTTTGCAAAGAAGCCGCCGATGCCTTCGTTGTTGGACTTGATGCCGAGATTCTCCGCGATGGATTCGCAGAGAGCGACGGACGCGTCCGCAATTGAAAGCGCGTCACCGCCCTGCGCGGCAGCGACGATCGCGCCGATCTCATCGCCATAGCCCATGCCGATCTGATCGCCGATGAGCTTGGAAAGAGCCACCTGGTTGGCCGGGATTTTCAGGGTCTTACCCACATAGTTCATAAGAGCCGCGAAAACCATGGTCTGATCGCCGTTGATCGCCATGCGATAGCCGCCCGGAAGGCCGCTCTCCACAGCATTCGCTGTGCCCATGGTGGCGAGATAGTCCACGTCAAACGCCGGGAAATCAAAGCCGATCAGGCCGCCGACCATGGAGACAATGCCGCTGAAATCTTCCGGCAAATCAACGCCCAGATCCAAACCCGAGCTTGCCAGCATATCGAGCAGCGCCTTCAATCCGGATCCAACCTCGCCATATGTATAGGCAAGATCCGGAAGGACATCGCCAAGATAGCCGAACGGATCGGCTACCAGCGCGTCGATTGCCTTGGTGAGAATATCGGCAAGATAGAAAAGAGAGCCTCCCTGATAAAGCTCCAAAGCGCTGGCAGGCATGTTGCCCACATGGAAAGCCTCCAGGAGGGAAGCGAGCGGCTCATAAAGGTTGGGCGCAAGCAGCGCAAGGACAAAGCCCAGCGTGGTGTTGAGGTTGCCGCTGCTGCCGTTGACTGCCTTTACAAACGCCTCGCGGTCGCCAGGCGTAACCCCCCAAACCATTTTGCTGGCGTCAAAATCAATCCAGGTTTTACCGTCAGATTTGACGGTGCTCATGTAAGCTTTGGCTTCCGGATAATCAGCGGAAATGTTGCTCGCAGCAGTGCCTGCGTTGATTGCCATGACATCCTGGTTCAGGAGCTTGAAGATCGCGGTTACCGTTGCATCCGTGTAGAGCTTTTCCTGCACCTTGACGGCCTTCAGAATCGGAGCGAGGAGCCCGTTGAGTGCATCCTTCGTTTGTTTTGCGCTCTTTGCGCTCATGTTTTCGTACACTGCGGAATGGTCCGTCGCAGCAGCTTTCTCATTGAACGCCGCCGCAGCCGCCGTAGCAGCTTCGTTTGTTGCCGCGCTCGCCGTCATTACGCCGCCGAGGGTTGTCATCACCATCAGGGCGGCCAAGAAAACGGAGAGCAGCTTCTTTGCCTTTTTCATAGCCTTTCACCTCTTACAAGAATTACCGTCCTATTACACAAAATAGGAGGCGTCCATCTTAAAGATTATGGACAAACTTATTTTAATCGCTTCTATACTCTTTGAAAAGGCCTTGCTAGAATTTTGAAAGAAAATCGAAACATTTTGGTTGGTTTTCAAAAAGTTGAGAGAATTTGAAATATTTCCAATTCTTATGAATATAAAGGTTCTTTATTTGATAGGCCAACATAAGGGTGGGAGATGCTTGCCGGCGCCCCCCCATAGCAGAATGCCCACGATAAAACTGTTTGATTTCACACGGTGTTTATGCTACACTTTTTGAGTAAGAAATCGGGCTGCAGAAAGGCGCGGCAGAGCATTGAGCGCCTGCGCCCGCTTTCCCTATTTGGCAACATCAGCCGGAGAGGATTTGGAGGAAGCAATGGCCTATGGGTTATCTACGGCACTGAGCGGGGCGGATTGCTATCTGGGCCGTCTTGATGAACTGAAAAAGGATGGCATTTCCCACTTGGAGTTGTGCCTGCGGGAGGATTACGGCGGGCAGGCAGCGCTTTATGAGGGTGCGCTGGCCGCGATCCAAGCAGCCGGGCTCACGGTGTTTTCCGTGCATCTCCCATTTGGGATGAGCGTTAGCCCCGCCTGCACAAAGCAGGCACAGCGCCAAAAGAATGTGGAAAAACTGAAACGCTTTATCAGCCTGACAAAGGGCTGCGGGGCAGAGATCTTTGTCATCCACGCCTCCTTTGAGCCTGTGGAGGATGCGGCCCGAGAGGCGATGCTTGATTCGGCGGCCCAATCCTGCGGGAATTGGTGGACTATATGGAGCCGCAGGGGCTGACACTCGCGCTTGAGAATTTGCCGCGCACCTGCATCGGCAATTCAGCCAGGGAAATTGCATATTTGACCGGTTGCGTGCCGGAGCTGCGGCTGTGTTTGGATACCAACCATTTTACCTCGCCGCACCCGGATGTGCGTTTTCGCCCGCTGCAAAGGCTGTTTCCCTCCCTGCGGGCCAAATGGAATTCGGAGGCGGAAGGGGGAGTTTCCTATGCGCAAAGATTTGCGGAGCAGATCGTTACAGTACATATTTCAGATTATGATGGTATCGATGAATGCCACTGGCTGCCCGGGCAGGGCATTGTGGATTTCAAGGGAATTCACACGGCGCTTGCCGGGGCGGGATTTGACGCTCCGATCGTGTTTGAGCCGAACGAGCGGTGCAGGGGAATCAGGACCACTGGCGCCCGGCTCATCGGCGGTTATGAAAAACGGCAAAGCAGAGCCTAATTAAGAACTGCGAACAAGGCCAAAATTTATCCAAATGAAAAAGCTACAAAAACCAATTGGTACGATATCAAATGATTCAAAAAGAAGGATTGGAAGCATTTGGCTAGAAAAAGTGAAAACAACTGTCCATTAAATTATCCAGTATGGTGCGACGGCGTTTCGGCGCAGAAATAGAGAATTTAATTGTAGAGACAGAGAGGAGAATCTATCATGAGCAAACTTTGCGTAATAACTGGTGCGACCGGCCATATCGGGTATGCCCTTTTAAAGGAACTGCTTGACAGCGGCGAGCAGGTGCGCATCTTGATCCGTAAGGATATCCCACTGTTTGACGGGCTGGACTGTGAGAAGGCCTTTGGGGATGTGACGGATCCTAAGTCGCTCGAAAAGGCGTTTGAAGGGGCGGATATCGTCTATCACCTTGCGGGCGTAATCGACATTAACGCAGGGGATGAAAACCTGATTTGGAATGTAAACGTCCAGGGGACGAAGAATGTGGTGGAGGCCTGCAAAAAGTGCGGGGTGAAGCGGCTCGTCTACGCTTCCTCGGTGGATGCGATCCCGCCGCTGCCTGGTAAGCAACTGATGCGGGAACTAAGCCATTTCGAGCCGGATATCCTGGATGGAACATACGCGAAAACCAAGGCGACAGCCACTCAGTACGTGCTTGACAGCCAGAGCGACACGCTGGACGTGGTGGTCACGCATCCCGGTGCGTGCTGCGGGCCGTACGATTTCAAGGTGTCGAGCGTGGGTGAAATGGTGCGCATGTATATGCGCGGCAAGTTCCCGGTTTCGCTCGCATTCGGCATGTATAATTTCGTTGATGTGCGCGATGTGGCAAAGGGGATGCACAGCGCGGCAGAGAAGGGCCGGCCCGGCGAGTGCTATATCCTCACGAGCGAGGCAGTCACGGTCGATCAGCTTCTGCATATCTTAGCGGAAAAACGGAATTCCCGCCTCCAAGTTTAAGCTGCCACTGTGGCTCGCACAGGCGGCCGCACCGCTGATGGAGGTTTACTATAAGGCGGCGCATAAAACGCCGCTGTTTACGCGTTATTCGCTGCGCAAGCTCAACTCCAACTGCAATTTTAGCATTGAAAAGGCGGAGCGGGAGCTCGACTATCATCCGATGAGTGCGCGCGAGTCGTTCCATGATATGGTGGACTGGATTGCTGAGCATGAAAATATTCCCTTGAAGAATGATGAGTATAGTGGATTTGATGATACAGGAGGCACTTCCATGGCTGTGACAGGCTTTGTTTTTGGAATGGTTCTACTCTGCGCGCTGGGCGTGGGCATGGCGGCTGCTGGGATCATCTGGCTGGTGGTGCAGCGCAAGTCCCGTCAAGCGAAAGAGCGAAAGGGGCGGCTTGTATTGCCCATTCTGCTGCTGATCATGGGGTTGCTTTGCGCGGGGCTGCCGGGCGGATATTTTGTAGCCATCTCCCATGCGAAAGGCGAGCGAGAGCAATCGCGCGGCGCGTTGGTGACGGCGATTGAAAAAGACCCGTTTGATGTGGATACAGTGCGGAATTTGCTTGACGGCGGCATGGATCCCGACGGGGGAACGGAGAGTGGCTACACGCCGCTGATGGCCGCCTCTTTTCGCCAAGGGACAGATGTGATGGCGTTGCTCGTCAAAGCAGGAGCGGATGTGAACGCGCAGGATCGTGCCGGTCACAGTGCGCTGATGTTCGCATGCAGCCCGCCAGCGGGGCACCTGCCGGATCCGGAAGGCATTCTTCTCCTGCTCAAGAGCGGCGCAGATAGAGCGTTGAAGGATAATAACGGCGAAACGGCTTACAGCTATTTGATGATGCGGGCGGAGGATGACCGCGAAACGCTGAAAAAAATTGCCCGAACGGCTGGCGGCTTATGAAAAGGCAGTTGCGGCAGTAAAGCCGGAATGATGGAGGCCAATAGAAACCATGCAGAATGAAATATAAAATTAGCCGGTAGCCGTCCGCTCTCGTAAGCGCTCGGATCTCTTTGATCTACAAGATTGCGGCAAGTTTTGTTTTGTTACTCCGCTGCGCTTCGTAATAAAAATCAGCGCTTGAAAGCCCCGAAGCTTTCAACGCTGATTTTTGTTTTCATCTGCACAGCGGTTTTGAAGAAAAGGCGTTCCAAGGAGAGCTCCCGGGTAAAATCCCGAAGGAAATCCGGGATTTTCACGATTGCAGCCATTCTCCATGTCGGTTAAAATTCATTTTTCAGCGGCACACCGTTGGCATCCTGATGAATTGATCCGGTCAAAAGCTGAATTGCCTCTACCAGCGCCCAGATACCGGCTGCAATTGCACCGGCACCACACAGCCAACCGCCGAGCAGCGTCAGCAAAAGCTGAGCAATGCCCTTGTTGGTATAGCCGAGATAAAAATTATGGATGCCCAGCGTGCCGAGTAGGAAAGCTAGAATCACGGCGGCCAGTTTTGATTTTTGTGGGCCATATGGGGCGGCACCCGGCTGCGCAGCAGCATTTTGCGGTGCGCCACAGTTTGCGCAGAAGGGCGCTCCATCGGAGCACTGCCCGCAATTGAAGCAATATTGATTGCCTGCACCTACCGGCGCGCCGCATTGGGTGCAGACATTTGCGCCCTCTTGGAGCATGGCGCCGCAGTTTCTGCAAAACATTGGTTCAGATCATCCTTTCCGTAAAAGCCGGATTGTAAATTGATGGTTCTGTGCGGAAAATCCGCCTGCCGGAAGCAATGCAGTTTCCAGCATTAAATTTTATTGTGCTCAGTGTATCATATTCAGGGCGTTCACACAAGAGCACGGCGAGAATAAAGGTGAGGAAAATATAGGCGGAGATTTGCCAGCGCCGCCTGTACGGCTCATGCCCGTGCAAACGAAGCAGACCCAACCGCCATCCTCATGGCGCTCCTGAATGGTAAAGCCGTATTGCGCGAAGGCAGCAAGAATGTCCTCCTCGCGGGTGTCGATGATGCCGGAGGTGATAAAAACGGCGCCCGGCTTCATGAATTGCCGGACATCCTTACAGAAGCGGATAATCACATCCGCAACGATGTTAGCCACGACGATATCAAACCGGCCCTTTACCTGCTCCGTTAAATCTCCCTGTAAAACCGTAAAGCGGGGGGCGGAAAAGCCATTTTCCCGCCCGTTTTCCACTGCGGTTTTGACAGCGAGCGCATCAATATCCACACCAGTCGCGCTTTTGGCGCCTAGCAGAAGGGCGCACAGGGAGAGAATGCCGCTGCCGCAGCCGATATCGAGCAACTCGGTTTCCGGCGTTACATAGGATTCAAGCGTTTCAAGGCACAGGCGCGTGGTGTTATGTCCGCCTGTGCCGAAGGCAAGCCCCGGCTCCAAGTGAAGGACTTTGCGGCCTTCCGCGTTGTATTCCTGCTCCCACAGCGGGCGGATCAGCAGCTTTTTACCGATAGGCAGAGGCTTAAAATATTGCTTCCAATTATTTTCCCAATCCTGTGCCCGGCAAACCTCCGTTGCGATCTGGTGGCGGATGCCTGCGGCATGATACCGCTCGCTTAAAAAAGCGAGCGCTTCCGCCGGGTTTTCTTCTGGGGGCAGATAAACGTGAATCAGCCTTTTGAGCGGTCTTTTTTGAGCAGGGCCTCATCAATTAGGTCAATATGTGCAATTTCCCAAGCTTCCCTTTCTAAATTCCGATAATCCTCCATATAAATACCATATGGGACGACCATCTGTGCAATATCGCCTGCACGGTCGATATCATCCGCATCCGTTTCAATGACAATTTCCGTCCAATCCATTTTCATAACGATCCTTTCCAGCGGTGGGCTTCCAGGTTTGAAAAAACTAGCGCCGCCATGTTTTACATGATTATAGCATAAGAACAAAACATTCCCTCTGCGCAAGAAGGCGTTGCCGCCGTGCAGTAGGCATTTTCTAATGCTTCAAACTCTGTTTGAAGCTATTATACTACACGCAAGGCCAACCTTTGTGAAAAATGGCGTTGCCGCTTTGCGGCAGGAGCGTTTCGCGCCGACAGGCATTTTTCCAATGCTTCAAACTCTGTTTGAAGCTATTATACCATAGTTTTGCAGAACGCGAGCTAAAAAGGGGAAGAAGTATAGCCATTTAAGCGTGCTTTCATCAAAAAAGTATAATTTTCTTATTTAGATGTTATTTTTGGTCGAATTAGCCAATAATTTGATGATGATTTGTATTAAGTGTGGAATTTTTAAGATGCTTTCGATTTGTGGCAGATTTTAGCCAATTTTTATGATAAAATGAAAACTATTGTGTGTGAAGTGGGAGAGCGGCTGCTCACCATTCTCCTGCCAATTTATTTTTAGAGAAGGAAGATGAAACGAATGAAAAGCTGGAAGCTCGTTTGCCTAATGCTCGTGTTCGTTCTCATGCTTGCTGTGTTTGCCGGTTGTTCCGGGGGAGACAGCGCAGAGCAGGAGAGCAATACGGGAGAAACTGCTCCGCCTACCTCGCAGGTATGGACACGGGATCGCTTTACGGTCGCTGCTCAGCCGAAGGATCTGCGCTATGAAAACGGCAATCTCCTTGTAGATGCAACCGTGGCGAGTGGAATTGATACCGTCGATGAAGACGGCAACCCAAACGATGGCGTCAAGTATTTTGAGAATATCCGTTTTGACGTGTACGTCACCATGAAGAAGGATGTGACGGATGAAGAGGAAAAGGGTGAGGAGATGAAAGTGGCATCTGCTACCTTCTCGGAGAACCCATTTATCCTCAAGAAGAATTCCTCTGTCCGGCAAACGTTCACCTTTACGCCGGATAGCCAGCTGGTCAAAAATCTTGACCTTTCCAAGGTCAGCAGTGTAAGAATCGGGCTGAGTCAGGAAATAAATTGAGCGCGGTGTAGTTTATCATATAGTGAAAGAAAGGATTTTTGAAAATATGCCGAAGAAAAATCTCCGGGACCATACTACCCGGGAAATCATCGCATTTTCTCTGCTGCCGTTTGGCCTATTGACAATCCAGACGCTGATTAACACGGCGCTGAATATGTACCTGACCGACGTGCTTGGCTTAACGCTCGCCATGACCGGCGTGGTGCTTTCCGCCACAAAGGTATGGGATGCGGTCAACGATCCAATGATGGGCCTGATTGTCGATCGGACTCGTACCAAGCGCGGCAAATGCCGCCCCTATATTCTCTGGACAGTGATCCCGGTCGTGCTGACGACCTCAATGCTGTTCTTCCCTGTAAACTTTGGGCAAAAAGGCAATTTTGCCTATGCGATCATCGCCTACCTGCTGTATTACACGGCTTATACGGCTTTGGATATCCCCTACCAGGGCCTGACGCCGCTGGTGTTCCCGGAGAGCAAAAAGCGTGTTAAGGCGATCTCCGTGAGCAATATCGTCGGCTCGATCGGCACGATCTTGCCGTCCGTTCTCTTCTTTACCATCGCGGGCCTGTGGGGCAACCAAACCGTTGAGCAGGAAAAAACAGGCTATTTTATGGCGGCGCTGATCTTCTCCGTAATGGCGGGTATTTTTATTGCCTCCTCCTATTTTGGCATTAAGGAAAAGGTCTATGTTAAGCCGGAAAAAACCAATTATATTAAAGGGCTCAAGATCGTGTTCAGCGATAAGAAGATGGTGATCCTGGTTGTGGTAGCCTTTTTTTCCGCAATTGCGAATCTTGGCGCTATTTTCCTGCCTTACTTCGCAAAATGGAATTGCATCGGCGTGTTGCCGATGGATCAAATCACCGGCTTTTTAAACAACTTGATCTACAAGCTGATCCATGTGGAGGTGAACATCAACCTTACAAACGAAGGGTTGCTTACTCCGCTGCTTCAGATCGGCAGCGGCATTTCCTACATGCTGTCGATGGCGATCATTCCGCCGCTGCTCAAGAAGATGAGCAAAAAACACTGTGATCTGGATGTCTCTGCTCGGCGCGGTGGCCGATATCCTGACCTTTATCATCGGCATGTATGTCATCCCGTATAATACGCCTGCGGGCCTCGTCACCTATATTGTGCTGCGCTTCTTCACCAATTTCCCGGTTGGGATGACGGTGGTGCTTTTGATCGCCATGTTCTCCGACCTGGTCGACAACCTGGAGATGAAGAGCGGCGAGCGGCTGGAGGGCACGGTTTTCTCCTTCCGCAGCCTGATCAACAAGATTTCCATCGCGTTGTTTAATGTGATCGTGCTGGCGATCGTCAACGGCTTTGGCTATATGGTAGGCGATAAGATTACCTCCGGCGGTGCTGATGCTCGGCATGACTCCATGAGCCAAAACTACACTGTGCCGCTGACCGGTACGCATTATGAGACGGTGCTTACAGCAATCTTCTTTATGCTCACGGGCCTTGGGGCAATCGGCCTGATTTTGCAGGCGTTGCCGATGTTCTTCTACAAGTTTGATGAGAAAAAATTTGAAAAGGAAATAGCCTCCTTCCGCGAGGAGAAGGAAAAGAAGCTTCAAGCGGAGATTGAAGCTGCTGAAGCGTTGGAAGGCGTGGAGTTTGAAGCTGATCTCCCCTCTCCCTTCAGAAATTGATTAAACTGCCAAATGAGCTGTTGCAGAATGCCGAGCATTTTGCAACAGCTCATTTTTTAGGGATGTGCGCAGCAACGAAAGAGCTCCATATCGTTGTTAAGGCATTTATGTATGAAGTGGGTCGGTTGAGGCCATGGCGCCTCGCGCTCATGGCGTTCAATGAGCTCCCGCTCTACCTGTTCCTTTTGCCGTTTGGAATAACGGATGCAGAGGAAGGGGATGAGATATAACAGGGAGCCGAGTGCCGGCAACAGCATAAACAGCGGCCACTGGGCAGTGAAATACTGCGGCGAAACGGCTTTCAGCTGGGCCACGGAGAGCTTGCCGTCGAAATGCAGGTAACTGAGCACCTTGCCGCAGAAATAGAGCTTGATGGAATCCAGCAGCTTGTTCGTCAGATTCTGCATGGAGAAGCTGATGCCTTCTGTCCGCTTGCCGGTCTTCCACTCCGCGTAGTCGACCGAATCGCACAGAATGCTGCGTTGCGCGATGCCGACCATGTTGTTTGGAATCGCGCCGATGCTCATGAGCACCATCACAGCGGAGATCTGGCCGAGCGTTTGGTAGCCAATGAAAAAGGCGATGCAGCGGGTGACGATATTGGTCACCTTTGCAATGATGATCACATTGCGCATGCCGCCCAGCTTCTTGGCGAAGGTGGTGGCGAAAAACATGCTCAGGGAGCCGAATATGTTGATGAGAATGCCGTAAATAAACTGGGCCGTCTGCCCGTTGATTTCGATGGAGCCAATCTGGTAGGAGGTGCAGTATTCAAAGAAATAAATCCAGGGGATCGCGCCGTCAAAAAAGCTGACCACCTGCGCGAGCAATAGGAGGATCAAGATTTTATTGTGCCGCAGGTCGGCGAGATCGCGCAGAAAAGGCTGCTTTTCTTCTTTTGTATAGGCAACACGTTCCTTCGTTTTAGCGGCCAGGGCCGATAACAGCTCGCCCCCAAAGCCGAACACGATGCCATAGCAGAGGAACTGCTGGCTCAGGCTGATATTCAGCTTTTCCCCAATGCCCAGCAGCATGGGGATCACGCCCACAATCCCCATGCCCGCGCCCGCGCCGATGTTCAGCCATTGCGAGACCCGGCCGCGCTCCGCGGAGTGCGGGGAGATCAGGGACATGGTGCCCCACAGGGCCGTATCCTGAAAGGAATAGGTCAGATCCCAGAATAAATAAATCAGCAGGAATGCAATGATGGAGCCGGTTTCTCCAAAACCGAAATTGACAAACAAAAGCGCCGTCAGCAGGCCGATCACAACGGGCAGCTTGCCGAGGAACGGGTGCAGCTTCTGGCCGGGCTTGTATTTGCGCCGGTCGATAATCACTCCGACGAGCGGATCATTGAGTGCGTCCCATATTCTGGATACACTTGTGACTTTACCAACGTGATCCGGGTTCATGTGCAGCACATTGGTGCAAAAATAAAAAATCCATTGGCCTACAATGCCATAAGCCGCGTTTTGCCCGGCAAGTGCCGCCGAATAGGATAACAGCTCCCGATTCGGGACATTCCCCTCCTCCGCATCCTTGCTGAAGAAAAACTTCAACGGGTTCAGGCTGCGTTTTGGCCTGTCTTCCATTTCATAATCTTTCAATGATACCGCTCCCCTCATCATATTGTGTTGATAACTTGTAGTATATATTACCATAAAACTAATTAGATTTCAATTTAATTTTAGATAATACGATTGAGATCCATCAAGCCGCAAGCGAGCAGCATTTGCAGCTTTGTTAAGACTGATCTATGGCGGAAATCTATGAAAATTTGACCGATAAGCCAAGGGCGCCATGAAAAGCATAAGTCGCCCCGAATCCCTGGATAATACAATAAATTGAAATAAAAAATGGGCCGGGGTTTTTATCCGGCCCATCTGTTTTATTGCATTGATTCGGGAACCAAATTCGGCGTTAAAAGATGGGGCAGCGCTGGATGAGCTCTCCCAATATTTTTTTCACGAGCTGATAGCCATAAAGCAGCGCGTTGTCGATCGTGCGCACTGCGATCAGGTCTACCAGCAGGCAGCCGCCGTCATCCGGCATGATATCGCCGTATTTGACGAGATAGGTGTTGTAATTCCATGCGTCGTTCTCATCGATGACAAACATGCGCATGCTGCGGTTGAGCCCGTCTCCATAGAGGTTGAAGCCGCAGCCGGCGTTGTAGCCGAGCGTAATACCATCATCCGTTTTGCCGACCATATTGTTGGTATGGTCATGGCCGAAGAACGCGCCCGCGATATCGCCCTGCTTGAGCCAGCTTGCATACTGCCCGTGGTCTTTATAGCAGCAGCAGGGGCCTTCTTTCACGTTGCCCTCCGCCTTCGTCTCATCAACGACATACCATTTTAGAGATCTGGTGCCATAGCCGCGCACCGAACCAATCACGCCGAAGGGAACCTCTTTGAGCAGGTGATAGATCTGCGGCACGGGGATGTGCTGGAATAGCAGCGAGGGAACAGGCTCCCCGCCATTTTCCGCCTTTAAGGCGTTGCCGGTCTGCTCATACCATTCTATCTGATTCTGATGCACGCCGTCATAGTTGCCGTTTTCATCATAGTCATTGGAATCCATCATATAGACGTTAAAGGCCACACGGCTGCCGTCGCTTGACAGGATCGGCAGGTTGTAGGTGCCCACGCCGTCGAGCGCCTCGCCCTCGTCGATTGCCAAGCAGTTATCATAGACCATAAACATGGCCATCTGGTCTTCCTTTGTGGTTACCTTGGATTCCCCATCATGATTGCCGAAGACAACAGCAAACGGAATGCTCCGCGCCACCAGCGGCTGAATGATCTTATCGATTGCAGTGCGAACTTTCTCGACCGTGGATCCAACCCATTTGCCTGCGATGTTGTCTCCTGTGAATACGACGAGATCCGGCCTCTCCTGATCGAGAGAAGCGTTGATGAAATTGAGCATCCTCTGATCCGCCTTATCAGTATCCTGCGTGTCGGAGATCATCATAATTTTGAATTTGCCGTCCTGATGGAATTGCAATGCGGCGCCCTTTTTCGTGGCGCTCACCGAGCCGCGGAGGCCATAGGCGTCATGATGGCGGCCAGCAGCTCAGCGCCATCATGATCGCAACAATTTTCTTCTTCAATGCAGTTGTCCCCCTTCTCTTTTCAAAAACAGATAAGCATCTGTTTGGCAATTATAATATGAAAACCATACATCAGATAAAACTTATTGTCAATATTTTATAAAAATATTTTTACATAAATTTAATCATTCCCTTGCGCATCCTGCGGAGGTCAGGCGATCTGTCTTTCCCTATGGAAATCAATCTTGGTTTCAAAACTAGGCCTATCCGCAGGGAGGGACTGTGTTCGCTCTTGCGGAACGCAGTTTACAAAACGCTAAAATGGATTTTCCTCGTTTTCTCTTTCCGGGGTTGCTCTTTTTTCTTGAAATTGATATGATAATCACTCAGAAAAAATTTCTATTTGATTCAGGAAGGGTAATCTTTTTATGGAACCAAAGCTTACATTACGCATTGCGAATTCTGATCTGCTGCCGGTACAAGGCCGCTATGCAGAACTATTAAACGCGCCTGATATGGACGGCGTGTTGACCGCCTGGCGCGGCGATACCGCAATCGCCCTGCTTGTGCTGCTCAGCGGCAATGAGCGCGTGGAGGGCGCTGCCGCCTGCGCGCAGCCCTTTGAGAATGGGGAAAATCAGATACCGCTTGAGGCTGTTTCCTGCACCTTCCTCGCGGAGACGAAGGCGTTTGTCGGCAATGGGAAAAAGGATAACGGCTCGAGGGAAAGCTTTCCGGATGTTCTATATGGCTCGGGGCCTGTCAGCATGGAGCCGGGCAGCGTGCAGGGGATTTTCGTATCCATAACGATCCCTGTAGATACCGCGCCAGGCGTATATCGGGGCACAGTCAGCGTGACGGCACAGGGGCTGGAAACGCCGCTGGAAAAACAGCTAACGCTTGAGGTGCTCGATATGGTGCAGCCTGCTCCAGAGGAATACCGATTTGATATTGAACTCTGGCAATATCCTTACCGCGTGGCGCAGTATTATGGGCTTGAGCCGTTTTCCCAGGCGCATCTGGAGGCGCTGCGCCCTCATTTGCAGAGGTATCGGGCGCTGGGAGGGCACGCCATCACGGCAAGCATTGTGGAGGAGCCATGGAATGGGCAGACCTATGGCGCTATCCCTCTATGGTCAAATGGACGCGCCGGGCGGATAAAAGCTTTGCCTTTGACTTTACGGATTTTGATAGATGGGTGACCTTTTGCCAAGAGCTTGGCCTCGGGGATAAGATCGTCTGCTATAGCCTGATTCCCTGGGGCAACAAGGTGACCTATTATGATGAAAAAAAGCAAACAGTCCGATCTGCCGCACCGCGCCCCGGCACGAGGGGCTATAAAAAGCTATGGACGCCATTTTTGCAGGCGCTCTGTGCACATGCCAAAGAGAAAGGGTGGTATGACCGGATCTATATCGGCATTGATGAGCGCAAGCGCATGGAAAAAGCCTATGACCTGATTGACGCCGTTACAGGCGCATATGGCGAGCCGCTGAAAAAAGCGGCGGCAATGGATCATTTCAGCGCAAAATATTTCCCGCTGATCGACCGCATGGCGAGCGTCAGCGTCGGTTCTGATCCGTTGAAAAAGGCGCTTGCGGATTACCGCACACTTGCACAGCGCCGCAGGGGGAAAAGCGGGTTGCAGACCACGGTTTATACCTGCGTCGGCCATTTCCCGAACAGCTTTACCTACAGTATGCCGGGGGAGAGCTACTGGAGCGTGTTTTTCTCCGCCGCGCAGGGGGCAAACGGTTTTCTTCGCTGGGCGTATGATGCGTGGGTGAAAGACCCGCTGCGCGACACAACGCACATCAGCTTTGAATCCGGGGATTGTTTCCTCGTCTATCCGGACGAGCCGGACGCTAAGCATCCGGAGACGAAATCGAGCTACCGGCTCGAAAAGCTCGCGCAGGGGATGCGCGATTTGAATAAGCTGCTGTTTCTCGCGGAACAGTCGCCTATGCTTCGGGAGAAGGCGGACCGCCTGCTTGAGCAGGTGAAAGTGGACTATACGCAAAAGGGCGAGGCTGTGGCGGATGAAAAAACGCGTGCGGCCCTGCCGGCGGATATGGAGCACTGCGCCAAAGCCTGTGGGCGCTGACGAGGGAATATCTGGGTGGGAGAAACGGCTGACCGGCCCAGTTGGCAACAAAATGTTAGCGGATGGGATCAGGGCCCGCCGCATCGAAGAACGCGAGAGCAAAAGAGATTTTTAGAAAGATCGGCTGCAAGAGGCTCTGTGTCTTGCGGCCGATTTTTTCTTCCCAAATTTTCTTTTTTTCTTGTGATAGAATTGTAAAACTTGTTGACATTACGGCCGCTTTGCGGTAGAATAAATACAACAATTGAAGGAAGAAAATACGAGTGTATTTCTAGGAGATATGAGAATAGAAACTACTCCCGTTTAGCGGGGTGTGTTTTCTGTTCTTTTTTCTGTGCTTGGGGGAGCACAGCATGCAAAATAATATACTGGAAACAGAGGGAGGCCATCAGTTTGGGTAAGTATGTAATGGCGCTGGATCAGGGCACCACAAGCTCGCGGGCGATCGTATTCGACAAGGGCGGGCACATCCTTGCGAAGGCGCAGCGGGAATTTGAGCAGCTCTACCCCAATGCCGGGTGGGTGGAGCACGATCCAATGGAGATTCTCTACAGCCAGCTTCAATCGGTGGCGACGGTGCTCGCCTCCGGGGAGGTGGATGCCAGGGAGATCGCTGCAATTGGCATCACCAACCAGCGCGAGACGACGATCCTCTGGGATAAAACCACCGGAAAGCCAGCTTATAACGCGATCGTTTGGCAGTGCCGCCGCACTTCGGATTATTGCACACAGCTCAAAAATGAGGCTTGGAGCCTTACGTGAGGGAGAAAACGGGCCTGATTATCGACGCCTACTTCTCGGCAACAAAAATTAAGTGGATTTTTGATAACGTTCCAGGAGTGCGGGAGTTGGCTGATGAAGGGAAGCTCCTGTTTGGCACGGTGGAAACTTGGCTGATCTGGAACCTGACGGGCGGAAAGGTGCATGTGACGGATTATTCCAACGCCTCGCGTACGATGCTGTTTGATGTTGACAATCTTTGCTGGGATGAGGTGCTTTGCAAGAAGTTCGATATTCCGATGTCAATCCTGCCCCGGCCAGTTCCCTCCAGCCAGGTGTATGGAACCGTGGCACCGGGCATCCTCGGCCTTGAGCAGATTGAGGGCGTGCCCATCAGCGGCGCGATCGGTGACCAGCCGGCCGCCCTGTTCGGCCAGGCTTGTTTTAAGCCCGGTCAAGCGAAAAATACATATGGTACGGGCTGCTTCCTTTTAATGAATACGGGCGACCGCAGAATTCGCTCCCAGTATAACCTGCTTTCCGGCGTGGCCTGGGGGTTGGATGGTAAGGTGGAATATTCGCTGGAAGGCAGTGCGTTCAACGCAGGCTCCGTGATTAAATGGCTGCGCGACGAGCTGCACATGATTGACACGGCGCGCCGTTGCGATGAGCTGGCGGAAAGCGTGCCGGATGCAAACGGCATGTATCTCGTGCCCGCCTTCACGGGCCTTGGCGCACCGTATTGGGATATGTATGCCCGCGGCTGCATCGTGGGCCTCACGCGCGGCGTCAACCGGGCCCATTTTGCCCGTGCCGTGCTGGAGAGCATCACCTACCAGATGACGGATTTGCTCGAGGCAATGATCAGCGATTCCGGCATTGAAATGAAGGATCTTCGCGTGGATGGCGGCGCAGCGTGAGCAATATTATGATGCAGATTCAGGCTGATATGATCCAGGCTTCCGTTAACCGCCCGAAAACCATTGAAACCACTGCTTTGGGCGCCGCGTATCTGGCTGGGCTGGCTGTTGGCGTTTGGAAAGACCGTGACGATATTGAGCAGAACCGCGAGGTAGACCGCATATTTACCCCTGAGATGGATAAACCTACCCGTGACAAGTATTATGAGGGGTGGAAGCGTGCGGTTGGCCGCTCCCGTGATTGGGCGGAGCATTAAGCGGGGGCGAAGCGGGGAGATAGCGTTCCCTTTCACCATATATTTTCCATTCTGAATTATTATGAAAATGGAGTGATTCATCATGGCAAAAACCATCGTTGACTGGAAAACCATCAGCTCGTTTGTAACGGACGCATTCGTAGGCGTTGGCGTTCCGCGCGAGGATGCGGAGATTTGCACGGACGTACTGCTGGAGTCCGACCGCAGGGGCATTGAATCCCACGGAGTCAACCGTTTTAAGCCCATTTATATTGACCGCATTAATATCGGCATTCAAAACCCCGTTACCAATTTTGAAATCGTGAAGGAAACGCCTACCACAGCGGTCATTGACGGCCACGACGGCATGGGCCAGGTCATCGGCTATAAATCGATGAAAATGGCAATTGATAAGGCGAAAAAGTATGGTCTGGGCATGGTTGCCGTGCGCAATTCTTGCCACTATGGCATCGCTGGCTACTATGCGACGATGGCGACTAAGGAGAATATGATTGGCATCACGGGCACCAATGCCCGGCCCTCCATCGCCCCCACCTTCGGCGTGGAAAACATGCTTGGCACCAACCCTCTTACCGTTGGCATGCTACGGATGAGGATTTTCCGTTTGTGCTCGACTGCGCTACCTCCATCACCCAGCGCGGCAAGCTGGAGTATTATTCCCGCATTGGGAAGTCTACGCCAGCGGGCATGGTCATCGGCCGCGACGGCACAGCAAAAACAGATACGGATGCGATCCTCAAGGAGCTCAACACCGGCGAAGCGGCGCTGGCTCCCCTCGGCGGCATCGGTGAAGAGATGGCCGGTTACAAGGGCTACGGCTATGCCACAGTGGTTGAGCTTTTGAGCGCTGCCTTACAGCAGGGCAACTATCTGAAAATGCTCACCGGTATCGGCGAGGGCGGTAAAAAAGTGCCTTATCATCTGGGGCATTTCTTTCTTGCAATTGACACGGAGGCCTTTGTGGGAGCGGAATCCTTCAAAAAAACAGCGGGCGATATTTTGCGTGCGCTGCGTGCTTCTACCAGGGCGCCAGGCGAAGACATATCTTCACCGCCGGCGAGAAGGAGTGGAACGTTTGGTGCGAACGCAAAGACAGCGGCGTGCCGATTAACGACGCGGTGCAGAAGGAGCTTTGCACAGTGCGCGACCAACTGGGCCTGACGCAGTATACCTTCCCCTGGGAAAAATAACAGAGCATTAGACATCATCTTAACCCCCTTAAGCGGGATATCCTTACCCGTATCCCGCCCTCCCCCCAAGTTGGTGGAAAAGGCGGTTTGTTTTACATCATCAATAATGGAGGAATTGTCACACATGGATTACGCGAAGGAATCACTGAGGCTTCACTATGAATGGAAGGGCAAGCTGGAAGTTACGCCCCGCGCGAGCGTGAAAACGAAGGAGGAGCTCTCCCTCGCTTACACGCCGGGTGTTGCGCAGCCCTGCCTGGAGATCCAGAAGGATATAAATAAATCCTATGATCTCACACGCCGCTGGAATACGGTAGCCGTCGTCACAGACGGCACGGCGGTGTTGGGCCTGGGCGATATCGGCCCGGAGGCCGGCATGCCGGTGATGGAGGGCAAATGCGTCCTCTTTAAAGCGTTCGGCGATGTGGACGCCATTCCGCTGTGCGTTAGGAGCAAGGATGTTGATGAGATCGTCAACACCGTTGCCCTTCTCGCGGGCAGCTTTGGCGGCGTCAATTTGGAAGATATTGCCGCCCCGCGCTGCTTTGAAATTGAGCGTAAGCTCAAGGAGCGCTGCGACATCCCGATTTTCCATGACGATCAGCACGGCACGGCGGTCATCTGCTCCGCCCGCGATCATCAACGCGCTGAAGATCGTGGGCAAAAAGCTGGAAGACTGTAAGGTGGTTTTCAGCGGTTCAGGTGCGGCAGGCGTTGCAATTGCGAAGCTCTTAATCAGCCAGGGCTTGAAAAAGGTGGTCATGTGTGATCGAAAGGGCATTATTAGCGCGGACGATCCGAACCTTACCCCTGCAAAGCAGGAGATCGCTGCGTTTACCAATGCGGCGCATGAACATGGCACGTTGGCGGACGCGCTCAAGGGCGCGGATATCTTCATCGGCGTTTCTGCTCCCGGCATTGTATCGCAGGATATGGTTCGCTCTATGGCGAAAGATCCGATCGTCTTACCAATGTCTAACCCGGTGCCGGAGATTATGCCCGATCTCGCTTTGGAGGCCGGTGCGAAAGTTGTAGGCACAGGTCGCAGCGATTTCCCGAACCAGATCAACAACGTGCTTGCTTTCCCGGGCATTTTCCGCGGTGCGCTGGATGTGCGTGCGAGCGATATCAATGAGGAAATGAAAATCGCTGCTGCGCATGCGCTCGCCGACCTAGTCTCCCCTGAGGAGCTTTGCCCCGAATATATCCTGCCCAAGGCGTTCGATGAGCGCGTGGGCCCTGCGGTTGCTAAGGCGGTTGCCGAGGCGGCGCGTAAAAGCGGCGTAGCGCGCATTTAACCAGACATCTTCTTATTTTATGTTTCACCACGGTAGGGGCGCGCTCTCCGAATTGTTTCGGGGGGCGCGCTTATTTAATAGAGGCGGGCTCAGCGGTAAAACGGCGCTGGCCTGCAAGCCTGGATGCGCAAAAAAGAGATTGCCAGGCGGATAGAGTGATATGCTCTAAGCGACTTTTTAATCAAGGCTTTGCTTATGATTAATGTGTTGCTTAGAGCATTTTCATATAGAAGGGCTAAAACGTGAGAAGCAAAAAAGTAAACAAGTTTGTCGAGAAAGTTCTTGGTGCAGGAGCATAGCAGCGAGGGCAGACTGTACCAAGCGCATTTGCGGCGTAAGGCAAGCAATTGACAGCGGAAATATTATGCATGAATAATCAGAATCGAAGCCAAGAAAGCGGCTTCCTGCGCCGGGGATCTGGCGAAGGGCGTGTTTGATATTGCAGGCAACATGCCGCAGCAGAAGCCGCAGAAAGCCGCCAACCGCCCCGCGCCGCCGCAGTTTGAATGATGAGCCAAAGCCGGCAGTAGCAATTTTTATCTTCAATTTTTTGAAAAAAGGGCACTGGGCGGAAAGCTCAAAGCAAATTACTTCGGTATAATAAATGCACAATCCAAACAAGGAGGCAAACCATATGCACGCGTGGGAAGCGGTTCAAAAATCTGTAGATTATATTGAGGAACATTTACAGGAAAATATACGAGCCGAGCTTTAGCCGAAATAATAGGACTGTCACCATTTTATTTTCAAAGACTGTTTAAGCGATTGGTAAATAAACCGCTGCAAGAGTATGTCAAACTGAGGCGTTTGGCAAAGGCTGTTGAAGCGTTAAACACGGAAAATCAAAGGATTTTAGATGTGGCGTTAGATTATGCTTTGCCAGCCATGCGAATTTTACCAGAGCGTTTAAGGGCGCCTTTGGAATTACACCGGAAGCATACAAAAAGAATCGTCCTTTTCTCAACACTTTTGTAAAACCAGAAGTTTCTATGGCCTATGTTATGGTGGATGAGAATGTTCCCCTCATTGTTGGAAACATCGTTTTAGAAATACGTAGAGAACGCATTCACGCACCGGAACTCTATCTCGGCCTGTCGACGGACGTTTCCATAATAGAGCAAACACCCGTTGGAGAGAGCACCGGCGTAGACATACCGGGGCAGTTGTGGAAACGTTACCACCAAGAAAAAGCGGCGATTGAAAAATATGTCCAGCCCAACGTTGAATTAGGCATGTCCTATTCTGCCAATATGGAAAAAGGAACATTTTCTTATTTTGCGGGTGGACTTGCCAAAACGGTTCCGGAGAATTTAAGCGGCGGCTTTGTGCAACATGAGTTGCCCGCAGGGGAATACATTGTTTGTTCCGTAGAGGCGGAAAGTTTTGAAGAACTTGTAACTGTGGCTCTAGATCAAGCGGGAAAATATCTTTTTGGCACATGGCTTCCGAGACATGAACTAATAACCCAACCGTTTTCAGCAGAAAAAATACGATATAGCTTCACAAGATATTAAACACGTGGAGATTTGGGTGGCTCCCCTTACCATATCAAAGTAAAAAATGCTACCCTGTCAGATGACGGCCAGCACCCGGTCCTGCTGGACATAGAGCGTCGTTCAGATATGCGCCGGAACAGATTTATAACGTCATAGACAGTCGGTTTTTAATCATCATCGCCAACCTACTGCTGCCGATTTACAAGCCCCCCAAGGCTTTAGCACACGCTTAAATGTATGGCGGCGTTTTGGAACGCTGCGTCCCTGCCTGCTTTAACGGCCTTAACTACAGCAAGGGCGCCGCCATCGTGCCTGTCACGCGGGAGGATGCGCCCTTGCTTGCCAAGGAACTCGACAAATCTACCTACAAGGTGAGCGTACATTTCAGCACCACCATCACCGAAACCATTTGCGAGAAAATCAAGCGTATACGGCGCAATGAGGTTCAGCAGATGGGAGCCGTAGACGAGCCGGAGAATGGGAAGTAGCGCTCCGGCTCGCCTTGTCGATTCCAAAAATATTTCGTGAACTCGATGAAAATCCCTTAGCACGGCCTTTTCATCCATTTTGTTTGTGGCTTGCTCATAGGTAAATTTATTTTTCTTGCTGCAAAGGCTTCCTTTGAGTAATCTGTTCCTTTGCCCGGATCAACCGGTAGAGCATATGTTGATGGGCGTATCCACCCCCATATTGGCGGCCGAGCTCAAGCACGGTGCCCGCAAAGGATTCGAGTTCTGTGCGCCGCCCTGCCTCAATATCTTGCAGCATGGAGGTCTTTCCATCGGGCAGCAGCGTGGCGACGATGGACGGAATCGTTTCAATATCCTCATAGGATAATGCAACGCTGGCGGCCTGCGCTATATGGACGACCTCCCGCATTGCGGATTTTGCAAGCTCCATTACCTCAGGCAAACGGGTGAAATCACCATACGTTGCTCCGGTTAAGGCGGAAATTTGATTCAGGCCAACGTTGAGCATCCACTTTTCCACATAGCGCTCTGCATATGGGGAAAAACATGCGTCTGTATCCCTGCGTTGCATAAAAACTGATCCACGCTGTTACCTGCGGGAGATAGCACACCGTATCCTCCATACCGAATTGGATTTCCCCATCAGAGGAATGTACG
>ENA-OUNI01000194-OUNI01000194.1-human-gut-metagenome-genome-assembly--contig:-NODE-194-length-27256-cov-11.403627_pt1 | contig 27256 bp, 29 predicted proteins | sample MGYA00242499_ERZ504580 | MGnify/ENA primary metagenome ERZ504580 (study PRJEB26092, sample SAMD00036315) | human gut metagenome | host: Homo sapiens | study: EMG produced TPA metagenomics assembly of... | reverse complement strand
AGGTGTCTGTGCATTATGTGGACAGCATCGGCTTCAAAGATTTACAGGGGTTTCTGGATAAAAAGCCGGAACGTGCTTCGGTTCTGATGAATCTCAAAGAAAAGTGCGATGCCCCGGAGTGCAATCCCACCGTCTGCCGGAAAGCGAGGGATGCGCATGAACTTTAACCATGAAGAACTCATGCTGATGATGCTCTACAACACCGGCACCCGGATGGGACTTATCCACGAACTGCGGCTGATGCAGTGCTACCTGATGCCCGATGAAACCGCCTGCGGGAGTTGTCGGAAGGTGTTATCGAAAAGCTGAAACTGTTGACCGATGCGGAGTTTGGCGAGTTGGAATTTCCCCCGGACTGATTATTGCCGCCTGCGGGCGGCGTACATAAAGTATTTTGTTCTTCCAAAAGATATGCTATAATCAAATTAGACAAAATTCCTCTCTTCAAGCGATTTCTCCGCAATTTTCCTGTGGCTCTGCTCGTATCAAAAATAAGGGACCGATTTTTAATTGTCAGAACGTAGGAACCATTATGGCAATCTTTGAAAAGACCATCCGGAATCAGAATTTTGACCAGCTGCTCCGGAAGCTGGAACAGGAGATTCCGGACAGCAGCTGGTCGGCCAATCTGGAAGCAGGCAGTGACTTCAAAGAAGGCGACGCCCGGTGCAGTGTCCGTTTGTTTGAGCGGTACAGCATGATAGGCGGCAACCGCCTGAGCCTGACGCTGACCCTGTTCCAGAATGGAGACAGTCCGATCCGCCTGTCTGCCATCACCGCAGGCGGCAGTCAGGCGGTGTTCTTCAAGGTGAACACCCTCGGAGAAGAATCTTTTCTGGACGATGTAAAGGACCTGCTGGAAGAAATTTTGGAGGAGTAAAATGTTTTTTGGATGGTTTGACGCTATATTCAGCTTCATTTTCCCAATCCTGTTCCTGCTTTTTATTGGAATGTTTTTCTTTGCTCTAATTTCAAATCTCCGCACATGGAACAAAAACAACCACTCGCCGCGGCTTACCGTTCCGGCAACAGTGGTAGCAAAGCGCACCGATGTTTCGCATTCCAGCAGTGCCAATGCCGGAGATATGTCCGGTGCGCACGGATACGACACTAGCACATTTACATCGTACTATGTGACTTTTCAGGTGGAGAGCGGCGACCGGATGGAATTTGAAGTGGACGGAAGCGATTATGGTCTGCTCGTGCAGGGCGACATCGGAAAGCTGAGTTTTCAGGCACCCGCTATCTTGGGTTTGAGCGGAGCTAAGTGTTTCTTACATTATATAGTATGGAGTGCTGTATGAACGATTTGTTTATCCAAGGGCTGACCATCGACTGGAACAGAGTTCGCCCATACAATTATGTTCGTCAGATTCCTGCCATCAGTGGAATCGACACTTTTACATTCCATAAGCCCATTACGTTCTTTGTTGGCGAAAATGGAAGTGGAAAATCTACGCTTCTGGAAGCAATCGCTGTTGCTTACGGCTTCAACGCAGAGGGTGGAACGAAGAACTATTCATTTTCCACATACAACTCCCATTCGGAACTATGTGAGGCTATGACGATTTCCAAGGGGTATCGCAGACCAAAGTTCGGGTATTTTCTCCGAGCAGAGAGTTTCTATAATGTAGCCACCAAGGAAATCGACTATTCCGATGACGATCATCCCTCCAAAGGCTATCACCAAAAATCACACGGTGAAAGTTTCCTCGCCATTGCGCAGGACTACATGGGTGCAGATGGAGTCTATATTTTTGACGAGCCGGAAGCCGCTTTATCCCCGCAGCGGCAGCTCACGTTACTGATCAACATTTATCGGTGTGCCCAAGAAGGGGCGCAATTCATTATTGTATCACATTCACCCATTCTCCTCGGAATGCCTGATGCTGAGATTTTTAGCTTCGACAATGGCACGATTCATCCTTGTCAGTATGAAGATACGGACAGCTACGTTATCACCAAAACATTTGTAAATAATCGGCAGCATTTTTTGAACCAGCTTCTGAACGAAGAAACGTAATGCCGGGAAAGGACATTCCATATGAGTGATTCTACGTTGAAAGAGCTTTGGCAGCAGGTCTCTGAAAAGAAAAGCTGCGAAGCAAAACAGAAAGAACTGACCGCCCAGAGAGATACGCTTGCTGATCGCCTGAAAAAGCTGGAAAAATCCAAGCTGGCAGAGCAGGCTGATGTGGACCGTCTGGAGGGACACAGCCTTGCCGCATTTTTCTATCAAGTGATTGGAAAAATGGATGAAAAGCTGGACAAAGAACGGCAGGAAGCCTATGCAGCCCGCGTCAAGTACGATGCGGCTCTCCATGATCTTTCTTCCGTTGATGCCGACTTGGAGCAGATTCAAAATAGACTGGCACGGCTGTCCGATTGCGAAAGTCAGTATCAAGCTGCTCTTTCCGAAAAAATCAAAAGCATCAAAGCCTCTGCCCACCCTGCCGCACAGCAGATTGCGGAAAGCGAAAGCCGCATTGCCGCACTGAAAGTCCAAAAGCGGGAGCTGCTGGAAGCCATCAACGCCGGAAAGACTGCCTTGCACACGGTCAATGAAGTTCTCGAAACCCTCGACAATGCCGAGGGCTGGAGTACATGGGACGTAATGGGCGGCGGTTTGATGGCCGATCTTGCCAAGTATGAGGAACTGGACGATGCGCAGAAACAAATCGAACAGCTTCAAGTGGAACTGCGGCGGTTCAAAACTGAGCTTGCCGATGTTGAGATCACCGCAGACCTTCAGGTCACGGTAGACAGCTTTCTGAAATTTGCAGATTTCTTCTTTGACGGCCTCTTTGCAGACTGGGCAGTTCTGGATCACATCAATCAGGCACAGAGCCGTGTAGAGAACACCAAGGGCCAGATCAAGCGTGTCCTCGCACTTCTGAAAAAGATGCGCGAAGATGTTGATGTCCAAATCGCTGACGAAAAAGAGAAGCAGGAGCAGCTTGCGGTGGAAACTGAGCTGTAAGTTTGAAGAGTCCGCTTATGTGATATGATTCGATAAAACCGAATTTACAGGAGGTGTTTCGATGAAAACAAGAAAGTTTGCCTTATGTCTGGCAGCGGTTTTTCTGGTAATGATTTATATCAATATTCAGAGAAGCCATACTTTCACCCTTTCAGATGATGAAGGCACTATAAAGACAGAACAAATACAGCCACTTTGGGGAACTGTAAAAGTAAGCGGCGATTGTGATACTGATGTGGTCTTTACCGATGTTGAGACTGGAGAAAAATACAAAATCGGATATATTACACAGGGCGTAACGGAAAGAATCAAACTTGAACGAGGCAAATGGTATAAGGTGGTAGGCAGAGGCAACCTTACACTGAATCCGGTAAACATTCGAGTCGAATAAATGTAAGTTCCTTGCGGGCAGCTATGAAAGCTGAAGCTGAGAAGAGAGTTTTGAATATTCACATATGAAGGAGTACAGTTCTATGAGTTACGGTTGGGCAACTGTTTTCACTTTAGCGGCATGGTTTGCAGGGCTTGTGATTGATGTAAATGTGCGGGTCGGCGACCTCGGTTTACGAACCGTGCTTCCCGTCATCGTGATGGGGTGCTGCGTTATGAAGTACATAAAGGACAATAGCAAATAATCTTATCTCAATACACTTTCCAGCGGGCAACCCCAAAATGGTTGCCCGCTATTTTTATACCCTAAAATCTAAAAAAGGAGGCAAAAATGCCAAGCAAAACCGAAGAATATCTCGCCCTTGCCCAGCGCACGGCGAATGGTCTGACCCGGTACTGGGAAAACTGGACGGACTACCTGACCACTGCATCCCGGCTGTACAAGTACCCTTTTGCAGACCAGCTCATGATCTACGCCCAGCGCCCGGATGCCACCGCCTGCGCCGACTTTGACATCTGGAACAACCGGATGAACCGCTATGTGCGTCGGGGTGCCAAGGGCATCGCCCTGCTGGACGAATCCAGCGGATTTCCCCGGCTGCATTACGTCTTTGACGTAAGCGACACCGGGGTGCGCCGCAATTCCCGTGACCCGGAGGTGTGGCAGTTCAACGACGACCTGAAACAGCCGGTTTCGGAAATGCTCGCCGCCACCTACGGCATCAGCGGAGAGCGTGTCAGCCAGCAGCTTGCGGACATTGCAGGGAAACTGGTGGCAGATTACTGGGACAACAACGGCGGCGACATTCGCGCCATCGTTGACGGTTCGCTGCTGATGGATTATGATGAAGCCGGGGTGGAGATGCAGTTCAAGTCCGCCGCCGCTATCAGCGTCACCTACACGCTGCTGGAACGCTGCGGCTTTGAGCCTGCCGGGTGGTTCGACAAGGACGATTTTCAGGCAATCTACAACTTTTCTACCCCGGATAGTGTCTACGCCCTCGGCGCAGCCGTCAGCGACATGAGCCGGGAGGTGCTGCGGAACATCGAGCGCACCGTGAAAACCACCATTCGCCGCCGCAATGCAGAAAGGAGCCAATATGAATACGAACAGCAGGAACGTGACCTACTCGACCATCGGGGACTACCAGCTCCCGAACCTGATTCTGAGCCAGCCCCGGAAGCCGCTGGGCAAGTACGGCAGCTGCGCCGGACCTACCTGAAGGAGCAGCGCCCGGTGCTGTACCACACGATGCTGATGAACGAGAGCCTGTACCCGCACCTGATGGAGGTGGAGCAGACGGCAGAGAGCCGGATGCAGCAGATGATGGCCGAACTGCTGAAGCAGAACCCGGCCCCGGACAAAGCGCAGAACCAACTGATGTGGGTGCAGCACATGAACAGTCTGAAAGCGCAGGCAGAGGAACTGGTGATGACGGAGCTGATCTACAGCTAAGTTTTCTGGATGCGAACATCCCCACCGAAGCCCAGCAAATTGAGAAGATCGACCAAGCGGAGAGCGAAAAAACGCCCTCCGCTTTTGTTTTGTCGCAGGCTGAAATTGAGAACGAGCTGCGGCGGCATGGTTCAGGGTTTACAGGCGGCAAACAGCGCATTATTGCGCTGTACCAGACCCAGCCTGACCGCAAACTCTGTGCCAAAGCACTGGCAAAGGAGTACGGCATCGGTGGGCACTCCCACGATTATCTGGATGGCAGTCGAGGCTTCGTCAACCACGACTGGAAGGGTCTGGAATTTGTTCATTATCCCGACCACCAGAAAATCACCCTGAAATGGGCGCAGGTGGAAAAGTATATCGACCTTATGATTCAGTCCGACCGCTATCTGACAGATGAGGAAAAGGAACAGCGTGCTACCAGACAGGAAGCATCCAACTACAATGTCGGGGATGAAGTTGTGGTAGACCTGCCCACCAGAACGATTGAAGGTACCATCGGCTATGTTGGCGAAACCGATGTGCGCATCGACACCAGTGCGCACGGGCAGTCTTGGGACAATGAGGTTATTAACAAGCAGCAGTTTGAGCAGGGGCTGCGACAGAGTGCGACTGCTCAGCGTGTGGATAAAATGCTGGCGCAGGCAGAAGCCATCGCCAAGGAATCCGAAGTGCCTGAATACGAACGTTTCTCTGTCCGAAAAGTCGTTGACGGTAAAATGCCGCTTTTTGCTATCTGGGATGATCTTTATGATGACTACTATGAAACCAATCACGCCGTTCCACAGTTTTCTAACGAGAAGCAGGCAGAATCTTATCTGGAAAATCTGAAAAAAGAAGTTGCAGACAGAGAAGCCGCCGAGTGGCTCAAAGTCGAACACGCAAAATTTTTAGCAGACAAGGACGAGCCGGAGCCGTCTGACGAAGAACTGGACGAACTGCCCATCTCTGCTGTAATGGACGGAGAGGTGCAGACCTTCCCGGATGCCGCTGCCTTGGATGAAGCCTTGAACGCTGCGCCTGCCGGGAACTTCCGCATCACAGACGACCATTTTGGCGAGGGCGGTGCAAAGCAGAAATATGCCCGGAACATCGAAGCCATCCGAACTCTGTTTCGTTTGGAGGAGGAGCACCGGGGTGCCACCGCCGAGAAACAGCAGGTGCTTTCACAGTATGTGGGCTGGGGCGGTCTGGCAGACGCTTTTGACCCCGGCAAAGATAGTTGGGCAAAGGAATACGCCGAACTGAAAGGGCTGCTCTCCGAGGACGAGTATGCCGCCGCACGTTCCAGCACCCTGAACGCCCACTACACCAGCCCCACCGTGATCCGTGGTATCTACGATGCGGTGGAGCGCATGGGTTTCCGCAGCGGTAACATTCTGGAACCTAGTATGGGCGTGGGCAACTTCTTCGGTATGCTGCCGGACACCATGCAGGACAGCCGTCTGTACGGCGTAGAGCTGGATTCCATCACCGGGCGCATCGCCAAAAAGCTGTACCCGCAGGCCGACATTACCGTGGCGGGCTTTGAGACCACAGACCGCCGTGATTTCTACGATCTGGCGGTGGGCAACGTGCCCTTCGGCAACTACAAGGTCAACGACAAGGCGTACAACAAGTTGGGATTCAGCATCCACAACTACTTTTTCGCCAAGGCCATTGACCAAGTGCGTCCGGGCGGCGTGGTGGCGTTCGTCACCAGCCGCTACACCATGGATAGCAAGGACAGCACCGCCCGCAAGCACATGGCAGAGCGTGCTGACCTGTTGGGAGCTATCCGTCTGCCGAATAATGCGTTCAAGGCAAACGCAGGCACGGATGTTGTGAGTGACATTATCTTTTTGCAGAAGCGTGACCGCCCTGCGGACATCGAACCTGCATGGGTGCAGCTTGGCAAGACCGAGGACGCTTTGCCATCAACCAGTATTTCGTGGACCACCCGGAGATGATTCTGGGCGAACTGACCACCGAAAGCACCCAATACGGACGGGAGGAACTGACGGTTGCCCCCATCGAGGGCGCAGTGCTGGCCGACCAGCTTGCCGAAGCGGTACAGCATATTGAGGGCCAGTATGTTGAAGTCGAGGTGGAAACACCAGATGTTGCGGATGCAGAAGTCGAGCGCAAGACGCTCCCCGCTGACCCAGATGTAAAGAATTTCTCCTATGCCGTGGTGGACGGTGAGGTGTACTACCGAGAAAATTCGATTATGACGCAGGTGGAGTTGTCCGATAATGCCAAAGGCCGTGTAGCTGGTATGGTGGAGTTGCGGCAAATCGTCAACGAACTGATTGACCAGCAGTTGGACTTCCCGGACGAGGATATTAAGGCATCGCAAGCAAAATTGAACGCCGCCTACGATGCCTTTACCGCAAAATACGGGCTGATCAACGACAAGAAAAATGCCCGCCTGTTCGATGATGACAGTTCCTACTATCTGCTCTGCTCTTTGGAAAATCTCGATGAGAATAAACAGCTCAAAAGCAAGGCGGATATGTTCACCAAGCGAACGATTCGCCCGGAGCGCACCGTCACCAGCGTGGACACCCCCAGCGAAGCACTGGCAGTGTCCATTGGAGAACATGGCCGTGTTGATCTGCCTATATGGCGGAACTTCTCGGCTCTCCCGGCGATTATGAGCGTATTACCACAGAGCTGCAAGGCGTGATTTTCAAAGACCCTTCTGCGGATGCAGATGAGCCGGAAGCAGGCTGGCAGACTGCGGACGAGTATCTTTCCGGCAATGTGCGGAATAAACTGCGCATGGCTCAGCTTGCCGCTGAAAGCCACCCGGAGTTCAAGATCAATGTGGAGGCTTTGACCAAAGCGCAGCCGAAGGACCTTGAAGCATCAGAAATCGACATCCGACTGGGTGCCACATGGCTGAATCCCGCCATTGTGCAGCAGTTTATGATGGAGACTTTTCAGCCGCCCTACCGCATCCGCTATAACAACCTGATCCAAGTCCGCTACTCTCCATTTACGTCCGAATGGCGCATCGGCAACAAATCTGCCGCCGGAATGTATGATATCATGTCCACCGAAACCTACGGCACCCACCGGGCCAACGCCTACAAGATTTTGGAGGACACCTTGAATTTGCGGGACTGCCGCATTTATGATACCATTGAGGAGGACGGTAAAGAGCGGCGTGTCCTGAACCAGAAGGAGACGATGCTTGCCCAGCAGAAGCAGCAGGCCATCAAGGATACCTTTGCAGGCTGGGTTTGGCAAGACCCGCAGCGGCGGAATCTGCTGGTGAAGCAGTATAACGAGTTGTTCAATAGTACCCGGCCCCGCGAGTATGACGGAAGCCATATCCATTTTGTCGGTATGAACCCGGAGATCAATCTGCAGGAACATCAGCGCAATGCAGTTGCTCATGTGCTTTATGGTGGGAACACCCTGCTCGCCCACGAGGTGGGTGCCGGCAAAAGTTTTGAGATGGCAGCTTCGGCAATGGAATCTAAGCGTTTGGGCCTGTGTCAGAAAAGCCTGTTCGTGGTACCCAACCATCTGACCGAGCAGTGGGCCAGCGAGTTCCTGCGGCTATACCCCAATGCAAAGCTGCTCGTTACCAGCAAGAAAGACTTTGAACCCGCCAATCGAAAGCGTTTTTGCGCCCGCATCGCAACCGGCGACTACGATGCCGTCATTATCGGCCACTCGCAGTTTGAGAAAATCCCTCTTTCTGCGGAACGGCAGGCACGGATCATCGAAGATCAGATCGAGGAAATCGAAAAAGCCATTGCAGAGGCCAAAGAACAGTCCGGTGAGCATTTTACCGTGAAACAGATGGAAAAGACACGGAAAACACTGGAGGTGAAACTGAAAAAGCTACAGTCCACCGACCGCAAGGATGATGTGGTCACATTTGAACAATTAGGCGTAGATAGGTTATTTGTGGACGAGAGCCAGAACTACAAGAACCTATATCTTTACACCAAGATGCGCAATGTTGCTGGCCTTTCTACCTCCGAAGCACAGAAGTCCAGCGATATGTTCGGCAAGTGTCGTTATCTGGATGAAGTGACTGGCGGGCGCGGCGTGATTTTCGCAACGGGAACGCCCATCAGCAACTCCATGACGGAAATGTACACACTGATGCGCTATTTGCAGTACAGCACTCTCCAGCAGAAACAACTGACCCACTTTGATGCATGGGCTTCTACGTTTGGCGAGACCACCACGGCCATTGAGCTTGCGCCGGAAGGAACCGGCTACCGTGCGCGCACACGTTTTGCCAAGTTCTTTAATCTGCCGGAGCTGATGAATATGTTCAAGGAGGCAGCGGACATCAAGACTTCCGACCAGTTGCATCTGCCTGTTCCGGAAGCCAAGTTTGAAACTGTCGTGGTCAAACCCTCGGAAATCCAGCAGGACATGGTGAAATCCCTGAGCGAACGTGCTGCTGAGGTGCATAGCGGTGCGGTTGACCCCTCGGTGGACAATATGCTGAAGATCACCTCGGACGGACGTAAAACCGGCCTTGACCAGCGGCTGATGAATCCGCTCACCCCGGATGACCCGGACAGCAAGCTGAATGCCTGCGTCGACAATGTTCTGCGTATCTGGAACGAAACCAAAGAGGATAATCTGACGCAGCTGATTTTCTGCGATATGTCCACGCCCAAGGGAGACGGCTCGTTCAATGTCTACGATGATATTCGCACAAAGCTGCTTGCCGCCGGGGTGCCGGAATCGGAGGTCGAGTTCATCCACAACGCTGATACTGAAGGTAAGAAAGCGGATTTGTTCTCCAAAGTCCGCAGCGGCAAGGTGCGTGTCCTGCTGGGCAGCACTGCAAAGATGGGCGCAGGCACCAATGTCCAGACCCTGCTGGTGGCCGTGCATCATCTGGATGTAGGCTGGCGACCGTCCGATATGACCCAACGCAACGGCCGAATCATCCGTCAGGGCAACAAAAACAAACAAGTTTACGTCTATAATTACGTCACGGAGGGGACATTCGACGCCTACCTCTGGCAAACGCTGGAAAACAAGCAGAAGTTTATTTCGCAGATCATGACGAGCAAATCTCCGATGCGCTCCTGTGATGATGTGGATGAGCAGGCTCTTTCGTATGCCGAGGTCAAGGCCCTATGCGCAGGCGACCCGCGCATCCGGGAAAAGATGGATCTGGATGTGCAGGTAGCAAGGCTCAAGGTGCTGCGCTCGGATTACCAGAACCAGAAATATCGTCTGGAAGATAAGCTGCTCAAGCATTACCCGGAGGAAATTCAGAAAGCGAAGAACCGTATTGCGGCTCTGAAAAACGATGCCCAAATCGCAGACGCACACCCGCAGGATAAGGAGAACTTCTGCGGCATGACGATCAAGGGCATGGTGTTCGATGAGAAAAAAGCAGCTGGTGAGCGGCTGATGCTCGCCTGCAAGGAGATGCCGAATGCGGATATGATGCTGCTGGGCACCTATCGCGGCTTTGAGCTGAACATTCGCTTTGACAGTTTCAAGAATGAGCATCAAATCGTTCTCCGCGGCGAGCTGAGTTATCCGGTACCGCTGGGCGATGACCCTCGCGGCAACATCGTCCGTCTGGACAATGCCATCGGCAATTTTGCCGACCGCATTGCCGATGCTGAGGCCGCACTGGATTCTCTGGAACAGCAGAAGCAGGCTGCAGAGGTTGAAATCGCCAAGCCGTTTGCGCAGGAGGAAGAACTGCAAACCAAGTCTGCCCGCCTTGCAGAATTGGATGCGCTGTTGAACATGGAGCATCAGTCCAGCCGGACAGAACCCGAAGCGGAAGAAAAGCCGGATGCCCGCCCCTCTGTGCTGGCAGCTCTGGAAGAAAAGGCTGATAAAGTGGAGCCTGTCCGACCATTCAAATCTTACTTGGATAAGGATGGTGATGCCCGGTGAACGACCGTCGCGACCAGCAGCTCCATTTCCGGGTCAGCAAAGTCGAACTGGAACGCATTCGTCAGAAGATGGAAAGTTGCGGTATTTTGAGCATTGGCTCTTATCTGCGAAAAATGGCTCTGGATGGTTACTGCCTGAATCTTGATTTACCACAGCTGCGTCGGATGGCGTACCTTCTTCAGAATTGCAGCAACAACCTGAATCAGGTGGCGAAACGGGCCAATGAAAGCGGGCAGTTCTATGCCGCCGATTTAGAGGACTTGCGTAGTCGGTTGGATGAGCTGATAGCTATTGGCAAGCAACTTCTCGCCAAACTCACCGAACTCTAAAAAATTTCCCGCAGTAGGAGGCTGCGGGTTTACATAACGGTTGACATCCTTGCAAGGCAAGGGGCGATACCTTTATAATAGGGGCGAAAAAGAAAGGCTGGTGTTTGATATGAGGTTTTTATTCAAGATGATGCTTGCCCCGATCTCTCTGTTCGTGGCTTTTCTGGCTCTGATGGCAAAGTGGCTGCTTACTCTGTCCAGCTATGTTGTCGCGCCGTTGATGCTGTATATCTTTGGCTGCGGCATCTACACCGTCTACCGCCAGACTTGGGATCAATTTCTGATTCTGCTGGTTGCCGAATTTCTCTGCTTTGTCCTTTTTGTCGGCGCAACTGCAATGGTGGAGGGCGTTGAGAAATTCAGCGGTTGGCTCCGGGACCTGATTTGATTTTGAATCTTCTTGCCGCCTTCGGGCGGCTTTTTCATTTAGGAGGTGATCTGCTCTGGCTGCTACTCGTCTGATCGCACTGCATCAGCACAAAGGAAAATCTATTGCCGCCTGCCTGAAAGACCGCACCAACTATGCACAGAATCCTGACAAGACTGAAAAAGGCGAACTTGTCAGCAGCTATCAATGCAGCCCGCTTACTGTGGACGAGGAGTTCATGCTCACAAAAAGCTGTACGAGCAGGCCACCGGGCGCAGCCAAAAAAGTAACATTATCGCCTATCAGATACGGCAATCTTTCCGCCTGGTGAAATTACGGCTGAAGAAGCAAACCGCATCGGTTATGAGTTGGCCTCCCGGTTTCTGAAAGGCAAACACGCTTTTATCGTTGCAACGCATACCGATCGGGAACACATCCACAATCACATTATCTATAACTCGACCACTCTGGACGGCACAAGAAAATTCCGAGATTTTTTCTTTTCCGGTCTGGCAGTGCAGCGGTTGAGCGACCTGATTTGTCTGGAGCATCAGCTGTCAGTCATTGAAAAGAAGCCTTACCGGGAACGGCAGAAGCGCATCACTTACCCCCCAAAGGAAAGCAACCGCGACCGGCTGTGCAGTGTAATCGACGAGATTTTGCAGCAGAAGCCCACCGACTACGAAGATTTTCTGCAAAAACTGGAACAGCAGGGCTATGAAATCAAACGCGGCAAATACACTTCCGTTAAAGGCGCACGGCAGAAACGCTTTATCCGGTTCAAGACACTGGGTGCCGGGTACAGCGAGGATGAAATCAAAGCAGTCATTGCCGGAAAAGCCGAATACCGCCCACATCAGAAGCAACCTCCCAAAGAGCAGCCGTTCCAGTTGCTGGTTGACATTCAAGCAAAACTTGCCGAGGGCAAGGGCGGTGGATACGAGCGTTGGGCGAAGAAGCATAACCTGAAAGAGATGTCCAAAACGCTGATTTTTTTGCAGGAGCAGAAAATCGGCAGTGCGGATGAGCTGAAAGAGCGTGCTGATGCTGCACTTTCTCGCTATCACAAACTGGGCGATTCCATCAAGGCCGCCGAGAAGCGTATGGCAGAAATCGCCGTCCTCCGGGCGCACATCGTCAACTATGCCAAGACCCGGCCTGTATACGATGCTTACCGTAAATCCGGGTACTGCTCCAAATTTTTGGAAGCGCACCGGGAAGAAGTCACGCTGCATAAGACGGCGAAAGCCGCTTTCAATGAATCTGGCCTGAAAAAGCTGCCCAAAGTGAAAGACCTGAATGCAGAGTATTCGGCTTTGCTCACCAAGAAAAAAGCATTCTACCCAGAGTACCGAAAGGCGCGGGATGAGATGCAGGACATCGTAAAAGCGCAGAAGAATGTGGAACTGTTCTTTGCGGAGGAAAAGGACTCCAAGCAAGTCGAGCAGATCCGATAAAACAGTCCCTGAGAACTTTGCCGCTTATCCGGCAGGGTTCTCAGGGTCTTTTTTGCTTATTGCTCAGTCTGTACTTGGAACGGCTTTTCCGGCAGTTTCAATTTGTTTGGCAACCATATTTTCCAATTCCCCCGTAATCGTTGCACAATTTGCAACACGATAATTCCAGAAGTAAGAAACGCCTTCACACTCCTCAACGGACAAATCGCTGTTGACCAAAAGCAGTCGGTCGGAGGTTACTTTCAGCTTTTCGCACAGAGCAGCATATTTTCCATAATCAATGCTTCGGCTGGACGATTTGGCTTCCACCCAGAAGAATTTTCCGTTGATGGAAAACGCAACATCCAGTTCATGCGTGCTCCCTGCGGATGCCGCTTCTGAAAGAATCACATTGGAGCAAAGCGAAACTTCTGCGCCCTGCTCCTCCTGATAGCGATTCAAAATCTGCTGAACCTGATGCTCCACAAAAAGTTCCAGCCACTTCCCGCTCAGGAAATGCCGGACAGTCTCATTTTGCGCAAGCTCATAGACGATATTCTGCGGATAGATCACAATGGATGCAAAAAGTCCCATTTTATCCCACGTCTGAGCGATTTCCGAAAGTGTGGCAAACGAATTCTTGGAAGTACCCTTTGGGATACGAAACGAAAAAGAGCCGTCACTCTGCATATGTGTCCGAATAAACTGCAAGAAATCCACCACTACCGGGTCGCAAAGAGCTTCGCCTGTTTTCCATGCCATCCGCTGAACGGCAATCGGCGGAAGTTTTTTCGGTACGACCTGCTGAACGATTCTATACCCACAGCGTTCCAGATGCTCCAATGCGGTCAAAGGCTTCGGAGGGATTTTTTCTTTAACTTCGGACTTTTCTGCACCGGATGTATTCTCAGTCAGATAGTTAAACTTCCATCCGTATTCCCAAGCAGGCGAACGGGTCAACACACCAACTGCATGAAATCCGCTGTCCGGTTCCTCCATCGGAAATGTGATTTTGTTCTTTTGGATATTGATTTGGAGCGTTTTATTTTTCAGCGCTATCTGATAAGCGTCAAGAAGGAATTCCTTTCCCTTATATGTCAGCTCACTGGAACTATTTGCAGAAAGGCCAGCATTTTTTGCCAAAGAGAGAAGCAGACAGGTCGCTTTGGGCAGCTCAAGGATATGCTCCATCTGCGCAGTGTCCGGAATCACTTCCGCATTTGCGTTATCGGGCTGCGGCAATTCGTCTGCCGGAGTCTCCTTTGCTGGTGCAGAAACTTCGGGTGTCATTTTTGAAGCAGCCTCAGATTTTCCAGACTTGGGCAAAGGTTTCGGCTCCGTATAGACCTCAGCAATAAATAATTCATAGGAATCGATGCACGAAAGTTTTCCTGCCGCTGCAAGTCCCACATAAATCGCAGCCGCCCGTGAGGAATCGCCATAATACTTTTTAGAATCCGCTGCGGCAGCAATATCAGAAAAAGCATTATATCTGCTCAGCGGCTCCGCCTTTTCCGGGAACTGCTTCAACGCACGGCAGTAGAGCCACTCAAAGAACGAATCCATGTACGGCTCTGTCGGATACTCGTTTCCTTCCAGAGAGTAACGTAGCAGCTCTCCACTGGTTCGCAGCCGAGTGTCCTTATGGACTTTGGGTGGCTCACAGGTCAGAAGGTCAGCGAATGGCCCACCATGTTCAAACACTTTGGTGGCTTCAAAAACCGTGCTGATGGGTACATCCTGCGCAACAGAATCCAGATGCAGCAAAAGCCGCAGAGAAGAAACAGCTTCACCCTCCGGCTGAACGGATGCAGAGCTGACTTCCAGAATCGAAACATCAGGGTCTGTTGTATGGACGGCATCATGGACGGCACGGATATTCTGCCGCTTGCTGCCTTTTATCCATGTGAATGTCACCGGCTGTTCTCTGCAATAGGGATAGCCGGATATGGGAAAACAAATGGTTCGTGTTGCCATGAACACCTCCAACTTTTTAGGACAAACAAGTTTATGTAAATCAAGTATAGCACAATCCCGGATGTGCTGCATAGCACTATTTTCTGCTTCCGGGAATCCATCTGTGCAAAAAGTGCCGATACCACAGGCATCGGCACTCAGATTAAAAAGCATTTTTCAAAAATGTGCAGCCTGCATCCACTGGATGCAGAACACAAGGGGTTTGGGCACAGCCCAACAAGCATTTTGAATTTGATTTTTAGAAATCGGATTCAAAAATTGCAAGTTGGTACCAGCTTGCACTGCTTGCCACAACAATGCGTCCTTTTTGTCCGCAATTTGTAATTTTCAGATTGGAGAAAAACGCCATGGCAAAGACGAAGGCTGAAGAAAAAGCTCTCAACCTTGATTAGATTTTGTTTAACTGCCGGGATTATCTGCGCGCTGCGCGCAACTCCGGCTCGTTCTTTGAAAAGCGTGATATCCCCCGCAGTACAGCCCCGAAGTTCTCAAAAAGGTCATGGAACAGGTAGAGAACTTTGAGGAGAACAATTAAGCATTTTCTCGTTTTAACGTGGGATTAGATTGCTGTAGACCTTAATACAAAAAGATAGATAATGAAAATCTGGTGTCTGCTGGTACCAAAAAGCAGTTTGGCATCCTGAAAGACCTGATGAACCGCTCCGACGTGGATATCATCGTCAATGCCTGTGAAGCCCACCTCCACATTCCCATGGCCGATTTCGTAGTCTATGTAGTTGTAGCGGCTCCGGTCAAACCAGATCTGATAGGTCAGCCCGTTTTTCATTTTCTTTTTGAAGTCGCCCTTTTTCAGACGCTTCCAGCCCTTTTCCTCCAGGCCCAGGCCGTTCCACAGGTAGTCCAGAAGTTCCTGAATTATATCTGCCGGCCGTTTTTGTTCCACGGTCTCCACCCCCTGACGAATTCTCTTTAATAGTCAAGCAGGATAGGCACCTGCTGCTCCTCGGCAAACCGCATGGCCCGCCAGAACACGGAGAAGGCAAACTTGGCCAAGGATTGGGTGTCATACTGGGTGTGTTCCGGGATGTCTGCCTTGCTGTACTGTCCATCTGAGTCTACGGTTCCGTCTACCGGGTATCCCTCCGTGTCTGCCCAACCAAGGATAGTGTCCTCATCGGCCTGCCATGCCAGCTGGTTCAGCTTTTCCAGCTCCTTCCGCAGTCCGCCCAAGGTGGCGATCATCGTCTGATCATCGGTGGGCAGAGGGCCTTGGAATAGAAAGCTGTCGGTGAGGGGAAGCCACCAAGTCGCGCCCCGAAGCAGGGACCACACCCGCTCCTCGTCCGATGCAAGGCGGGCAATCAGGGGATGCTCCCCGAAGTCCCAGTCCTTCTCCACGGTGAGAGGCACCGGTTCCTCGTATGTATGACAGGCGGCCACCAGCAGCATAGCGCCAAAGGCATCCCAATCCGGCTTATCGGTGTAATAGGGCCGCTCGTTGTCCTCCGGCCATGGAGTGTAGTGCGGCTGGTTCGGCTGGGAAATGGCGGCTAAGATCTGATCCCGCCAGTCCTCCACTGCCGCCTGGATCTCAGCCGGGGACAGCTCCTCCTCGTTGTCGGCGGGTTCTCCATCCGGGGTGATCCGGTTAAAGGTGTATCCGTTTTCCTCCGCCCACTGCTGAACAACAGTTTTCCAGTTGTGAGAATAGTACCGGGTCAGCGGCCCGGCGTAAATATCAAGTCCCATAGCAATGTCTCCTTTTCTGTTATGCAGTCATTCTTTTGCTGGAGCGAACATCTGGTCAATCTTCTCCAGATCGTATTCCAAAATCCAGTCATGAAATTGATGATAGAGAGGCAATAGCAGCTTCTGTGAGCCGCCCAGCACATCCAGCCCACGGTCATCGTACAAATGGTAGAGGAACGGCCCCGGCCCAGCCAGATAGACGCTGGACACAAAGCCGTTCCAGCCGCCGATGTCCCCCAGAATGATTTCCCGAAGAAGCAGCTCTGGTTGAAAGCTGATCTTGCTGAGATCCCAGTAAAACTGCACTTGTGCATGGGTATCCCCATCTTCATCCTGCTCTGTGGCCGAAAGTTGTTCATCGGGAACTGGGAGGCCCACTCGCTGCCGGATAACGGTCAGCAGGGACTCGGCGGGTTCTTCATCGGGATACCCGTCGATCCGCAGAAGGTCCGGCACCGCCGGAAGTGCCCGATAGATCGCGGCGGCTCGGTCCAGCGCCCCCTGAACATAAGCGGGGTTGGTTTTCAGCTTCGCCGCACGCCTATCCAGATAGATTGGTTCCTCCCCGCCGATCTTAAAACGAATGCCCACCGGTGCATGGTAGAACAGAGGGTGTTCCAGCCCAGCCATGCCCAGATCATGTAAAATGTGTTCAAACCGCTTTGCCAGCATGGTATCCCTCCGTTCTCATGTCATTATCATACAGCAGAGCAGCATCGCCCTGCACCAGTTCCAGATGGGAGCGCAGCGTATTAAGCCCGCTTTGCACCGCCTCGGTGGGCAGATCCCAGTCCGGGGCAATTTCAGCGGCCAGCTCCGGGAGATCCTGCTCCCGCAGAGCTGCCAGCAGTTGAGACGCCAGCTCTCCCTCCAGCAGAGCGCAGTCCAGGGTGTCTTCCGTCTGGGGAGCAGGAAAACGGACATCCAGATCCAGTTCGCTCTCACACCAGTCCCAGATGGCCATATAGACCGCGCCGGAGCAGTCACCGTCGGACAACTCCTGCCGCTGGTTATTTTTTATCAGATAAAAGGACGCGATCTGTGACATGGTGGTTCCTCCTAAATGTTATTCGCTTCCATCAGCCCTTCGGCCTGCAACCGGATCACATAGAAAGCCCGCACCCAGTCCAGTTCCTGCTCCATGGAGTCCTCCAAAGCCAGCAGGCGGCGCTTGCCAAGCCTGCGATCCAGAAGGGCAAAGATACGGACAAGGGGATTCTCGCTGACAAGGCTTTTCTCGATGCTCTGGTTGTCAAAGATCCCAAACGCCTCATAGAACACCTTTTGGTCAAAGGTGCCCTGCTCCAGCGCATAGGCATGAGCCTGATTGATGGCCTCTTTTGCGGAGTCGTGATCTTTCAGCGTGGTGGAGCGCAAGTGATGAAATTTCGTCCACACATTTTCAAAATAGGTGTAGTAGTTGCTCCGCAGCACTTCCACGCCGTCCACACGAATGGCGGCCCGGCCTCATGGTCGCGCTTTTGCTGTAACTGGTGGCAAAATACTGGATGTGGCCCCGGAGTGCCGGGCACAGGTAGTCATTCTCCAATTTGTTCCGGATTCCACTCCAAGTGGATACTCTACTGTTTGACATAGGTGTTGTTTCCTTTCTGCTGATTCCTACTGCTTTTGGAGATACTCCCGGAAGCATTCGATGAACTCCCGATTCCGCTTAGGGACATCGAACCCCTTCCGATGGGGGAAGAACCCCTCCTGTTCCACATCGTCCAGCAGCTTGGGCAGATTGGAAAACCGGGCAAAGAATGGTAGTGCATAGTCCTGGATCTGCCCGGAAATTTCCTGGATAGAGCGTTCCCGCTCCAGCAGAGTAGATACCTCATAGCGGGGGAAGTCATCATACCGGTGGGTCAGCCGGGCGATGGAGGTACCCACGATACCATCATAGGTTTCCTCCGTCCCTTCCTGCTCACTGCGCCACTGGGCAATCACCGGGGAACTCACATCGAAGAAGGCAGTAAAAGTGGTGGAGCCAAAGCGGATGGAGGGGGAAAAGTAAAAGGAGAACACAAAGATGCCGTCTTTTTTGTAGATGTCATTTTTGCTCTTGCGGTATTTGTAGCCCAGCGGGTTCAAAGGCTCCGCGATCCGCTCACAGGTATAGACGAAGATCTCACGGGGCTTGGTTCCCTTGGGAAAATCCTTCTTCTCCATGTTGCCACCTCAATCAAAATCCATCCAGACCAGGTGTTTTCCGCAGTGGAGGCACTGGAACAGATAGCATTGCAGATGCCCGCCATTGACGGATTCCCGGATCATTCCCTTCTGCTCCTCGTCCCACATGGGGTCGTCCAGCACCTCCTCCAGCACACCCAGTGCCCGCAGTTCTCTGGCGCCCACATAGCCCCAAAAGGCGCAGTAATCGCCACAGTGGGCCCGCCAGTATTCCTGCTGCCAGCCGGAGTAGCCGGGAGTACGGTGGATCAGCTCGTCCAGCTTCTCCGGATCGTCTACGCCATCGTCCACAGAGAAATCATCTTGAAAGCTGCCGTCATATTTCCGGGCCGCCTCGCCGCTGGCGATACACGCCGGGCACAGATATGCAATATCCTCCACGGAAAAGAACGGATTGGTATAGAAAATATGGGTCGTCTTGCCACAGCAGTCGCAGACAACGCCGTCTGCGGATTCCTCAAAAGCCCCAGTTTCCAGAGGGTTTGGGTGATACCGGAAGGCGGGCAGGCCCAGCTGGGCCTGCCGTTCCTTTTCTTTCTGCTTTTCCTCCGGCGTTTTGGGCTTGGGGAGGGCATAATGATTGCCCCAGTTTTCCGCATAGTCCTTCAGCGTGCCCAGCCGCTTGAGGGTCTTTTTATCGGAACGATTTCCAATTTGGCAAAGCAGCTCGTAGGCGTCCTTCTTAAAGTCCAGCAGGTCATATACATCCACCAGCACTTCTTTGGCCTGCTGATCCTCACTCTGCTCAAGTTCTTCCTTGAAGGTATATAGAGCGCGGACACTGTCCGGACCTTCATTGGTCGCAACAAACTGTTTTTTTAGTTCGATATAGGTTTTCTGATATTCTGTCATTGGTCGCACCTCCCATCAATCCCACCAGAAATACCAGACGGTGGACTGCCACAGGACATCTGCCAAGGAGCCAATGCTTCCATCCTCATTCTGATCCAGATCTGGGCAGAAACCATATTGCTCCACAGCCACCTCCATAGCTCTTTCCTTGGAGATCGGAGTTGGAAGTTCAAACTCCAATTCATCGTGGCTCATGGCGGCAGGGATGGCACCATGTTGCTCGAACCAGTATTTCGCCACTGCCATCAGGTCCGGTGTGTCGGGACACTCATTCCAATTTCCAAAGGGCAGGTAGGCGAAGATCTCCCAGGGGTCCTTTACCGGAATTTTAGCCAGAATGAGCGGATATGTCATTCCGGTATCATCGTTCCAATAGTTTGCGAAGCGGTCGTTGGGTTCTCCGCCCTCCATCTCGCCCAGGACTTCCTCCTCCCAGTCCAGATCATCGTCCTCGGCTTCTTCCTTGCGCTGGCCGGTCAATTCCTCCAAAACCGCCTTTCCGTCCTTGATGGGAGCGGAGAGCATCTTCTTCCGGTACTCCTCTACCGTTTTGAGGTCAAATTCATAGCAGTCCGCATCATGCTCCGGGTCGGCGTTCATTACCAGACATTCCAACAGCGTTTCATCATCCGCCTGGATAAGTACGGGAACAAAGCCCTCCCGTACCCCCAGCCGCTGGGCGTAGCTGTATGCCGACATGATGGGGTCATCATCTGCCATGGATGGGAAATAGGTACACTCGCTGTCCAGATACTCCATGATGGCCTGAGCAACCTCGGAAGGCTCCAGCGTGTCCTCGTCGAAGTCCTGTCCCTGCCAGTTTTCAAAGCGTTCCTCAATCACTTGAGCCATGGTCTGATAGTATTTCTCATCAAATGGGATGAATAAGTATGCCTCCTGTTGAAATTCATTGGAGTGGTATCGGGACGGACCAAAATATTTCAGGCATAGTCATCAATGTCGGCAGGATAGTAGGGGCTGTCGCCCTCTCCGTAGTAATAGCCTGCAAAGGCACGGCCTTGCTGATTGAACAGCACAGAGAACAGACAGCCGTCCAGCTCATCCCGGATAAACTCCCTCAGATCCACATTGGCAGGATCAGCTTTGACCTGTTTGGTCACTTCGCTGTATTCTTTCAGGAAGTCCTCGCCCATCAGGTCGTGCTCCATACACCAGCGCAGGTAGATGGCCATGTGGTTATAAGCATTGATGGGGTCAATAGGCAGTTCCTTCTCCTCAATGCTCTCGATATGATAGGAAGCATCGTCCATCTCACCGTCAAAATCATCATTGGAAAGGGTGCCACGGGTGATTGCATCCTGGCGGGTGGGGTTCACCACAAAGCTGATCCCCGCCATCTTGTCCAGCAGAGCGTCTGCATCATGTTCCAGTTTATAGTCCAACTCGTCCTCATAAAGCGGAATGACCTGATAGAAGTTGACCTCCTCGCCGCCCGGCAGAGTGCAGACCTCGCCGCCCTCCTCTGTACTTTGGGGGCCGGTGAGAATGGCGGCACACAGCTTCGTATTTTCCGCAAAGTTCTCCTTGTTATCCATGGTATGTCCAAAGCCCAGCCAAGTGTCGCTGGCAATGGGCAGACGAGCTAAAACTTTCAGCAGACGGATAGGCCAGTACCACTTTTCGTCTTTCATGGACTCCTGATCCAGCTTCCAGTCCGCAGGCAGGGCAATGGCCAGCTCCGCCCGCTCCAGCTTATATTCCGCCAGTTCCTCCGGCACATTCATCCGGTGAGCGCCCATGCCCATGGTGACCAGGGTGCAGTAGTCCCGCTCCTCAGAGGGCGGCACCACGCAGATGTCCACATGGATGTCGGGAGAAACCAGCTCATGGAACACATTCTCGAACTTGCCGAAATACTGCTCAATGTGCCCCTCGACGGCTTCCATCTCCTCCTCGGTGTAGACTTCGGGATTACTGAATTCTTCCTCATCCTGCGTGTCATCATTGTCTGAGTGGTCGCAGCTGTCATCCTTCGGATCTCCCTTTATAGGCTCGTAACCAATCTTCAGGGTCATCTGTTCCTCTGGCAGAGAGACACCGGGGCTGCGGGTGATGGTGTGCTTATCGTCCGCAGAAAAACCGATGGTCTCGCCGTCTTGCAGCGTCACATCACACGCCAGCACATAGGAGCAAGGCTTGCCAAAAAGTCCCGTAGTTCCTCCGGCTCAGCGTCGGTGTTCAACACCTCCATTTCCTCCTTGCCAAACACATCCATGCCGTAGGTGTAGCCGTTTAGGCCCCCCTCGCTCCGGTACAGTCCGAACCAAACCCAGTTGAAGATGGGCAGTTCGTCCTTTTTGAGCATATCGGCAAGGCCTCATAGAAACGAGGCTCAAATACCACGCCGCTGGTGTAGACACCGGTGGCGTATTTCTGCTTGCAGCACACTGCCATCGCCTTGGTGAACAGCTTACCCCGTTCCAGCAGTTTTTCCTCCTCGCTCAACACAGCCACCACGATATGGGCCTTGTGCGCTTTGGCCACTTCTACGGCCTCTGGCCACATATAGTTGTTTTCGGCGTTGATCTCTGCTTCATTGTCCGGGATGTGACCGTGGAATAGTGTCACAATCAGCATCATATTGCCGACCCGCATTACCACAGCGTCATCGCTGTTCTCAACATCTTCGTCGCCCTCATCCGGCTCCTCATCTACGATGCCCCATTCTTCCCGCAGATCTCGAATCAACTGCTCCTTGTCCCACTCTGCTTTGGAGAGGAGCACAGATCCGGCAAAGGAACCCTTATGGTCGGTTTCCTCCTCGTCGGCGTCATCCTCAAGACCCTCTGCATCTTCATCCGGATCATAGAGGGATTCATGCTCCAGTCCGCGGATAAATTCCTCAAAGCTGTCTGCCAGATGGGTAATTTTATAGTCATTTTCCTGATCCACATGGACTACCGCAGGATCTCCCTGGGGACCGCAAGCTCGGTAGTCCAGGAAAATCATATCGTGTCCGGCGCTTGGACAGTCACAGATGGCCACACCGATGGCAGGATACTCCCACTCATCGATCATAAACTGGCTGCCCAGCTCTCCGCAGAGGGAGCAGCTCTTTTCTCGTCCGATGCCGAAAATGCCGGTGATGGCACATGATCATCTGACCAACAGGTAGGCTCATCGCAGGGATAGCAGGTGTTCACCGGAATGCCGCCGTTGTGCTGCTTCATCAGCCAGATGTAGGCAGCGGGCAGCTTGTAGCCCAGTTCCTCCTCCACGCTGGCAATCAGCTCATCGGAAGGCGGATCACTGACATACTCTTTCAGCGCATACATACTGTCGTCCCAGAAGTTGGTGAGGTCGAAGCCCTCAAATGGGGTATCACCGGGCACGAATTTGGCCTTCTTCTTCCGGCTGCGCTGGCGTTTCCGGATCTCCGCCTTACACTCCCGAATTACCGCCGGAGCATTTTCATCCTCCGGGTCCAGCTCCGCCCACCGCTCGGCGTAGGGAATGGCCTTTTCCTCCTGGCCGTAGAGATACTGATAGCCATAGGCCATCCGCATATTCCACTGGGCCTTGTTCTGGCCTTCCTCCCGGACGGACTCCAGCACCTCAATGGCCCTCAGAAGGGCTTTGTCTCCCTTGGATTTCAAAGTACCTTCGTCATGGTCCCCGATGATGGCGTAGTTCTCCAGTGCACGGGCCAGGGCGTAGGCGGTGCGGTAGTTCCTCCAGTTCTCCGGGATGGCATTCAGTGCCTGGATACAGCGGGTGTACTCATCCTCGTCGTTCCACTGCTCCAGCTGAGCGAAGAATGCTTCGGCGTTCTGTTGGGTGTAAGGAATATAGTCCATGCCCGTCAGCGTTTCGTCCAACTCGTCATCCTGATTCTCAGTTTCTGTCCCATCATCTTGTTGCTTTAGGGGTACAGAACCGGCTTCACGGCGGAAGGTGTGGAAGATGGCCCATGGGATGTCCGTGCCTTCAAAGAACTCTTTCGCCATGTTCAGCGCCTCTTGGATGTCCCAGGCGATGAAGTCCACATAGCCACAGTAGAGGCCGGTAGCCCCGCCGGTGAGAGTGAGCACTTCCGAACCATCCCCGCCGGTGAGCACTTCCTCCAGTTTGTCCCGGAAGTCGAAATTTTCTGACTGCCTTCCTCCTCCCGCAGGGTATCCAGGGGATAGCAGAAGAAGCCCGCCACCGCGCCGTCGGCATGGAGATCGTCCATAAAATCATTGTCGGCATTCAGATAGCCGTTGATGAGCGGCACACAGCAGGTGGAACCGGCCATTACATCCAGCCGCCAATCGGCGTCCGGGTCCTGTTTGGGTTCCATTTTGTAACCAAGGTAGCTCTCCAGATAGGCTTCCGGGTCGGTGGAGAGCTCCAGGCCCTGCTCCCGCAGTTTGTCGGGCAGCTGGGACAGGAGGAAGGACGGCTCTGCCTTGGGTTCCTCCAGCACATCAAAGCTGTCTATGTATCTCATGTGGGGGATCTCGCCCAGCACTTGGTCGGTGAAGGTGGTGAGCATCCACCAGGCCCGGCCTTCCTCATCCCGGAGCATAGGCAGCAGCTTTTCACAGTAGGCGGAGATGGCGAAGCTGTTTTCACCCTGCTCCTCCAGCCAGATCTGCACATCATCCCCGGAAATCTCCCAGCCATCATTGGTTCGCAGACCGATGTTTTGAAAAGGTTGACGGCCCACCAGGATGTTCCAGTGCTCCAGCACCTCCTTGGGAGCGTGCTTCTGGAAGTAGACCAGCTCAAACAGCTTGACCTTGTCACCCTCCGGAGTGAGGATCAGCTCGTACTTCTCGCCGTTGAAGCCCATCTCGAAGGAAATCTCGTCAAAAACCAAATTCAGGGTTTCCTCCATTTGGGCCACGATCTCCGCACCGCGGGTGTGATCTTTGTCCTCGTCCATCATCTGGCGCAGCTCTGCTTCCATCTCGGCAAAGGTTTCCCACCAGTTCTCTGTCCGTTCCCGGAAGCACTCCCAGAACTGCGGCAGAGAAATACCCTTTTTGCACGAGTCAATTAGTTCCTCCATGTCCTGTCGGGTGTTGAGCTTAGGATCATCACCGGGATGCAGTTCCAGAGCTTTTTCAAAATGCCGCAGAGCGCGGCCCTCCTGATCCAGATAATAATAGGCATACCCCATACGGAAATTCCAGGAATAAGTATCTCCCAGTTCCTCCTCATGGGACTGCATCAGTTCCAGTGCCTGGTGAAGCAGCTTCCTTCCCTCCGGCTCGCTGGAGTCCGCCAGATTGTTGTAGGCGCGGGCCAGCTCCATATCCATTTCCGGGGTACGCTCCTCGGCAGAGATTGCCTCCAGTGCGTCAACGATTTTCTGGTGTTTGTCCTCCTCATGCCACTTCTGGCACTGCTTCAAAATATCCATATCAGGGTCCTCCTCGTCCTCATCTGGTTTCCAGTCTTTGATCTGCTGGAACACGCCATTTTCATCCCGCTCAAAGGCGCAGGGAGCGGGGGTGTTCAGCAAAGGGATGATGTCGGGATCGTCATTGCAGATCGTGTTCAGCTTGTAGATCCCGGCGTTGTTAGGGTCGTCCATGTACTCGTCGCTCTCATCACCGGCGGTAAAGCGCCAGCCGCTGTCCCAGCCGCCGTCCGGCTCCTCCCTGTAGCAGTAGCCCACCTTGCGGCCCTCTACTGTGATGCGTTGGTGGCGATGCAGCCATCGGCACCCTTCCAGTCAGGGAGCAGAGATTTCACATCCTCCGCTTTCACATGGTAGTCCCGGTTGCGGCCAGCGGCCTCGTACAGTTCCTTCCGCAGCGCCTCCACATCCCGAGCCATCTCCTGGATCTCCTCGTTGTCCATCATCTCACTGAGGTCATATTCCAGCGGATTCTGGGCAAAATCCGCCAGGGACTTGTTCATGGCGTCGTGTTCCTCTGGCGTGGCGGTGATGCGAATGCGGCGGGCAGGGGTGTTGTACTCGTCCAGATCCTGAAGGTTTACACTGCCGCTGACGCTGCACTCCAGCAGGATGGCGGCCAGATCAGTGACCACATCAATGGCGAAGTGGAAGTCCATCTCCACGCCATCGGAGTGTGTAAACTCCAGATACTCCACGGTCTGGCGGAAGTCCCAGTTTTGTTTGTCCAGCCCAATCTTGGCAAATATCTCGCTGAGGGGGATCTCCTCTTTCTTCTGGTCTTCCAAAAATGCCACAAGGTTCAGACTGTCATCGGAACCGCCAATAAAGTTGCCCCAGTATTTTTTGATATACATTTGTCGTGCCTCCTGTTCTGAATCCAGTCGATCAATGAGCTGATTCAAGTGTTCCAACCACGCAGGAGCGATCTCACCGCTGTCCTCGTTCTTCCAAAGATCCACAATCTCACGGATGCCGTCCTCGTCCGGCACCTCGTTTTTGATGTCGGTGAGCTGCCGCAGCAGGAAAGCAAGGGCTTCTTTGGATGCTGTGAAACCGGTGACTTTATCCCATATAGCTTCTTCATGATCGTAGTCCAGTTTGCTGTTATCCTTCCATTGGAAATACAGCTCCGCCAGAGCCATCGCAGTATTGTCAAAGAGGAAGTCGATTTGTGAGAAGTCAGATCCCAGCATGACTTCCTCTTTCATCAGTTCGATCATCTCGCCCAGATCCATTACCGGATGCTCCGGTACATATTCATTTTTGAGGATGTCCAGTACATCCAACCCTTCGTCACGCTCTAATGCTTTTATGCCCCATGCTCCCATGTCGGCACCTCTCTTTCTTTATTTCGTATCAAGCTTCTATTGTCAATCATAGTTCTCCAACCGAATGATAGGCCGATAAAAGTCATAATCTCCGTTTAGTTCATTGTCCTCCTGCACTTCTGGCTTACAGTGGGGCGAACAGGGTAGGAAACCGAGAAATGGGCCCAGCCCACCGCAGATATTGCAGCCACCGTCACCGCCGCAGGTGGTCAATGTTTTCCCGTCTACCAACTCTCGCTTATAGGGGTCGTAGGCAATAGACAGACCAAAGAAGTTAGCCTGCTCCATGTTGTATGGCTTGCCCTGATCTTCCTCGCTTTCAAAGTGGTGCAGTTTCATCTTGTGGTCCAGTCCATCCCCCATGGAAACAGGGTGCGGCATCCGCCTCCGCACAGATAGGCCCACTCATCCGGCGTGGGAAGCTGGCTGCCACCTCCCACAACAGGAATCGCTGAAACTCTGCGTAGGTCATGGGATGGCACAGCCACGCTCGCCAGCTATCACCATTGCGTTCAAAGCGGACAGTTTCATGTATCTCAAAACTCTGGCTGTTCTGGCCCGCCCACTTTTGCAAGTTCTCCAGCCAGTCGGGGTGGGCGGTGATGCGAGGGTCGTTCATAGGTACGCTTTCCCAGCCGATCTCCTCCAGTTTTCTACCTACGAACATGGGGCCGATGGTCACCTGGCGTACTGGGGTCATGCCCTGCCGGAGAAATTCCTCCACAGAGCCTCATATTCGATTTCTGCAAAAATATCCGCCAGTTCCTCTTGGTTGGCCTTGTCCATCCCTTGGACAAAGCTCTCCCAGCCAAGAATCACGGTATCACCTGGGACAAAGACAAACTCCCGGCCACCTTTTTCAAACAGGCCGGTGGTGCAGCTTTGTCCCCAGCGGGAAAAGGCGTATAGTTCTTTGAATGTCAAATTATAACGAGTCGCCAGCGTCTGCATCAGCCAGAGCTTATCTGACAGTTTTAATGT